>Ga0070735_10001064_pt1 | contig 27246 bp, 24 predicted proteins | sample Coa_R1_FD_66443 | JGI IMG/M metagenome (GOLD analysis project Ga0070735, IMG submission 66443) | Surface soil microbial communities from Centralia Pennsylvania, which are recovering from an underground coalmine fire - Coalmine... | ecosystem: Environmental > Terrestrial > Soil > Unclassified ...
AATGTCATTTCAAATTGGGGTGGCAGCATTGCGTACTTGTTTGTCGCATTTTTTCTTTCTCCTTTTGTCGTTCACCACCTTGGCATTTCGAGATATGGAGTGTGGGTGCTCATCGTATCGTTTACGGGATATCTCGGGCTATTAGACCTCGGAGTGAGAGGAACCGTTACCTATTACATAGCTAGACTTCATACCCAGTCCAAACATGAAGACGCCAGCCGTCTCGCGTCAACAGCCTTTGTAATCTTTCTCATCTTAGCCTTGTTCGTGTTCGCTATTTCGGTCATCGTCGGACTTGTGTTTTCGCTGCGGTTCCATGTCCAAACATACCTGAACACAAACCTTCAAACACTGCTGATGCTGGCGGGTGCAAGCATAGGGTGCACTCTGATCGGAGGTGTTTTTGGCTCCGTTGTCTCAGGCTTGCAGCGACTCGACGTGGTAAATGCCATAGAGATTGGATCTACAATCCTGAAAGCACTCCTCACCGTGTTGTGCCTCGATCAGGGTAAGGGCCTGATTGCTCTCGCGACAATCCAGCTAATTAGTTCCGTGTTGGTGGGGATCAGCTATGCTTGGATGAGCTGGCGGCTATACCCGCAATTAAATGTCCACTTCGTCCTGCCAGATCGAGCGAATATAAGCCTCATTGCGTCCTTCGGAGGTTACCTCTTCCTGTTAAATGTATCTACATACATCATAATGTATACGGACTCCGTTGTCATAGGTGCTGTGCTTTCCGTTGCCATGGTTGCTTTTTTTGCGATCGCAAGCAATCTGATAACCTATTCGAGGGGGTTCATCACTGGAGTGTGCTACTCGATCAGTCCCTGGGCCAGTTCTCTGGACGCACAGGGAAATCGCGAGGAAATCGAACTCCTCGGTCTTGCTGTGCCCCGATTCGCAACTATTTTGGTGCTGCCGCTCGTCCTAACTTTTGTAATCCGGGGGAAGACTTTCATCGGATTGTGGATGGGCGCTAAGTTCGCGGTTCCTTCCGGCAAAGTATTGCAAATTCTCAGCCTTGCTCTTTTCTTCAGTGCAGCCAATCAGGTCGCCACGTCCATAACAATAGGAATAAATCGGCATCGCCCCGTCGTCTTCATGAATATTGGCGAGGCGACGCTGAACCTCACACTGAGTATCATTCTCGCGTATGAGATTGGGGTTACCGGCGTGGCATGGGGAACAGCAATAGCAAGTCTGAGCTCTAGCCTGATCTTTTGGCCGCTGTATTTCCGTCGAATACTTGGAATTCGAAGTTCACAATATTTACTTTCGACTTGGGCCAAGCCCGCAGTTGTTGCAATCCCGTTCGCGCTTATGAGTTACATAATCGATAAAATGTGGTACGCGCCCACGTTGTTCCTCTTTTTCTTTCAAGTCGCAATTACGCTGCCTGTAGCAATTCTTGCCTTCTGGTTCGGCTGCTTATCTAGCACCGAACGCAGCTCGTGCACGGGGCGTGTATTTTCACCAAGAGTCAGGGCCAATGAATTGGCTTAACCGGCGTGAAAAAGCGCGACCCCGAAGCACCCGGTCTAACCTGACTACCGCTTTCGCCTTGTCGAGGCTGCCGTTCGGAATTGATCTTTTACTGCGGGAAGAGTTTGATGGACGTTAAGAAACTTCTGAAGAAATCTCGCGCCGTGGTTATCAAAGGCCCCGCGGTCGCGCGTAACATTGTGTTCAGTCAGTTTGATTACTGGCCAACTCGTCGGCTGCGCAATGAGGGGATTCGTAACCTTCCAATCTACTGCGTGAGCATGACCACCGCGACTAGACGCAGGCGGATCATCGAGCGCCAAGTCGCGCAGATGGGGCTTACGGCTTTCACATTTGTCGAGGCCGTGGCTGGTGCCGACCTTGATCTTGCCGAACTTGGGGCGCAAGGACTTTACGACGACGCGGCAGCAAAAAGATTCCACGAGCGCTCCCTGACCCTGAGCGAGATTGCCGCCTCGCTGTCGCATGGTCGTACATACGACATCATTGTCTCACGCGGACACGAGGTTTCTATGGTAGTCGAGGACGATACCCTGTTTGTTCCCTCGCGGTTGGATCGCCTGGATCTCGGCGCTTTGCCGCCCGGCTGGGACATTGCGTTTCTGAACTCTTTCATCGAAAACGGTCGACCACGCCAGCGAATCTCTGGTTCTCTCTATCATGGTGACGCGTATACGGGCTCAGCCGCAGCGTATCTCGTGTCGAGAAAGTGCGCGCAGCGGATTGCCAAAGGATACAAACCGGTGACCCATGCTCCTGACGGCTACGTCGGGCGCAACGACCTTATGCGTTTGATGTACTACCCGGATTGTGTACTGAATGGCTCAGTCTGCCATTACTATACTACTACGCTCCAGTACATCCGTCCTAAATCGTGACAAGTCTACTCGTTGAAGGCTGTGCTGTGCACACAGTTACCAGCGAACGTGGACGGCAAGAGCTGCTGGCTAAGCGCCCTCGCCACCCCATTCGGCGGGTGATTGAACTAGTGGAGGAATACCAGTGAACCGCTCAACGTATAACGCCAAAAGTCTGGTCAACTGTGCGCTCCAGCGGCTCGGGTACCGTATCGAAAGGATCGTAGATCCCGGCGAAAACCGTATAGACGTTTTCTGGCTTGCTCTACGATTAGCACTACAGCGGGCAGGAAGCGAGTTCTTCTTCGTGCAAGTTGGGGCACACAACGGTGTCCATGACGACCCGATTCGAGAGTTTGTGGTCAGATACCACCTATCCGGGCTCTTGGTTGAGCCACAACCACTCGTGTTTCCGGAACTGAAGAAAAACTACGCCGGGGAGCCGCAACTGATGTTTGAGAATGTGGCAATTTCTCACAAGGATGGGGAAGTTAAGATGTATCACGCCGAGGCAAAAAATGGTGATCCCACGTCAATTCTTGCTACACTTCGTCGCGAAGTCCTCGAGTATCAAATGGGGCGTGGGGCGAAGATCTGCGAAACCAGCGTAGCGACAAGGACTTTTCGAACCCTGTTTGCCAACCACTCTATTCGCCGGGTCGATCTGCTCCAGATCGATGTGGAGGGATTCGATTGCGAGATTCTCAAATTGTTCGACTTTAAGTCCTATAGCCCGATGATCGTCAGGTTCGAACATATTCATCTGAGCAGGCGGGAATTGGCAGAAGCAGTAACACTGCTCGCCAATCTTGGATATCAGCTTCACCGTCACACTATTGACGTTGTGGCTGTGCGAGATAACTAATTGTCACTCAGAGAAATCCGCTAGCATCTTCTGGTTCGAAAAATCGAGAGCCATTCGCAGTTGCCTAACGGTCATTAGTCTAACTCCATGAGGTTACTTTTCTTCGCTCCCCATCAGATTTGGCCCGCCAATAGCGGCGGACGGTTGCGCAACTATCAGCTGGCGCGACAATTGGCCGTGTGCTCTTCCGTTACGCTGGTCGAGATGCGCCTTGCAGGAGAAGGACAACATATTCCCACGGACGACTCCGGTTTGGCGAGCGTTGTTACTCTCAATAAGGACCGCACTTATACTCCATCCAAAATCTTGCGTGGCCTGGCAGGCCCTACACCAATGACCGTGCTGAATTGTTGGTCGCCTCGATCAGCTTCCCAGTTAGCGAATGTGCTGCGCTCCCACAAGTTTGACACGGTGCAAATTGAAGGTGTGCACCTGATGAAGTATCTGCCGATCATCCAGGCAGCATCGGGCTCCCCGGCGATCGTTGTCGACTGGCACAATATTGAGTCCGAGGTGATGTGGGGTTACGCCAAGTCCACCGTCCATTGGGCGAAAAGGATCGCGGCGAGGCGGACAGCAAAACTGATTGAGCGCTCTGAAGACCGGCTGCTCGACACCTGTGCCATGCACACTGTAACCAGCGAACGAGAACGGCAAAAGCTGCTTGCAAGACGCCCCGATGCAAATATCCGAGTCATACCGAACGGTGTCGATACTAGCTTTTTCACCGCAACGAAGATTGCCGAAGTCTGCCGTGAAAGCGGTCAATATGATTCGAAACCAACCATTCTGTTTGTTGGCTCTATGGACTATCGCGCCAACATCGACGCGGTGACCTGGTTCTCGCAAAAAGCCTGGCCGGAAATAGCCCGAACGCATCCTAGCTTGCACTTCACGATCGTCGGCCGTGATCCGGCGCCCGAAGTACGCGCCCTAGTCTCGGATCGTATCCGTGTAACGGGCACAGTGGATGATGTTCGTTCTTTCTATGCATCGGCCATAGCAGCGGTTGTGCCGATTCGCTTCGGTAGCGGCACAAGGCTTAAAATCCTTGAAGCCATGGCCGCTGGCGTCCCTGTAGTATCCACACGATTGGGAGTTGAAGGGATTGAAGCCGAGGATGATGTCCACCTGCTGCTGGCTGATACCGACCCAGAGATCGCGGCGGCGGTCGCCCGTGTTGCCTCTTCGGCTGAAACACGAATTCGCATTTCACAAGCTGCTCGGGCACTCGTCTGCAGGATTTATGATTGGTCAATCATCGGGAGGCAGCTATATGGAATCCACGCAGATCTCATGGAAACTAGAACTCCAGGCTCTCTCAGGAAGGTTTCCTGAGTCGTGCACAAGAATCGCATTTTGCCGTTGCTTGGGACCAGCTCCATTAGCAAATGCGGTTGGGGCATGGGGGAGATCTTGAGTGAGCAGGACTAAGGTCATCGCTTTGGTCGAGGCGAGAGTTGTAACGGGCCCAGCAAAGAACATCCTGAGATTTGCCGGCGAGTGCCGAGACCGCGTGGACCTTACGATTGTTACTTTCGTGCGCAGTCAAGAAAATGGGAGTCAACATGCTCCGCACAATGCCTTTATTTCGGAGGTCCGCAGGTTGAACCTTCCCCTAGAGGTAATACGAGAAGCTGGGCCGCTTGACTTATCGGCATTGGCTTCCCTGCGAGAGATTCTCGAGCGGCACAAACCAGATATTGTTCAAACGCATGCGGTCAAATCGCATTTCCTTGTGTCCCTTTTGCGCGGGAGAACATTTCGTTGGATAGCTTTTCATCATGGACATACCAGTGAAAACTTCAAAATGCGAATTTATAATCAAGCCGATAGATCGTCACTGAGGGCCTGTGATGTCGTTGTGAGTGTTTGTACGGCATTCGCGAATAAATTGACGAGCAAGGGAGTTCGCCAAGATCGCATTTTCGTTGTTCCTAACTCTGTGAAAAATGATTTTGCCCATTTGGATCCGAAGTTTTCGGAAGAGACGCGAAAACGCTTGGCGATATTGGACGACGAATCGGTCATCCTTGCGGCAGGCAGGCTATCGCCAGAGAAGGGCCACCGGTATCTGATAGATGCCATCGCAGAGATCATGTCCTCGGCGCCGCATTTGAGGCTGCGTGTACTAATTGCAGGTGCTGGTCCGCTCGAGGGGGAGTTGGCAAATCAAATAGTTAAACGAAATTTAGAGCAGCGCGTCAAACTAATTGGTCATTGTTCCGACGTCAAGCCGTTATTCTCAATTGCCGATCTTTTCGTTCTCCCATCGTTGTCGGAGGGCTCCCCCAATGTCTTGCTGGAAAGTATGGCAGCGTGCGTTCCAATCGTAGCAACGACTGTCGGGGGCGTGCCGGAAATTGTGACCGACGGAGAATCTGCAATTCTTGTTCCCCCAGCAAATATCGATCTGTTGGCAAAGGCCATACTCAAGCTCGTTGAAAATCGCCCGCTGGCCAAGGAACTTGCCAGCGTTGCTCGCGACAAGGCTCGTCTCATGTTCAGCCCAACAAAATACGATGAACGGATTCTAAATATTTACGACACATTGTTGTGTCGCGATTCACATTGAAATGCACGCAGCACAATTTTCAAGCATGGATCGAAATGTGGTGACTCAACATTTTGAACGAGACGCCGCCGCGTTTATTTACCCTGTCGGGGGTAGATTGAAATGTCGTCATATAGTTGCCACATTTTCACCGTCCGCCTTTTGCAGTATGAGATTGGAGCTTCCCTAAGTTGTGTGGCATAGCTGGAGTCGTAGGCGACTCTAATAGCGAACGGAGTCGCGCGGTTGTATCCGCGATGATGACGGCATTACGCCAACGGGGACCAGATGATAAGGGGTTGGAACAATGGCCTGAGGCCACTCTGGGACACCGTAGACTTTCCATCTTCGATTTGAGCCCTGCGGGACATCAACCGATGGTATCTGTGGACGGCCGTGTGGGCATCGTGTTCAATGGCGCCATCTACAATTTCTTAGAGCTTCGAACGGAATTGGAACAGGATGGAACGCAGTTTCGAAGCCATACTGATACTGAAGTTCTTCTCATCGGCTATATCAGGTGGGGGATAGACAAGCTTGTTTCACGTTTGCGGGGCATGTTCGCCCTCGCTTTATGGGATAGCAACAAGCGGAAGCTTTACCTTGTTCGAGACCGACTCGGTGTTAAACCACTTCTATACTGTATTCAACAAGGTGTCCTCACCTTTGCTTCTACTGCCCGCGCCCTACGGAAAGGAGGAATCGCAGGGGAGCTGGATCCCACGGCGTTAGCGGAATTCCTTGAGTTTGGGTTTGTTACTGATGAGCGAAGCGTATTTGCTGGCGTGAAAAAAGTGCCGCCGGGTAACATAGTTGAGTGGGATGGATCTCATTTGAATTTCCGTACCTACTGGTCTTTCCCGCCGGTGACGAACAACAGGAAAGTGGCCTTTCAGGACGCAGTCGACCAGACTGAAGAGATTCTTTGTGAGGCCGTAAGAATACGTCTGCATGCCGACGTGCCAGTCGGTGCGTTGCTCAGCGGTGGAATTGACTCGAGTCTTGTCTGCTGGGCAGCATCGTCTGTTGGCGCGAATATCAGAACGTTCACCGTGGGTACATCTAATGATATCAGTGATGAATCTTCTGACGCGGTCGCACTCGCGCGCCAACTCGGAATCTCTCATTCGGTGATTCACTTAAGTGCGGATAATCCTCCAGAAATTGGGGATTTGGTGTCCGCCTATAGCGAACCCTTCGCCTGTGCATCAGCGTTAGGCATTTTAGCGGTCTCTCGAGAAGTTAAGCGAGAAGTCACCGTGCTACTTACGGGTGACGGCGGGGATGATATCTTTCTTGGATATCCACATCATCGCAACTTCTTGATGGCTCAGCACTTGGCCATACGCATCCCGCGCGCGGCGGCAACCTCGTGGGGTCAGTGGCGCCGTATATTGCCAGATCATGGCCTTCTGAGGAGAGTCAAGCATTTTCTGGATTATTCATGCGGCGGTTTGGGAGCGGTCATTCAAACGCACGACGGTCTTCCCTTATATCATCACTATGGCTTGCTCGGAGATCGACTCGCCAGCATTTCATTGCCTCAGCGCCAAACTCAATTGTCTTCTAAGTCGGCACATCACTTGTTAGAGGAGTTTCTGGCTTACGATTGGCAAACTAGATTCACAGGAGAGTATCTGACAAAGGTAGATGGCGGAACGATGTATTACGCGCTCGAAGCACGCTCACCGTTCTTGGATCACGTTCTTTGGGAATATGCGGGGTCCGTTCCTTTGGAAACGCGTCTGTTGAATGGAGAACTAAAAGCTATTCTTCGCGAAATCGCTCGTAGGCGAATAGGCCCAAGTCTCGCAAACCGCCCTAAACGTGGATTCGAAATCCCCGTGAGCCGGTGGCTGGCCAAACAGTGGGGAAATGAATTCCTGGAAATGTTTAGTGACTCGTGGTTGGCAAAAGAGCACTTCATCCAAGCGGAGCCAGTGTTAAGACTCTGGCGGCAAACTGCACCATGTGGCGAAGTCCCACTGCAATTATGGTATCTGTTTGTTTTGGAAAATTGGATGCGAGCCCAATTTTGCAAATCCTGAGGCCTATTTCCAGTCAGTCGCGTCCATTTTCAGCTGAGCATGCGCCAATGGTAATTGAAGATCAAGAAGAGGTGCTGATTGGGAACGATATCATAAACCCACTAAAGCCAATTCCTATCCTGATGACGGTGAGAGAGCTTAACGATGGAGGAATTGAACGTGACGTAACTAGGATCGCGCTTAAGGTTGATCGCTCGCGTTTTGAGCCTCATGTCGCTAGCTACCAAGCCGAAGGGATGAGATTTGATGAGCTTACCAGTGCGGGGGTTCCTTTCCTTCACCTGCCGTTGTCCTCCCTGAAGTCGCTCGCTGCGCTTTCCGCGGCGATGCGACTCCGTCGCTACATTAAAGAGCATGGTATTCGTCTTGTGCATGCGTATGATTCGAGTGCCGTATTTGTAACTCCGATTGCGCGAGCTCTTCGGGTTCCCGCTGTCCTTTCGAGCACGCTGGGTAACCGCAATCTGCTCAACCAGCGCACCCGCGGCCAGGTACGGTGGACAGATAAGATCGTCGACACCATTGTTGTCAATTGCGAGGCCATGCGTCACCACATGATTGACGACGAGCACGTCGCGAGCGAACGAATCGAGCTTTGCTATAACGGCGTCGATACGGCCCAATTCTATCCGGAGGCGGCCCGCAAGCCCGAGCTGGTCGCAGACGCTTCGTTTGTCATCGGAGCAATCTGTGTGCTGCGCCCAGAAAAGGCTCTTGACCTGCTGCAGGAAGCGTTCGCGCACGTCCGCCATTTGAGGCCGGGAATGAAGCTGCTGATTGTGGGTAGCGGCCCTGAACTTCCAAGATTGCAGGCCAACAGCCGGCGTCTGGGACTTGTGGACGACTGCATGCTTGTGCCCGCCACGCCATTGGTCCCACAGTTTCTCCGCACCATGGACATCTTTGTACTATGCTCCCATTCGGAAGCGTTTTCGAACGGGCTGCTGGAAGCAATGGCTTGCGGCTGCTGTGTGGTTGGCTCTCGAGTTGGCGGTACTCCCGAACTGATTGAAAACGATGAACGGGGTCTGCTCTTCCAGCCGGGCGATGCCGGCGATCTCGCCTCAAAACTGGCTTCCCTTATCGGGAATGAACAACTCCGGCGCGCATTCGGAGCTCGCGCTGCGGAATTTGCTATGGAGAAACTGAATGTCAACATCGCCGCCATGCGAATGATGGAAATATACGAAAATGTCCTCTACCGCAAGAGCTGTCTTGGATAGGTGTTTTTCTCGATTTGAGATATTGCAATCGCTCACAGCGGGGCATTTCAGACCAGGCGGCCAACTGCTCACTTCCTGTCCTACGGGACAGGTGTTTCCGCGGCCTTCTTCGCGATATCCTTGCCTCACGTCAGGAGGCCATCGCCTGCTGTGTATCTTCATTCTTGGCAGGCACAAATGGATAGTCCGAATGGCCCACTGAGCCAGCGTCATAGTTGGGAAAGTCAGGTTCGGTCAGCGCTTGTGCCGAAGCGTGCCGCTGACTGATCAGAATTTTCGCGATGCCGATAGATTTTAGGATGGGCATTATTCGAGCGCCACGTGGACAATGTTCTTCGCGTGCTGTGCCAGACTGCAGGGATTCTAAAGATGAGACGTCTCGATAGAATATCAGTCCAGCCCAGGTATGTGAGCATTCCAATGACTAGACTGGTCGTAACCCTCATCCTGCTCCTGATACTTCCGGTCTTTATTCATGCACAAAGCGATCCCTTGAGCCCTTCCAACATGCCAGTGATTGACATGAATCCTGGCGACTATCCTAGCAACATCTGGATCACGGATACAATGCAGAAGGTTCGTCAGGACAGCGGTTCTCCTGGAAGACAGCATTGGGGAACATTCTACGGCACGCAAAATGAGTTTGTCGATTTTCAGGTTCACTTACACGATGCCGGAAGCGGCACGCCGAACCTCTCCGTCACCGCCAGCACCTTTGTCCAATCGTCTCCCTCCAGTTACACCATCGGTACATCCGCGAACGACATCATTGTCTATCGCGATGCCTACATGCACGTTCAAACGCAGGTGACATCCACGGCGAAGACTTACTACAATTCACTCGGATACTACCCGGACATTTTAATTCCACCGACAGATCCGTATCACAACCAAGCTACAAATGCGTGGCCATTCACCGTTGCGGCCGGAAATAATCAGAGCGCCTGGGTTGACGTTCACATCCCTATCTCAGCGCCATCTGGCTATTATCTAGGTTCAATTACGGTCAAGAGCGGCACCACAACCTTGGCTAAGATGCCCGTCATCCTTGCAATTTGGCAGTGGCCGTCCGCTGGACATATGCCTTCTACGACCACGCTCAAGGTTGCTGCTGGTGTGAGCGGCTCGGATTTGTGCGCTCAAGCGTATGGTGGCAATGGATATTTAACCTGCGGCTCTTGGCCAGGAGCGAGCACGGCAGATCAGGGAGTAACGCTCGCTTCGGTGGATGGATGTCTTATTATGGCGGATCATCGCTACGGAGGATGCAGTATCTATCCTCCTTACCCGAGTCCTCCCACACACGGAACAGAACTTAGTTTCACGGCAGCATACGGCCCTGTCTATAGCGGAGCGGCATCGACCATTCTTCCGGGCGCGAAGCCTACCACTCTTGGGTATCCTCTTGTGAGCAACACCACAAATCTTCAAAATTGGATCACTTGGTGGCAAGGTACCGGATACACAGCGCAATTCTTTACCTACCCATGTGATGAGCCCCCGATGGGGTGCTCGTGGGCAACGGTGGTTTCCAACGGAACGTCTGCTCATGCCACAACTCCGCCAACGCCTGTTCTTCTGACAGCCGGCATCGCTAACGTGACCTCGAACAGCGCACTGAACAGCGCTGACATAATGACTGTTCTTATCAATCAAATGGAACCACAAGGTGGATCGCTCCAGCGCTCAGCCTACAATACTTGGCTCGCGGGAAATTGTTGCAGCAGTTCCACGACTAAACGGCAGGTGTGGTGGTACAACGATTGCGTGGGCACGGGAACCTGCGGTAACGGCACGGTTGGAAGCGGCGTCACTTACCCGAACGTGGATATTGACGGCCTGCCAGCAGCCAATCGAGCATTCCAATGGCTGTCGTTCCGTAACAATGTGACCGGCGAACTCTATTACACCATGACTGGTGCATGGGAGGCAAACGGGGGTGGTTGTTGTACCGGAAAAGGGCTCCCTTGGACGGATGTTTACGCTTTTGGAGGTTGGGGCGAGGGGACTTTGTATTATCCAAGCACCTCGAATGGAACGAATTACGTCACGGCCTCCGGTGGAGGGGCGCTGACCTATCCACTCTACCTCCCCAGCATCCGAATGAAGCACATACGCGACGGGATGCAGGATTATGAATATCTGAACGTTTTGACCAACAACAGTCAAGGTTCTTTCGTTGCGACGGAGATCAATAGCTGGATCACGAGCTCGTATACCTTCGAAACTAGCGGCGTTGGCCTGCAGGCTGCTCGCTCGGCGCTCGGCAAGAAGATGCACCAACTCTCCCTTTCGACACTGCCCGCACCACCGCCGGGAATAAGTATTAAAGCTCAGTAAAAAGACGATTGCAGGTAGATTGCCGCAGACTTGCTGCAACTAAAGGTCACCATGGCGCAGCGCGATTAGACGTTTGGACTGTCGCCAGCTCTACCTATTCATCTTCTCCACATAGCACCGCACCAATCGCTGGCCAGCTGCTGGTTTGCGCCAGTTGCAATGAACTTTGCTAGAATTCGTGAGTAGTTCGATGTCCAGCCAGACTTCCATTTCATTCGCGGAACAGGATCTTGTAGCCTTTAGCGAGGCTTCCGGTGACCGAAACCCACTTCATCTGAATGAGGAGTACGCACGCCGCACTCCTTATGGCCAGCCCGTCGTTTTTGGCTGCCTGGGAGCGATGGCGTGTCTAGGCCAGATCCGTCTGCCCGCTGGTTGGTCCGCTACGTCTCTCGAAGCCAAGTTCCTCCGACCGATGTTCTTAGGTGTCATTTATCGCATAGAGACCTCGAAAAAAGAGGGAAGGTGGGGGGCGCGGCTATTCGATGGGACATTGCCCGTAGTCTCGGTGATGCTGACAGCAGAGATCTCCCACGGAAATGAAACGCCGGAGGAGATCATGACCTCCGCCGCACTTGGGCGCAGTGACCCAGCCTTGCGTAAGCAGGAAGACATTCTTCCTGGGTTGGAGATTTCGGGTGCCTACACCTGCAATGCAGCGGCTCTGGCTACCGTAGCGGCGCGATGGGGGGGCGTGGACCAGCTTTTGGCGAGGGTGCTTTCCTGGAGCAGCTATCTGGTTGGCATGGAGCTACCTGGAAACTCCGCTCTTTTCTCCAAGCTCATACTCGATTTCCACGGGACGACTCGGTTCCCAGCTACGATCGCCTACCGCGCTTCGGTCGCGTCCGTTGATTCAAGGCTAGGCCAAATCCGAATGGATATTTCCCTGCATACAGACGATTCCACCGTTACCTCCGGACAGTGCTGGTCTTACATACGACCGTGTCTACCGGAAGTTGAGGAGATCGATTCCACAGGAGTCAGACCAGATAGCTTGGCAGGGCGGACCGCTGTGCTCCTGGGATCGAGTCGAGGACTGGGCGCGGCGATGAAGCGAACTCTTGAGTTGAGAGGTGCGGCCGTTTACGGGATGGCGCGTTCCGCAAATGTCGGCGACCCATCGCGGGCGGAAGTAGGAGACGCCGCGGATCCAGAAGCCTTACGGCGGTTGCAGGAGCGCGTCTCTAGGGAGTATGGCCACCTGGATTTTCTCATCTGTAATGCCAGCCCGCCCGTCCTACCGCTGCGTCTTGAACCGAACGCCGCCGGACGCATCGGTTCATACATCAACCTGGCAGTTTCTCTCACGTTCGCGCCACTTTGCGAGTTTTTGGAACTGTTGAACCACAGCGACGGTTGTGTCGTGATCATCTCCTCGGCTGCGGTGGAGCACCCAGTAAGGGAATGGCCGCACTATGTCGCGGCGAAACAAGCTGTGGAGGGGCTGGGCTGTGTTGCATCATTGCAATACCCGCGCGTTCGTACCCTCATCGTTCGGCCTCAAAAACTGCTTACTACCTTGACCAATACACCCTTGGGCCGCTTGGGCGCCACATCGCCGGGGTTGCTTGCCAACCGCATTGCCGCGCGCTTAGAAGAACCATTGGAGCCCGGGAAAACAGAAATCTTCCGTTGAAGGATGGTCCCAAGACATGTTTTCGAGAAGGTGGGAGAGACTTTCTCGGGAATGGTCTGAAGCTAGAAGGCGTTTCCGAAGACAAGAGGGGCGTCGATTCTAAATTGGCCGATCAGAACCAGTAGATCTGAGAGAAGAATTTGCACATGAAACTTACCGAGGCACTAAGAATTCTGAATGGGGCGAACAAAGGCGCGCGTGCGTTTGACGTGATACTAGCGTGCGGTTTCACTCCTCTTCATCTCCAGACATTTCTCGTTGCATACTTGCAGCTCGGATTTCCTGATCGATATGTGAGAGTCACACCTGGGCTGTTTGGAAATCTGGCAAACACTCTCGAGGGAGCGACGGAAGTAGGTGCGCAGAATATTTTAGTTGTCATCGAATGGGCCGATATTGATGCGCGGTTGGGTCATCGCGCAGCCGCGACTTGGGATTCGAATACTCTGTCCGATGTTCTGTCAGCGGCAAACCTAGCTTTCGAAAGGCTTCAACACGTAGTTGACAGAGTTCGGAGAGGCACGAAGGTAGTCATCTGTCCGCCCACGCTGCCATTACCACCTCTATTTCATACTGCGGGCTGGGAGGCGGGACCGTCGGAACTGGCTCTATTAAAACTGCTCGCTGAATTTAATGCCGCCGTTGCGGCTAGCGGAGCTCGTGTCGTCAACGTTTCGCGGCTCGCGGAAGAATCGCCGCCTGGTCAGCGGCACGATTTGAAGTCGGATCTCAACGTGGGCCTTCCGTATTCTCTGGCCCACGCGGATGCAGTCGCTCTGGCTCTATCCAGAGTACTTTGTCCACCGGTACCTAAAAAGGGGCTTATCACCGACTTAGATGAAACACTATGGTCAGGGACAGTCGGTGAGGTAGGACCAGATGGAGTTCATTGGGATTTGGATAGGCACAGCCATATTCACGCTTTGTACCAAAGCCTCCTTACGTCATTGTCAGATTCTGGTGCATTGGTTGCCGTCGCCAGCAAAAACGATCCGGACATTGTTCACAAAGCATTTGAACGCGAGGACTTGTTGGTTCGGCGAGAAATAATATTTCCAATGGAGGTCCACTGGAACGCGAAATCAGCTTCGGTGAGCAGAATTTTGGGGACGTGGAATATCTCTGCGGATTCCGTTGTTTTTGTTGATGACAGTCCGTTGGAACTAGCGGAGGTGGCGGCAGCCCATCCGGGCATTGAATGCATTCAATTCTTGGCAAAGGACCATAGCTCAACTCTTTCAAGCCTTCGCCGCATCCGAGATATGTTTGGAAAGTCTTCATCCTCTGACGAAGATTCGCTCCGGCTGGAAAGCATTCGACAAAATGCACAATTCCAAGTGGCTGCAACCGAGGCGTGTTCGGAGATTTTCTTGCGTGACTTGAATGCGACCATCCAAATTGAATATGACGGGGGATTGGGAGATACGCGCGCCCTTGAACTTGTGAACAAGACGAATCAGTTCAATTTGAATGGCGTTCGCTATTCACAATCAGACTGGGCTGCGGAACTTTCGCTTCCTGGCGCGAGTCTTATGACCGTGAGTTATGAAGATAAATTTGGAAAACTCGGCAAGGTCTCTGCAATCTTAGGCCGACTTGAAAATGACACATTTCGACTCAAGGTCTGGGCTATGAGCTGCAGGGCTTTCGCGCGGCGAATTGAATTCCTCAGCATGCAGAAGTGCTTCGATCGCTACTCATGCCCTATTTCTTTCGATTTCGAGCTAACCTCTAGGAATCGGCCGTTCCAAGAATTTCTAGGCAGCTTATTGGGACAAACTGGGGAAGGCCCTCTACTGCTGACACGCGAGCAATTTGACAAGGTTTGTCCACCCCTGTACCAAATCGTGAAGGAGACAAGGAGTGTGTCAATAAATGGATAACGTTCAGAATCGGCTAACAAATTGCTTTGAGACCGTTTTCCCTGATCTCCCCGTTAACGAAATTGCCCAATCCTCACAATCAGCACTTTCCGCTTGGGATTCTATAGCAGTGATTACACTGGTCAATGTGATCGAGGAGGAATTTGGATTCCAGGTTGATTTTGATCGGTTGCCTGAACTCGATTCCTTCGATCGGATTCTTTCATACGTAAGGGGCGAACTTCAGAAGTAGCAGTATGACTGCACTAAATCGACCGAGCAATTAATGATGGAGCTCTTAGAATCCGAATTAAAGGAGCCACAACTGCAAATCGCGGAGGGAGTTCGTGCTTGACTCTTTTGTCTTAAAGATAAAACGCCGTGAGACACCTTCTTACCGGTTTCTATACGACCTGACCAAGAGAACTATTTCGGCGAATCTTCCACTTCCTCATTTCCTGAACCCCTTCCTTCGCATGCTTTATTCAACACATGAGGGTACTTTATTTGCCTTGCGGTGGCTGACAAGCTATTTCTATCGCGAGCCCCTTTTTCGTGGCCGATGCGAGTCCATCGGTAAGCGTTTCACACTCACGAAGATGCCGTTTGTGGTTGGGCATGCCAAGATTTATCTTGGTGACGATGTCAATTTTTTTGGGAAAGTGGATATCTTTAGTGGACGGATCTTCGATGAGCCGAAATTAATCATCGGAAACCGCGTCAGTATTGGCCATGGCGTGTCTTTCACCGTGAACAAACAAATAGTTATTGAGGACGACGTTCTTGTTGCCTCCGGCGTAACTTTCATGGATACGGATGCACATCCCAGGAATGCCGCTGATCGAATCGCCGGCCTTCCTCCATCTCCTGAGGAAATTATGCCTGTGCGAATTTGTAAGAATGCTTGGATTGGCCATGGTTCCTCGATCATGAAGGGGGTAACGGTCGGTGAAGGGGCGATCATCGGCGCCAACAGCGTGGTGGTTACGGACATTCCGACTTATTCAACAGCTATGGGCAATCCGGCCAGAATTGTGATGAAAAATATTTAATCGCCTGAGCAAAAATACACTGAATCACGCCGTGAATGCCTGACTTCTCGCTCATAGCAACCAGCGTCGATTGCTAGAAGACGTATGGCTCTGTTGACACCCTCAAGAGAAGGCGGCGATGTTTCATGCGATATCCGGAACATGGTGCTGGCCGACATGCACTGTGGGCGGCGCGAACAAACCTGGGAGCGAATGGCCAAGCAAAAGCAGCTGGATTGTGAGCGATCTTCTGACCAGGAGTAGCACTGAGTCCTCCTATTATGAAATCGACGTTCCTTTCACCTTCTTCATGCCCTGGGTGGCCGAAAGCTCATCCGGCGGAATGGTCGAAGACCGGCTGGAGTCCTTATGCTAACCTCCCCGAAGCGTCGATCGATTAACCTAGGGCTCGCTTCTCGATGATCTCGTCCCTCTTTCTTCACTCTAGATCTCATGCGAAACCTCTTCGGATTGGCGTTTTGGTAGATGGTTTTGAGATTTCAAGGGCGTTCCGCCAGGTACTGCTGGATATCAAGACGTCCGACTTTGCCAATCTGGAACTGGTGATTGTGAACTGTCAGGCGCAGTTGTTGCCCAAAGTCACCCCTGGCAGATTTTCGCGATATCTGCACCTGTTGAGGGACCGTAACCGCCGCCATCTCCTTCTTTACGCACTCTTTCAAAAATTCGATCAACGCCACCTGGAGGATCCCAGCCCGCTGGAACTCACAGACTGCACCGACATCCTGAGTAGCTGCCAGCGGCTGGATGTGGACCCGATTACGAAGCGCTTTGTGCATCGCTTCCCAGCGGACGCAGTCGCAAGGTTGCGCGCTCACGATCTCGACGTGGTGCTGCGCTTCGGGTTCAATATCTTACACGGCGAAGTTTTGACGAGTGCCCGATATGGAATCTGGTCGTTTCACCATGGTGACAATGAATTCTATCGCGGCGGGCCCGCCCTGTTTTGGGAGGTCGTTGAAGACAATCCGTGCAGTGGAGTTATTCTGCAAGTCCTGACCGAGAAGCTGGACGACGGCTTGGTCCTGTGTAAGTCTCTGTTCGCAACTGCCCGTGGGCTCTGGCCCAGTCGCAATCTATTTTCCCCTTATTGGGGATCCACACACTTCGCTATTCGCAAGCTTCATGAACTCCACGAATGCGGTTGGGAGGCGGTAAAGGAGAATACGGTCGCGCCGGCCCCATACCGGGGGAAAACTGAGATCTATCGCACCCCGTCTAATTCGCAGATGCTAAGATGGCTTGTCCCGAAGATTGGAAAAAAACTTATCGGTCGGCTCAACCCGTTACGTCGCCAGAAGAGATGCGATGCCCGCCTGGTCATTTCTACGCAGACCCGTTTCTTCTCGAGCATCAGGGCCAAGCCTGGCTTTTCTTTGAGGACTACCTTTATGGTGAGAAGCGCGGGCGCATTGGCTGCGCACCGGTCCAGTCGGATTTGTCGATAGGCGCATCAAGCGTTTGTTTGGACACTTCCTATCATCTTTCTTACCCGCTGGTGTTTCATCATGCCGGCGAAATTTTCATGGTGCCTGAATCCGCCGAAAACCAATCTGTCGAGTTGTGGCGAGCTACTAATTTTCCGTTCTCTTGGAAGCTTGAGAAGACACTCTTCGGTGGTTCGCTTGTGGATACTACGCCGCTTTTTCATGAAGGCCGTTGGTATTTCTTCGCCACATTGTGCGAGCCCCCGGGCAACGCCGCCTTCGGAGCATTGTTCTCCTCGGATAGCCTGACAGGGGGCTGGATTCATCACCCGAATAGCCCTATTTCCACTGATGTACGGTATGCGCGTTCGGCTGGCGCCATTCTCAAAGTCGATAATCGCCTCCTACGGCCCGTTCAGGATTGCAGCGAGAATTATGGGCGCCGCATCCATGTGGAAGAGATTCTGGAGCTAACGCCCGATACCTACAGAAGACACCTTCTCCACTCCATTGAGCCAGATTGGGATAAAGACTTGAAGGGCGTTCACACATACTCCTTTTGCAAGAACATCGAGGTGCTGGACGCCGTCAGTTTTCAGGACCGTCGCGCGATAGCACCTTGAGACCTCATTGGTTCAACCACACAAAATACCTCGGACTTGAAAGGCCCCAGTTCGGGATCAGGAATTTAAGCGCCTTCTTCGAAGAGCAGCCAGCGCGCTGCGAAGCACAGGGTGGGGTTCCTACGAGTGAAGAAGCCTGGCATTTTTAAGCTGTAGGGATTGTGGCCGACACTTGAATGGAATAAGCCGCTTCGTTGCCAGATGAGTCAACCAAAGTCGCGACGAAGTAATAAGTTTGGTTGGCAATTACGTGGCATTCAACCGGGCGGAAGTTTCGTTGAATAAGTCTAATAACTCCTTTCATCACGCCAAGCTGAAAGTGACAATCCTTGGATTGCGACTCGCTCCGTACTGGACCCGTTCGGCGGCGCTTACTTGGCAAAAGTTGGCATCGGGTCGCGATTGAATTTCCCTCAGTCGGATGCGAGTCTCCTTCGATCGAGGTAGTTTCAGTCGCCATGGATGGGCACATTACACGTTTACTGTACACCTCGCCCGGTCCAGTACCTCCAAGCTCGGATCCAGTCATTGACGAGTCCCGATGCGTGTGCGTCGACCATTATCCGTTCCCGACCTGGAGCTGATCCAAATCCGTTTCTGGTTGCGCGGCATCCGACGTTGACGGACTTTTCGTATGCTAACGGCCCTCTAAACGCATACGGTCCTTAAACCGCTAGTACCTTGGCCGGATAATGATGGCCCCTAGTTTCTCTCGCAGAGCGTGAAAACGAATGCTTTTCGACACACCGATATACTTCTGCTTTCTCGTAATCGTCGTTCTGATTTATTGGCAGCTGACTTGGAGAACGCAGAACTGGATGCTGCTCGCAGCCAGTTACATTTTCTATGGCTGGTGGGACTGGCGCTTCCTCATCCTAATGGCACTTTCCACGTTTGTGGACTATACGCTGGCTCTTCGCATTGCGGGGGCAACTGATGATCGCTTTCGGCGCAAGCTGCTGATGATCTCCCTTGTGATGAATTTCGGCTTCCTCGGTTTTTTCAAGTACTGCAATTTCTTCGTCGATTCATTTGCCAGCGTGCTGTCGATTGCAGGGATTCACAACATACCGGTCGGGCTGCTGCAAGTTATCCTACCCCCCGCGATTTCCTTCTATACGTTCCAGGAGGTCGCCTACATCACTGACGTCTATCGCCGCAAGCTGCCACCCGCACGCTCGCTGGTAGACTACGGTCTCTTCATTAGTCTGTTTCCGCATCTGATTGCCGGCCCGATTCAGCGGCCATCGCACCTGTTGCCACAAGTACAGAAACCACGTGTGTACAACAGCCGGAAGTTCTTCGACGGCATGATGCTGATCGCTTCCGGCCTCTTTCGCAAGTGCGTCATCGCGGACCATTGCGCGGGGCTCGCCAATGCCGCATTCGCCGGCCGCGTCGGGCATAACGCCCCGGCATTGCTGATCGGCATATACGCGTTCGCGTGGCAGATCTACGGCGATTTCAGCGGCTACAGCGATATCGCGCGAGGAAGCGCTCAACTGCTGGGGTTCCACTTCATGATCAACTTCAGGCAGCCGTATTTCGCGGTGACGCTGCAGGATTTTTGGCGGCGCTGGCACATCAGCCTGAGTACCTGGCTCCGGGATTATCTTTACATCCCACTTGGCGGCAATCGGAAAGGTCCAATCCGGACCTATGTGAACCTGCTAACGACTATGCTGCTAGGCGGTTTATGGCATGGCGCAAACTGGACATTTGTCGTTTGGGGAGCAATCCAGGGCGGATGGCTTGCGGTCGAGCGATTGATCAGCGGCGGAAAGGAAACCGTGAGCTTTCGTCCGCTATGGCGCTTCATGACGTTGACGGTTGTGGGTATTGCGTGGGTATTTTTCCGCGCTGGCTCGGTCGGCAAGGCATGGTATCTGCTGAGCGGCTTGTCGCATTTTGAGTGGCGGCCGCAGTATGGAATCGCCGCGGCGTTTCTGGGTGCGGTATCCGCGCTGATCCTCATTGTGGACACCCGGCTCGAACGCACGGGCGAGGAATATCCTTTCCAGAACGCTCAGGTTATGGTTCCAGTCGTGGCAGCCATGGCGCTCGCGACCATTATTGCATTTCTAAGCGCTACGGATACCAGTGCGTTCATTTATTTCCAATTTTAGGCCGGCCTATGGCTGGAGTCTGTCAGCGGTGATAGCGGCTCCGCAACGTTGCGACCGCTACCTGAAAGCGATCATTGTGTCTGTAATTTGCTTCGGACTTATGGTGACTCTGCTCGAAACGGGTGCCCGCGTCGCTTTCGACCGGGTCAGCCACATCGGGAAGCGCACCGCAGGAGAATATGCTCTCGCCCAGTCGCTTTCGCCAGGAAGACCTGTCCCGGGAAAACGGCGTGATTTTCCGACAATCCTGTTCGTCGGAAATTCACTGCTGCTTGAAGGTGTGGATTTCCCTGACCTGCAACAGAGAGTGGCGCCCGACGGCGCCCAAGTGTCACGATTCGTCATCGAAAGCACTTCTTGGCTGGACTGGTATTACGGCATCCGCCGGTTGCTTGCGGAAGGATCGCGGCCGAATGTCATCATTTTGTGTCTGGACACGCCGGGGTTGATGAGCTCCTCCATTAGAGGAGACTATTCGAGTTACTACCTGTTTCAGATGCGCGACATACCCGCGGTCGCACGAGAAGCCCATTACAATTTGACGCGGAAAAGCAGCTTGATCATTGCGCACTACAGTCGGTTCTACGCCGACCGAGACAATCTGCGCGTTTTTCTCCTGAACCGGCTTGATCCGGAGTACACCAAGATGATGCATGAGATGACAGTCTGGGGCGGGCCTCTGCCGTCCGGCACGGAGATCGAACGTGTAGCCGAAGCCCGCTTGGCCGCGCTCAAGGCGGCAGGGGCCCCCTTTGGCGTCAGGTGTATCCTCTTGGTTCCACCCGGCTTCATAACCGGCGAGAAGGAAATCAGCACTGCCGCAGCCCGCGTTGGGGCTGAGGTCTGGGTACCCATCTCTCAGGACATCCTCCCACCCAGTGACTACCAGGATGGTTATCATCTCAACCAGGATGGTGCTAACATCTTCACCGCTGCTCTCGCGAGCAAACTGGAAAATCTCGTCGTACCGATCTCTAGCACGGTGAAGTAACGGACGGAACCTTTGTGATTTACCGTCGCTGGAGCCCCTTCCTGGCTTCTGAGGCAACGCCGAAGTCATCACAGTCCGAACGCAGCGCACCAAATTTCATGTTTACGATACATTTTATCTGGTGCCGTGCCCCCATTCCGGATCCGGCACACGATAAGTCTAATTTGTCCGAAATCCAAGAGGGAGAAGTCTTGGTATCACCATGGTCGGATTCGCCGGAAGGCGGACAGTTGGGAACGAACGGCATTGCAGCAGCATGGGTCGTTGCATATCCGCTTTCTATTCCAGCTTTCCATGATGAGCAGCGTCGTCGGGCGCCTAACAGCCTGTGGTGAAAGTCGAAAATGTGGTTTTGTAAGCTGAAGTAACTTGCTTTCGTCATTGTCTCTCGTAGAATACAAACGAATTCTGGGAGAATCGCTGATGGCGATGGGCACACGAAGGCGGAGGCAGCGGCAGGAGCGTTTATGGATCAGCCGACAGGACTTGGCGAAAGGGCCGGGGCATCCTTATTTACAAGCGCGTGAATGAACTGTTGGAAACGGAAGGGTTCGATGAGTTCGCCGAGAAGGAGTGCGCGAGATTCTACGCCGAGAACAATGGGCGACCCTCGCTGACGCCGGGGAACTATTTCCGGTTGTTGCTGGTCGGATATTTTGAAGGGATCGATTCCGAGCGTGGGATTGCCTGGCGAGCGGCGGATTCCTTTGGGCTGCGACAGTTCCTGGGGATCGCGATAGACGAGGACACGCCGGATCACTCCACGATCTCGCGGACGCGACGGCTGATCGATGTGGAGACCCATCGCAAGGTGTTCTTTTGGGTGCTGGAACGGTTGCGAGACCAGGGTGGCGTGAAGGGCAAGACGGTGGGGATCGACGCAACCACGCTGGAGGCCAACGCGGCGATGCGTTCGATCGTGCGGCGGGACAACGGCGAGAGCTATGAAGAGTTTCTAAAGGGGCTGGCGAAGGAATCGGGAATCGCAACGCCGACGCGCGAAGACGCGGCTGGATCGCACACGAAAGAACAAAGCCAGCAACAAGGATTGGGTGAATCCGCAGGATCCAGACGCGCGGATCACCAAGATGAAGGATGACCGGACGCATCTGGCGCACAAAGCCGAGCATGCGGTGGATTTGAAGACCGGGGCGGTCTTGGCGGTCACCTTGCAGGAAGCGGACCGGGGAGATACGACGACGGTTCTAGAGACTTTGGTACAAGCGGGCGAAAACGTCGCCGAGTTGATTAGGACGGAAGCACCCAATCAGAATCCGCAAGTGCATCTGCAAGGTATCCAAGAAGTGGTGAATGACAAGGGTTACCACAGCGGTGCGGTGCTGGTAGCGATGAAGAGCGCGGACGTAAGAACGTACCTTCCAGAGAAGAAGCAGAAGGGCCAACGGCATTGGCAAGGCAAGCCCGAGCAACGGCAGGCGGTCTATGAGAACCGGCGACGAGTGAACCGCGCGTATGGGAAATCCCTGCTTCGCAAGAGAGGCGAACTGATCGAGCGGAGCTTCGCGCACTGCTACGATACGGGTGGAATGAGAAGGATACATCTGCGAGGGCACGAGAGCATTCTCAAGCGACTGTTGCTTCACGTCGGTGCGTTCAATCTGAGCCTGATCTTCCGCTCTCTATTGGGATCTGGCACCCCACGGGAGCTGAGAAATCGACAGTCCCGGCTTATTTTTGTGCATTCTTTCCTATTGCGTTGCTTTTCAACACCCGCGCATCGCACAAACTTTTCCTTTTCGTCGTCACGACTCAGACGGCCTCGGAGTCATTGCTATCTCAGATATAAACTCCGCCACGCAAAAGAGAAGGGTTCCACCACGGGCTGCTAAGAGGTTTTGCGATAGCGGTTTGGATGACAGACTGCTGCAATCTGAACAAACACTCCAATTTCCTGGGTGCGCGACGGAAATTTCAACCACGATTGGCAATTCTTGCTTTTTGACGCTGATCAATTTCAACTGTATTCCTCTCAGCGCCGATTCCCTCTTTGGTGACAGCCAATACAATAGAGATATCAAATTGGATTCGATGTCATCGCCCAGCCGACTCCGGTGTTGGGTCTGATTGAGTTGAAGACCCTCGTTGCAACCGTACGATTGGCTACGCCATCCACCTCGCTTCGGGACTTCGCGGCAGACGAGTGAAGGTCCCTGGCGTTTCTAAGGTGTCGGGATCGTGGCCGACACTTGATTCGAATAGAGCGTCTCGTCGCCGGCTGAGTCGACCGAAGTCGCGACGTAGAAGTAGGTTTGGTTGGCGATGACGGTCGAATCTACATACGTTGTGGAAGTAACGAGCGGAGAATTCAGCCTAGTGTAGGGTCCATTCGATACCGAGGACCTATAAACGTTGTAGCCCACGACGTTTGACGAGTTGGGAGTCATCGTCAGCGTTGCTGAATGCGATACGGGCTGGACGGCCGTGCCTGACAGAGAGATGGTCACGGTTGGATTAGAGGCATTGCTGGCCACAGTGACGCTGCCGTTCAAGGTCCCGGAGGCGGACGGTGCGAAGGTTACGTTCAAAGTAGCGGAGCTTCCAGCGCCTAAGATCAAGCCCGAGGATACGCCTCCGATGCTCAATCCGGCTCCGGAGAGTGTCACGTTCGAGATGGAAACGCTCGAGGCACCCTTGTTCGTGAGCGTCACGAATAGTAGGCTACTGCTTCCCACCGTAATATTTCCGTAGTTCAGGTTCGTTGTACTGGCCGTTAGCTGGCCGGAGGCTTGTACAGTCAAGGTTGCGGCGTTGCTGATGGCTGTGCCGGCTGAGTTGCTGACCGCGACAGTAAACTGTGATCCGCTGTCCGCTGGTGTTGTAACTGGGGTCGTGTAGGCCGAAGAAGTCGCACCGCTGATGGCCGTTCCATTCTTCCGCCATTGATAGCTGAGCGGAGCAGTGCCTGAAACGGTCACTTGGAAGGTCGCCGTTTGACTTGCGCTTACGGTCTGGCTGCCCGGCTGTGTAGTGATCGTCGGTGCCACGGCAGCAGCAGTGACTGTGAGAGTGGCGGCGTTGCTGGTCGCGCTGCCGGTCGAGTTGCTGACTACCACTGTGAACTGCGATCCGCTATCCGACGTCGCTGTGGCCGGGGTGGTGTAGCTCGCCGAAGTCGCACCTGTGATTGCCGTCCCATTCTTGCTCCACAGATAGCTGAGAGGAGCCGCGCCCGAACTTGTCACAGAGAATGTGGCGGTCTGTCCGGCAGTCACTGTCTGGCTTGCTGGCTGCGTAGTAATCGTAGGCGCCGCTGATACACCTGTGCCGGCCATCGCGATTGTTTTCTGCTCCGTGGTAATCGAAGGCGTTACCGATCCGCCCCCACCCGAAAGCTGAGGCGTGCTTGCTTGGGTTCTTGTGATCAAGAGGCTCCCTGAAGAGTTGCCAATGGCAGACGGCGCAAACCTAGCCATAAAGGTCGCGCTCTGCCCCACAGCCAACGCTAATGGAAGCGGCGGCCCCGCGACAGTAAAGCCTCGGCCAGACGCGACAGCCTGGGTTATCGTAAAGGGAGCAGCGCCGGAATTCCTGAGGGTAAGGCTTTGATTGCTGCTGGAGCCTATCGCCACACTGCCAAAACTAAGGTTCGATTGACTGGCGGACAGACTCCCGACGGATGAAACGCATCCTGATTGTGTTAGAGCCGCTCCAAGGACAACCAGGAAGACTATGACCATAAACGGGTTACGACGAGCTGAAACTCTCCGTACGTTTGGCCGGGGGCGAGTGGGGCCTGGGTTAAGGTGACGCATTACATAAGAAGTTTAGGAACAGGGCCCGGTAAGGACCTACTGGTCGACAGGAGGGATAATGTACAGGTTCCCAACCTGCCCAATGACCTTCCCGAGCTTGTTTTCACCAGCCAACCGATATGCTGGTAGTCAAAATGGAGACCCTGGCTAAACCATTCCGGAAGATCCCGATGACGAACGGATATAATGGAACTTCTAATGCGAGGAGTTCCTTGCGGAGTCGAATTTACACATTCATACGACAATGGCGGAAGACATTAAGACGAGATCGACCGAGTCGCGTCCGATCAAGCTGGCCCTCGTCAGCTGCGGATTGGGTCGCCTGCAACGCGGCTTCGAAATATCCACCTCACGTTGGCAAACAGTGCTTTCATCTGATCCAAGACTTGACTTAAGAGTATTCAGCGGCGGCGAGTTCCCCAATGCGGAGCGCGTTTAGAATATCGCCCGCAACGACATACTCAATTCTCCACTTCGTATCTTTCGTACGTTAGAACTGCCCGCTATTAGGAGCTTGGCCGGCAGCACCAGCAGCCGTGATGATTCTCCGGAACATTCAGGCGGGGTAAGTGACAGATCCCGGTGGCAACAAGAGCCTGAAATACCATTTTGGGACAGACCGCCCCACTTCCCCGTGACAGAATGTCATACGGGTGATCGAAAGTGTGACACGTTGTCATTGATTCGGTGAAGGTGTCAAAGCACACTTCAAGGGAAATGATGGATATACACGGCGTAGTCTGCTCGCCTGAGGGCGGAAGCATCTGGACTCTAATTTGCTTCAATTAGTTCGCTCACATTGTGTAGCAAGTTTCCAAACGCGTGAGGGCTTGTAACAGGCATTGCGACTACTCGCACACCCTTGCGAGATGGCTGTCGTGTGCTTATTGACCTTGTCGCCAGGCTGGATAGGGTTTCGCGCGCACCGGCAAAAAGATCGCTGAAGCAACATTGTTTAGAGAGACTGAGGGCTCGTTAGACCTCCAATTTTTCGCTAGCAGATCGAACAGACGGCAAAGACGTCAATTAATGAAATCCAAGCTGAAACACCGTTGCAATCGCCCTGGCCATCATGAAAAAGAGCTTGACAGAACAACACCTACGTATTACTCGCCTGATTGAAGAGAAGCGTGGGCACCGCAGGAAGTCGATAAACCGGCGACTTCACCGACTCAGCTGGAGCTACACTTGACACCTCCTCAGCGTCCTCGTTCGTTGCGCAAGCCATTCGTTGCAGCAATTGTGATTACCGATATGATTTCCGAACAGCAGATATCAGGTCGTACGAGCGATCTCAGCATAAATGGTTGCTTTGTGCCGACCCAAAGTGCCTTGAGTCCCGGCGTGAAGCTTCGAATCGCCGTCGTTCATGCAGGCGCAAAAGTCGTGGCTTTAGGCCATGTTGTCTCCGCTCGCGGAGACGGAATGAGCATCGCTTTCGACAAAATTGAACAGCGCGATCAGGAAGTTCTTGAACGGTGGTTGAGTGAGTTGCGGCTCGGGAAAACTGATCGGAAATCCTGATTGGATAAGTCGGTGCGCTAGGCGGTGCGTAACAAGATCATGATTCTTTAGTTGCGATGTCAGGTCAAACTTAGTTTCGCAATTGTGGCGAGTAAGTCTTGTGCAAAGTGTCCCTTGAATCTCCTGCGATCAGCTACCGACAGCTTTTTCGGGCAATTCCGCAAGCCCGGATAGCACGACAATCGGTATCTCTGGATTTATTTCTCTAATCTGCCGCGCTACAGCGAGCCCGTTCATTCCTGGCATCCAAAACACAACAATTGGTGGCTCGACTGGATTTGGGCGGCTACGCGGCCCCATTCTGCCGCTAGCGGACGAGGCATGCGATTCACCCGCCTCATAGAACTTCTACCCGCTCCGGAGTATCAATTCGAATCTCCGTCAGGTCGGAAAGAAGATTTGCAGCCCAGCGATAGATATTGTGTTCCCGGACGCCGGCGCGAAGACGGTGCATGCGGGCGTACTGTTCTTCCTCGGACATATCAAGCGCGCGATGGATGGCCTCTGCCAGTTGCTGGATGTCATACGGGTTGATGAGGAGAGCATCGTGTAGCTCGAGCGCGGCGCCGGCAAAGGTGCTAAGGATCAGGACGCCGCGGTTGTCTTCGCGCGAGGCGACAAACTCCTTGGCAACAAGATTCATGCCGTCGTGAAGCGAAGTGACTAGACAAACAGTTGCGGCACGGTAAAAGCGTGCGATCTCCTGATGTGAGTGATGTCTTTTCAGAAACACGATAGGTTTCCAGCGGCCAGCCTGGAAACGTGCGTTGATGCGTTCAGCTTCGGCGCTGACTTCATCCAGGAAAGTCCTATACCGGGCGATGTGTGTGCGGCTG
>Ga0070735_10001065_pt1 | contig 27240 bp, 21 predicted proteins | sample Coa_R1_FD_66443 | JGI IMG/M metagenome (GOLD analysis project Ga0070735, IMG submission 66443) | Surface soil microbial communities from Centralia Pennsylvania, which are recovering from an underground coalmine fire - Coalmine... | ecosystem: Environmental > Terrestrial > Soil > Unclassified ...
GTGTTCGACTCGTCATACCCAAACAGGAAGCGCGTCGCCGAGCGAATGCCGGGATACTTCTTCAGCACCGCCAGACGCTGCGCTTGCGTCTTCGCTGCCTGAATTTCCGCCAGTGCAGCCTGGAACATCGGCGTGTTGTAGTTGGGCTCGTTCCAGCCGATCATGTACGCCGACGTTTTGCCGTTGTCGTTGCCGTCGTCGAGCTGCAGCATTTGATCGGTCGTTACCGAGTCGTACGAGAGCGTGCTTGCCGAATCGTACGAACCATCGGGATGAACGCGGCCCGCCCAGTCCAGCGCGCCCTGCTCGTTTCCGAGCTGGTTGTAGAACACGATGCCGTTCGAATCGGCGCCGCCCATGCGATGCAGCGCTTTGCCGTTGATGATCGGTGGCGGGAAATCGTCGTGATCGGTGATGATCATCGCGAGTTTGCCTTCGCGATCCATAACCTTGATCTGGTGCACCGTCAACGTATCGAAGGTGGCGTTTTGGCTCGCTTCGTGCACGGCGCCGAGCAGAAACACGCCGGCGAGCACGGTGCTGCCCAGTGCGTACAGACGCAGCAGACGAATCTCGCGCCGGATCGATGAAATACGCATGAAAACGAGCCTCCGTTAATGTGCTAGATGTTCGATGAGCCAGTTGGTCCAGACGCGATCGATCGCCTTATTGCGCACCGGATCCGATGGATGATGACCGTAGGCGGGAATCGCGATGAACTCGACGTTCTTGCCGTACGCGCGCAGCGCCTGAAAGAACTCATACGACTGCGGCGTGGGCACGCGCGGGTCGTTCGTGTCGCTCAGGATGAGCGTCGCCGCGTTGTCATTCTTCGCATAGGTCACCGGTGAGTTTTTGCGATAGACGTCCATACCGCGATCGGTCCATGGCGTCAGACCGCCGAAGAGCTCGGGCGCGTAGTCGTTGATCTGACTGAACGTGGCCTGCATCACCGCGTCGTCAACCGCGGCGCCTGTGACTGCGGCTTTGTAAATCGGATAATGCGTGATGAGCCAAGACGTCGTCCAACCGCCGGCCGACCAGCCGGACGCACCGACGCGTGAGTCGTCGACCATTCCGGTTGCAATCAGCGCCCTCGTTCCGGCATAGACGTCCGAGCCGACGCCGATTATCGGACCGTCGCCGATGATCGCGGACGCGTACTTGTACCCGAGATTGTCGCTGCCGCGGTAGTTGGGCTGCAGCACGAAAAATCCAGCTGCCGCGAGGATTTGCGCGCGCGAGCTGAACGATGCGGTCGAGGCACCGTCGGTCGGGCCGCCGTGAATCATCAGCGCCAGCGGATATTTGTGTCCGCGCACGTACCCGAGCGGATACGTCAGCACCCCGTCTTCCGTGAAGCCCGCGTTGTGCCAAGTGAACTCCGTCGACGGAGCGAGATTGAGCTGCGCGATCGCTGCGTTATAATCGGTGAGAGCGCGCGGTTTTGAAAGATCCGGCGGCAAGTAAAAGAGTTCGCCCGGATGCCGCGGGCCGCTTCCCACGAACGCCACAGCGCCGTTTTGCGCAACGGTGCCGCTGCCGAAATCCATGTCGCCGATATTCACCTTTTGCACGGCGCCGCTCTCGGAAACACGCCAGAGCGCGTGCTGCACGTGGTCGTTTGCGCCGACGAGCCATCCATTTCCGTGCGGCAGCCATGCAAGAAAGTCGACGTCGCGATCGAGCGAAGGCGCCGCGTTGTCAACCACACCGCCGCCGAGCGTTGCAACTGAGAGATCGTTCAGGATCAATGCGGGCCCGCGCGCGTTAGTGAACGCTATGCGATTGCCCTGCGGCGCAAACGTCGTGAGAAAGCTCCACTTCGACGAAAGCACGGTAACTTTCTTCGTTGCGACGTCCACTACGGAAGCCGCGCTGTGGAGGATGCCATTGAAACGCGCGTTCGGCGTGCGGTCGAACGCGATATACTTTCCGTTCGCCGACCATGAAAGCGAGTCCGGATAGATGCTCCACGTGCCTTCAGTCAAGCGCTGCGGATCATTAGCCCCGATTTCTTGCACCCAAATGTGCGACGGAATCGGCGCCGCATGCGTGAGAAACGAGTTGTTTCCGACGTGGAACAGATCGTCGTGCTTTTTAATCGATGCTTCGTTGGGCGGCGTGTCCGGCGTCACGTACGCAACGGCCTTACCGTCCGGCCGCCACGAGAACACTTCGACGCCGTACTTTGCGTGCGTCACCGGGCGGGCTTCGCCGCCGTTCATCGGCATCACCCATACTTGCGGCGTTTTGTCGTCGCCCGCGGCATCGATGAAGGCGAGCTGCGTACCGTCGCTCGACCAGCGCGGACTGCTCGCATCGTCGCGGCCGTACGTGAGATCGCGCTTCGCGCCCGTCGCCGTATCGACGAGCACCAGCTCGCTGGGATTGCGATCTTTGTCTTCGTCGACATGTGAAACGACGATGACGACGTATTTACCGTCGGGTGAGATCTGCGGATCGTCGACGCCGACGATGCGTGAATAATCCGCGAAGCTGAACGGACGCGCCGCTGCCGGTGCGTACACCGGCAGCGCGGTCATACATGCGGCGACTGCCGCCGCGGCTAGGGTTGCTTTTTTCAACGTCTCCTCTACTGCTGACCGTTGCCGAATTGGTGCGACAGTTCCAGCCGGAACGACGTCGGCCCGTAGTTACCCGCAACCGTCGGCCCCAGAACACCCCCAACCGCGAGCGCCGTCGGAATGCCGCCGAAATAATTCGTCCAGCTGTTTCCGTACGTGTCGAAGATGTTGTCCACCGAAAGCTGCAGCGCAGTTTGCGTCCCAACGGGCTCCCGAATCGCCGCGTTGAAGATAAAGAACGGCGGCCGGCTGAACGTATTGTTCGGGCCGTAGTACGTCGTTCCCATCAGGTAGTATGTGCCGTATGCGGTGCGCTTGTTGATCTCGGCATATCCCATGCTGTACGGAACGGCCGTTCCGTTGAGCGTGTTGAAACCGAGCCCGCCGGCGCCGAAGTTCACGTTCGGAAGGATGCCGAGGTTCGTGTCCTGCGTGCAGCCCGGCCCCGGCACCGAGCAATAGAAGTCTGTCGGCAGATCGTACGCATACGCGCGCTGCAAGCTGCCCTGCAGCGTGTATCCCCAGCCGACGGCGGGCGCGCGCTGCAGCTGAAATTCCACGCCTTGGTATTTCGCGTGTCCGAGGTTCGCAGTCTCGCTCGCATAGAGCGGCAGGCCTTTGTATGTACCCTTCAAGGTCGTCGAACTCAAGAACTCGTTGCGCAGGGTTTCATCGTACAAGTCGACTGAGAACATCGTCGAGGTGTCGAGCCGATGGTCTACGCCCAAATCGTATCCCCACGCGGTTTCCGGTGCGATGTTGCCGTTGTTCAGATCTTGTACATAATACGTCGGTGCGCCGTTGATGTTCGGGAGCGGCGTCGTTCCCGCGGAAGAGAGCAGGCCCAGCTCCGGCGGTGCAACGGACGAGCCTGTCGCAAGCCGCCACACCGTATCGACGTTCGGACGCCACGTGAGGCCCACGCGCGGCGAGTCGTACGAGCGCGTCGCGTCGTGCCACGTTGTGCCGCCGTCGTCGGTAAAATGGCTGCCGTACAGCGCCACGTAATTCGCAAGGCCGACGAAGAGCCTGGGAGCGACGAAGAAATGACCGCGTGCCATGAACGTCAGGAAGTTCTGGCTGGCTCCCGGGGGCAAGCTGTAAAAGCCCGGCCCGACGGTTTGAATTTCGCTGAACGACGTCGAATCGTGATGCGCTTGGTCGACGGAGAACGCGAAGTCGTCGCCGTTTTCGTACGGACGCTCGAACAGAATCGATTGACCGCGCAGATGATCTTGTTCCAGGCCGTTGTTGATGGCGCCCTGTGTCTCAAACGTCGCCTTCTGACCGTTGAAATATTGCATCGACGGCGAAACGGGAGCACCGCTCGGTGGCAGACACTGATTTACGCCCGTGGTCTCGTACGTGACGATATCCCACGTGTCGCCCTTCGGACAAACCAGCATTCCGCCCCAAGCCGCGCCGCCAAAGGAATATGAGCCGTTGGCCGCCGTTTGGATGTAGTCGAAATCACGATCGGCCGCTGTGAAATACCGTGCCAGCACGGAGAAGGGGCCGACCGACGTGCGAAACTCCGCCTGGTACAAGTTTTGCTGCACGGATTGGTATTGCGGAAGAAACGCCGTTAAATCGAACGGTATCGACGCTCCTGCGGGGACCGATCCGTTGTAACCGGCCGGCGGCGTAAAGATCGAAAAGCATCCGGGCGTCGTGCCGATGGGGCACAGCGAGGTCAAGTCCATGCCGCCCTCGTCGTTGAAGGCCTGACCGCCCAAATAGCTCAGTGTGAGCGACGTCGCCTGAGAAAAGTTTGCGCGGATCTTGGCGAGCTGCCCGCGTGAATAAAACGCGGTATTGATGTTCCAGCAGCAGACGTACATGGGATCGTTGAACTGCACGCCGCCGATGCCGGTAAGATTCGAAGACGGCGGGTACGGCCCGTACGCCTGCGGGATTTGTGCGATCTGCTGTCCGTTCAACGTCCACGGCGGAGCACCGGCGATCAAATACAATTGCGATCCGGTAATCGGATAGTTGCGCAGCGGTCCCGGCGCGCCGTTCGTCGCATACCCGAATGCGTAATCCAACTTGTGCGACGGGATCGAACCTGTTGCCTTGAATGCAGTCGTCACGCCACCCCAATTATCGTAACCTATCGTCGCGCTCGCCTCCGGCGTGCGTGTCGGCTGCAGCGTTATGTAGTTGACGGTTCCGCCAATCGCATAGTTGATCTCTTCAGGCATCGAGCCCGGCCCTTTGACGACTTCGACGCGCTGCAGCAGCGCCGGATTCAAGTAGATCGGATTGTACGTGCCGCCCAGGCTGAGCGTGGTAGGATGCCCGTCGATGAGCTGTTCGGTTTCGTACGGAAGCGCGCCGCGGATCTGAATGTTTTGGAAGCTTCCTTCGGAAGCGCCGTTGCCGTTCTCCGGACTTGCACCGGAGATGATGCCCGGCGTTTCGTTGAGGATCTTCGTCACTTGCGTCTGACCCTGCTGCGCGAACACCTGATCCGAAATGCTGCTTACGGCGGCACTCGAGGTGTTGAGCGTCACGTGCCCGCGCGCGGTCGTCGACACGCTGGCGATCGTGCGCAGCGTGCTGAACGTTGCTTCCGCAAGTGCAACGTCTACGGTCGTGCGTTGCCCATCGAGCGCCACCAAATTATCGTCTTCGTATCGCTGGAAGCCGGCCTTCGAGACGATCAACGTGTATGCGCCCGGCGTAACGTTCGCAAAGGTGAACGCGCCCGAAGCGTCCGACGTCGTGGTCATGCGCGTCGGGCCTTGCAGCACGACGCCGGCCGATCCCACGGGTGCGCCGTCGGTCGTGCGCACCGTGCCGGAAATCGTGGCAGGAGTCGCGGCCGGCGCGCTCATCGGCGCAGTAGTGAACGCGGTCATAAGCACGACCGCACAGCAAAGCCTAGTGAATCGTACGAACATTCTGCAGGCTTGCACCGAATGCGGCGCGAAGCCCTGTTTTGCTCGAGCAATATTCTACCAAACTTCGCTATTGTAAGGCTCCGATATGCCAATAAATGAACTAGATGTGATAGATAGGCGCATATTGATGGCACTCCAGCGCAATAGTCGCCTATCGAACGCCGACCTTGCTAAGGCCGTTGGGCTTTCTCCGTCGCCGTGTTTGCGCCGCGTGCGACGCTTGGAAAAAGGCGGATTCATTCGCGGATACGGCGCGACGTTGAACCGGCGCGCCGTCGGGTTCGGCGTGACGGCATTTGCGCGGCTGCAAGTGGAGTGGCCGCGTGCCAAAACGCTGCGCGAGGAACTTGCGCAGCTGCCGCAAGTGATGGCCTGTTACATCCTCACCGGCGAATCCGGCGTTTTGGTGGAAATCGTCGCCCCCGATTTGGCGGAGTACTCGAAGTTTCTTTTCAACGTGCTGTACAACGTGTCGGGCGTGCGCGGCGTTCAGTCGAGCGTTTTGCTGGAATGCGTCAAAGACGGAACACCGATGCCGTTGGAAACCCCGGAGCCGAAACGCCACTCAGCAAAACGACGCTGATCCGTGTCATCGTGAGGTATCGAACGACCCCGAGCGAAGTCGAGGGGCGAAACGCCACGCGGCCACGTTCCAAAAAACACTGTCTACCGAACCGTTCGGCCCAAAGAGGCGGTCGGTGAAGGCGTCCAGCTCGCGCCGCTGATAGATGAGCGCGATCGGCAAATCGCGGTAGAGCTGCGCCTGCAGCCGCGCGTAGATTGCTTTTCGCGCGTCGAGATCGTACGTGAGCAGTCCCGCGCGCAGCAGCACGTCGATGCGCGGATCGCAGATGCGCGACTTGTTGTATCCAGCCGGCGGAACGTGCGAGCACGCGAATTGGTCGGTGGTATCCGGGTCGTCGCCGTTGACGAACGAGTAGAGCGCCATGTCGAACTTGCCGCCATAGACGGGACCGCCTAAATCGGCCGGCGCGCCGAACTGCGTGACGTTGAACTTTTTGATCGTGACGCTCGCACCGGCACTCTTTTCGTATTGCGCGATGTCGTTCGCGGCGACTTCTTCTGCAGGGACGCCGGCTTGGATGATGAGCTGCAGATGCAAATTGCGGCTTTGCAGTACCGAACGGGCAAATGCGGGATTGTACGGCACGTCCGGATATGCGCCAGCGTCATACGCCCACAGAAAGAGCCCGCGCCCGGCGGCATGGCTATCCAGTGCTCCCCGATACGCTTTTGCGACCAGACTGTGAAAATCGATGGCTTCGGCAAGCGCGCGACGCACGAGCGGATCGCGCGCACCGGGCGACTGGGTGTTGAAGATCAGTGCGTCGACCGCGCTGACCGGCGTGTTGTGCACGTGATACCTGGGCAGTTCCGTAAGCGCCGGATACTGTCCGTAATCTTGCTCGTTGAAGTACGCCTGAATTTCACCGGTGCGCAGCTCGTTCGTGCCTTGTTCAGGCCGCGGGATGAACTTCACCACCATGCGCGGGATACGCGGCTCGCCCAGAAAATAGCCGGGGTTCGCGCGCATCTCCACGCGATCTCCGTGCAGCCAGCGTTCGACGACGTACGGCCCCGAGCCGATCGGTTGTGTGTCGAAATCGATGTTGTTGAAGTTGGGATACTTCGCGAGCAGATGACGCGGAAGTATCGGAAAGCCTTGCGGCGCGAGCACGAGCGAGAGAATCGGCGCGAAGGGCTGTTTCAGATGCAAGACGAGGGTGTACGGGTTCGGTGCTTCGGCGCGCGCGACGCGATCGTAACCGTAGCGCGTCTGCACGTTGTTCGCGGTATTGTTGATTGCGTTGATGGACCAGACGCAATCGCTCGCCGTGAGGGGTACACCGTCGGCAAAACGCACGCCCCTGCGCAAATGGTACGTGATGGTGAGCCCGTCTTTGCTGATGCCGCCGTTGCGCAGCGTCGGAACCTCTTGCGCAACGTCACCGATTAAGCGGCCCTTGTCGTCGTACTTGACGAGGTAGGAAAAGAGCAGTTCACCCCACTGCGTGGAGCGCTGGCCGTTCTCGAGTGCGGGATTGAGTGAGATGGGTTCTTGCTGCTGGCCGATGACGAGCACGGAATCGTCCGGCGGTCTTGCGCCGCGCGAACACGCTGCCACGACCAGCAACAAAACGACTGTCATCGTGAGGTATCGAACGACCCTGAGCCGGTCGAAGGGGGTACGCACTACCCCCTGCTACGATACGCGCCCGCCAAAATCTTCACCCCGCGCTCGATTTGTTCGGGCGTTGCGCTGCTGTATGCCAACCGGAGATAATTTTTGCGCGGCTCGCCTGCGTAAAACGCGCTGCCCGCGATGACCGACACGCCTGCATCGTAAGCAGCGCGAGCGAGTTCGTCGGTGTCGGTGCCTTCGGGAAATTTCGCCCACACGTAGTAGCCGCCGTGCGGCACCGTGAACGTTACGTCGGGCAGATCGTTGCGCAAGGCATGCACCATCGCGTCACGATGTTGCGCATAGGCGGCTCGAGCACGCTCGACTTGAGCATCGAGACCGCCGTCCTTTACAAATTCCAGCACGATGCGCTGCACCAGCGGCGAGGTTCCGCCGTCGCTTTTCAATTGCGCGGCGCGGGCGAGCGTGGACTGGTTTCCCGCAATCCATCCCAAGCGCAAACCCGGCGCGAGCAATTTCGAGAACGTGCCGAGCGCGAACACCAGGCCGGTGCGGTCGAGCGACTTGAGCGTGGGTGCAGGCTCGCCTTCGAAGCGCAGCCGGCGATATGGCGTATCCTCGATGACCGCGATATTGCGAGCAGCCGCGACCGCAAGAATCTGCTGGCGGCGAAGCGCGGACATCGTCACGCCGGTGGGGTTGTGAAAATCCGGAACGTCGTAGATGAATTTCGGAGCGCTCAAGCCGCGCTCGTCGCGCTCCGTTAGACGGCGCTGGAGCGCTGCGACGTCCATCCCTTCTTCATCTTGCGGAATTTCAATCGTCGTCAGACCGAAGCCGCGCAATATCGGAATCGCGGTGAAGTATGTGGGCGCGGTGACGACGACGGCGTCGCCTTCTTCGGTAAACACGCGGCACAGCAAATCGAGGCCGTGCTTTGCGCCGTTGACCATCAGGATGTCGTTTGCCGAAACCGCCGCACCGTCGGCCCGCATGTACGCTGCGATCCACTCGCGCAGTTCAGGCAGCCCGTGCAAAAAGCCGTACTGCAGCGCTTCGCTGCGATACGCCGTGAGCGCGCGCTCCGCCGCCGCGGTGAAGTCCGGAAAGATCTCCGCAAACGCATAACCGGAATCCAGCGAAACGGCGTCGCCGCCGCTGGGATGCGCAGGCGGCCGCAGCTGTGCAGCGCGGCGTGCGAGCGTTGGTGCCATAGGCGGAAACGTTTGCCAGACAGCACCTGCCAAGTCCTATGAGACCTGCGCTACAAAGCGCTAAAGATTGCAGTGCTTGGGGCTAATTATGCCAATATTAGGCGCGTTTGCGCTAGAAGAACGATTCCGGCGCGGAAGGCCCGCCGTTTTCTGTTCCAGTGCAAGACATTGCGTCCGCCTTACTTTGATCCTTGAGCTAGCCAAAAGAGGCGCTCCATTTTTTCGAGAACGTCAAGCGAGTTTTATCGGCGTGATCCCGCTCATTTTGAAGACCTCTTTCACGCGTGACGTTCAAGCAACCACGACAGGTATCGTCGAAGACGCGATTCCGTTGACGACGACCTGCAACTCGTATGAACCGGCTGCCATGCCTGCAGGTACGGCAAAGTCCGTGGATCCATCTTGGTCGGCCGTTGCAATGGCCATCGTCGAGAAGTTCGACGTGCGGCAGTACACGATGTTGCGTCCTCGCACGAGACGAATCAGCGGATAGTTCGTCGCCATCGATGCATCATCGCCGTACGCGACGGCCTGTGCCAGACCATTGAGCTGCGTTCCATGCAGTGTGTAGGTATTGCCGCGGGCAAGTCTCGACGGCACGCTGGAAATCGTCGGCCGGAACCAATCTTGCGGACTTCCGTCCGCGACGTAAATCTCCACGTCTTGCGTACTGTTTGCGAACATGACGTTGCCGGTCGGCATCAAGATCATTCGGCCGGCGAAGGGCGGGCTGCCGCTGTTGCCGGAAGCCGGAGCAGCACTAATCGTCGACGCGTCGGGGTCGAATTCGAAAAAGAACGTCGGACCCAAATAATCGCCGCTTACGCCGTCGACCGGTCCCGCCACGCACAACACGCGGCCGTTCGGAAGCAGACATGCCGGCGCGTCCTTTGCGCCGAGGTTTGCTGCGCCCGGAACTTGCGGGAAATTCGGACCTGCATTCCACTGACCAGGATCGGTTGGATTTGCTTCCATACTGTACAGAGCGGTTTTGCCAGTTGCGCCAATAGCAAAAGCACGCCCATCCGGCAACAGAATCGCCGGCCCGACTTCGAGTGATGATGCTTCCACCAGGTCCGAAGGCGTTGCGCCCGCATTAATCCAGGCATTGTTCCCAATGACATACTTTTCCGTCTGAGGATGACCGTTGCAATCGACGCTGAGCACCGTATTTTCAGGAAGCAAAATCCAGGACTCTTCGTCCGAGGCAGAGTTGTTCTTAGTGGCGCCTGCGCTCCATGCGTTCGCGGCCGGATCGTAGATGGCCGTGGCGTTCGTGAGGATGGAGCCGATCAACAGCGTTCCGTTCGGCAAAACGCAAATCGGCGCATCGCCGATGGCTGTCCAGCCGTTCGGCGTAGGCAGATTGGTCCACGAATTCGAAACCGGATCGTAGATTTCGGCCGCCAAAACGTCCGCTGCATTCGACGATCCGTTGTACTCGCCTCCGGCCACGAAGACGCGGCCGTCCTTCAAGACTGCGGACGCAAAATAGAGCGGACTATTTGCCGTTCCGCTCGGCGTATTCGGCATCGAAGCGGCTTGCGTCCACGTGCCGTTGCGATAACTTCCCAGAGCGTCGGGCGAAAATTTCCACCAATTGCTCGTACCGTATCCGGCTCCTGCGTCGTGGCAGAAAATACTGCCGTCGGTGAGCAGCAGCATCGTGCCGACGTTGAACGGCGGCTGCTGCGCGATCCGGACCCACGTACCGGCCATGCTCTTCTCCCTTTTGCGCCGGATTAGGGGTGAATTGTGGACAAATCGCCGATGAGCACGCTGGCGTCCTGGTTCAAGCCTGCGTAGTTAGAGGTCCACTGCCACAGCACGTATCCCTGCGACCGGTAACTGTCGATCTCGCTCTGCTTTGGCCGGTAATATGTCATCGAGTCGTATTGGGCAACCCACTTAGGAAGAGCAAGGTTCGCGTAATGCGGCATATTCGATAATTGAGCGTAGAGCACGGGTTTTTCACCGTACTGCTCCGCCCAAGCTTCGACACCGGTTGCAAATAAATCGTATGCTCCCTCTGCGTCGACCATAGGTGACAGGGACGGCGCGTGCGCCAGACTTCGCACGAAGTCGGAAAAGTAGGTTGCCTGCGCACTCATGGTAGTGTTCGTCAAGAAATCGTAGTACCCGAACGGCGTATCGTGAGTCCGGCATACGCCCGCGAACGCATCGGCCACGCTATTACGATACGTAACGTCCTGCGTTGCCTTGATATACACTCCGACGATTTCGTCGTCGGCGTTGCGCAGCAGAGAATCGAGCTGCGAGGTCGACTGAAATTCGCTTACGTCGAGGACAATTTGCATTTGGCGACTCTCAGATCTCCAGCTCGACGTACAACTGTCCCGCCGCGCCGCTACTTCCCGCTTGAAATACCGGTGGAAGCGGGCCGGGCGGATTGTTTTTTTCGAATTGCTGAATCTGAGGCGTATCGGCGCCGGGCACCATGACGGAGTCACTGCGCGCCAATTGGTTCTCAGTTTTTTTGTTCAATGCCGCGATGAGCGGAATTCTCGGGACTTCGCTGTTGTTTTCAGGCTTTCCGTACGCACCGGGCTGAGTCGAGCACATGGCGATAGCGTCGGCGCGCATTGCGTTGACCGCATCGATTGGCGTTGCGTTCGTGCTGCCGTGATGGCCGACTTTGTAAACGTCGATGTTACCCAAAATCTGTTTGGCCTCGTCCGTTAGCCCGTTGTGACCCGCCGTGCCAAGCGCTCCTCCGAACAGAAAATTCTGCCAATTTCCCCATTGTGCGTCGCCCGCGAGCAGCAATGTCTTACCCTGTAGTCCAAAGAGGATGACCAAGCTCTGGTTGTTGATCGTGTTATCGACTTGCGTTGCTTTGGCGATCGCAAGGTCGGGTTGCGCTGCTGCAATATTCTTCGAGATTTCGTCCGGCGTGTACAGTTCGAACGCTTCCTGCGGATAGGCAGCCTTGGACGAGTTGAATACCTGGCTGAAACGCTTCGGCGCTGCGCCGTCGTCACTGTTGGTCGAGAGATATTGGTGCCCTTTCCCGTCCATCTCCGCGACTAAATCCGGATCGATCGGCGGTCCGAGAATTTTGGCGGTGACGCCCGCCTGCACTAAGGAATCCGGCAGCGTAGCAGTGTCGCCGGCCTGATAGTAGTCTATCGGCGGCCGATTCTTGAATCCGCCGCGCAGCACGTTGAGCGCCGCTTGGTTTCCGGTCGGTCCTCCCGCGGCGCTGAGCTCCCCCGTCGCATTTTGGACCATTCTTACGTAGTCGCTATCCGGAGCGTCTGCGCGTAATGCAAACGCGGCCTGCAGATTCGTAGCGACGGCCGTCAGCGTGCTCTGATAGCTTGCCGCCGCCGCGTTCTTGGGATCTTCAAACCACGACATCCAAACTCGCTCGACGTTAAAGCCGGCGAACGCCTTCGCACACCTTCCAAATCCGGAGATATGGTCAGCGTGGCGATGCGTCATGATCACGAGTGCAAGCTGCCCGCTCGTCAGCTTTGCCATATCTGCGACCGCGTCGTCGAGGCTGTTGAGGTCGACCGCATGAACGCCGCAATCGACCAGTACATAGAGCGGCGGACCGCTCGGAGCCGGAAAGCTCAACAGAAAAAAATCGCCGAAGCCGACGCGATACATGCGAATGTGAATCCCGACCTTCGTTCCCGCAGTTCGCGCAGTTTGCGGCTGAGTGGACGGCACTTTCGTTGCGGTGGTCCTGCGCGCTCCGTTGCGCTGCGCCCTCACCGTACGGGCAGCGCGCGTGCGGACCGTCTTGTGAGTCGACTTGCGGGAATGCTTTTGAAGTGTCTTTTTCATGGTTAGATTCCGTGAAGCAGCCCGAAATTAATGTGGACGTTGCCGCCGTTTGTTACGCCTTGCTGCGCATAAGCTGCCCGCTGGCGTGCAACGCGGTCGCCGTTGGCATATTTGGGAATGATGTAGCGAATGGTCGGGTCGTTTCTGATGCCGGCGTGAACGCCCGGGCGCTTAATCATAAGCGTAACCCCGGAGCGCAACGGGAACGTCCCGAGCCCGCGATTCTTCGAATCGATGGGAACGTTGTTCGTTTGGACGAGCTCGACGACCATGTCGGTCTTTAGGCTGCCGTCCTCGTCCGTACGAAACATGGGGTGAAAGGAGGGCACTTCGATCGGCAAGTCGCTTGAGAGGCCCAGTGCGTGGGCGTGTTTCTTCGCGTATTCCCGCAGGATCGGCCCGTCGATATTTTTTTCCTCGGTCGTTAAACCGTTCGGATCGCCGAAATGTAAGCCGGAAACGGGCGGCATCTCGTTCTTCGACACTTCCGGCAAGCAGAGCGAACCCTCCGAGAAATACTCCGCGTCTTCGGGATAGATGCCGCGAAGTCGAAATGCCTGCATAATCGCGTAACGCACGCCGTCCGTGTCGCTTGGAAACAGATCCGCGTCGGCTGTAAGGACGGCGCGCAAGAAGTCGCCGAACGTGACGTCGACCGGCGGGCAGTAATCCAATGCTCGCGCGCAGACGCCAAAGAAGAGATCCGCGCACTGAGTCGCCGTGGTCGTCAGCAGTTCGGCAAGTGGTTGCGGAAGATCGACGGGATTGCCGGAACCGCCGCCCGCCCGGAATATTTGAAACAGCGGCTTCGTCTTCTGCATGTAGATGGTGAAGTATGCATCGAAGACCGCTGCGACTAAGATGGAGCCGCGCGCATGCGGTTCGGTTTTGGTCAAGATGTCCGCGGGTTTCGGCGGCGTTCCTATCGCGCTGCGCAGCCCTTCCCGCATTCCGCTGACCTGACCGAATTGCCGCGCCAATTCGATGAGCGGATTGTCTTGCTGAAGGTCCAGCTGGATCGTCGGATGATCGGAGTTTGCCGCGCCCTCACTCGCGAGCATCGGCGAGTAAAGCCGGCCGCCGGTTTGCTGAATCGCGGTAATGAGCGCTTCCTTATGAGAGAAATGCCGGAAGAGCGCGGCCAGGTCGGCAAATGCCTCGTGGAACGCCGGCACGTCGATATTCGTCGGCTCCATGAAATAGGTGCGGATACCGTCGACGATTGCGTGCGTCGTTTCGTGCGCGATGATGTCGTGCGAGAGACACGTGAAGATCGTTTGGCCCGGCAAAACCTCTGCATCGGCGTAGTCCGTCGTGCGAAAATAGCCGAACAGAATGCCGTGCGCATCAGGACTATAAAATGCATTCGCCTGCACCATTGCGTGTGGGAATAGGTAGAGCCGATTTACCGTGCCCTTTGGTACCCTCTTGTCAATACGGCGCCAGTGCACGCGCCGCCCAAGCGCGCGCTCGAACCGTTCGAGCGTTTCCGTCGCGACGGCGTAGACCATCTGCTGATGAAAGCGCGGGTCGGCTTCAGCCGGATCGAGCCCGCCGCGCAGAAGAATGTTCGGATCGTCCAGGTCGACCGGCGCATAATATGTTTTGTTGGAGCCGTCGTAGTCGACGACCGCGAATCGTTCGCCCACCGGACCCGGCTGCAGCGGTTCATACCGCGTCATCGCAACAAGAACGTTGCCGAACAGGCCGGCCAGCGTCGGGTCGAACGCATAAACCTTCAACGGCCTGCGCGGCGCCGGACTAATTGGGGGCGGCCCATGTAGATTTGCAACGGCGGCCATGAGTGTGCCTTTCGCGCGAGTTTAGGTGTAAGTAAAGTCGCTAGATGCGCTCCCGCCTTTGGTGGTTACACTGACTCGTACGGTACCTGCGGAACCCTGAGGTGTCGTAGCGGTGATTTGGCCGTCATTGTTCACGCTAAATGAAGACGCGACGACATCACCGAATTTGACGCCGGTCGTACTGGTAAACCCCGTGCCGGTAATGACGACGATATCTCCGCCGCCGGCTCTTCCGGTGGAAGGCTTGATTCCCGTCAGGGTCGGCTGCGCGGACGCCGTCGGCGCCGTCTTCGGCGTGAGAATGACGTCGGCGACTCTCTTAATCAGATCGCGGAATGTTTCTTCGCGATACCCTACCACAAAAGCGATTAAATAATAGAGCAGATTCGTCGGCGCGCCGGGATTGGTTGGCGCGCCGCCGGACGCACCGGGCGGAGCTGACCCCACGGCAAGTATGCCGGCTTGAAAAATGAGCCATGAGACGACTGCGAGTGCGGCGCCGATGAGCGGTCTTGTATAATGCCAAGAGTTCCACGAGGGGTCCCAGTCTTGACGATGCTCGACCGCGCCGGTAAGTGAAATCAAAACTGCGCCGAGTGCGCCAAACCAAATCACCCCGACCGGAAAATCGACGATGAGTGTTGGAAGCGTGAGCTTACCGGTAAGATACAGACCCGCAACCGCGAGCAGAATGCATAAATAGAATGCTTCGACTAGAACGACGTGTAGCCGAGAGTCTGCGACCTTTTCACCGAGATCCTGGCGTCCGCCGACCGTCGTTTGCGCTGTTTGTAAAGCCATAGTGGTGAACGCCTCTCAAGCCAATGCGAATCCGGCGGTCCGCAGATTATCGTTCACCGCCGCATTCGTCGCAATCGTGACTTCAAAGGAGTCTACTTGGATATTGATCGGGATCGGAATCAGCTTCACGCTAACGGTGCCTTCAGCGCGAAGCGTGATACGAAACACGAAGTGTTCCGGTACCGTGCCGCTTGCCGGCACCGTGCGGCAATCGCTAATGAGATAAACGACGTTCAGCGATCCGATGCCGCTCACGGTCATCGTCGCTCCATTCGAAACGGTGCAACTGTTCGTTTGTCCGAGCGGCCCCGTGCCGGTGACTTTGAGGTTGGACGGCACAGAACCACCGTCGCCCCGGACGACTTCGGTGTTGACGAGCGGAATATGCATCCCGAATATGCTGAGCCCAGTTGCGTGAGGGCCGAACACTACCTGTGACATGAGGGCCTCCTATTTTTGCAGTTCAGGTCAAAATAAAAGAAACCTCAGTGCGGCAAAATTAGCCGCAATCTTGAAATGCGGTCGTAAGTAATCCACCCACACCTGCACCCCTTGAGCGCATCATGGCACGCGAATTACGCGCATCCCAGTCCCAAAAGAACTAAAGTCAACACCAAGTGCTTGCAAGCAGGTGGCCGCTGTTCTGCTTCGGTCGCAGCGCTAAGATGCTTTGCGCGTGATGAGATCGCCCAGCGTCTTTTGCGGCGGTCATTTGCTATTCGAACTGTTTCGGATTCAAGATCGCTAGCAAGCTCAACAGGGACCAGCTTCCAGCGTCATTGCCGCGTTCCGGCGTAAATCCGCGGCGCCGCCGTCATGAAACGCAAATAGCAGCGCAGCCGCGACGATTAGCGGCAGCGCAATTGCGGCAGTGGTGCCGACTGCGCTCAACGCGCGCCATCGAGGCGCAGACGCCTCCGGCAACGGAACGCATTGCAACGCGTCCCATTGATTGCAGCTCGTCTTTACCAGCGCCTCCCACAAGAACCGCCGCATCGCGTCGATGGTTCCTGCGCCGGGAAACGCCATGCCCATCTTCTTACTGCGGAACGCTTGCGCCCATTGCCCGAGCCGCGCTGGGTCAACGGTCGGGAGGCCGCGACAACGTCCATAAACGCGGTACGCTACGAAATAGCGACGATACGTACAGCATCGAGCCGTCGATCACGGCGTAACCGGCCGCAATTGCCGACGGCGGGTTCCCTGACGGAACGTGAAACCACGGCGTCATCGGCGCCCACAGCCAATTGCCGAACCATGTGCCGAAGATTTCTACTTCACTCGTCGCGAGGAAGAGCGCCGCGAAAAACGCGCGGCGCGGGCCGCTGAGCAGAACTGCCGCAAAAAGCGGCAACCACACAAGCCCGTGCACGTCGACGCGCGACGTCACGTGCGGAAGCGCCGTAATACCAAGCACTGCCCAAAGCAACGCCAAAGCCAACGCAGTTCGCGCGCATAGATCGACATTTTTACGGACGAACGGCGTAGCGGCGAGCGTCGCTCCGAATACGTAGATGAGTCCGTGTCCGAACGGAACGAAAAGCGGAACGTTGCCGAGCCGGTAGTGATAGCCTTTCCAGACGAGCGATCCGAGTATCTCGAAGCCGGTTGAAACGACAACGCACAACCACGGCAACGCGCGTTCTTGCGAAGGCAACGTCTTGGAACACCACCACAATATCAGCGCCGTCGGAATTGCGAGCAGTGACTGCGCAGCCCAACCCGTGAGTACGCGCGCGTCCAAAAAGAGCATCAGTGGGGCATACGCCATCGTCGCGCCGCACACGCAAAGTGCAGAATTTCGTAGACCCATCTTACGCCGGATCGGCGACGAGCAGCGCTGCGCCGGAATCGAGCGCGCGGATGTCGCGCAACGCAAACCCGCAACGTTTGAAGAGCGACTCGAGCTCAACGGCCGTGCGTTCGCGGCCGCTCGGCGTCGAAACGAGCAACTCCAAATCGAGCAGCGGGGCCAGCGCATCGGCGCCGTTGCGATCGACGAGATGCTCGCCGGCGAGTAGCACACTGCCGTCCGGCATCGCAGCGCGTACATTACGCAGAATGCGCGCGCAGGCTTCGTCGTTCCAGTCGTGCAGAACGCTGGTCAGCAAATAGGCGTCGGCGCCGGGCGGAACGCTTACGAAGAAATCCCCGCCGATGCACTGGCAGCGCGCACCGAGATCGCGCTCGGCCATATACCGCAATGCGGCCGGTATGACGGCCGGCAGGTCGAAGACAACGCCGCGCGTGTGCGCTGATTTGATGAGAATCTGCGCGAGAATCTGTCCGGCTCCGCCGCCGACGTCGACAATCGACCCGTGAACGGAGAATTCATACGCGTCGGTCAACCCGCCGAAAAGCACGGCTCCGACGCCAACCATCGCCTCGTTGAAGCCGCTGCTCTCCCACACCGGGAAAAAATTGATGTGCTCGAACGCGCATCCGCCGCTACGCACGCTGTATTCCAGCGCACCCCAAGCAGCGTAGTGCGCGCGCGATCCGAAGAACTGCGCGAGCTCGCGCAGCGAAGGCTGGCCCGCGGACGTCAAGCACCGGCCTAACGCCGTAACGGTCCACGTTCCAGCGTGGTCGGCTTCGAAGAGCCCAGCGCTTTGCAATGCGCGGAGCAAGCGCTCCAGCGACAGTGGATGCGCTCCGAGCGCGCGAGCGAGTTCGTCGGCGTTCTGCGGCCGGCGCCAGAGCAATTCGGGAATGTCGAGTGCTGCGGTGACGCACACCGCCTGCGAGAGCCAGCGTCCGGCGATCATCCGCAGGACGACGCTGTGCGGCGGTTTCGATTGTGCCGGTTGAGCGGGATCGGCGATTGCCATAGAGAGCCTCCCTTTCGGAATGCTCTCAGGCTATCGTCGCCCGACTTTCCGACCCAGAGATCAACTACTCAGGCGCGCCGCGCTGATTACTCATTTTTCGCATCAATTCGCGCCGGTTGTTGATGCCGAGGCGATTGAATATCGACTGCAGGTGGTTTCCGATGGTTCGCTCGCTGAGCGAGAGCCGCGTTGCAATGTCGCGGTTCGAAAGCCCCTCGACGGCAAGGGCGGCAACCTCGCGCTCGCGCGCCGAAAGCTGTTCGAGCACGCCGGCTGCCGCCGGCCCCGGCGCCGCTCCGCATACAGTCAGTATGCGCTGCGCTTCTTGGGTGTGGCCGGCAAGCACGAGCGACTCTGCAGCCAGTAGCGGCCACTGCAGCTCGCGGTAGATCGCAGCCGCGGCGAGCGCACAGGATCTCGCTCGCGCCTTGTCGCCCTCGCGCCGCGCGAGATGCGCGTCGAAAACATGCCGCTCGGCCGTACGCGTGCGATCGGACGGCAGCGCTTCGAGCAGCTCGCGCCCGCGTGCAAAGTATGACGGATTTGCGAATTGCGCGACGTAGGGCAGGAAGAACGTCGGCCTTTCACCCGCATGCAGTGCGTCCATGCCGCGCTCCACGAGCGCCGCCGCGCCGGTGGCGTCGCCTTTCGAAGCGAGATACCTGACGTACGGACCGACGACACCGCCGATGAATTGCGCTTCTCCCGAAGCGAGCGCGAATGCGACGGAATCGCCGCTCACGACTTTGCTCACAAGCGCCTCGTCGCGCAGACTCAGCGCGATCGGCAGACCGTATCCGCAAATGATCAGTGCGCGCATCGCCGGTGAGTCGACGTTGACCGCAAGCGCATCCAGGAGCGCATCGCGCGCCTCCACAAGACGCCCAAACAGGTACGACGCGCGAGCGAGCGTCGCGGCCGTATTGACGACGTGCCAGCGCAGCCCGTTGCGGTACGCTTCTTCCAATGCGCGTCTCAGCGCCGGAAATGCGATGTCGGGCCGACCCAGAAGGGTTCCGTTCAATCCCAGATTGTTGAGCGTGCTGACCAGCAGCTCGGTATTTTGGCTGCGCTCGGCGATTTCGACGGCGCGCGCATATGCGTCGGCGCTTTCGTCAGCCTGCCAGCGCGAGGCGGCGAGCATCGCTTGCGTGTTGCAAAATGCAATGCGCGTGTCGTCGTCGCCGAGATCGAAGAATGCTTGGGCCGCCAGCAGCGCGGAGGCAGCGCGCTGTTCGTCTCCACGAATTTGACTTGCCATGGCGACGCGTGTGGCAAGTTTGAAATACAGTTCGGACGGTTCACGATCACTCAGGCGATCGAGCGCGGTTTGCGCGATATCGACCGCCGCAAGCGTGTTACCCGCGCGCCACGCAACGAACGACAGCGACAAATCGCACGCACACACCAGAGGGACGTCGCCGCTCTGTTCCGCGGTATCGCGCGCGATGCGCAGATGCTCCTCTGCCTGGTTTGCATCGCCGTTCTTGATGAGTGCGACGGCGAGCTTGTGGCGCAGTTGCGGCTGCGGTTCGTCGGGGTTTGCGTCTAGGGCGCGCTTGTAGCGAACGATCGCGTCAGCGTGCGCGTGCGAGGCGAAGGCGGCATCTCCGGCGCGTTCGTTCGCCTGCGCGGCGCGAGCGGCTTCGCCCGCCTCATACCAGTGATGGCCAAGCAGTGCCGGATCGGCGCCGCGCTTCTCCAACCACTGGGCGATGCGGCGATGCAAATCTTTGCGCGAGGTGCGCGACATCGCTTCGACGATAGACGTTCGCGTCAGAGCGTGCACGAACTGAAATTTGCCCTTGCTTTCGCGCACGAGTTCGCCCGCGAGCGCGCCCTCGAGCGCAGCTTCCACGTCCGCTTCGGAGAGTTGCGAAGCCGCCGCAAGTTCGGTTGCATCGATTCGCTCGAGCAAAGCGGCGATTTGGAGTATCTCTTGCGCGGTGGAGTGCAATCGCGCGAAGCGTGTTTCGACCGTTCGCTTGACGGACGGCACCGTTTCTGCCTGTTCACCTGCGAGCGCGCTTCGCAACAGCTCCTCTGCCAACAGCGGATTACCTTCGGCGAGCACGGCGATGCGCCGCAAGCGCTCCGGAATGATTTCGCCGCGGCCGCGCACGGCGTCGCGTAAAAGTTCCAAAACTTCCTCGTCGGAGAGCGGGCGAAGTTTGACCCTATGGATCGCTGGTTGCATCGCTTGAATTGCGGCGGGCTCTTCACCGGATCGCACCGTTATCAGGAACATTGCAGGTTCGCTTTTGACATCCTGAATGAGAAAACGCAGCAAGTCGAGCGATGCGCTGTCGGCCCACTGCGCGTCTTCAAATGCCAAAATGACGGAAGCGCGATCCGCGCAGGCGCGCAGCCACGCGCGCATCAGCGCGAAACGTCGAGACGTGGGTATTTGTACGTCCGGCGCAAGCGCGGCGAGGACCTCGCCGGTCGCAGCGTCGCGGCGATTGAGCGCGGATATTGCAAGATAGAACGGCGCATACGGTTCGCTTGCGGATTGCAGCGGCTGCGCGACGATCCACGTGGCAGCCGACGTTTCCGTTCGCAGCTCTTGCAGCAGTCTGGTCTTGCCCGAGCCGGCTTCCCCCTCGACGAGCACGGCAGCACCACCCTGCCGAAGCCCAGCGAAGACTTCGCGTAAAAACGCCCGCTCTTCCAGCCGGCCGACGTAGCGCGCGCCGACGGGCGACGAGATCATCCGAGTCGTTTCGCCGCCCGCCGTTACAGTCCTTAAGGCATCGTAACGTCCGGTTTCAAAGCGCCGACGATTTGAAAGAGCTGCTGCTGCGCGGCCGCCGGCACGCTGTATTTGTCCAATGACTGTTTGAAGAGCTGCGCGCTCGCGTCGAAGTCGGCCGGCGTGATGTGCAGACCTTGATGCGCGGTCTTCATGTCCATTCCCACGTAGACGCACGGGCCGCCTGTTTTTGCACAGAGCAGGTCGACGAACATTTGCCGTATGCGCGCTTTGTGCGCATCACTGACGCCCGCAAAAAACTTCGCAAACCGCGAATCGGACGCCAGCCGGTGGATGAAGTCGTCGGTCACGGCTGCGATGCCGTCGTAGCCGCCGAGCTGCTTGTACAAGCTCGGCGTGCCGGAAGCCGTCGATTGCGCGTGGACGCTCGGGAGATTCATCGCGGTCAAGAGTAAAGCCGCGGCTAGGGCGAAAACAAAACGTTTCATGTGCACCTCCATGTGCGCAGCCTAGCGCGGGTGCAGACGCCGCCCCAGAGACGTCTTACTCAAGGCGCCTCCGCTCGTTACTCAGCTCCACCTACTTGCGCTTCGCGCTCGTAAGTGAGCGTTCTGCCGCGCTCAGCAACTGATCCCAATAGGCGATCGATTCTTTGACGTACGACTCGTAAGCGCTCATTCCCACGTCGAGAACCTGCGACCAAGCCGTGCCGAGATCGCCGGGCCGAGTGCTCTGTGCGCCGGCAGCGTACTTTGCGATTACGTGCTGCGCGCGGGTGGCCAAGTGAAGGTTTCCGTTGATCGCGTTTTTCACCAGATTGGAATAGCGGTCGAGAAATTCGTTCGAGGCTGCACGCCCGGCTCGTGCGGCCGATGCGGAGGCGGCCCCGCGCCGTCGCCTGGGCGCTCGAGCCGCGGTCTGCGCTTTACGCCTTGCCATGTTCTCATCTTCGCTCAGCTTCGTGAAATGCCCCTACGAAAGTCTGCCGCACAACCACAGCGAAGGCTCGGCTTATGCCGTACGACTTGGCTTATCACGTTGCGCTCGACGGCAATGGCCTCAACGGTTTGGAAGGGCTTGCGGGCGTCTGCCTGTTTCGTTACGACTCCGCCAGCGATGCCTATGCTTTTAAAATCGTTTACTACGAGGGCGTCGCGGCCGGTCACGCCGTGATGATCAATCCGGCCGGCACAATCGGTTATCTCGGTAACGCGGGGCAACACCTGCTGTTTTACGATGCGCGCACGCTCGAAGAACGCGCTCGGATCTCCACCTTGCGGTTCGAGCAAAGCGATTCGACGCTGCGCGGGAGTACGCATTTGGTCTGGCTCGACGACTGGAGCGTGCTCACGCCCGTCGGAGCGTACTTCTATCGTTTCGATGTTCGAAATCTGCGTAAAGGCGAGCGCGTCGCCGAACATTCAGTGAAGATCCCACATGGTATGAAGCGCAGCGCTTCCGGCAGATATGTACTGTACGGTGCGATGGACCACCCCACGCTCGGAGAAGCGCGAGAAGTCGGAATTTTCGATTTAAAGACCGGCGCCGTACGGCGCGTTCCGATGCCGACGACGTGCTGGCACGTCATCCCTCATCCGCGGGACGATCGATTCTATGCAGTATCATTTCGCGTGCATCCGGACGAGCGCGGAAGCTATCACGAGTGGGCAATCGCCTATTTCAAGGAGTACGCTTACGAAATCGACGCGCGAAGCGGTGAAATTGTTCGCCATTGGAGCGCGGGCAGGCAAATACCGGCTCACATCAACTCGGACATGGCCATTTCGCAGAAGGAACTCATCTTTTGCAACGGCGCGAGCCACTCGATTGTCTTCATCGATTTGGCCTCGTTCGCCGCGTTCCGATTGATCGACGAGCGCCCGGGACCGGAAATTCTCATGACGAAGACACGCGAGCTTCAGAGCCAGATAACCGAGGTGTTTGCACGTCAATCGTTTTTTCAAAGCACGCACCGGTATGCAGCTGCGTACATTGTCAGCCGCGGCGCCGTCCTCGATTCTATCTACGGCTGTCAGCTCTCGAGCAACGAACGGCTGCTCTTCACGGCGAACCGCGGCCTCAATCACATTACGATTTACAACTATCCCGAGAACACGGTGCGGCTGCGCGTGGACATGCCGCCGATACAGAACTTTTGCCCGTGGCTACAGCTTTCCGACGATCCGCGGCTAGGCTTTCATCATTCGGCTCTCCTCGACGAACGTCGCGGCGCTTCTGCTACCGCTCGTTCTCGGCAAGGTACTGCCGCGCGGCCTGCGCGAGCCGCTGAAAGTTCCGAGGAATCACACCGACGGCCAAAAATTCGACGACGGAAATAACCGCGAGTTGCGTTGCGGATGCAACGCCGGACAGTCCAACGTCGATACTTCCTGCAAACGCGATTCGCGTTCCACGTCCGCCCATGGCAGACTCAAATCGCGTTTGACCCGCACATTGAATGCGCTCCGTGAACAGCCCCGGTTCCACCTTCCACGAGCAATTGCCGTCCGCTGTCCATGTTGCGTAATCGAGCCATGCGATTGGCTTGCCCGCAGCTTCCCGCACCGCTTGCGGCACCTTGATGAACGTTTCCCAGCGGTTCACGAGCAAGAGTGTGCCGCCTGCATTTTTCTTTCGCTCGACCGGCGTGATAGCGCGGATGTCGGTAAGAAGCGGAACCAGATTCTGCAAATCGTCGCGAATGGTTCGCGCTACGGAGTCGCGCGGAAACGGTAGCACCGCCACCGATTGAAAGGTTTTCATCGTTCGACCTCTCGTGCGATGCGCAACTCCGGCGAGGGGCGAATGCTTCGCGCGATGGAAGGATCGATGTGCCCGCTCGAAAGTAACCAGGCGGTGGCGTCCGCAAGTGCTCGGCGCGCGGACGCCGGCGAATAGCCCAAAGCGCTTGCGCGATCGTGTCGGTACCAGTAAAAGCGTCCGACTGTTTCGGCTTGCGCCCGCGTCAGCGCCGGCGGCTTGTCCTCCATATGCGCAAACCATTCGAGCACCGTTGCGCTCAAATACGAGAACGTTTCGTTCACCATCATCGTTGGTGCAGAGATGTTGCAGAGTTCGGAAACGATGCGATGTATCAGCGACCACTCCAGATTTTCCGAGCCCAGCACGTAACGTTGCCCCGGCTTACCCTTGAAGGCCGCCAGCACGTGTCCTCGCGCAACGTCGCGGACGCCTACGATGTTGCATCCGCCGGGGAACGTGACGTGGTACGGATCTTCGATGTACCGGACGATTACCGCATTGCTCGGCACGAGCTTTGCGTCGTTCGGGCCGACGGTCATTGTGGGGAGGACAGCGATAAGCGGCATCGCTCTTTCAGCTGCGCGCGCGAATGCCGCACGTTCCTGGAGCGCCTTGGCACGAAAATAGACCGGACCCGGCTCCGCTCCCATTCGATCGCTTTCGTCGCGAGGGATGGCTTTCGTGCTCGATCCGAGCGTAACGCTGGAAGACGTCAAAACGAAGCGTTCCACTCCGGCGTCGGCCGCCGCGTCCACCGCGTCGATCGTACCGGTGACCATGGTGTCAAACAGCGTTTTGTCGTCCGTCCAATACGTGAACATGCCCGCAGCGTGAAAAACGACGTCGCATCCCCGACACGCGCGGCGCAGCGATTTCATGTCGGCAAGGTCGCCTTCCGCGATCTCGACGTGCATGCCGGCGAGCGCACTCCGATCGCTTCGCCGCCGAGTGAATGCGCGGACCGAATGGCCGGTCCGAACGAGTTCGCGCACGATGTGCGAACCGATAAATCCTGTCGCGCCGGTAACGAGTGCTTTCATTCAGCGTCTGGAGTCGCGCGCGGGCTCGAAGTGGTAAAAACCGTCTGCGTCGGCCGTTGCACGATCCATCACTTGGGCATCGGATGCGCTGGAATACTCGTACGCGCCGGCAGCTGCGAGGAATTTTTGGGCGATTGCGCCGAGGCGTTCGGCGGTCGAGGTAAGCACGGCATCCGCGCCTGATTGACCATCTTCACCGCATGATTCATCGAGATTTTCACCGATACGGGAGTCCTCGCCGGCGTACGCCGCTTCCAGGTTCGCAATCGTTCCTTCGACGTACGTGCGGTATGCCGCCGACGTGAGAATCTCCATCACTCCGGGTGAGAGGTCGAAGCGAGCTGCGTCGACGGCGGCGGGCAGGCGGAACTTCTGCAGGCCGGCAACGCGAACCAACGTGCCGGAGCCGTCTCTCGCGAAGGTTACGCTTCCGTCATCTACGTCCGCCGAGCGGTTCTCACTTTTGACGGTACGCCAGACAATGCGATGCTGGTTTTTCGTGCGCCGTATCAATTCGAGTTTCGTGACGTCGATCGGCTCGCCGCCGTACAGCACCAGATAATTCGGCTGCGGGATATAGATGTTGCGTTCGGCTTGATGCGTGGCGCGGCCGCGCCCGTCGCGCGCTACAACCGCCGTTCGACCGCCGATGTAATCGTTCATCATCGCTATCGCGTTAGCGACGTCGACGCGCTCGACGAATTCGTCGAACGGCAGATCGAGATGCCGCTGTGCGGCAAAGAGATTTGCGCCATCGACTTGACGAATTCGAATTTCGTCTTGCAGCAAGGCCGGTTCGGCGATGAGGCGTTCGTAACGTGAGAAGTAGCCGTCGACGTTGCTGTACTCGGATAGCGGGAACGCCGAGAGATCGAGGTTCACCGAAGCGTCGACTCGCCGCAACCGGCCTTTGCGAAATAAGGTGCGCCAAACCTCGAGCGCGCGCGACGTGTAAGCGGCAGCGGCAAATACGCCGAAGACCCATTGGCTCGATTTTGCGAGCGTGGCATTAGCGCGATCCGCGTACACGTTCTTATGAGGAAAAAGCGTGGTGTCGACTCGCGATGTTAGTGCGGGCAGGATCGCGCCGATACTCCACGTGCTGCGCGCGTACCGCGAAAGCTCGGCCGTAATTGGATCGACGTTTTGCCAGCCCGAGTACGGCTCCAAATCGCCCGAGACCGTGTAGTTCGACGGTAGGCCGAAGCGGCGCAGGACCGGCCCGTTTAGGACCGAGGCAAACGGATCGGCGCGCATTTTCAGTGCGGCAATCCAGTCAACCAGGAGCGTCGAGGTACCGGCAATGATCGCGCTCGTTTGTACCGGTATGGGCTTAGCGAGAAGTCCGGTTCCTTGGCTGCTGACGAGGGCATCAATGATGTTCAGATGCGGAGGAAATGCCGCGAGAAGGTCACCGGCTACGTCACTCGGCGTAAGGCGCAGCGAATAATGAAGGCGGCGATCGCGCGCGGGAAGTATCCCAAGCATGTTGTAGAGCGCCAAAGCGTAATAATAGGCTTCGTGCGTCTTGTTTTTTGCGAAGTTTATTCGGACATCGGCCGCAGTCCAGGTTTTCGAGAGCGGCGAGCCGCTGAGTACGCTTGTTTTAGGAAATGCCGCGCGGCCGAGGTTGTCACTGAAGCTTTCGACAGCGTATGCAACGCCCGCCGGTGTCACGTACTTATAGCCGACGAGGTCCGCTAACGCAAAGGGCTCGCGATTCTCGTACCACTGCGATTCCTCCGCAACGGCACCCGCTACGCAGACGTTCGTGAAACCGTGGCCATGAAAGAGATCGACGAGGTGTTCTACGAGAGCGGGATCGACGCCGGTCGGAGAATTCGCTTCGTAAAACGACATGTCGGCCGCGATTGTTACGCGCAGCTCGGCGCGCGAACGTTTGCGGCGGCGCACGATGTGCGCGAGCGAATCCCACCACTCGAGTTGCTCGAGCGCCTCTTCCAGCGTGGACGCTGCGTCGCTACCGCCAGGGTCTTGACGCACCGCAACCCGGTCCATAGCTGGCTTTACTGCGGAGGCCAGCGTGGCACCTAGGAACCGGCCGCCCGTAGACTAGTACCGGTCGAACGCATCACGAGCGGACAATTGCGCCAGAATTGGAGCGAATGAGTATCCAAAAATTTGAACGAATCGAGCAGCACAGCCCAAGGCGCGTGTGGTGATAGACTGGAGCGGTGGACGCGAACCAACATATCGTTCTGAAAAGCAACGAGTATGATATCTATTCCGCAGAGACGTTCGAGCGTGGACTCGAGGCAATTACCGGGCCCAATGCGTTCGTCGACTTTCGGAATGTTCGTTCTTGGATTCCACAGCATTAGCATATCTCATCAAGGCTGTTAAGCGATTGCGCGCGTCGCATGAGGGCGCGAGCATGACGCTTGTAAATTTGCAACCTCAAGTACGCCGTATTTTTGACCTTACGGCGATGTGGGAATTTTTTGACCTGGGCGACTAACCGGGATGACGTCCCTTAAAATGCTGTAAAAGGCCGGTGGCGAGGAGCCACCGTTTCGGTTCGGAAGATTCATTTTGTGAACAACTTCTCAACCGAAGGGACGAAACGGTGGCCGATTACGAT
>Ga0070735_10001066_pt1 | contig 27238 bp, 23 predicted proteins | sample Coa_R1_FD_66443 | JGI IMG/M metagenome (GOLD analysis project Ga0070735, IMG submission 66443) | Surface soil microbial communities from Centralia Pennsylvania, which are recovering from an underground coalmine fire - Coalmine... | ecosystem: Environmental > Terrestrial > Soil > Unclassified ...
ATCGCCGAGCCCGCCGCGCACGTGGCCGAGCAGCGCCGCCAGCCCTGGTGGCGGTAGCGCCGGCGGCCGTAGCGCCGGCGGCCGTTGAGCCGCGCTCGAGGGCGGTGTTGCGGACCTTGGGCAGGGCCAGGGCGGCCACGGCACCGGCCGCGGCGATCAGGGCCAGGACCGCACCGGTCAGGTGGAGGGCCGGTACCGGGCCGCGGACCCGGGCCTGGGTCGCGTACAGCGCGGCGAGCAGGCCTATCCCGAACGATCCGGCGATCCGCTGCCAGGTATTGAACAGCGTGTTCGCGTCGCCGAGCTGATCGGGGCGCAGGGGTTCGGTCAGGGCCTGGAGCAGCGGGTTGATGACCAGGCCGATGGAAACCGAGCGGCAGGCCAGGATGAGGGCGATCAGCCACAGCGGGGTGGCCGCGCCGACACCGAGCAGGCCGAGGCTGGCCGCGGCCAGGACGGTGAACCCGGCCAGCACCGTGACCCGGATGGTGAGCCCGGTCAGCAGCCGGGGGGCGAGCGCGGTGGACAGCCCGGTGATCAGCCCCTGCGGCAGCAGGGTCAGGCCCGCGGCCAGCGCGCTGCGGCCCTGGACGGACTGCATGAACACCGGCAGCAGGAACACCGCGGCCCAGGTCACCACCGAGGCCAGCGCGGACAGCGCCATGGACAGCGCGGTCACGGCCTGGCGGGCCAGGCTCAGGTCCAGCGCGGGCTGGTCGCGGCGCCGGGCCCAGCCGGCGTACGCGGCCAGCAGGACCGCGCCCGCGGTCAGCGGAGCCAGGGTGGCGGGACTGGCCCAGCCGGACGCGGACCCGTTCTCGCCCTGGCTGGCGCCGAGCAGCAACCCGGTCAGGCCCGCCGCGAGCAGGATCAGGCCGGGCAGGTCGAAGCGGGCGCCCGGGGTGCGGCCGGGTGCGAGGCCGGCCGGGACGCGCCGGACCGCGACCGCGGCCAGCGCGCCGAACGGCACGTTGATCAGGAAGATGGCGCGCCAGCCCGTATGTGGGTCCACGCCGATCAGCGCCCCGCCCACGGTGGGGCCGAGCGCGGGGCCGAGGAACAGCATGATCCCGGCGGCCGGGGAGATGTCGCGGCTTGCGCCGCTGGCGCCGCTGGCGCCGCTGGCGCGGCCGAGCAGCATGCTCATGGCCAGCGGCACCAGCGGCGCCCCGACCAGGCCCTGCAGCACCCGGGCGGCGACCAGGATCCCCGCGTCCGGGGCCAGCGCGCACAGCGCGGAGGCCAGCGTGAAGGCCGCGACGCTGGCCCGGTAGACCGGCAGGGTACCGAACCGGCGCGCCAGGTAGGCGGTGCCCGCCAGCCCGGCGCCGAGGGCGAGCAGGTAGCCGCTGACCGTCCACTGCACGGTGGTCAGGCCGGCGTGCAGTTCGCGGGCGATCGGCTCGACCGCCACGTTCACGATGCTGGAGTCGAGCATGGACAGCAGCGGCCCGGCGAGCAGCGCGTACTGGACCAGCGGGCCCAGCCGGTCCGGGCGCGGGGTGGCCGCGTGGCGGGATTGTTCGGTGCGGGCGGTCACGGGTCGTCCCGGGTGGCGAGCTCGCCGAGTTCGGCCAGCCAGGCCAGTTCATGTTCGTGCCTGCGGATGAGCTCGGCGGTGACGAGCGCCCCCCACCGCTCGTCGCGCCCGGTGGCCAGGTTTCGCATGGCTTTGTAGTGCGCCAGCTGGGTTTGCACGGCACGGGTGCGGGCGGCAAGCACCACGGCCCGTTCGGCAGAAGAAAGAAGAGAGAACTGGCCGAGGCGGGCCAGGAACTCCGACTCGTCAGCCGCCTGATCGGGGGGGAGATCGGCGAGCAGGTCGTGCAGCAGTTCGTGGCCCACCTCGGTGAGGGTGTAGACCAGCCGCGGCGGGCGGCCGTCCTGCGGGTGCGCGGTCTTGGTCACCGCGCCCGCCTCCTCGAAGCGCTTGAGCGCGGGGTACAGCGAGTTGTTGTGCAGGACGACGCCGGTCGTCTGCTCCACCCGCTTGCGCAGCTCGTAGCCGTGCGCGGGCCCGGACCGCAGCCGGCGCAGGATCAGGATCTCGATGTACGACATAGTCCAGTATTACCTATGTCATACTGGACTGTCGAGGGTGGGGTGGTGGGTGCGGGAGCGGGACGGTCCGGGCGGGCTGTGGGGAGCGGGCGGTCCGGAGCGGGACTAGTAGCGGGCGCCGGCGACCTGGGTGCCGAGCGGGTCGAGGAGGGCCAGCTCGTCGGGGGTCAGGGTGAGGTCGAGGGCGGCGACGTTCTGCTCCAGCCACTTGACCCGCTTGGTGCCCGGGATCGGGGCCAGCGGGACGCCGAGCCGCTCGGTCTGGGCGTAGACCCAGGCCAGCGCGACCTGCGCGGGCGGCACGCCCTTGGCGTCGGCCACCTTGCGGACGGTGTCGGCGATGGCCTGGTTGCCTTGACCGGCCTGGCCGCGGAACCGCGGGTTGCGGCGGCGGAAGTCGCTGTCGTCCAGCGCGGCCACGTCCACGGTGCCGGTCAGGAAGCCGCGGCCGAGCGGCGAGTACGGCACCAGGCCGACGCCGAGGTCGCGCATGGCTCCGAGGACCTCGGTCTCCAGGTCGCGGGTCCACAGCGAGTACTCGCTCTGCACCGCGGCGATCGGGTGCACCGCGTACGCGCGGCGGAGCAGCTCGTCGTTGACCTCGGACAGGCCCAGGTAGCGGACCTTGCCCTCGGTCACGAGCTCGGCCATCGCGCCGACGGTCTCCTCGATCTCGGCCGTCTGCGGCGGGCGGTGCAGGTAGTACAGGTCGATGACCTCGACGCCGAGCCTGGTCAGGCTTGCTTCACACGCTCGCTTGACGTAGTCGTGCTCGCCGCGGACGATCCGGTGCGCGTCGCCGCCCGACCGGTCGATGCCGAACTTGGTGGCCAGCTGCACCTCGTCGCGCCGGTGCGCGATGCCGCGGCCGACCAGGACCTCGTTGTGGCCGGCGCCGTAGATGTCGGCGGTGTCGATGAACGTCACGCCCAGGTCGAGCGCGCGGTTGATGGTGGCGATCGACTCGTCCCAGTCGGTGGGGCCGTACCACTCGCTCATCCCCATGCAGCCCAGCCCTTGAGCGGACACGGTCAGATCGCCGAGTTTGGTGGTGCGCATGTGTGGTGGTGCTCCTTGCCTAGCTTTGTTCTTTAGTTCTTTTGGTTCTTTTGTTCTTTGTTCTTTGTTCTTTGTTCAGGTGAGGCTGCGCTCGTAGCTGCTGATCTTCGCCTCGAGGAGCTTGAGGGTCTCCCGCTGGGCGGCCAGGTCTTTGCGGACCTGCTCGCGGTGGCGTTTCAGCAGGTCAAGGCGTTCGGCGTGACCCGCGCCGGACCGGACCAGCTCGGCGTAGCGCTGCATGTCCCGCACCGGCATCCCGGTCGCGCGCAGCTTGGTCAGCAGCGACAGCCAGTCCAGGTCGCCGTCGGTGAACCGGCGCCGGCCGTCGCTGCCGCGCTCGATGGGACTCAGGAGGCCGATGCGTTCGTACCAGCGCAGGGTGTGCTGCGACAGGCCGCACTTTCCCGCGGCCTCGCCGATGGTCCAGGTGGTTACGTTATCGAGCGTAGGAGTTAGAGCGCGCTCTAACGCAAACGGGGTTTGCGGCTAGCTTTTCTGCGGCGCCCCGAAGGTCACGGTCACGTGCTGGAAGCCGAGGGAGGTGAGCATGCTGTCGAGCATGCCCTCGGTGTTCTTCTGCGCCTCGGTGAGCAGCGGGCTCTGCTTGGCGGCGGTCTCGATTTTCTGCTGGGCCAGGATGTAGACCTGCTGCTGGCTGTTCGGGTTGCCGGAGAAGAAGTTGCCGATCCGGTTGAACAGGCCCTGCTGCTGGGCGTACACGTAGGACTGCGAGACGTTGAGGACGGCCGGTTCGAGCTGGGCCTTCGGCAGGACGATCGTGACCGCGGTGCGGTTGGCGTTCATCGTGATGGCCTGGCTCTTGAGCTGGGAGAAGTCGACGAACGCGATGTCGGTGCCCTGGCCGATGAACAGCGTCTCGCTGCCCGCGAGGAACGACGGCAGGATTCCGTTGCGGTTGGTCAGGTCCACCACCACCTCGAACGAGCCGCTGGCCGCCTCGTAGCGGCTGAGGTTGGTGATGGACTTCAAGATGACCGGTTCGCTGCGGACGGTGGTGGTGGTCGCGAACGGGTTGCGCAGCTGCGGCAGAAGGTGCACCGCGGCCAGCACCACGATCAGGATTCCGGCGGCCGCGGCGGCGACTACGACTCCGGCCAGCGACCCAACTCTCGGCATGCGCGCCATGGTCTTCCCTCGTGTCGTGGGGTGCGCTTCAGCTACCCGGGAGCGCGGAGATAATTCGGCCGGGCCGGCATATTGCGCGGGGGCTGGGAAGACTCAGGGCATGTACAGGAACCGGTTCGGCCGGCGCGCGGATTACGGGCCTGGCGGGCGTTCTGGCGGGCGCCGGTGGCCGAGGTCTCGGGCGGCTGGCTGCCTGCTGTGGATCGTTCTGCTGGTGGTGCTGCTCATCGTGTTGTCGGTAATGTTCGGCGGGTTCCAGAAGGGCACTCGCCAGAACGGGCTGGGCTTTGGTACGGGCGTTCGTGCGGGTCCGGTTGCCGCTGCTACGGTGGCCGGCTGACCCGGTGGCCGGCTGACCCGGTGGCCAGCTGACCCGGTGGCCGCCGGGCCCGGTGGCCGCCGGGCCCGGTGGCCGGCTGACGCTGCGACGGACGGCCGGGCGACGCTGCCACAGCGGCCCGTCGCCCCAGGCCGGGCGGCGGAACCATGATCATGGGTCGTTTTGGGCAAATAGCGCCCGCTTTGACCCATGATCATGACATACCCCTCTAGGCGCGGCGGGTGTGCGATAGTCCGGGGCATGACGGTGTTTGATGATCTGGCGGCGGAGCAGGAACGGCTGGCGGGGATCCTGGGCGGGCTGGATGAGGCCCAGTGGACGTCCGAGTCGGGGGCGGCGGGGTGGACGATCGCCGACGTGGTGCTGCACCTGGCCCAGTCCGAGGAATCGGTGGTAGCCACCGCGTCGGGCGGCGACCTGCGGACCGGGCTGGGCTCGGCGGCGGGCGGGACGGTAGACGAGCGGGTCGCTTCTCTGGTGGCCGCCGAGCGGGCGGCACCGGACGTGGTGTTCGAGCGGTGGCAGCGGGCCCGGCGGGCGGCGCTGGACGCGCTGCGGGCCGCCGACCCGGACCGGGCGCTGACGTGGGTGGCCGCACCGGTCAAGCCGGCCACGCTGGCCACCACGCGGCTGGCCGAGCACTGGGCACACGGCCTGGACATCACCGGGCCGCTGTTGTTGGAATTCCCCGACACGGACCGGCTGCGGCACGTGGCGTGGCTGGCACACCGGACGCTGCCGTACGCGATGACGCTGGCCGGGGAGCAGCCGGCCCCGGTCCGCTGCGAACTGACCGCGCCGGACGGGGCGTCGGTATGGGAGTTCGGGCCGGCGGACGCCGAATCGGGCATCACCGGGCCGGTGACTTCTGCCGGGTGGCCGCGCGCCGGCTCGCGCCGGATTCGTCGCGGCTCTCGGTCAGCGGGCCGCATGGCGCCACGGCGCTGCGCCTGGTGCGGACGTACGCGGAATAGTTCCGATCCATGAGGGCCGGGCTGACGGCAACTACGTCGTTGTGGCAACGACGTACTGGGGACTACCTGGTTGTGGCAACGACGTAGTTAAGCGAGCGCTAGAGGCCGGGTCAGGTGATGACTGGGAGGCGTGCGGGGCAGAGGTGGCTGGAGAGGATCTGAGGTGGCTGGTTAGGCGCGGGCGAGGGCGATTTCCAGGTAGGGGGCGATGAGGCGGGCGGCGTCGTGGCCGGGGAACCAGCTGCAGGCGACGCCGAACGCGGCGACGCGGCCGGTGCCGAGGAGCAGGCTCAGCGCGTCCGCGACCCGGCCGGCGTCCGGGCCGCCCGGGGTCGGATAGCGCAGGGCCGGCAGCTGCGCGCCGTCGATCACGTCCAGGTCCACGTGGACATAGAGCGGGCCGTCCGGGAGGTCGGCGACGGCTAGCTCCGTGACCTGGCGGCGGCGGATCTGGGACTGGTCAAGGTAGGTGACCTCGGGCGGGTCCAGGTCGCGGGCGCCGACTAGCATGATCCGGTTCTCGGGGACGGGTTTGAGTCCGAGCCGGCCGGCGATCAGCTCGGGGCGGTGGCCGGCGAGCAGGCGCAGGACCATGCCCGCCAGGTAGCCCGACGAACTCGTCTCCGGCGACTGCACGTCGCCGTGGGCGTCGAACCAGATGATGGCCGGGTCGGCTCCGGCGGCCTGCAGCCCGGCGACCGTGCCGAGCGCGGTGAGACAGTCCCCGCTGGCCACGACGACCGGGTGTCCGGCACCGGGGCTAGCGCCGGTTACCGCGCGGGCCACGGCGGTGTACAGGACGGCGAGCCGCGGCCAGGTCTCGGCTCCGGGCACGTCGGCTGGAGGCAGCTCGGGGGTGATCAGTACCGCGGGCTCGGGAGTGAGGTCAAGGTCGGGCAGGTACTCGTCCAGGTGGTACGGAACGCCGATGACGGTCACGCGCCAACGCTAACGGATGGGGCCTTGGGTGGCTTGGCGGGCGGCGGCTTCTACGCGGTCGTGGTGGGTTTGCCACCAGGGGCGGTCGGCGTCGGGGAGGTTGGGTTTGGCGGCCGTCGAGCCGGCGGCGCCGTCGATGAGCTCGCGGACGATGTCGGCGTGGCCGGCGTGGCGGGCGGTCTCGGTGGCCACGCGGACCAGGGCGTGGTGCAGGGTCAGCTGGTTCTGGCCGTCCGGCCACCAGGGGACCGTCCCGACGGTGTCCAGCGGCAGGGCGTCGATGGTCGCGTCGGAGTGGGCCCAGGCACGGCGGTACATGCTGGTGATGGACTCACGGGATTCCTCGGGCGCCGCGAACATGTCCGTCATGGGATCGGATTCGTCCCAGGGCAGCTGGTCGGGCGCGGGCCGGCCGAAGACATCGCCGAAGTACGCGAGTTCGACGCCGGTCACGTGCTTGACCAGGCCGAGCAGGTTGGTGCCGGTCGGGACCAGGGGGCGGCGGACGTCATACTCGGACAGGCCCTCGAGCTTCCACAGCAGGGCGTCGCGGGCGTCTTGCAGATAGCGGTGCAGGTCGGCTTTGCCGTCCGAATCGAGCATGCGAACATCTTGTCAGCCGGGTACGACATTCAGGATGTGGCCATGGTCGACTTTGCGCGCGGGACGCCTGTGACGGGATCGCTGGATGTCGCGTGGAACCACGGGATGCCCGGCCGGCGAGGCGAGCGCGAGCCGAAGATCCAGGTCCACTACTACGACGAGCACACCGTCATCCTGCGGCAGAGCAAATCGGTCCACTACGAGGCGCCGTTCATGTTCCTGCTGTTCGGCAACGACCGGGCGCTGCTGCTCGACACCGGGGCGACCGCCGATCCCGAGCGGTTCCCGCTGCGCGGCAAGGTCGACCGGCTGGTCGCGATCTGGCTGGCCAAGAACCCGCGCGAGGGGTACGAGCTGGTCGTGGCGCACACCCACGGGCACGGCGACCACGTGGCCGCGGACGGCCAGTTCGCCGGGCGGGCCGGCACCACGGTGGTGCCGAAGGACGTCGCCGCGGTGCGGTCGTTCTTCGGGTTCGGCGACGGCTGGCCGGAGCGCACCGTGACCTTCGACCTGGGCGGGCGGGTGCTGGAGGTGCTGGGCTCGCCGGGCCACGAGGAGGCGGCGATCACGGTCTATGACCCGTGGACCGGCGTCCTGCTCACCGGGGATACCGTCTACCCGGGGCGGCTGTACGTGTCCGACTCGGCCGCGTTCCTGGCCACCATCGGCCGGCTGGTCGCGTTCGCCGCGACCCGGCCGGTGACCCAGCTGCTCGGCTGCCACGTGGAGATGACCGGCCGGCCGGGGCGCGACTTCCCGATCGGCGCGACCTACCAGCCGGGCGAGCATGCGCTGCACCTGGCCCCGGCCGAGCTGACCGCGGTCCGGGACGCGGCCGCGGCGGTGGCCGGGCGGCGCGGCGTGCACCGGTTCGACGACTTCATCATCTACAACGAGGCGGGCCCGGGTGACCAGCTCAGGCTGATGGGCCGCGGGCTGGCGCACCGGCTGCGGCTCACCCGGTTACCGGGGTCGGTCATAGCCGGGGGTCGACCGGCTCGGACTCCAGGGCCAGCACGGCGAAGACGCACTCGTGCACCCGCCACAGCGGCTCGCCGCGGGCCACCCGGTCCAGCGCCTCCAGGCCGAGGGCGTACTCGCGCAGGGCCAGCGAGCGCTTGTGGCTGAGCGCGCGCTGGCGCAGCCGGTCCAGGTTTCCCGGCTCGGTGTAGTCCGGGCCGTAGATGATCCGCAGGTACTCCCGGCCGCGGACCTTCAGGCCGGGCTGGACCAGGCCCTTGGTCCCGGTAGTGAGGTTGGCGGCGGGCTTGACCACCATGCCCTCTCCCCCGGCGGCGGTCAGGTCCTCCCACCACTTAATGGCGTGGGCGGCCGAGGCGGGGTCGGCGGTGTCGACGGCGATCCGGCGGGTGGTGGCGATCAGATCAGGGGCGGCGGCGGCCAGCCGGTCGGCGATGTCCAGGTGCCAGGAGTGCGGGCGCTCGTGGTGGACGGCGCCCTCGGTGGCGAGCAGCTGGAACGGGGCGACGCGCACGCCGGACAGGCCGTCGGTGGACCAGCAGTAGCGCAGGTAGGCGTCGGTGAAGGCATCGGCATTCGTCATCCGGGCGCGGGTCCGGTCGAGCAGTGCGTGTAGGGCCGGGGCGTCGGCGGGCAGCTCGCGGCTCGCGGCCTGGTCAAGGGCGGCCACGGCGGAGGGCAGCGCGGCGCGGGCGGCGGCCCCGACCGCGGCGTACTGGTCGCGGAGCAGCTGGGCGGCCTTGAGGTTCCAGGGCAGGAGTTCGGCGTCGAAGAGGAGCCAGAGGGTGTCCAGGTCGCGGAACAGGCCGGCCTGCTCGGCGGCCGCGCGGACCCGGTCGGCCAGGTCGGCGGTCAGGGCCGGGGGAAAGAAGGGCCGGCCGGTCCGGGTCCAGATCGCACCGGCGGGGTCGGCCAGGGCCTGGGGGGCGGGTGTGGTCTGGAGGGCGGGTGTGGCCTGAGGGGTGGTCAGGGTCTGAGGGGTGGTCGGGGTCTGAGGGGTGAACGGGGTCTGGGGGGTGGGGGGGACGCCGAAGCGGGTGCGGGCGGCGGCGGGGGTGCGGCAGATCAGCAGGACGGCTCGGGAGCCCATGTGCTTCTCCTCGCACAGGACCTCGGCCACGCCGTCGGACTGGTAGGCGCTGAAGGCCTGCTCGGGGTGCTCGAGCAGGCCCTCTCGGGTGGAGGTGGCGACCGGGCTCATGGTCGGCGGCAGGTACAGCAGCCAGCGGGGATCCAGGGCGAACCGGCTCATGACCTCCAGGGCGGCCGCGGCGTGCGCCTCGCGGACCCCGACCCGCGGCAGGTAGCCGGTCTCGATGACCCGGGACCCGGACACGTCGTTGATGTCGAGCACGTCCGGCTCGCGGCGGGCGGGGGCCCCCGGGCCCGCAGGGCCCCCGGAGGCAGGGCCGGTTGGCTCGGAGACCGGGAACGGCTTGGCCGGGGGGTGGTAGACCCGGGCCGCGGGGACTGATACCACGGACCGTTCGGGATAATTCAAGGCGGTCAGACGGCCGCCGAAGACACAGCCTGTATCCAGGCACAGGGTGTTGTTCAGCCACTCCGTCTCCGGGACCGGCGTGTGACCGTAGAGGACCAGAGCCTTCCCGCGGTACTCCTGGGCCCAGGGGTACCGGACGGGCAGGCCGTACTCGTCGGTCTCGCCGGTGGTCTGGCCGTACAGGCAGAACTCGCGGACCCGGCCCGACGCGCGGCCGTGGTAGCGCTCGATCAGGCCAGCGTGGGCCACCACCAGGCGCCCGCCGTCGAGCACGTAGTGGCTGACCAGGCCCTCGATGAACCGGGCCACCTCGGCGCGGAACTCCTCGGGCTCGGCGTCGAGCTGCTCCATCGAGGCGTCCAGGCCGTGGCTGCGCTTGACGTTACGGCCGCGCAGGGCGCGCAGCAGCTTGGCCTCGTGGTTGCCCGGCACGCAGAACGCCGTCCCGGCGGCCACCATGCCCATGACCAGGCGCAGCACACCGGGGGTGTCGGGGCCGCGGTCCACCAGGTCGCCGACGAAGACCGCGCGCCGGACGGGGTGAGTGGCGTTTACCGGGCGGCCCGCGCCGTCGCGGTCGATCGCGTAACCGAGCTTGTCCAGGAGCAGCTCGAGCTCGGCGCGGCAGCCGTGCACGTCGCCGATGACGTCGAACGGGCCTTCCTGGTCGCGCAGGTCGTTGTACAGCTTGGTCCGGGTGATGGTGGCCGCGTCGATCTCGTCGGGGGTGTGCAGCACGTGCACGGTGCGGAAGCCCTCGCGGGACAGGCCTTTGAGATGCCGGCGCAGCTGCTGGCGCTGGCGGCGGATCACGTGCGGGCCGAAGTCGCGGTCGGCGCGTCCGGCGTTCCGCTCGGCGCACAGGCGCTCGGGCAGGTCCAGGACGATGGCGGCCGGGAGCACGTCGTACTCGCGGGCCAGCAGGACCAGGTCGCGGCGGGCCTCGGGCTGGACGTTGGTCGCGTCGACCACGGTCAGGCGGCCGGCCTCCAGGCGTTTGGCCACGATGAACCGCAGGACCTCGAACGCGGCGGGGGTGGCGGACTGGTCGTTCTGGTCGTCGGCGACCAGGCCGCGGCAGTAGTCCGAGGAGATGACCTCGGTGGGCTTGAAGTGCGCGCGGGCGAACGTCGACTTGCCCGACCCGGTCACGCCGACCAGCAGGACCAGGCTCAGCTCGGGGATGCTCAGCTCGGTCATATCGTTTCCTTGGTAAAGATGGCGAACTGGGTCGGGGGGCCGGCGTCGGGGTGTTGGGGGCCGACGGGCAGGTAGCGGACCTGGTAGCCGTGGGTGTTCGCGGCGCGTTCGGCCCATTCGGTGAACTGGGCGCGGGTCCACTCGAAGCGGTGGTCGGGGTGGCGTTTGGCGCCGGGCGTCATCGTGGTGAACAGCGGGTTGTACTCGGCGTTCGGCGTGGTGACCAGGACGGCGGCGGGGGCGGCGAAGCCGAAGACGGCGCGCTCCAGGGCGGGCAGGCGTTCGGGGTCGACGTGCTCGATGACCTCCATGAGCACGGCCGCGTCCAGGCCGGCCAGCCGGTCGTCGCGGTAGGTCAGCGCGGACTGGAAGATGGTCAGGCGCTCGCGCTGCCGGTCGGGCATCCGGTCCAGGTTCAGGTTGCGGGCGGCGAGCTGGAGGGCCCGGGCCGACACGTCGACGGCGACGACCTTTGTGATGTGGTTTTCGGCCAGCAGGGCCCTGGTCAGCACGCCCGACCCGCAGCCGAAGTCGCCGACGGTGCGGGCGCTGGCTTCGCGGACGACGGCCAGGATGGCCTCGCGGCGCTGGACGGCCAGCGGCTTGCGGGTGTCCTCCTCGTCGCTGACCGCGTTGTCCAGGGCCTCCGGCTCGGTGTCGTCGGCTTCGGCCAGCCGGGCCAGCGCGGACTTGGTGAGCCTTTGCTGGTGCGACAGATACCGTTTCGCGATGAGATCCCGGGCCGGGTGAGTGGCCAGCCAGTCGCCGCCCGCCCGGATCAGCTTGTCCACCTCCTCGGGGGACACCCAGTAGTGCTTGGCGTCGTCGAGCACGGGCAGCAGCACGTACAGGTGGTTGAGCGCGTCGGCCAGCCGCAGTTCGCCGGTCAGCCGCAGGTCCAGGTAGTTCGACGGGCCCCATTCCGGCGGCGTCAGCGGCTGGCTTTCCGCGGCCACGGTCCAGCCGAGGGGTTCGAACACGGCTCTGGCCAGGTCCGCGCCGCCGCGGCAGCGCAGGGCCGGGACGTGGATTTCCAGCGGGATCTTGTCTTGGGCGAGCTCGGGCCGGGCGTCGCAGCGGCCGGTCAGCGCGGTCCGGAAGGCCTCCTTGAGGGCCACCGCGAGCATGCTGGAGGCGGCGTACGGGCGGTCGTTGACGTACTGGGCGAGCTCGCCGTCGGTCGTGCTCGTCTTGCCCGTCTTGCTCCTATTGCCGCGGACTAGCGCGATGGGGTCGACCTCGAGCAGCAGCGCGGCGGTGCAGCGCTCGGCGGTCGCCTCGGGATAGAAGACGTGTGCCGCGCCCGTCGCGGTATCGAACGTCTGGAGCCGGTCGGGGTGCTTGTGCAGCAGGTACCCGAGATCCGTCGCGGGCGCCCGGGTGGTCGTGATGGTCAGCAGCACCAGGTCATCATCTCGGACCGGTTCTGCTCAGATCAAAATAATTGCCCGGCGGCGGGCTTCGGGCCCGTCGAGCGCAGCGCGTTGAGCTTGCTGAGCAGACCGAACCAGAACTGCGCGCCGGGGAGAACCGAGAAGATCATGATGAGAAAGCCGGCCAGGACCACCGCTAGCTGCCAGCCTGAACCGCCATGCCGGCTCCAGAGCCCGCGCTGTTCCCACCAGCCGCAGTACGCCTTCGGCTCGGTGCAGTCGCGGACCGTTCCCCAGCCGACCGGCAGGCCGGCCGCGGCGGCGGCCGATATCTGGCCCTCGAGAGTATTCAGGCAGTCCTGCGACTTCTCGCCGGGACACGACGCTTTCGCCGCGACCGTGCTGATGGCCGCGCTGACCGCGCTCTCGGTGTAAAGGGTGCGCCCGATCGTGATGGCATTGAGGTTGAGCAGCACCACGATGAGGGCGCCGAAGGTGAGGGTGATTTTGGCGACGCGCCGCTTGTACCAGCCGGATACGCGGTCCATATGGTTGTCGTACCATTTCTCGACCGACGCGCGGAACCGGCCGACGTCTCCGTTGGCGTTCGTGACCAGCGCCTGGAGCGAGGCCTTGAACGGCATCGGGTCGGGAAGGTTCCCGATGCCCTGCTCGATGACGTTCATGCCGGTCTGCCCGTGCGTATCGGGCACGATCAGGTCTACGACGGCGTCGGCGAACGAGCTCGCGGGAATATAGGAGGGCAGGCTCCGGAGCTGACTCCATTTGCGCCCGGCCGCCGGGTCGTTCGTCATTCCCGGCAGCTGGCCCGTCTTCGTGGTCTTCCCCAGCGTCAGCTTCCGGCTGGAAAGCTGGCCGGCGACGCCCTGACTGCCCAGGATCGGGCCGCCGAGCAGCGCGGCGGTCACCGACGACGCTGCGGGCGCCGGTGCCGGGTCGGCCGCGGGTGCGGGGTCGGCCGCCGGTGCGGGGCCGTGCAGGACCAAGTTCCGCATGTCGGCGTAGGCCTGGCCCACGTTGGTCAGGTTCGTGGCCGAATCGCCCCCGTCGACCAGTTCGCGCAGGCCGATGAGCAGGTACGCTCCGCGAAGCCCGGTGAGGCGGGAGATCAGCTCGGTGACCAGCGAGGCGACCGCGGCGGTCACGCCGAACACGAAGGTCAGACCGATGGCCAGGTCAATGATCGGTGAGCTGAGCACTGCCGGTCCCCCTCTGTCGCGCGGCCCTCGCGCCGGATGCGGCAGATCATCCTCCTCGCACCACGGCCCGTGAAGCACAATCGCGTGACAAATGCACAAAGGCCTCAGACGTGCTCGGTGGCGAGCCTGGCGCCGAAGCCGAGCAGGACCGCGCCGGTGGTGGCGTCGAGGGTGCGGCGGACCTTGCGGCGCATGAGCAGGCGCCGGGCGCTGTGCAGGCCGGTGACGAGGACGAGCAGGTAGCACAGGCTCAGCACCGCGTGGCTCCAGGCCAGCACGAGCAGCCAGCCCAGGCCCGCGCCCGGGCTGAGGAACTGCGGCAGCACGGCGAGGTAGAAGACCAGCACCTTGGGGTTGGTGATGTTGGACAGGAACCCCTGCCGCCAGCCGGCCACGCTCTGCCCGGATTTCTGCGTGTCGTCGTCGTCCAGGGGCGCGTACTCGCCGCGGCGAGCCGACCGGAGGGCCTGGACGCCCAGGTAGGCCAGGTAGGCGACCCCGGCCCACTTGATCGCCTCGAACAGCGGCTGGACCCTGACGATCAGCGCGCTCAGGCCCGCCGCGGCGGCCGAGCCCTGGACCAGGTTGGAGCTGGACACGCCCAGCGCCGTCCATATCCCCCGCCGGCGCCCGCCGACCAGGGTGTTCTTGGTGACCACGGCGAAATCGGGACCCGGGATCACGATGAGCACCACGGCGAAGGCCAGGAACTCGGTGTACTTCGACCACGACATGTTTTCTTACGCTACCCGGCACCGGGTCGGGTAAAAGTAAGGCGTGGGGCGGTGGGTGCTGCACGTGGACCTCGACCAGTTCATCGCGGCGGTCGAGGTGCTGCGCCATCCCGAGTTGCGCGGGCGGCCGGTGGTGGTGGGCGGCGACGGTGACCCGACCAAGCGCGGCGTGGTCAGCACGGCGTCGTACGAGGCCCGGTCATTTGGCGTGCATTCGGGGCTGCCGCTGCGCACCGCCGCGCGGCGGCTCAGCTCATCTGCGGCCGACGCGGTGTTCCTGCCGGTGGACCGGGAGGCCTACGACGAGATCTCGGCGTCGGTTATGGACGTGCTGCGCGCCTCCGGCGCGGTGGTCGAGGTGCTGGGCTGGGACGAGGCGTTCCTGGGCGTGGATACCGACGATCCGGAGGGGTTCGCGCGGTCGCTGGCTGCTAGCGTCCGCGCGGCCACGCAGCTTGACTGCACGGTGGGGATCGGGGAGAACAAGCTGCAGGCCAAGATCGCTACCGGGTTCGGCAAGCCGGCCGGGGTGTTCCGGCTGACGTCGGCGACCTGGTTCTCGGTGCTGGGTGACCGGCCGACCGACGCGCTGTGGGGCATCGGGGCCAAGACGGCGCGCAAGCTCGCCGGGCTGGGCATCGCCACGGTCAGCGACCTGGCCGCGGCGGACCCGGACGCGCTGGCGGCGGTGTTCGGGCCGATGACGGGGCCGTGGCTGGTGCTGCTCGGCCGGGGCCGGGGCGACGCCGACGTGGACGATTCGCCGTACCTGGCCCGCGGGCACGGCAAGGAGGAGACGTTCCAGGTCAACATCGCCGACTGGTCGCAGGTCCAGGCCGAGGTGGCGCGGATCGCCGGGCTGCTGGCGGCCGACCTGGCCGCTGAGGGGCCTGAGGCGCGGCCAGCGGTGCGGGTGGTGGTGAAGGTGCGGTACGCGCCGTTCGTCACCGAGACGCACGGGGTGACGCTGGCCGCGCCGAGCGTGGATGCGGCGGTGATCACCGCGGCCGCGGCGTCGGCGCTGGAGCGGTTCGCCGGGCGGCGGCCGGTGCGGCTGCTCGGGGTCAGGGCAGAGTTCGGGACATAGCGACCTCGTCCAGGCTGGGGGTCGAGGGCACGGGCTGGCGCTCGCCGGTCAGGGCGAAGCCGCAGCGCTGGCAGAGCGCCCCGGCATGGGTGTTCGTCTCGGTCACCCACAGGCGGACGGTGGTGGCGTTTCTTTCGCGGGCCCAGTCGATGACGGCGGCTACGAGCGCCTCGCCCACGCCGCGGCCGCGGCCGCGGGGCCGTACGTACATGGAGACCAGTTCGACCGTTTGCGGGTCTTCGGGGTAGCCGCCGATCAGGCCGACCGGGTCGGACGCGCCCGGGGCGTCCGGGGTACCCGGGGCATCCGGGGCGTCCGGGGCGTCCGGGGCGTCCGGGGCGTCCGGGGCGTCCGGGGCGTCCGGCAGGTAGGCCAGGAAGGTGCCGCCGCGGGCGATCCGGTTGTGCCAGTGCTCCTCACCACGCCGGGCCTCTTCTTCGTAGCTGGTCCCGAACGCGGTCGGGGCCGTGCGCAGGGCCTCCAGCCGGATGTCGCGCAGTGCCTGCCAGTCATCAGCAACCGTCTCGCGTACCACGACCATGGCTCATGCTCCCGGCGCGGCCGAGGTCGGCACAAGCCATTTTCGGGCGGATGCCGGGTGGCGGCAACTACGTCGTTGTGGCAACGACGTAGTGGGGTGTGCGTCGTTGTGGCAACGATGTAGTTGGGTGCGGCTCGGCATCCGGGTCAGGTGATGGCAGGGAGACAAGTGGGGCAAGCGGGGACAATGGGGGAGCGGACGGGTAAGCGGGGGCGGGAGGGTCGGCAGGGGACCCGCGCTAACGCGTACCATGCGGTCGTGACGAGAGGGCTGGCGCGTGACGAGCCGCGGGCGCTGATCGCGGGGACGATCGGGGCGGCGTGGCTGGCGGTGGCGGAGCGGATCCTGGCCGACGGGACGGCCGGGAGCTACGACGGGCTGCCGGTGCGCGAGATCGCGCACGTGACGCTGGCCGTCGGCCAGCCCGACCCGTCCGACGAGATCATCGCCAGGTACGCCGAGCCGGAGCGGCTGGCCTGGATGCACGCCAACTTCACCGACCACGCGGCGGTCGAGGCGCTCGGCGGGGCGGACAGCTACGCGACCCGGCTGTTCGACTACGAGCACTCCGGCCGCGACCAGGTGGCGTGGGTCATCGACCGGCTGCGCCGGGACCCGGCCACCCGCTCGGCGGCCATCACCACGTTCCAGCCCCGGACCGACACCAGCTACATCCCGTGCGTGAGCCTGCTGGACTTCTGGCTGCCCGGCGGGGCGGCGGTGGAGCTGGTCTGCTACGCGCACAGCATCGACTTCGGCGCCAAGGGCTACGCCAACCTGGTCGAACTGGCCTGGCTGCAGCGTCATGTGGCCGGTGAGCTCGGGCGTGCGGTAGGGCGGCTGCTGATGGTGGTCAAGTCGGCGCACGTGTACCAGACCGAGTTCGAGTACGTGCGCGGCGTGCTGGCCCAGTCGAAGGAGCCTCAGTCGAAGCGGCGGGCGCTCGGGTAGCGCTGGCCGCCGTCGACCACGATGTTCGCGCCGGTGATCCACGACGCGCGGGGCGAGAGCAGGAACGCGACCACGTCGGCGACCTCCTCCGGCCGGCCGAGGCGGCCCAGCGGGAACTGGGTGCCCTCGAAGGCGGCGAAGTCGTCCGGGTTCTGCTCCCGGAACCGGTCCCAGCTGCCGCCCGGAAACATGATCGATCCGGGGCTGACCGCGTTGACCCGGATCCCGGCGGGCGCCAGTTCCTGGGCGGCGGTGGCGGCTAGGTGGATCTCCGCCGCCTTGGCGGCGGCGTAGGCGGTGCGCGGCGCCGGGCGCGAGCCGGTGATCGAGGAGATGATCACCACCGATCCGCCGCCCGCCGCGCGCAGGTGGCCGAGCCCGGCCCGGATCAGCTCCGCGGCGTGGCCCGCGTTGAGGGCGAAGGTGGCGGTGAACTCGTCGTCTCGGGCGCTGCCGAGGTTGCCGCCGCCGACCGTCCCGCCCGCGTTGGCCACCAGGAGATCAAGGCCGCCGAAGGCATTCGCGATCTCGTCCACGGCGCGGGTCAGCGCGGGCGTGTCGGTGACGTCGGCCGCGGCCGTCGCGACCCGGGTCGCGGGCGTCCCGTGCTCGGCCAGGTGCCGCGCGGCGGCGGCCAGGCCGTCGGGGTCGCGGGCGACGAGCCCGACGGACGCGCCCTCGGCGGCCAGGGCGTCGGCGATGGCCAGGCCGATGCCGCGGCTGCCGCCGGTGATCAGCGCGCGGCTGTCCCGCAGGCCGAGATCCATCCAGTCAGTCCGCCGGGGGAAGCTCGCCGCGCCCGGCGGACTTGGCCAGACGGCGGGCTTCCTTCAGGCTCACGCCGCGGGCCCGCGGCGGGAGCCGGTAGATCGACGCGCCGCCCATCAGGGTGTACACCCGGATCCGGATGACCGGCGCGCCCGGGCGCGGCGTGCGCTCGCTGCCGATCTCCTCGTGCCCGCCCATCAGCGAGAAGCCGCCGACCTCGACATCGACCGAGTCCGGGACGTAGATGTTCGAGCCGCCCATGATCGCGAACAGGTTGACGGTGAGCTCGCCGCCCTCGATCTCCGCGTCGCGCAGGTCTATCTCGTCACCGCCCATGATCGCGACGGCGTTGATGCTGCCCACGGCGCGGAACCGGCCGCGCCGGTGCGAGCCGCCCATGATCGCGACCATCCACCGGACCGGCTTGCGGCCCGCGGCCGCGGGCTCCGGCGCGCCGGGCTGGCCGGCCTCCCGCGGCAGGTCGCTGGTCAGGGTGGCCAGCTCGCCGCGGGTCTTGGCGTTCAGCGCCTGGCCGGACCGGTCCTCGAGCTCGTCCAGGGTCAGCCGGCCGACCGCGGCGTGATCGCCTAGCGTGCGCAGCACCGCGTCGCGTTCGGCATCGGAAACCCGGAGGGCGTCATCGGGTTCGCTCACTGTGACCTCCGGCTCGATGCTACGCCGAAACGACGCAGGCGCAGGCTGCTGGCCACGACCAGGACCGAGGACAAGGTCATCGCGGCGGCGGCGATGAGCGGGTTGAACAAGCCCGCCGCGGCGAGCGGGACCGCCGCTACGTTGTAGCCGAAGGCCCAGGCCAGGTTGCGTCTGATCGTCCGGCGGGCCGCGCGGGCCAGCGCGATCGCGTCGGGCACCGCGGTCAGGTCGGGCCGGAGGAGGACCACGTCGGCGGCGGAGATGGCCACGTCGGTCCCCGCGCCCACCGCCATGCCCAGGTCGGCGGCGGCCAGCGCGGGCGCGTCGTTCACCCCGTCCCCCACCATCGCCACCCGGTTGCCGCGCGCCTGCAGGTCCTTGACGGCGGCGGCCTTGTCCGCGGGCAGGACGCCGGCGATCGCGTCCTCGATGCCGACGGCCGCGGCCACGGCCACCGCGGTCGCCTCGTTGTCGCCGGTGAGCAGGACGGGACGCAACCCGAGGCGGCGTAGCTCGCTGACCGCGGCCGGCGCCGAGGGCTTGATCGTGTCGGCCACGGCGAACGCGCCGCGGAACGCGCCGTCCCAGCCGACCAGGACCGCCGTCCGGCCGTCCTGCTCCCAGGATCCCCACTCGGCGGCCAGCCCGGGCGGGATGTCGATCCCCTCGTCGCGCAGCAGCTTCTCGCGCCCGACGATCACCTGGTGGCCGTCGACGACGGCGCGCGCGCCCAGGCCCGGCAGGGCCCCGAAGCCGTCCGCCGCGGGCAGCGGGCCAACCCGGAGCGAGGCGGCCTGGCTGATCGCGGCGGCGATCGGGTGTTCGGAGGCCTGCTCGACCGCGCCCGCGTAGCGGAGCAGTTCGGCCTGGCCGGTGCCGGGCGCGACCATCGCCTCGGTGACCGTCATCTGGCCGCTGGTGATCGTGCCCGTCTTGTCGAACACCACGACGTCGATCAGGCCGGACGACTCGAGCGCGTGGTGTCCCTTGATGAAGATGCCCAGCTGCGCGCCGCGGCCGCAGGCCGCCACCATCGCCGCGGGGGTGGCCAGGCCCAGTGCGCACGGGCACGCGATGATCAGCACGGCCAGCCCGGCGCTGAACGCCCGCTCGGCGGGGGCGCCCGCGAGCAGCCAGCCGGACAGGGTCGCCGCCGCGGCGGCGAGCACCAGCGGGACGAAGACGCCGGACACCCGGTCGGCCAGCCGCTGGATCGCGGCCTTGTCCGCTTGCGCCCGCCCGACCAGCGCGACCAGGCGGGCCAGCTGGGTATCCTCGCCGACCGCGACCGCCTTGATGACCAGGCGGCCGGACAGCGCGATGGTCCCGCCGGTCACGGTGTCTCCGGCGACGGTGTCCGCTGGCACCGACTCGCCCGTCATCATGCTCCGGTCCACGGCCGACTCACCGGACAGCACCTCGCCGTCGGCCGCGATCTTCTCCCCCGGCCGCACGACGAACACCTCGCCGCGGCGCAGCAGGCCGGCCGGGACGCGCCGCTCGGTGCCGTCGGCGTCGAGCACGCAGACGTCCTTGGCGGCCGACGCGGCCAGCTTGGCCATGGCCAGCCCGGCCGTGCTCCGGGCTCGCGCCTCGTAGAACCGCCCGGCCAGCAGGAACGTGGTGACCGCGGCGGCCACCTCGAGGTAGATGCCGCCACCGGAGGCGTGGGCGAGCTCGGCCAGGGCGCTGGCCCCGGACGTTCGGTCCAGGTGGAACATGGCGTACACCGACCAGCCGCAGGCGGCCACCACGCCCAGGGACACCAGCGTGTCCATCGAGCACGCGCCGTGCCTGGCGTTCACCAGCGCCGCGCGGTGGAAGGGCCAGGCGGCCCACAGGGCCACGGGCGCGGCCAGGACGACCAGGACCCACTGCCAGCCGGCGAACCGGTAGGAGGGGAACAGCGACAGCATGATCGACAGCTCGCTCAGCGGGACGAAGAAGACCAGGGCCAGGATGAGCCGCCGACGCAGGTAGCGGGCCTGGCCATCATCGTCCAACACTGTGTCCGGCCCAGCCTGCGCGGGATCGGGCACCGGCTCCGCCGTGTACCCGGCGTCTTGCACGGCTGTGATCAGCGTCAGCGGTGAGATCTGGGGCGGGGCGATGATCAGCGCACGGCCGGTGGCGACGTTGACCGCCGAGATGACGTCGGGTCCGACCGCGTTGAGCTTCTTCTCCACCCGCGCCGCACACGCCGCGCACGTCATGCCGCCGACCGCCAGCTCGATCTCCCGCATGGCGGGCGCCTCGGCGCCGGCCGCCGGCGCCGTGACCACGTTCCGCACCTGACCTCCGATTCCGGCCGGTGACCGGCAGCTACGCAATTCGTGATAAGTCGTGATAAGTGCCGATCTAGGCTATCGGAGCGGTCCCTGGGCGATAGCATGATCATCCTTTAACGTTCAAGCTGGGAGCGGGACCCGGTGATTCACGTCAATAACTTCTCCAATGGTGCGCTGAATCCGGTGCTGGCGTACCTCGTATCCTGCATGGGCTGCTTCCTCGGGCTGCGGTGTACCACGCGGGCGCGGGTCTACACGGGCGCGGCACGGGCCTGGTGGCTGACCTTGGCCGCCTTCGCGATCGGGTCCACCGGGATCTGGGTCATGCACTTCATCGCCATGCTCGGGTTCACCATCCCGGGCCAGTCGATCCGTTACAACGTGCCGGTCACCATCTTGTCCATGGTGATCGCCGTCGTGGTGGTCGGGGTCGGGACGTTCATCGTCGGGTACCGGGACGGGACCAGGCCGCTGGTGCTCGGCGGCGTGATCATCGGTCTCGGCGTGGCCAGCATGCACTACATCGGCATGGGCGCCATCCGGGTGCAGGGCTCCCTGTCCTACAACCCGCTGCTCTTCGCGGCCTCGGTGATCATCGCCGTCATCGCCGGGACCGCGGCGCTGTGGGCGGCCGTCCGGCTGCACAGCCTGCTGTCCACCATCGTCGCGTCGCTGATCATGGGCGTCGCGGTCAACGGCATGCACTACACCGGCATGGCCGCGCTGCGGGTCTACCCCGCCCCTGGCGTGACCGTGAACACCTCGGCCACGGCCAGCGCGCTGGCCTTCCTGCTGCCGCTGATCCTCGGCCTGTCCATGATCGGGTTCATCTTCTCCACCGTGATCGCCCTGTCGCCCACCGCGGCAGAGATCCTGGAGGATGCCGAGCTGATGGCCAGGATCTCCCGGACCTCGCAGTACGAGCCGCAGGCCGGGCCCCGCCATAGGGTGCGTCCCGCGCAGGCGAATCAGGACCAGCCGCAACCCGGCGACCTGTTCCGGCCGCGCCGGCAGCCCTTAGCCCGAAGTTACGGCCAGTTCGGTATGCGATTCCGGGTTTTACCTGGTGTTTTGCCGGGCTGGCCTGGTGGCGTTCTGGCTACTTCAAGCTGAGTGGGATCGGGGCGCCGAGGAGGTGGAAGGCTTCCCGCTGGGTGCTGGTCGGCTCGGCGAGCACCGGCACGGTAGCCTCGGCGCCGGCGAACCGGACCTGGTTGCGGGTCAAGGTGGCGAGGTGCTCTAGCAGGCCGCGGAAGCCGTAGTAGGGCTGCCCGGCGGGGTCGTGCTGGTATGAGGCCTTGGCCTGGGCGGCCGCGGAGCGGCGGGCCGGGGCGACCGGGCTGGCCGGGGCGGGCGGGTTCTGGTCGGTGAAGGTGAGCGGGGCCCAGGCGCGGCGCAGGTGCCAGGTCAGGTAGCAGGCGAGCATGCAGATCAGCACGTGGGCCTTGACGCGTTCTTCGAGCCGGTGGAAGACGGGCCGCAGGTCCAGGTCGTCGGATTTGATGTGCCGGAAGTCCCGTTCGACGTATTTGAGATTCTTGTAGGCGGCCACCACGGCGGGGCCGTCCAGTTCGCTGGCCGGGATGGGGGTGCGCAGCACGTAGAACCCGTCCAGGGCGGCTTCGGCGTCGATCTGGTCCTGCCGGCGGGTCACGGTGAGGCTGTCATCGGTGATGGTGACGGCGAAGTGCTTGCTGGTCTTGTACTTATTGATCACCTTGCCGGCCTCGACCCCGATCGTCCCGGCGCCGGCCAGCCTGCCAGCCGTCACCCGGGCAATGACGGGGGCGAGCGGCTTCTCGGTGGCGGCCAGCAGGTCCTCCCGCTTGCGGGCCCGGTCGGCGGCCAGCACCGGGTTGCGGCAGGCGATCAGCCGCTCGCCGGGGAAGTCACCGGAGGTGATCTCGGCCAGGTCCTGCTGATCGAAGAGGCTGAGCTGGAGCGGGCCGTCGTCGGCCATCAGCTTGCGGATGGCCGGGGCGCGCAGCGCGGTGATCCACCCGTAGGGGTCCAGCCGGGCGGTGCCGTCGTCCAGCTGGTTCAGCGCGGCGATCCGGGCGCTGGTGATCATCCCCCGGTCGCCGACCATGACCATGTCCCGCAGCCCGAACTTGCGCCGGACCACCTGGACGATCTGGGTGAACGCGGCCGGGTCGCCGGTGCTCCCGGGGAAGACCCGGACCGCGACCGGGCGGCCTTCGGGGTCGGTGAGCAGCCCGTACTCGATCTGCAGCTTGCCTTTCTTGCCGTCGCGGGAGTACCCGCGGGCGGCCAGCGGGCAGTGCGAGCCTTCCAGCCACGAGCTGGACAGGTCGAACAGGGCCATCTTCGCCGGGTTCGCGGCGGGGGCCAGGTGGCGGGCGGCCAGCCCGGCCTCGATCGCGTCCTGCTGGCCCGCCAGCCAGTCCATCGCGGCGTAGATGTCGTCGGTGGACGCCTCCGCGACACCGAGGTCGGCGCCCAGCGTGGTGTCGGCCCACCAGGTCAGGGTGGACAGCTTGGAGGCCGGGGCGACGACCCGGGAGATGACCAGGGCCAGGGCCAGGTCCCGCTGGCGGCCCGCAGGGCCCAGCAGCGCGGGCAGGCCCAGCTTGCCGGCCATCGCCGCGACGGCGGCAACGTGGCCGTGCGGCAGGGACCGGATGATGGTGACCGCCTCGGCGGCGGGCACCAGCGGCGTGCCTTTCAGGCCGGCGTCGATCAGGTCGATGACGTGATCGGGCAGCGCGGAGATGTTGGCCACGGTCTCGTTCTTGACCTTGCCGGCCTCCCGGTAGGTGCGGCGCAGGTAGGCCGAGGAGTAGTCCTTGCGGCGGCCCTGCTTGTCGACGTACCCGGTCTTAGTGACTCTGACTACGTGAACTTTCCCGCCAGATCGTGCCATAACCCGATCTTACAGTGGACCTGTCCAGAGCTTCACTGCGACACGCTGAATATTCTGACTACACTCTGGGTACAGATACCACCAGAATGGCAGGTCAGGACGCGATGTCTACCGAGAGCTACGGCAACTTCGGCTTAGCCGCCGCGGGCGTCCTCACCGGGCGACGTGGTCGTTGAGCCAGGCGCAAAGGGGCAGGGTCGTTCGGAAGAATGAAACAACGCGGTCCTTAGCCGCCGACGTTTCCAGCCAGGGTTCTACGGGCCATTGCCGCCACGCGGTCAGGCCCTTGTAGCGAAGCAGGTCGATCCGGGGTGGTCGACGGGGTAGCCGCGCGGGGCCGACTTGAGCGCGCCGTGGCCGTGGATGGTGACGTCGGCCCGCTCGATGGCGGCGATGATCTCCTCGAGCCTGGTGCCGGGGCCGTCGTCGGCGACGGCCTCCCGGTAGCGGGCCAGGTGGGCCGGCTCCATCTGCCACATGCCGGCGCCCGCGCCCAGGCCCTCGGCGGACAGCTGGATGTACCCGGTGTGCCCGATCGTGGCCCCGATGTGGGTCTTGTACGGCGTCTTGTCGGCGCTGAACCGGACGTCGCGGTAGGGCCGGAAGATCTTGGGCTCGCCGAACTCGGCGGCGAGTTCCTCGGTCAGTTCGGCCATCGGGCGCAGGATCTGCTCGTCGTAGAAGGCCTTGTGCTCGGTCCAGTAGGTCTTGGTGTTGTCGGCCGCGAGCCCGTCGTAGAAATCCAGCGCCTCTTCAGGCCAGCCGCTGAACGCCATGGTCCCCTCCGGGGTGATCGTCTTGGTGGGTCTCACCGTACCGTTGGTGTTTGTCTGCCTGACGGGGTATGACGGGAGCCATGAGCACGCCGGAACGGGACGGGGTCGCGCTGACCCACCTCGACGAGCCGCTGTTCGACGGGGCGGGCGCGACCAAGGGCGACCTGGTGGACTACCTGTACGCAGTGGCCTCGCTGATAGTGCCGGGGCTGGCCGACCGGCCGCTGTCGGTGATCAGGGTGCGCGGCGGGCAGGCGCCGTTCATGCAGAAGAACGTGCCGGACTACGCGCCGTCGTGGATCCGCACCGTGACCATGTGGGCCGAGTCGTCCAAGCGGGAGGTCCGGTACGCGCTCTGCAACGACCGGCGCACGCTGATGTGGCTCGCCAACCAGCGAGCGGTCGAGTACCACCCCAACTTGTTCCTGGCCGGGCACCCGGACCGGCCGACCTATCTGATCCTGGACATCGATCCGCCGGCCGGCGGGTCGTTCTCCCATGTGGTGGCGGCGCTGCGGCTGGTCCAGCAGGCGCTGGCCGACGTCGGGCTGAGCGGCGCGGTCAAGACCAGCGGGGCCAAGGGCGCGCACGTGTACGTGCCGATCGAGGCGAGCGCGGACGACGCGGCCGCGGCCACCCGGGCCATCGCCGTGCGGGCCGAACGGCTCGACCCCGCGCTGGCCACCACCGCGTTCATCAAGGAGGACCGGGAGGGGAAGGTCTTCCTGGACTCGACCCGCGCGCACGGCGCCACCGTGGCCGCGGTGTACAGCCCGCGGGCCCGGCCGGGGGTGACCGTCTCGTTCCCGGTGGCGTGGGACGATCTGGACTCCATCACACCTTTGGACTTCACCGTGCATAGCGTGCCGGGGCTGGTTTCGCGGTCCGGGTCTATGCCGTGGGCGGGGCTGATGCCGGAGCCGCAGGCGCTGAGCGCGGACCTGGTGGCGGAGGGGCATGAGATCCCGATCGCGCGGGTGCAGGCCATGCACGAGGGCAAGCGGCGGAAGCGGGCCGGCCGCTCGTCCTAGCTGGGACGGTCGTTTAGCTAGGGGCGGTCGTTTAGCCCGAAGTTACGGGGCCTCTGAGTAGGAATCTCGTGCCTGACCAGGCACGCGAGCCTGCTACTGACTTGGATGTGTAGTCAGGAAATATCGGCGTGTCGTCGACGCTCCAGTAGTGCACGCTGTTACGATGCGCTCATGATGGCGCAACCGACGGCGATGCACGTGGTCAGGATCAAGAGCCGGCACACCGACAAGCAGGGCCGCGAGCGCCAGTACGAGTCACGGCTGCTGCGCCACACCTGGCGCGACGGCGGGACAGTCCGGAACGAGACGCTGGCGAACCTGTCGAAGATGCCGGACCGCATCGTGGACGCGGTCGAGGCCGCGCTGAAAGGCCAGGCTCTGGTCCCGGCCGGCGAAGCGGCGGTCAGCATCGCCCGGTCGCTGGCGCACGGGCACGTCGCCGCCGTGCACGCGATGGCCCGCGCGCTCGGCCTGCCCGCGCTGCTCGGCCCGGCCGGCCGCCAGCGGGACCTGGCCCTGGCGCTGATCATCTCCCGGGTCGTGGCGCCGGGCTCGAAGCTGTCCACCCTGGCCTGGTGGGGTGATGTCACGCTCGGCGCCGACCTGGGCATCGGGGACGCGGCCACCGGCGAGGCGTACGCGGCGATGGACTGGCTGGCCGCCCGGCAGGACGCGATCGAGCGCAAGCTGGCCCGCCGGCACCTCGCCCCGGCCGCGAACCCGGCCCGGCTGGCGCTGTTCGACCTGTCCAGCTCGTGGCTGGAGGGCCGGTGCTGCCCGCTGGGGGCCCGCGGCTACTCCCGGGACGGCAAGAAAGGCACGATTCAGATCGAGTACGGGCTGCTCACCGACCCCGAGGGCCGGCCGGTCGCGGTCCGGGTCTTCGAGGGGAACACCGCCGACCCCGCCGCGTTCACCGAGATCCTCGACGCGGTCCACGGCGAGTTCGGGCTGCGCAAGATGGTGATGGTCGGCGACCGCGGCATGATCACCTCCGCCCGCATCGGCGCGATCCGCGAACTCGACGCCAGGTACGCGTGGATCACGGCGCTGCGCGCCCCGGCCATCCGCACGCTCATGGCCGACCACGGGCCCCTGCAGCTGTCGCTGTTCGACGAGCAGGACCTCGCCGAGATCAGCTCACCCGATTTCCCCGGCGAAAGGCTCATCGCCTGCCGCAACCCCGCCCTCGCCGACGAGCGCGCCCGCAAGCGCGAAGACCTCCTCGCGGCCACCGAGAAGGCCCTAGCCCCCCTCATCGCCCGCGTGCGGTCCGGCAAGCTCACCGGCGCCGCCGAGATCGGCACGAAGGCCGGGGAGGTGATCGGCAAGTACAAGATGGCCAAGCACTTCACCCTCACCATCACCGATGACAGCCTGACCGTCACGCGCAAGCACGACCAGATCCGCGCCGAGGCCCGGCTCGACGGAATCTACGTCATCCGCACCCCCGTCCCCGCCGCCGACCTCGACGCCCCCGGCGTGGTCACCGCCTACAAGAACCTCAAGTACGTCGAGCGCGACTTCCGGCACATCAAATCCGACGACCTGGACCTGCGCCCGGTCTTCCACCGCCTCGAGCGCCGCGTTAAAGGCCACGTGCTGATCTGCATGCTCGCCGCCTACCTGACCTGGCACCTGCGCCAGGCCTGGGCACCGCTGACCTACACCGACGAGGAACCCCCCGCGCCCGCCAGCCCCGTCGCCCCCGCGCGGCGCTCGGCACCGGCCCAGGCCAAGGCCACCCGCCAGCACGACCAGGACGGCCGCCCCTACCGCAGCTTCCAAGGGCTGCTCGCCCATCTGGGCACCCTCACCCGCAACGAGCTGCGCTTCGCCGGCACCCCCGCCACCGTCCCCGTCCTCGCCGAGCCCACCAGCGAACAACGCCAGGCCTTTGAGCTCATCGGCGCGGCCATCCCGCTCACCCTGCCCAAGTAGTCAGAAACCGCCCGCAGAATCAACGCGAGAACGCAGACCAGCAGCAGTCTCGGCATCAAAACAGAGCCTGTAACCTCAGATGTGTAAACTTTTTTGAATTGTTTTTCTTAGCTGGTCTTATCGTAGGCGTCCGGGGTAGGCGGTGTCGAGCTCGTTGAGTGCCTCGCGCCAGCCCATGACGCG
>Ga0070735_10001067_pt1 | contig 27237 bp, 21 predicted proteins | sample Coa_R1_FD_66443 | JGI IMG/M metagenome (GOLD analysis project Ga0070735, IMG submission 66443) | Surface soil microbial communities from Centralia Pennsylvania, which are recovering from an underground coalmine fire - Coalmine... | ecosystem: Environmental > Terrestrial > Soil > Unclassified ...
GCCGCGATACGATCGATACCCATCCGGATGCGGAGCTGCAGTCTGCGGACCTGGCCGGCTTCGGCTCCCCGGTACCCCCGGTCTCGGCCACCACGCACGTGTGGGAAGTGTTCACGGAGGAGCGCCTGCCGATCATGCGCGATCAGCCGTTCGCCAAGAGCCTCGATTTCGAGACCGGCTACCGCTATTCGGATTATTCGGTGGGCTTCAAGACCAGCACCTACAAGTTTGGTCTGGAATGGGCGCCGGTGAGCGATGTGCGAATGCGTGCCAGCTACGCCAAGGCGGTGCGCGTGCCGAACATCCAGGAGCTCTACCAGCCGCAGCACGTAGCGCTGGATACGGGCCAGGACCAGTGCGCGATCGGGACGTACAACGCCCAACAGTGCTTGCTCACAGGGCTGCCCACCAACCTGTATGGGAATGCCACGCTGGTATCGCCGGCAGGTCAGTACAACGGCCTGGGTGGTGGTAATCCCAAGCTCAAGCCTGAGGAGGGCAAGACGATCAACGTCGGACTGGTGTTCACGCCGAGCTTCCTGCCCGGATTCAATGCCACGATCGACTACACCGACATCAAGATCACCAACCTGGTGAACTCGTACGGCCCGAACCTGATTCAGTCCAATTGCATAGCGAGCAACGACCCCAACAGCTCGTGGTGTCAGCTCATTCACCGCAATTCGGTCGGGTCGCTGTGGTCGAACGCATTGGGTTATACCGTCGATCCGCTGCTCAACGAGGGCGCTGAGGAGTACAAGGGCGTCGATCTCGGAGTGGCGTACCGTTGGGATATCGGTGCCGCGGGCAAGATCAGCACCCGGTTGGATGGCACCTGGCTGAAGAGCCTCATCTACACTCCAGGCGCGTCTGCTTCGTACGATTGCGCAGGCCGATTCGGACCGGCGTGCTCGCCTGCGACACCGACCTGGCGCCATCGCCTGACGGTGGACTGGCAGACTCCGGTGTCGGGATTGTCGGCAGGTGCGACCTGGCGCTACTTCGGGCCCGCGCTCAACACCTTTACCGACCCCAAGACCCCGGACTACATCAAGCGTCCGGATGGTTCGACTTTCTACCCGGTCGACACGCGCATACCCAAGGTCAGCTACCTCGATCTGCGAGCCGCTTACTCGTGGAACAAGGTCACACTGCGTGTGGGTGTGGACAACGTGCTGGACAAGGATCCGCCGACGATCGACATCCAGAACTCGGGTGGCAATACGATCTACGCGGAGAGCAACACATTCCCGTCCATGTACGATGTCCTGGGACGGTATCTGTTCATGAACGTGACGGTTGACTTCTAAAGGCGTCCGCTGGAGCAATCCGGCAGACCCAACGGCGGGCGCAAGCCCGCCGTTTTTTTATCCCGGTATGATTGTCACGGTATGAGAAGGAGAACGCGCTCGTGAAAGCTTTGGCACTCGGCATGCTCCTGTCTTGCCTCGTCGCGGGAAACAGTCGCGCCGATACGGTGGCTGACTGGGCGGACATCACCACCCGCATTGCGACCGACGGACCCAACACGATGCGGACTTTGGCGCTTGCGCAAAGTGCCGTTTACGAGGCCGTCAATGGGATCAGCGGCAAATACAAGAAGGACCTGGTCAACCTGGGTCCCGTACAGGGAGCGTCCATGGACGCGGCGATAGCGTCGGCCAGCCACGCCGTGTTGCTTCACGAGGCACCGGCATTGAAGGCGCAGTCGGACGCGGCGTACCAAAAGGCGCTGGCGTCCATCCCCGAAGGAGCCAGTCGAGCCGCTGGAATCTCCCTCGGAGAGAGGGCTGCCGCGGACGTGCTGTCGAAACACACCGACGACATCGGCCAGATCGAGCCCTACAGGCCGCTGACGTCGCCGGGGGTCTACGTGCCGACTACCTTCCCCTTAGGCTACGCGGTCGCTCAACATCGACCGTGGTTCCTGAAGTCGGCCTCACAGCTGCGGCCGGGGTCACCGCCGGCGCTCAAGAGCGCGCTGTGGGCCCGGGATTACAACGAGATCAAGGCGGTGGGGGCCCTGCAGAGCACCACCCGGACGTCCGAGCAGACCACCATCGCGCGATTCTGGGCCACGGCGCTGCCGGATGTTCACATGGGAGTCGTGCGCTCACTGGATCTGGCCAGCGGCCGCGAGATAACGCGCAACGCGCGGCTGTATGCCGCCGTCACCGGGGCTTTGAACGATGCCGAGATCGCCGTTTTCGAGGCGAAGTACCACTACCAGTTCTGGCGACCGATTACGGCCATCAGGAATGGCGATCGCGACGACAATCCCGCGACCGAGCGAGATGCGGATTGGACTCCGATGATCGTTACACCAGTCCAACCTGAGTATCCTTGCGCTCACTGCATCATTGCATCCACTGTCGCAACCCTCATCCGCGCCGACATCGGCCCGGGTCCGTCGCCTACCCTGGGCTCTACCAGCAATACGCTGCCGGGAGTGACACGGCACTGGACCAGCCCCGAAGAGGTGGCGCAGGAAGTGTCGGTGGCAAGGATCTATGACGGCGTGCACTATCGGAATTCAACCGAAGTGGGCAGTCGGATGGGCGAGCAGGTCGGGAAGATCGTAGCGGCGGCGTACGGGCTGCACTGAGCATGGCCGATGAGCTCCGCTGACATTCGCCGGCGTCTGGAGCTGGCCGTACGCCAGCATGCCGCGGGCCGACTGCGGGACGCCATCGCGGCGTACCAGGAGTTGTTACAGCAGGCTCCCAACGATCCGGACATCATGCAACGCCTGGGCGGCGCGCTTGCGCAGTCGGGGCAGGTGGAGGAAGGCGCCCGGTGGATGGCGGCGTCCCTGGAGCTCAAGCCGGACCGTCCCTCCGTGCTTCTGAATCTCGCGCGTGCTCTGTTGACACTGGGGCGGACCGAGGAGGCGCTCAATTGCACCCACAGAGCCGTGGCGCTGGACGGCTCGTCGCCCGCAGCCTATCGGACTCGTGGCACCGTTCTGTCCGTGCTCGGGAGGGCGCAGGAGGCCTTGGCCAACTTCGCGCAGGCCGTGCGCGTTGCGCCTCAGGATGCCGGGGCCCTGAATGAGCTGGGCGTGGCGCTCGCCGGCCAGGGTCGCGTGCAGGACGCTTTGGACTGCTTCGCCCGGGCGGTGCAGATCGATTCCGGCCACGCCCCCGCTCATTGCAATCTGGCGACCCAGGCGGCCCAGCTCGGCGATCACGCCCGAGCCCTGCAGAGCCTGGATCGCGCCTTGGCCTTGCAGCCTCAGGCAGCCCCTTTGCATCACAACCGCGCCAATGCGCTGCGGGAATTGGGCCGGCTACCGGAAGCCCTGGAGAGTTGCTCGATGGCGCTGGCCATCGAGCCGGGAAATAACGAGACGCTCCACAACCGCGCGGTGATCTACTCCCTGCTGAATCGGTACCCCGAAGCACTGGCCGACTATGACAATCTGTTCGCGCGAGGTGCCGGGCGCGCGGCCGATCTGATCGGCCGGGGTGTGGCTTTGCTGGCGCTGGAGAGGAACAAAGAGGCGCTGGAGCCTCTCCAGCACGCGGTCGTCGCGCTGCCGGGTGACGCGGACGCACATACTCAACTCGGTGTTGCCTTGATGCGCCTCGAGCGGCATGCGCAGGCCATCGAGAGTTTCGACCAGGCGCTCAAGCTCCGGCCCGATGTTCCGGAAGTTCTCAACAATCGCGGTGTGGCGTTCGCCGCCTTGGGCCGCGACGATGAAGCGCTGGAGGATTTCATCCGCTCCTCGGCAAAGGCCGGGGACGTCGCGGATACTCACACTAACATGGGGGTGCTGTTCAAGAGCATCGGGCGCTACCGCCAGGCCGCGACGAGTTTTGAACGGGCTCTGACACTGCGACCCGGCGACCCGGCTGCCAATCTCGAGAGGGCGTTTCTGCACCTGACACTCGGTGAGTTTCGGGAAGGGTGGCCTCTGTATGAAGCCCGCTTCCAGTCTCCCGCACTGGCCATTCCGCATCGCGATTTCGGCGTACCCCGCTGGGCTGGTGAAGACCTCGCGGGGAAAACGCTGCTGGTCCATGCGGAGCAGGGTCTGGGCGACACCATCCAGTTTGCTCGCTATCTGCCGCTGTTGCTGGAGCGTGGAATAGTTGTTGTCTTCGAGGTGATGCCGGCTCTGAAGGCATTGATGCGTAGCCTGTCAACGCAGATCCACATCGTCGGCCGAGGGGAGAAGTTGCCGCCGGTGGACGCACATTGCCCGTTGCTGAGTTTGCCGCTCGCGTTTGATACGCAGCTCGCGACGGTGCCTGGGCACGTACCTTACCTGTCAGTGGACACCCAGCGTCAGGCCTTTTGGGCCGACCGTTTGCGGGCGCTACCCGGTCGTCGCATTGGTATCGCGTGGCAGGGCAACCCCGGGGTGGAGCGGCTGATTTGGGCACGCGGCCGATCCATCCCGCTCGCTAACTTCCTGCCGCTGACACAGCTTCCCGATGTGAGTCTCATATCACTGCAGAAGGGGCCCGGGTCGGAGCAGCTTCGCGAGGCAGAGTTCGCTGACCGCGTTCTGGATCTCGGGCCGGAGCTCGATACGGGCACGGACGCGTTTGTGGACACCGCCGCGGTGATGGCGAATCTCGATCTCATCGTCAGCTCGGATACCGCGGTGGCTCATCTTGCAGGGGCGCTTGCCCGGCCGGTGTGGGTTGCTTTACACGCCGCAGCCGACTGGCGTTGGCTGTTGAGCCGCACGGACACGCCTTGGTATCCGACCATGCGCCTGTTTCGCCAATCGCGTCGTGGGGATTGGGCGTCGACCCTCGCCGCGGTCGCCGAGGCAGTTGCAGCGAAGTGAGATCGCCTACTTCAGGCGCCTGATGCGGATTTTACGGGCCTTGTCGCCGGCCAGCCAGATGGAGCCCATCGCACCATGCTCGATCTGTACAGCGTCGCCTGCTACAAACTGCACACGCGGGTTGATCTGCGATTCGACCCAGACCTGCTGATTATCCAGCGTGAAGATCGACTCGCCGCGCGCCGACTGCTTCACGTCCACGATGGTTGCGTGTAAGACCGCAGGGGTAGCGACCGCCTCGGGATTGCGCTTGTGCACGATATCAGCCGTGAGCCCGACCTGATCCTCCTCAACCTTCGGCAGTGATGCCGTCAGCGCGTCGAAACACGCCAGCCGCTTCCCCTGGTCCGTTTCAGTGGCGCAGTGACGCAGTCCCTCGGCCAAAGGGTTCGCGAGAGCCCAGGCTCCAGTGCTACATCCTAACAGTACGATTGCCAGCAGCGTGCGTATCATCGTGACCCCATGACAGGCGCATCGGCGCCGTAGTAGCGGCCCATGCCGACGGTCATTGCCCGCACCAGATCGCGTTCGGCTGCCGTCAGCAATGGGTTCCAGATATCGAAAATGAGAATGATGCGAATCTCATCGCCGTCATTCCAGGCATCGTGCTCGATCGTGTCATCGAACACCCAGGCCGTCCCCTTCTCCCAGGCGCGCACCTGTGATCCCACCCGAAAGCGGCAGCCTGCCGGAATCACCAGCGGCAGATGGACGATCGATCGTGTATTGGTCGTGCCGGTGTGAGGCGGCAAGCGGGTGCGCGGCTTCAACACGGAGAAGTATGCTCCAGGAGCGTAGTCTGGAATGTCGCACAGGGGCAATTTCGCCAGTACGGCGGCAGTCTGCGGGCAGGCAGCCTGGTGATCCGCGATGGTGGCGCCGTCGTGCCAGAGGGGGTACGTGCTCCAATCGGTCGAGTGGTTCAGGGGCGCCCACTGGTCAATCGGCGCGCCGGGAGGAAAGTCGACGTAGGGCCTGAAGTCTCCCGGTGCGCTGTTGAATACCGCGAGCGCCTCCGCAGCGATCGCCTCCGTGGCCTGCTCGAGAATCGGCAGCCACGGGAAGTGCTCTCGCGGGAAGAACTCGAGCGCCGGCAGGTAAGGGAAGAATGTGTGCTTGGGCAGGCTCGCATACGCCCGTCGCCTGCCGAGTGCAATATCGCGGCAGGCGTCGAATCGCTGTTGCGCCTCTGGTGAGTGCGCACTGCGCAGGGGTGCAACCTCCTGCTCCAGAAAATCCTCGAGTGCCCGCGTGTTAGTGAGCACCGCGTGTCGCGCTCGCTCGATTGCCGGCGCCATGGCAGGGGGGATGAGGTCACCCGTGCTGATGGATGCCAGCGCGGCCTCGAACGCCAGTGCCGCCGCCTTCGGTTTACCGAGGCGCTCCATGAGGTCGCCTTTGTGTAGCAGGGCGGCAACATAGCGGGGTTGCAACGCGAGCGCCTGTTCCAGCGCCTTGCCTTCCGCCTGGGTGTCACTCAGCGAGCGGCACGCTGTAGCCAGGTTCAGCCAGAGAATGGGCGAGCGGCCGTCGAGCGCGATTGCGCGCTCATAGAGCTGGCGTGCCTCGGAGGCCTGTCCGACGCGCTGCATGTGACCACCGGCGGCATTGAGAACCACCGCACTGCCGGGAGCCCGCGCCAGAGCCATCTCCACCAGTTTCTGGGCTTCCGCCGGGGGTCGGCTCAAAGAGACCTGGTTGATGGCATCGGCAAGGGCCCGTGCCTCGGGTTCGTTGATCGGTGTTGCCGTCACGGTACACAGCTCGCGGGGGGAGTGGATGCACCAGTGTAGCGCAGCACCGGGACCTGCGCTTTTGCCAGGTTTTTGTTGGTCGGATGCGACGAATTACACACCTGGAGCACGCTCGGGGGCGGTCAATCGTGGTAGTTTTAGGGGGTGGACGCGATAGCCCATCCGTGGCGCTTCCCCTCGCTCGCACGATGGGGGGTAGTGATTATTTCGGCCTGCCTGCAGTGCGCGACGGTCGCCGCCGCTGGGACTCCCGCGGGGGTCGTCGCGGATTCTGGGGCGCCGCATGTGTTGACGCCGGCCGAAAGCGCCCAGATTGCCACCCGGGCACCTGATCAGGACGAGTCGCTTTTCGCAGGTCCCACCACGGCTGATCACATCGGGCGAGTGGTCGTCCCCGTGAAGATCAACGGTCGCGGTCCCTACCGCTTCGTCGTTGACACCGGCGCGAATCATTCGACCATCTCCTCCGACCTGGTGCGGACGCTCGGTCTGATTCCAGGCCAGGAGGCATCGGTAATCCTGGATGGCATTACCGGATCCGCGCAGGTTTCCTATGTGCCGATAGATCGCCTGCAAGCCGGTGATCTGACGCTCGAGGACACGATGTTACCCATCGTTGCCGCGCAGGTGATGGCCGGCGCGGACGGCATCCTCGGCGCCGCGGGGATGGCACATAAGAGTCTGCTCATCGACTTCCGGCGCAACCGCGTGGCCATAGCGCCCTTCCTGGACCCCAGCGCTCGTACCGACGCCATCAAGATTCACGCCGCGCGGGTCACCAGTGGCCTGATCGCTCTGGAAACCGAGGTTGGCGGGGTTCGCACTCTGGCAGTGTTGGATACCGGTTCGGAGCGAACGCTCGGCAACCTCGCTCTGCGCGACGCGCTGCGAGGGAAAAGGCGTGCAACCCAAGGTTTTGTCGCCTCAGTTACCTCAGTATATGGAGCGACCAAGGAGGTGGAGCAGGGCGAGATCCGTGCGGCGCCGCTCATTGCCATCGACTCCCTCCGCATCACCAATGCGACCATCGTCTTTGGCGGCTTCCACATTTTCAAAGTGTGGCACCTGGTGGACCGTCCGACGTTGATCCTCGGAATGGACATACTGGGGACCGTGCCTTCCCTGAGTATCGATTTCAGGAATCAGGACGTATACGTTGGCAATGCGCGAGTCACCGGGACGGACTTGAACGCGCGGGGTAACCTCGGGGATCAGTCGCAGCGCAAGTAGGGCGGCCCGCGTAGGGCGGCCCGCGTAGGGCGCGGCTGGCGCCGGCGGCTCAAGTCCAGACCGTCAGCATCCCGTCATTCCGCATCCAGCGGCCGAGCGCTGCTTGGTCTCCAGCAGGTTCTTGCTCGCCTGCGTAATCTCCTTCATCTGCTCGGCGGTCCGGCACATCATCTTTGAGATGTGCGAACCGACCTCCGTCTCGCGACGGCAATAGTAGACCATGCCGTTGCGACCGATGGGCTTGTAACCCTGTGCAAACAGTTGCCGCACCTCCTCGTTCGTCAGCGTTTTATCTTCCAACACAATCCTTTTTGGGCGGGCATGTGTGGTCGAGGCGTCAGTGGCCTTGGCCGTGGTGGTTGCGGCAGCAGGCGGCGAGGCAGGCTTGCTCGGTGTGACTGCGTTTGCGGGTGGATCGGCGGCGAACGACTGAGTCACGGTGCAGATCAGGAGGGCAGGCAGCAGACGACGGAATGTATTCACGGCATTCCACTCCCAACAACTCGCGCGGTGCGCTTTGCGATAGTCTACTACTCGCTGGAACGATGGACCTCTGGCTCCGCGCTATTTATGCAGAGTGGCCCTATCGACTGGCACGGCCGCAATAAGGAAAAAGGCGCGCCGGCCCGCCCACGGCAGCCGGCCGGCGCGCTTGCAAGATCACAGCCGGTACTTCACCCCCAACTCGTAGAAGCGGCCGACGGCTCCCTGCGAGGCGAAATTGAAGTTGTAGTTCGACTGACCGTACGCGGCCTGTGGATCGAAGGGCGCCAGCTTGTTGCCCACGTTCAGCACATGAGCGTTGACTGTAACCTTGTCGCTGACGTCCCAGTGTCCGAACAGGTCAACGTCGGAGAACGAGGCCGTGCGGCAGCCGACGAAGAAGCTGTTCAGGCAGGCGTTGCCGGACAGATTGGGGTCCGTGTCCCGGTAACCGCTCGTATAGTTGAATGTAAAGCCACCGCCGAAGGGGCCCACCTCGTAGTTGAAGCGCGCACAGCGCCTGCCTCACGTGTTGATTCAACACGAGCGCGAAATCCGTAGAGCGCCGCGGCCGCAGCAGGGCTGCCCTCGCGCCCTGGTCAGGCTGGGTGTCTATCGCGCCCGCGCATCGCCGGCGCGCGCGAAGCGACGCCTATGGAATATTTGCCGTAAACCGCGGCGCCACTCGCATATGGCTGGCCTGCTCGTAGGCATAGGCATACGAGATGAGCTTCCCCTCGCTCCAGGCGGTCCCCACGAATGAAAGCCCGACCGGCAATCCGCGTACGAGTCCCATCGGCACCGTCACATGAGGGTAACCCGCAACCGCTGGCGCACTGGAAGTTGACCCGCCTACGAAGTGATCGCCGTTGACCCAATCGGTCGTCCACGCGGCGCCAGTGGTCGGTGCCACCAGGACGTCGAGTTGGTCCTTCGCAAGCGCTGCGTCGATGCCCTCTGGGCCCGCCAGACGCCGCGCCGCTTCGTGAGCTTCGACGTATTCACGGTCCGTCAGAGGTCCCCTGGCTTGCGCGGTGATGAACAGATCCTGCCCGAACGCGGGCATCTCGCGGTCGCGCTCCGCATTGTTGAAGGCTATGAGGTCCGCGAGTGTACGGGGGCCGCTGGTGCGTGTGGCCAGATAGCGGTTGATACCATCCTTGAATTCATACGAGAGTACGGTCTGCTCCTGCGCATCGAATTTCCCGTCAGTGGGAATGTTCGCCGGGTCCACAACGACGGCCCCTTGAGCTTTCAACACCGTCAGGGCACGCTCGAACAGTGCGTCCACGTCGTCATGAAATCCCGCGTGTTGGCGCACGATGCCGACGCGCACTCCCTTGAGGCCGTCCGGCTTGAGGAACTGGCTGTAGTCGATGGCCGCGCGAGTCTGCAGCGGCGCGGTCGCGGCATCCTCCGGATCGTATCCGGCGATAACCGTCAAAAGCGCGGCCGCGTCGGCAACCGAGCGCGCCATGGGGCCGGCCGTATCCTGGCTGGCCGAAATGGGAATGATTCCGGAGCGCGAGACCAGCCCGACGGTCGGCTTGATCCCCACCAGCCCGTTGATGCTGCTCGGGCAGACCACCGAGCCGTCGGTCTCCGTTCCAATGGCGGCGACCGCGAGATCCGCGGCGATGGCCGCACCCGAGCCCGAGCTCGAGCCGCACGGATTGCGGTTCAACGCGTAAGGGTTGTGAGTCTGTCCGCCGCGGCCGCTCCAGCCACTGGAGGAATGCGTCGAGCGAAAATTGGCCCATTCGCTCAAGTTGGTCTTGCCCAGGATCAGCGCGCCGGCTTCACGCAGGCGGCGCACGATGAAAGCATCCCGGGAAGGCTTCGAGCCGCCCAGGGCAAGCGAGCCCGCCGTGGTCAGCATGCCGTCCGCCGTGTCGATGTTGTCCTTGATCAGGATGGGCACGCCGAACAACGGCCTGCTGTGATCGGAAGCCGCATCGAGCCCGGCCGCGATCTGCCCCGCCTGCGGATTCAACTCGATGACCGAGTTGATACGCGGGCCGCTACGATCGATGGATGCGATCCGCTGTGCGTAGTGTTGTTCCAGAGCCCGCACGTTGTAGCGCCCCGCGCTCAGACCTTGCCGCACCTGTGCGATGGAGGCTTCGTCGGGAACCTTCGGGCTCGCCCCGGCGCTCGCCGCGGCGAGCGTGCCGGCATTCGCAGCCATCAAAGCCGCAATCACGGATCTCAGGGCATTGGGTGCCTGCATGGGGGAGCCTGCGTTTTCCTGCTGTTGGCGAGCGTGTGCGGATAGTGGCCATTCCCTCCAACGCATGCAATGCCACAGCGCCGCCGGGAACGTCAGACTCGGAGGCAGGGCCCATCAGGATGAGCGGGGTTCGGTATGAGCTGCTGGCGCTTGGGGTCGACCACCAGGTCCATCGCTTCGAGAGGGATGACTCCCACCATACATTCATCGCCCAGAACGATCGCCTCACTCAGAAAAGAGCGATCTCCAAAGTGGATTTCGACACCACGCAGACGGGGGACTGAAGCTCTGCGTCCGTCCGCGAGAGTCACGTTCAGCCGTGAGACTTCCTGGAGATCGAATCCCAATCTCTGAGCGACTTCCGGCGTCACGATGATTTCGGTTGCGCCCGTGTCGACGAGCGCGGAAATCGGCACGACCCTATCGTGACAAAAGGCGTTGGTGAGGACGAAGTCTGCACGGACGAGACCCATTTGCGTTCCCTGCGGATGACGTGATTGAAGCCTCATCGTACTCACCTCGTGATGGGGACCACACAGCGAAAGGCTGGCGCGTTTGGCGAATTTCTCGAGCCGCCGTCTGCTGTAGATTATATACGACAACGCTCACTGCGTCACGCCAGACCACTTCACGTGGTCACCTACATGCAGGCCGAGCTTCTCGGCCTCGCCCCCCTTGATCTCCAGTACCGCCGAGATCGGTCCTCCCGAATCGATTGTGTCCAGCGACTGCGGCACGGCGCGCGCGGCGATCTTGCTGAGGCGACCGGTTGAGTCGATGAACAGCAGATCGAGCTCGATGAAGGTGTTCTTCATCCACATGCTCATGGGTCGCGGCGCGCTTTGCGGAAACAGCATGCCCTGCCGCGCTGGCAGATCACGGACGAACATCAGCCCCTGTTCCTCGCGCTGCGGCGTATCGGCAATCCAGATATCGAAATGGGCTTTGCGCTTGCCGCTGGTGATATCCAACGTAGCCTTGGGGAAATGACTCAAATCCTCGATGGGCGCGGACTGCGCCGGGACGCCGCGGCTGCCCGCGAGAAAGGCCAGTGCCGTGAGCGCCAGATGCGCCGGCAGGCGCGGAGTACGCGCACGAGTTGGTTTTCCCATGTGGATGTTCCGTCCGATGTGATGACTCAAGGATGGGTGGGCTGACCCGGGAGCGGGTGCGTGTCGTCCGCTCCCGGATCCTCGAAGGTCACGCGGCCGGCGAAGTCGAAGCTGTTCACGAGGATGTTGGCATCGGATTGCAGCGTGTTGACCGGAGCGATGCAGAAACCGCTCGCGATGATCCGATAGGAGCGAGTAGGGCCACCCAGTGCGCCCACTCGCTCCTGTTTCAACTCATCCACCGTGCACTTGTCATCGCCACGGGTCGCGAACAGACGCTGCTCACCTTCGAAGATGACGGTGAGATTGGTGGGAAGTGCGTGGCCTGGGGAGCCTTCGGTCGCGGTTCTGATGCCGAACACCATCCGCAGGCGCCGTCCGTCCGAGCGCAGCGGGCCTGCAAAGCTCACCCGAATTCCGCTGCCGTCGGGGCGTGCGCCGCCGTCGCATTCCAGTTCCGAGTCATGGAAGTCCACATCCAGCTGCAGTGCCCCGCGGATCTTCGCCCGCAGATAGCCGTTTCCGGTCGCGAGGCACCCGGCCGGATGAGCAGCGATGTCAGCCGCCGGCCCGGGCCCGGCCCAGCACGCCAGTAAAGCTCCGAGCATGAAGCACATTCCTGTGACTGGAGTGCTGACTCGCCTCATATCCGCGCAGTGTACCGCGCTCATCCGCTCTGTTTGACGAGGAGGGATTTAGCGACCATGACCTGAACTCGGCCGATGCCTTTGGCGGCGTGCATCAGCAGCGTCAGGATGACTACACCCAGAACCACCAGGAGGATCATCCCCACAGGGGTCTCCAGCCATGCCGGATGCAGCTCAAAGGGCCCCAGGTTATTCGTGATCCATCCCTGGCGGTCGGCGATGTACGCGAAGGGACTGGCGATCAGGGCGCCTCCCAGGGAGATCCCCACGACAGCGAGCGTGAAATAAAAAATTCCCAGAGGCAACATCAACAGCAGGTAGGCCAATGTGGTCCACGTGCGGGCGTCCGTCAGCATGTGCCCGATGCGCGACCACAGCCCCAGGGGCGGACCCGGATGAACCGGCCGCCGCGGCATCCGCTCCCCGGTGACGGCCTCCAGCAGGCGCCCCTCCCCGAGCGAAATCACGCGCGCGATGCCGATGAACGCCAGGAAAAAGGGCAGCCCCACAATCAGCACAGCCAAGCCGGCCGATAACGACAGACCGGTGACCACGAACACGAAATAGACAATTCCCGTCGCCAGCGTCAGCAGCATGTAGAACAGCGAGGTGTAGGCCCGTGCGTCGGAGTAGATTCCGAAAAAACGCCGGATGGCATTCGGGGATTGCGCCGATTTGGGCCGCACTGACCGCAGCGCCGCCGTGACCTTTGCCTCGGTGTCGCGGTACGCAGCAGCGACCTCGTCAGGTGCCCCATAGGTGGAGGCAATCAGCTCCAGGACATCCGCCTCCGACTTGTCGGGATGAGCGGCCACTTCGGCTCGCAGATATTCCTCCGAGTCGTAAAGCGCGTCCTGGATCAGGGCTGGATCAGCCCCCGCGAGTTCGGCCCGCAACTGTTTCAAATACTCGTCAATCGACCGGGGTGCGGCGCGACTCATGAATGAGCTCCTTCAATAAACCGATCAACGAAATCTCGTGTCTGCCCCCAAATCCGGCTCCACTCCTTGAGGACGGCGCGACCTTCGTCGGTAATTCTGTAATAGCGCCGCGGAGGACCCGCATAGGACGGTACGACACGGCTCGTCAGCCGGCCGCTCGAGCTGAGCGCGCGCAGCACCGGGTAGACCGTCCCCTCCTTGAACAGCGCTTCCCCCTCATTGGCTTTCTGAAGCCGTTTGGCGATCTCGTACCCATAGAGGTCCTCGGTCGATTGCGCCAGCACTCCCAGGAGCACGAGCGCCACCAGGCCGGCATTGAGATCCTTCTGAAATTTGCGTGCCGAGCTATCGTCCACAAGCTAGTACTATGGACTTGCTAATACAGGATCGCAACTAGTACTGACCAGCTTACAGGTGCCTTAGGGTGAAATGGGCTGGGCAGCTTGGGGTGGGCTAGACTCCGCTCCCTTGCGATGAGGCCGCAGAAAAGTGATGAGAAACCCGCTACTTGAAGTCACCCCCGTGCTGCCCGAGCCCCTGAGGCGCCTGCCCGAGCTCACTGGCAACCTGTTTTTCAGCTGGCACCGGCCCGTTCGGGCGCTCTTTGAGGACCTCGATCCCGAGCTCTGGAAGCAGACCGGCGGCAACCCCCGCTTGATGCTCCGCTGCGTCGGCCAGAGCATCCTGGATGCTGCCGCGCAGGACTCGGTCTATCTCGCCCGCTACAGCCAGGCGCTGGAAACACTGGACGCCTACCTGTCCGAGGCCACCGGGACCAGCGCCCCCCTGACCGCCTATTTCTGCGCCGAATATGGTTTTCACGAGAGCTTCCAGATCTATTCCGGTGGCCTGGGTGTACTGGCGGGTGACTACTGCAAGGCGGCCAGCGATGCGCGCGCGAACTTTGTCGCTGTCGGACTTTTGTATGAGCAGGGTTATTTCACTCAGTCAGTCGACAACGACGGAGTGCAACACGCGCAATACGGCGAGCGCGATCCGCGCGACCTCCCGGTAGAGCCGGCTCGAAACGGGCGCGGCGAGTGGGTGCAGGTCGTAGTGCGAATCGCCGCGCGCGATGTGGTGGCCCGCCTTTGGAAGGCTCAGGTGGGACGGATTCCGGTTTATCTGCTGGACACCAACTGCCCCGAGAACGCGCCCTCCGATCGTGACATCACACATCGCCTGTATGGTGGCGATGAGTCCACGCGCATCCGCCAGGAGATGATTCTGGGCATCGGAGGAACGCGGGCCTTGCGCGCCCTCGGCCTCGCCCCGGCCGTCTGGCATTTGAATGAAGGTCACGCCGCGTTCCTGATTCTGGAGCTGCTGCGTGAGCGACATGTCGAAGGACTACCGTTCGCGGCGGCCCTCGAGGCTGTGGCAAGTGACTGTGTGTTCACCACGCATACACCCGTGGCCGCAGGCCATGATGCCTTCTCTCACGATCTGGTGATCTCGACTTTCGGCGACTTCGTCAAGGAGCTCGGCATCAGCCTGGAACGCTTCCTGGATCTCGGCCGCTCGCCCTCCGTACCAGGGCTATTCAACATGACGCGCCTGGCGCTCAACGGCACCCGGAGTGTCAACGCCGTCAGCCGCATTCACGCGGCCGTGACATCGCGACTGGTCGCCGATCAATGGCCCGAGATCCGCCCCGAGGAGAACCCCATCGGGTTCGTGACCAACGGGGTGCATGTGCCTACGTTCCTGCATCAAAGCTGGGCGGATTTCTTCGATCGGGAGTTGGGACGCGGCTGGCGGGACCGACTGCGCGATGTGGGCTATTGGAACGCGCTGGATCAGGTCGCCGACGAGCGCTACTGGGATACCTCCCAGTCAGTCAAGTCGCGCATGCTTGCCAGCGTGCGCGACCGGCTGCAGCGCGAGTACGCACGCAAAGGCATGAGTCCCGCTCAGCTGCGGCATGTGACACGCTTTCTGGATCCGACGCGGCCTGGCGTTCTGACTATCGGATTCGCGCGCCGCTTTGCGACCTACAAGAGGGCAACATTGCTGCTGCGCGACCGCGCGCGCCTCGCACGCTTGCTCGGCGATCCGGAACGGCCCGTCGTCCTGCTGTTCGCCGGTAAAGCCCATCCCGCGGACGAACCGGCGAAGCAAGTCCTGCGCGACGTGCGCCAGCTCATGACCAGTGCGGACTTCCTCGGCCATATCGTGTTTCTGGAGGACTACGATCTGCAGCTCGCCCGCTGGCTGGTCAGCGGCGTGGATGTGTGGCTGAACAATCCCATCGCCCCGCTGGAGGCCAGCGGAACCTCGGGCATCAAGGCCGCCATCAACGGACGGCTCAATCTCAGCATTCTGGATGGCTGGTGGGCCGAAGCCTGGATGCAGGACAACGGCTGGGGCATACCGCCCGCCAACGCTCAGGATCCCGAGCGCCGGGATGCGCTCGAATCCGAGATGTTCTATGAAACGCTCGAGGAAGAGGTGGTGCCGCTGTACTACGATCACAAGGGCGAGGGCTTTTCCCCCGAGTGGGTCAAGCGCAGCAAGCGCGCCATGAGCACCGTCATTCCACGATTCAACATGGACCGGATGCTCTTCGATTACACGCGCGGCCTGTACGAGCCCGCGGCGAAGCAGTATCGCAAGCTCGCCGCCGACAATTTCGCCGGTGCAAGAGCGCTGGCCGAATGGAAACAGCGGGTCCGACAGGCATGGCCCAAGGTGAGCATGCGCCTCCTGGCCGATGCCGCGCCGGATCTGCCGCGTGGCGAGCACTTGCGCCTGCGCGTGGCCGCCAGCCTGAATGGATTGCAGCCGTCCGACGTTCGCGTGGAGTTCGTGGCACGGCGGCTGTTACCCGAAGCCGACTTGGCTGTTCCCCCGCTGTCGGCCTATGGGCACGACGCGCAGGACGGCATCTGGCGAGCGGCGCTCCAGCCCACCTGGGAAACCGAGCCCGATACGGCCGTGGTCTTTGCGCTCGATGTGCAGCCCAAGGAGTGCGGCCAATTTGCGACAGAAATCCGCATCTACCCCTGGCACGAGCTGCTCTCCCATCCGTACGAGCTCGGTTTGATGAAATGGCTGTAGTTCATTTGGCTGAAATTGCCTTACGGCAATTTCAGCGGACATTACTTCGTAGTCCGCCGGCAAAAGGCGTGACTTTTGCCGGCTGCGCCGGAGTGGCCGCGCTGACGCGCGGCGTCCGCCGGCAATTTCAGCGGACATTACTTCGTAGAGCGCCGGCAAAAGGCGTGACTTTTGCCGGCTGCGCCGAGGTGGCCGCGCTGACGCGCGGCGTCCGCCGGCAATTTCAGCGGACATTACTTCGTAGAGCGCCGGCAAAAGGCGTGACTTTTGCCGGCTGCGTCGGGGGTGGCCGCGCTGACGCGCGGCGTCTGCGGCAATTTCAGCGGATATCGGGCTCGGCCGCCGGCTGCGCGCCGCGGGCAAAAAGCGTGGTTTTTGCCGGCTGCGCTCAGGGCAAAAAGCGTGGCTTTTGCCGACTGCGCTCCAGAAATCGTGGCGTCCCTTGCGCCTGCGTCCTTCATGAGGTTTAGTACCCGCGCCCCCTACACCAAGAAGTATTGTTGACATGCCGCGACAACCCGCGCGAGCTTCTTCCGGACGCTATGTGAGCCGCCTGACCGGCGGCACGTTGGCCGTGATCATGGCCGGAGGCCGCGGCGAGCGGCTGAAGGACCTGACGGCCCACCGCGCCAAACCGGCAACCCCTTTCGGCGGCAAATTCCGCATCATCGACTTTGTCCTGTCGAACTGCGTGAATTCCGGCATCCGCCAGATTTCCATCCTCACGCAGTACAAAGCTCAGTCGCTGATCCAGCACGTACAGCGCGGCTGGAGTTATCTGCGCGGTGAATTCGGTGAGTTCGTCGAAGTCATCCCCGCTCAGCAGCAGATCGGCCCCGAGTGGTACCGGGGCACCTCCGATGCCGTCTACCAGAACATGGATCTGTTCCTCTCTCACCGGCCCAAGCATGTGCTGGTGCTCGCTGGAGATCACATCTACAAAATGGACTACGGTCCGATGATCGCCTACCACGTCGAGAAGGGAGCGGACATCACCGTGGGCGTCGTCGAGGTGCCGGTGAGCGAATCACGCAATTTCGGCGTGCTGACGGCGACTGAATGGAATCGCGTGACCCGCTTCTCGGAGAAGCCCGCCGTGCCGGATACGCTGCCGGGGCGGCCGGGCTCGATTCTCGCTTCGATGGGCATCTACGTATTCAACACGCGGCTGCTGGAGAAGCTGCTGATCGAGGATGCCGCCGACGGTGGCTCCGCGCATGACTTCGGCAAGGACATTCTCCCCAAGGCGATTGCCAACAATCTGCAGGTGTTCGCATATCCGTTCCAGGACGTCAAGACGCGCGCGCAGAGTTATTGGCGCGATGTCGGCACCATCGACGCCTACTACGACGCCAATCTGGAGCTCGTGCATGTCAAGCCGGAGCTCAACATCTACGACCAGGACTGGCCCATCTGGACCTATCAGGTACAGCAGCCGCCGGCCAAATTCGTACTCGATGAGGAGGGCCGGCGTGGAACTGCCATCAACTCGGTGGTGTCAGGAGGCTGCATCATCTCCGGCGCCGTAGTGTCACAGTCACTGTTGTTCTCGGACGTGCGCATTGACGAGCGCTCGAGCATCAAGCGCTCCGTGATACTGCCGCATGTGGAGATCGGAACTTCCTGCGTGATCGAGAATGCCATCATCGACGAAGGTTGTGAGATCCCCAACGGCATGAGAATTGGCATCGATCGCGAAGCGGATCAGAAGCGTTTCCTGGTGACCGAGAAAGGGGTGGTGCTGGTCACCGCGGACATGCTGCGCCGGTTGACTCAAAACCAATGACGACCGCAGCCCGGCTTCCTGTGGTGCTGTTGTGGCACATGCACCAACCGCAATATCGCGACGCGCTCACCGGGCAGTACGTGCTGCCCTGGACTTATCTGCACGCCATCAAGGATTACACGGACATGGCCGCCCATCTGGAGGCCATTCCCGCGGCGCGCGCCGTGGTCAACTTCACGCCCGTCCTGATCGAGCAGCTCGAGGAAATCGCCCAGCGCGTCAACGAGCATCTGCGCTCGGGAACACCGCTGCCCGATCCGGTGCTCGCCCTGTTGGGCCCCGATCCCATCTCCCGCGATCCGGCGGAGCGCCTGGAGCTGATGAAGGCCTGCTTGCGCGCGCAACGCAAGCAGATGATCGAGCGTTTCGGCCCCTATCTGGAGCTCGCCACCATCGCCGAGACTCTGGCCACGCCAGAGCGGGTCGCCTATGCCTCAAATCAGCTCATACATGACCTCGCCGTCTGGTATCACCTCGCCTGGCTGGGCGAGACCGTTCGGCGTGTCGACCCGGTCGCCATCGCGCTGACTCAACAAGGACGCGCATTCACACCTGAGCAGCGACGTCAGCTGCTGGCTCTGATCGCCGAACAGGTGAGCTCAGTCATGCCGCGTTACCGCCGGCTTTGCGAGCGCGGGCAATGCGAGTTGTCCGTCACGCCCTACGGCCACCCGATCGTGCCGCTGTTGCTCGACTTTCAGACGGCACGCGATGCGGTGCCCTCGATGCAGCTGCCGCAGCACTCCGCATATGCCGGTGGCGCGGAGCGCGCGAACTGGCATATCGAGGAAGGGCTGCGAGTTTTCGTGCGCGCCTTTGGTGTCCGTCCGGTGGGCTGCTGGCCTTCCGAGGGCGCCATCAGCCAGGGAACGCTCGCTCTGCTCGACAAGGCGGGTTTCCGCTGGGCCGCCACGAGCGCCAACGTGTTGCGCGGCAGCCTGTTGGCCGGCAGCCCGCAAGTTGCCGACGAGCCGCTTGCCTACAACCGGCCCTATCGCGCGTCAGGACTCGGACTAAGCACCTTCTTCCGTGATGATGCCTTGTCGGATCTGATCGGCTTTACGTATGCGACCTGGCACGGGGATGACGCAGCGAATCACCTCGCGGGTGAGTTGGCGCAACTGGCACAGCGCTATGCCAACTCTCCCAATCACGCAGTCGTGATCGCCCTGGATGGTGAGAACGCCTGGGAACACTATCCCTTCAACGGGTATTACTTCCTACGCGCGTTGTACGTGGCACTCTCGAGTCATCCCATGCTCGAGCTCACTACTCTGGCAGACTGTCTCGCTCGTGGTATCGAGCCGGCCGCGTTGCCGCGCGTGACGGCCGGCAGCTGGGTGCACGGAACTCTGGCGACCTGGATGGGCGACCCGGACAAGAACCGCGCCTGGGATCTGCTCTGCGATGCGAAGGCGGCCTATGACACAGTCATGCGCTCGGACACTCTCACTCCCGAGCAACGCTCCACTGCGCAGCGTCAGCTCGCGCTTTGCGAAAGCTCCGACTGGTTCTGGTGGTTCGGCGACTACAATCCGCAGGATGCGGTCAGTCAGTTCGACCGCTTGTATCGCCGGCAGTTGGTGAATCTCTACCGCGTGCTCGGGCTCACGCCGCCCGAGATTCTTTCGCAACCCATCTCAACAGGTAGAGGGCTGCCGGAGCACGGAGGGGTCATGCGTCGGGCCAACGCCTGATGCGCCTGCCTGTATTCGACCGGCGGCGCGCCGGCGTGCTGCTTCATCTCGGATCGCTCGAGTGCGCGTTGGGGCGCGGCGGCAGGGCCTTCATTGATTGGCTGGTGGAAGGTGGATTCAGCCTCTGGCAGATCCTGCCCGTGGGACCTACGGGTGCGGATGGATCGCCCTACTGGGTGCGCTCGGACTTCGCCGGCAAATACGCGTTCGTGGATCCTCATGAGCTGCCTGATGGGGCTGGCGCCGAGTTCGCGACCTTCAATGCGGAATCACACTGGCTCGAAGACTACGCACTGTTCGAGGCGTTGAGTCAGTCTCGTGGTGGAGAGCCTTGGTGGCAATGGCCGGCGGAGCTCCGGGATCGCGACGCCGCGGCGCTGGCACGCGTGCGACAAGAGATGGGCGCGGCGTTACAGCGGATCCACTTCGAGCAGTTCGCATTCGCCGTGCAATGGCGGCGGCTACGCGCGTATGCGCAGTCGCGGGGTGTGCGGCTCCTGGGCGATCTACCCTTCTATGTGGCACCGGATTCAGCGGAGACCTGGATTCATCGCGGCCAGTTCCAACTCGATGCGCAGGGCCGTCCGGCAGCCGTGGCCGGCGTGCCCCCCGACTATTTCTCCGACAAGGGACAGCTTTGGGGCAACCCTCTTTACAACTGGGAAGCCATCCGCGGCGACGGCTTCGGGCTGTGGCGTGCACGGATCCTGCAGCAGCTCGAGCGGGTGGATGTCCTGAGGATCGATCACTTCCGCGCCTTGGCCGCACACTGGGCGGTCCCGGCGGGGGCGCCCGATGCGCGCGGCGGTGAGTGGCGACCCACGCCCGGTGAGGATCTGCTGCGCAAGTTGCAGGCGCAGTTGGGAGACCTGCCCATCGTCGCCGAGGACCTGGGCGTGATCACTGCTGACGTCGAAGCCCTTCGGACGCAGTTCAAGCTTCCCGGCATGCGTGTGCTGCAGTTTGGATTCGGCGGCACGGGGGACAATCCGCATCTCCCGCATATGCACGAAACCGACAGCGTCGTGTACACCGGCACTCATGACAACGACACGACCCTGGGCTGGTACCTGACTCTCGACGCCGAGACACAGCGGCGAGTGGATTTCTTTCTACGCTTGACTCCCGGAGCAATGCCCGACGCGCTGATCCGCGCCGCGCTCGGATCCGTGGGCCGCCTGGCGGTGGTTCCCGTGCAGGACCTCCTGAGTCTGGGCTCGGAGGCGCGCTTGAATACTCCGGGAACGACCCAGGGCAACTGGAGCTGGCGGCTGCCGCAAGGCACGCTGACGGCCGAGCTCGCGTCACACTGTCTGCATCTGAATAGAATTTTCGGTCGTGCCTGAGAGCGCCGGACCTCCTTCACAGGTCCGACTGGGAGGCTTTGCTACCATGCGGCGAATGAGAGGGATCTGCACACTCTTCGCCGTACTGCTTCTGCCGGCCTGCTCGCTGTTCGCACCTAAGCTCGAGACGCCGAAACTGACAGTCGTGAATGTGGAGCTGCTGAAAAGCGACCTGTGGCATCAGGAGCTGAAGGTGCGCCTGCACGTGCAGAATCCCAACGACCGGCAACTGCCCATCAAGGGGATCACCTACACCCTGGATCTGGATGGGCAGGAATTCGCCCACGGCGTGTCCGGCGCCAGCTTCGTGGTGCCGCCCCTGGGCGAGGCGGAGTTCGACATGAGCGTCTCGGCCAACATGGCCAGCATGCTGCTCAAGCTCCTCAGCCAGGGCGGCACGCAGGCCACCTACCACATGCGGGGCAAGATCGCTCTGTCGGCAGGCCTGCTGCGCTCCATCGATTTCGACGAGCACGGCACCTTTAAGTGGCAATAGTCTATTGGCGGAAATCGCCGGACGGCGATTTCCGCAGACATTACTTCGTAGACCGCTGGCAAAAGGCGTGACTTTTGCCAGCTGCGCTGGGGGGCGCGCTGCGCGCGGCGGTCGCGGCGATTGAATGGGCATTGCTTCGTAGCGCGCTCCTAATGAAGCAGCCCAAAGATGGCTACGCTGGCGGTCGTGCCGACGAACACTTTTCCGTCTGCCACGACAGGCGTGATGAATTTATTGCCGGCGCCGAACTGATCCCGGCTGCCGGTGGCCTGATTGCTGTTGTACAACTCATGCGCAAGATTCGTCGCATCGAACGCATGCAGGACGGCGTTGCCCGAAGTAGAGTTCTCGTGCGTCCAGACGATGGCGTTGCTCTTGCCGTTCGCTGAAATGACGGGCGAGGCGCCTGGATACGGAAAGGTCGCTGCCGTCTGCGAGGCGGGGGTGTTAGCGAGCTGCGCATTGGTGATGGCGAACGCCTTGAGTGTTGTACCTGCGGCACCGTAGTAGAGCGTGCCGCTGAAGTAGGCCGGCGAGGAGAAGACCGGGCCGCCGAGAGCACCATTGACCTGCTGCCAGATGACATTCGCCGCCGGGTTGAATCTCCCCATGTTGTCACGGTCGACGACATAGATGTTGCCATCCTTGCCGGCGCCTACGACGAGATGCCGCATGTTGCCGCCGCGGTCCGGCAAGTCCGGCAGCAGCAGCTCGCCGCCCGAGCCCAAGTCCTGGTCTGCCTCCGACTCGGCCACTGCGTTCGACATGGTGAAGTAGTCGGCCACTGTCAGGTTGCCACCTGAACTGGCGATCTTCACGAACGAGTTGCCGTAGTCGCCCTGGTTCGGGAAGCCTTTGGCGTCCAGCGTGGTCTCGAACCGTCCGTTACCCGCAAGCAGATACACGTTGCCGTTGCTGTCGGCCCCCGGCCCATCGCCCGCCATCCAGATGGCGGGGCCTTGATGCGCGAAGCCGCTGCCGCCGGCGTTGGGCGCGATGTTGAGGATGCCTGTGCGCGCCAAGATCTTCTGGTCAAAGGCGATGATCCAGCCCTGATAAGGCGAGATGTCGCAGTGGGAGGTCCAGGAGGTGTACACAGTTCCGTTGGATAGCAGGAGCGCGGCACGCTCTTCGTACATGCCTGGGTTGAATGTGACGGTGCCGCCAGGACTCGGGAAGGTTGCGCTGATTTCCACCGGACCGCCGAACAACTCCGCCCCGGTGGTCACGTCCAGGGCGTGCAGCCGCTGATGATAGTTGGCGGACTGATCGATCGACATGCCAACTACATACAGCACGCCGTGCGGGCCGGCGTTGCGATCGATGACCGGGGTGGACGTCACGCCGATTTCCGGCGTCACCTGGCTGCAGCCGTGCGTGTCGCTGGGAGCCTCTTGCGTGCCCAGCAGCGAAACCTGCCACAAGGTATTGCCACTGTCCGCATCGACTGCATAAACCGAGTCGTGCTCAGTGGCCACGAAGACGGTGTTGAATTTGGAGGTCCCGATCGAGAGTTGTGCCAGATAGAGCGGCTGCGCATCCACCTTGCCGTCCACCGGGATATTGCGCAGCAGGCCGAATGTCGTGACGCTGACGTTTGTTGGCGTAAGTGCGGTCTCAGTCAGATTCTGACCGGTGCGGCCGATGTCATTCTTGAAAGTCACTACGTCGGTCGCGCCGGCAGAGGATCCGGGCGCGCTCGGTGGTGCGGGCGGCGACGGCGACGACATACTCGCGCCGTTGCCCGAGCCGCCGCAGGCCGCGAGCAGAAGGCTCACGCTGAAAAGCAGGCATGCAGTGCGTTCGCGAATCATTCGCGAAATGTGTAGCACAGGAATGCCCGCTTGTGCACCTGCGCCCGCGTTTTACGCAAGCAGTCGCCGGTAGATCTGCGCGTACAGGCCGCCCTGGTGCTGCCAGGAGAAATCGCAGCTCATGCCGTTGCGCACCATGCGCTTCCAGTGATCCGGCTCGGCGTACAGATCGAGCGCGGTGTTCAATCCCCACTCCAGCGCTTCGGAGTCGAAGTCGTTGAAGACGATGCCGGTCCCCCTTCCCGTGTGTGGGTCATAGTTCTCCACCGAATCGGCCAGGCCACCGGTTTTGCGCACGATGGGCACGGTGCCGTAGCGCAGGCTGTACATCTGATTCAGCCCGCAAGGCTCATACAACGAGGGCATCAGGAACATGTCGGAGCTCGCCTCGATCCAATGAGCGAGGCTCTCGTCGTAGCCGCTCTTGAACACCACGCGCCCGGGAAATTTCTGGCTCAACTGCGTCAGGAATTTCTCATACGGCGCATCGCCACTGCCCAGTGCCACGAACGCCAGCTCGCGCCATTCGAGCACCTGCGGCAGCGAGTCGATCATCAGGTCGATGCCCTTCTGCGAGGCCAGACGAGTCACGATGCCAGCCAGTGCAGTAGTAGGCGGCACAGTGATGCCCAGCCGCTGCATGAATCGTTGCTTCAGCTGCGCCTTGACACCCAGGCTATCCGGGCCGAAGTGTTGAGGTAGGAACCGGTCGTGGCGCGGGTCCCAGTCATCGTAGTCCACGCCATTCAAGATCCCCGTGAGCGCATCACCCCGAGCACGCAGCGAGTCCTGCAGCCCCATGCCGTATTGATCGGTGCGGATTTCCTGTGCGTGTGTCGGGCTCACGGTGGTGATCGCGTCGGCGTACATGATTCCATGTCTGAGCGGGTTGATGCGCCCGGCCCGCAGATCGTCCTGATGCAGCAGACTGGTTTTCGGCCCCAGTGCCAGGTCATCGACCGCGCTCGCCTTGAACACGCCCTGATAGCCAATGTTGTGGATCGTCAGCACCGATCGCGTGCGCTGAAACAGCGCATCCCAACCATATGATTGTTTGAGGAACAGCGGCGCAAAGCTCGTATGCCAGTCGTTGCAGTGGAGAATCTGAGGCGACCAGCGCATCCGCTGGCAGCAGCTGAACACAGCACGGGTAAAGGCCAGGAATCTCAGATGCTCATCCGGATCGCTCGTGTAGAGCGTGCTTCGCGCATAGAGCGTCGGGCAGTCGATCAGATACACCGGGGCCGAGGAGCCGGGCAGGGCGGTGCGCATAACTGAAACCGTGTATCTGTGCGGGCCCACCTCCAAGGCCATGTCCTGCAGACCCTCTACCGGCTGCATCGGGAAGCGTTTGCGGTCGATGGATGAATACAGAGGAGTGAACAGGCGGACGTCGTGTCCGGCGGCGTGGAGATACTTCGTCAGCGCCGAGGAGACGTCGGCGAGCCCGCCGGTCTTGGATAGCGGCGCGGCTTCAGAGGCAAGGAGGCACACAGTCAGGTTCATGGAATGGTTACCGGTTTATGATAGGGGTCGGGGGTCAGTTACTGCGTCAATGCGCCGATTCTGGGTAGGACTGGTTTTGCTGCTTTTGCTGGTCATCTCGATCGGTGCGGGCGTGGTCGTGGCTCGGTGGCCTATGCTATTTTCCATTGGCTGAAATCGCCTTTGGCGATTTCAGCGGACATTACTTCGTAGCCCGCCGGCAAAAGGCGTGACTTTTGCCGGCTACGCCGGGGTGGCCGCGCTGACGCGCGGCGTCGGCGGCAATTTCAGCGGACATTACTTCGTAGGCAGCCGGCTGCCGCCCCGGGCTAGGCGCCCCCGGCAAAAGGCGTGACTTTTGCCGGCTGCGGCGGGGTGGCCGCGCTGACGCGCGGCACCCGCGGCGAATTCAGCGGCGGCAGTGTAGCGGATGGCTGCGGGCGTTTCGGGGAGCAAGATTCGGGTCGTGTCCGGGCCCGGCGTCCTTATGATGGGGGATATGCCACCCTCTACATCCTTCGTCGACAGTCGTGATTTCGCGCGCATTGCTCGTGCCATCCGTTACATCGATCGTGAATACCGCGACCAGCCGCGCCTGGCGCAGATTGCGGCGCAGGCGGACCTGTCGGAGTTTCATTTCAACCGGCTGTTTCGCCGCTGGGCAGGTGTCACGCCCAAACAATACCTGGCTTACGTGACGGGCAATGCCGCGCGCAGCGCCCTGCAAACTCAGCCCGTCCTGGATGCCGCTTTCGCGGTCGGCTTGTCGGGCCCGGGGAGACTGCATGACCTGATCGTCTCGCTGAACGCGATGACGCCTGGCGAGCTGAAGGCGGGCGGGCAGGGCACCGTGATTCGCTATGGCTTTACCAATACGCCTTTCGGGCGCGCTGTCATTGCATCGACGGCTCGCGGCATCTGCCATCTCTCATTTGTGGACGGTACGGACGACGCAGCGGTCCGAGAGATTCGAGCGCTGTGGCCCGGGGCGAGCCTCGAGCACGACCCGACGCAGGCAGCGCAGTTCGCCAGGCAGATCTGGAATGCGAGCACGGAGCAGTCTGGCTCGAAGGCCCATCCACTGAAACTCAATGTCGCCGGCACGAACTTTCAGTTGAAGGTCTGGCAGGCGCTCCTGGATCTCGGCGGCCGGGCTCGCACCACCTACGGCGGGATTGCCAGCACCCTCGGCGAGCCCAACGCAGCTCGCGCCGTTGGAGGCGCCGTCGGCTCCAATCCGATCGCCTGGTTGATCCCCTGTCACAACGTGCTGCGCAAGGACGGCACTTTGGGCGGCTATCAATGGGGAGAGGATCGCAAACGTGCCATGCTGGCGTGGCGTTCGCTGACAGATCCCGCCACCCGTGCGGGTGTGCGAGAAGCGAGGGCCGCAGGCACCTCCAGCACCCCGATGTCAAGCGCCTGAGAATATGTCATCTGCCGCCTCGCCCCCTGAACGGCGTGTCAATCACCGCCGCGCGCACGTAAGCTATTGTTTTTAATAAATATCGCTCCGCGAGACCCGAGCTTGGCCGTGGCTCGCTGGTAAACTGCTCCCCGTCCCTTGCCAATGCTGGGCGCCGTCGCCTCTCTAGACGCGTGCCCGCCGACCCGAGTACCGAACCATGTCAGCCTCGCCTTATAAGCAACTCGAACAGGAGTTCAAACGTCTGTACGCCTTTCGCGGCGCCCTGTCCCTGCTTCGCTGGGACGCCGCCGTCATGATGCCGCGGGGGAGCGCTGATGTTCGTGGTGAACAGCTTGCCGCGCTCGAGACCGAGCATCACGCGCTGCTCACCGCGCCCAAAATCACGCGCTTGCTCGATCGGGCCCAGGCAAACAGCCAGGGGCTGGCCGACTGGCAGGTCGCGAATCTGCGCGAGATGCGCCGCCAGCGCGACCACGCCATCGCCACTCCGGTGGCCCTGATTTCGCGCCTGACCAAAGCCGCCTCGCGTGCGGAGGCGCGCTGGCTCGAGGCGCGGCAGCAGGGAAAGTTCGAGCTGTTCGCGCCGCATCTGGAAGAGGTCGTGCACCTGGTGCGTGACAAGGCGGCGCTGCTCGGTCAGGCCCTCAACCTCGCCCCCTACGATGCGCTGGTCGATGAGTTCAGTCCCGGCATCACCACCGCCGACATCGACGGAATGTTCAAGGCGCTCTCGAGGCGGCTGCCGTCCCTGATTCGCGAAGTGATCGCCCTGCAAGACGGGCGGGCACCCCCCGCGCTCACCGGAAAATTCCCACCCGGGAAGCAGAAATCGCTGATCCTGGAAGTGATGAAAGCCATCGGCTTCCCCTTCGACCGGGGTCGCCTGGATGAGAGCGAGCATCCTTTCACCGAAGGGGTGCCCG
>Ga0070735_10001068_pt1 | contig 27233 bp, 21 predicted proteins | sample Coa_R1_FD_66443 | JGI IMG/M metagenome (GOLD analysis project Ga0070735, IMG submission 66443) | Surface soil microbial communities from Centralia Pennsylvania, which are recovering from an underground coalmine fire - Coalmine... | ecosystem: Environmental > Terrestrial > Soil > Unclassified ...
TCCTTCACTCGCTTCGGACTCATACACTTCAGTTCCGCTAGGGGGATACGATGATCCTTTCCTATGCCACTTACCCCCTCACCTTGACCGTATCCGCGCCCTCTACTACACTACAGGTTTGATTTGGTCTGCTTTTCCGGACTGAAGGGGAGAGTTCTTTGCCGAAACGTACGTTTCAACCGAAAGTTCGCCGGCGGCACAAGACGCACGGCTTTCGCTCACGCATGAAGACAGCCGGGGGCCGCAAAGTACTTGCAGCGCGCCGCAAAAAAGGACGTCATCGTCTTACGCCGATCTGAAGACAGGAATGGCCCGCAGCTGGGTTTTCCGCGCTCCGTGCGATTGTTGCGGAGCGCTGATTACGAAGCTGTCTATGGCGCGGGCCAACGCCGCTCGAGCCCGCAGTTTGCAATATTCTTCCGCGCGCAGCTGACGATTCGGCAAGAACCTTCGGGGCGAAGGCCTGCGGCTGGCTTCGCCAACGTCGAGGGTCCATCGAACGATACGACCGCGTCGCCTCCGGTCAGCCGGTTTGGCATCAGCGTCAAGAAAGCTCTGGGCGGTGCAGTGGTACGCAATCGCATCCGCCGCCGCATCAGAGAAATTCTGCGATGCAATAGGACGGAGATTCCTTCTGGATGGGACATCGTGATTCATCCGCGACGCTCAGTGGCACAGGCGCCTTTCGCGACGCTGCAGGCGGAACTCGTGCGCCTGCTTCGCCGCATTGCGCCAAAAGCGTGAGCGTACCGGCACGCGTGCTCCTGATGGCGATCCGCGTATACCAGATGTTTTTCTCCGCGTTAATGCCCAGCGTCTGCAAGTTCTATCCCTCCTGTTCAAAGTATGCAGCGACCGCCGTAGAGCTTCACGGCGCGCGCTGCGGTTCGTGGCTTGCCGTGAAGCGTCTTGCGCGCTGCCACCCGTTTACTCGTGGCGGCGTCGATTTTGTTCCGCAACCTGAAGATCATTCGTGTGCCGCGAATGCCAGCGTCGACGATGCTGGCGGCGCGGGCGCCGGCTACACTTCTAATTCACAAAAATCCGAGGTCCATTCGTGAGCGAGCGCAAGGAACTTTCGACGGAAACTCGCTCGCTTATTGCGGCGGTGCTTTGCCTGCTGGTGATCGCCGGATGGTCGCTGATCTACAAACCGCCGCAACCGACGCCCAACAAGCCCGGCTCCGCGGCTACAACGCCGGCGTCGCCCGTCTCGACCGAGACGGCGTCAACAGTTACGAAGGGTTCGGCGACTCCGGCGCCCGTGGTGGCGATGCACGGCGCTGGCGCAGAAAGCTCCATCGTCATTGAGAGCAGCCTCTACCACGTGCAGATTTCCAATCGCGGCGCGGTGGTGCGCAGCTGGCAGCTCACTAAATTCACGGACGATCATTCGCCGCCGCGACCGCTCGATTTGGTTCATCCTGAGGCCGCGGAGCAGGAGGGCGGATATCCTTTTTCGCTGGCCCTCGACGATCCTCAGCAGGAATCCGCAGCAAATAGTGCTTTTTACGAAATTAAATCTGGCGGAACCGTTCCCGCACCCGGCGCGGTCCTGAAAGCCCCAGCAGAGGTCACCCTCAGCTGGAGCGATGGGCATCTGGAAGTCATCAAGACTTTGAAATTCAGCGACAGCTACATCGTTGACGTGCAGACTTCCGTAAGCCTGGACGGCAAGCCCTTGCATTATGGCGTTTCGTGGCGTGGCGGTTTTGGAGATGTCACGGCGTATCGTGCCGCGCTGCAAACGCAGGTGTTCGCCAGCGCCGCAGGGAAATTGACCACGTGGTCAGCGAAAAATCTTGGCAAGCCGGGTCAACCCGGAGCTCGCGTGACGATTCCCGGGCCATTTGATTTTGTCGGCATCGAGGATCTGTATTTCGCCGCCGCGTTTTTGCCGCAGGTCCAGCCGCCTCCTACGCCCCAATTTGAACTCATCGGTTGGGCTTCCCAGCACGAGACGACTAGCCCCGACGGAAAAGTGGAAACCGAACTGGTTCCTGAAATGGCTGCGGGTTTTATCAGGCCCGGGCCGCATGATTTCCGCATGTACGTGGGACCGAAGAGTATTGACGGACTGAAAGCCGTGAGGCCGCCGCTCAACAGCCTGGTGCAATTCGGGTGGAGAGGATTCATCGCCGAGCCGCTGTTTTACGCGCTGTTGTGGATGTACCACTTCGTGCCGAACTACGGCTGGGCCATCGTCCTGATCACCATCGGAATCAATATGGTGATGTTCCCGTTGAAGGTGAAAAGTATGCGCGCGATGCAAAGAATGCAGAAGGTCGCGCCGGAAATCAAAGCTATTCAGGAAAGGTACAAGAAATATTCGATGCGTGACCCGCGCAAGGCTGAAATGAACAAAGAAGTAATGGCCGTGTACTCGCGCGAGGGTATCAACCCGCTCGGCAGCTGCTGGCCCATGTTGATCCAGATGCCGATCTGGATGGGTCTATACGCCATGCTGGCGTACACAATCGAATTGCGGCATGCTCCATGGCTTGGATGGGTGCACGACCTCTCGGCGCGCGATCCGTATTATATTTTGCCGATCATTGTGGCGGGCACCATGTACCTGGTGCAGAAGATGACGCCCTCACCGGGGATGGATCCGGCACAGGCCAAAATGATGGGCTTCATGCCATTGATGATGGGCGGTATGTTTGCGTGGTCGCCAAGCGGTCTGCAGTTGTATATTCTTGCAAGCAATCTGGTGGCGATGGGGCAGCAATGGTATCTCACTCGAACCATGCCGCCTCCGCCGAAACCGTCGCGCGGGCCAGGGAAGAAAAAATAGGGTGCGGGCTGGACTTGCAGCCCGCCGGAATAGGGTGCAGGCTGCTGTACTTGTTCACCGTGAACTTGCGAAGGGCGGCCCGGCAAGAATCGCGTGCAGGCTGTACTTGCAGCCTGCCTGGTCGGGTGCGGGCTCTACTTGGAGCCCGCGCAGATAAAGGAGCGCAGCGTTGACCTCAGTCTCGCGTCCCAACCTGGTCGTTGATGGAAAAATCGATCACGCGTTGACGACCGCGGAACTGCGACGCTGCATCGACACGCTGCTGCGCAAAGGGCGATTCGAGCTAGCGTACGAGATACGTACAACCGGTCCCGCGGCTGCGACTGAGCTTGAAAATCCGGAAATTCTGGTAGTGTTTCGCGGACGCGATCAGGACCTTTTGCTTGAGCGCAACGCGGAACTGCTCAAGGCGCTCGAACACATCGCGCTGCGCTGGCTGTGGCTCGATCCTCAGTTCTATGGCCGCATCCGATTTGACGCGGGCGGTTATCGCGCCATTCGCATCGAGGAGTTGAAGCTTTCCGCCCGCGTGGCCGCCGAGCGCGTCCGCGAAACGCATTCCCCATTCCGCTTCAACGCCATGACAGCGCGCGAACGCCGCATCCTGCACCTGGTTTTGAAGGAAGAACCCGGGGTAAGAACTTCCAGCGAGGGCGTCGGCGAAGAGCGGCAGGTCGTTGTGTTCCCCGCCGATGCGTAAGGGCACGCGATTGCCGTGCCCCTACAACTTCAACCTTCATACGGGCGATGCCCAGGCACGGTATCGAAGTGAACGGCCTTAGGCGGTCGAAAGAGTCGCTTGCCGCCCTCGCGCGAATTCCTCAAGTGCCGTATTGGCCTTCGAAATGACGCCCAAGGCCTCGGAAACGGCTTCCAGTTTTGCGCCTGGGACGGCAACGTAGAGTTCGCCCTCGCCAAGCCCGGTGTAAACACGGTTCCCAATGCAGGCCAGACTCGTGACGGTCCCGTGAAGCATCGCTGCCGGAAGCGCCATGCAACTGGGACGCCCGAGGAGCGGCAACGTACTACCTGCGCCTGCGCGGATGGAAGCTTCATTCAGGAGCATCGCTGACGCCGTGCGGCACGCAAAGAGCACAACGCTGGGCGCGACCGGTGCATCGCCAAGCGGCGCAAACACGATTGCCGCGGGTTCTTCAGCCAAACGCGGGATGCCTGGAACTTCTTCGGGGCGCACATAGCCCAGATCAAACATCATGCCCAGCATTGTTCCCGTTTCTTTTTCGCGCTCAGGAGGCAGTTGCACGTGATGCGTGTAAGCTCCCACCGCGCAATTGAAATGATCGGCTGGAACGGTATAAAAAGCGCGGCCTGCGGCGGCTAGCCGCCAGAAACTGCAACCGGCAGGCTCCGTACCGGAAAACTTTTCAATTCCTGCAGGCTCCTTGTCCAGAAATCTGACCGCGACAGGCCGCTGGCTCATTGTCAGCCGGGTCGTAAATAAATTCTCAAGTTCCTTCCAGTTCGCCATTTGCGCTCCTCGCAAAAAATCGAACAGTCAGAATAGCACACTGCATGCTCACTTGCCGTTATGGGCGTCATAATTTGTCTGCCCGACAGAGATGTTGCTGAAAGCCGCATCAATTATGGCTTTTTAGATGTTTTTTCTTGCGTTGCGCGAACTCTGCCCTTATAGTGCTCGCCGTGCGCGGCCCGTACTCTCTGAGGCAGGTCGACGCGCCTGCAGTCTCAATTCTGAGGAGGAGAACGAAACTAGATGGCAAAACCAATGAGCAAGTCCAAGATCGTTGCGCACATGGCCGACAAGATCGGGACGCCAAAGAAAGTCGCGGCGCAGTTCTTTGAAGAACTGTTTAAGCTGGCGGTCAAGGAAGCCAAGGGCGGCGCAGGCAAGTTCGTCATTCCGAACATCGGACGAGCGGTCAAGGCGCACCGGAAGGCGCGCATGGGCCGCAACCCGCAAACTGGCGAAGCGATCAAGATCAAGGCGAAGACCGTTGTGCGTCTACGCGCGGCAAAAGCGTTCAAAGACGCCATCCTCGGCAGCTAAGCGTCTTTTTCTCGAGGGACATTCTCAATTCGTTTGGCGGGCCGGATGTTTCGCCGCGGCTCCGAGACCGTATTCACGGTGTTCGGATGCGTGGCATTCGCTGGCGAAACATCCGGCATCGCTTTAACTTTCAATCGTGCGGACTTCGAGTAAAGCCCGCACACGGTGCAGTGCTTTCTCCGCTGCTCTCTTTCACACCGAGCCCCGACCCCTCCCGGGGCTTTGATTTTTTTATCTCTCCTGTTCGAATTCCAGATTATTTTTTCGACGACGTGACCGGCTGAATGAGCTTAGGCACGCCCTATGCTAAAGTTTTCGCGGCCAGGAGGAAATATGGCGTCGTCCTATTGGGATGAGGCACTTGCGGCGCGCTACCGCGCCTTTCAGTACAACTTTGCGGAGCGTCCGCTTACCGGGCGCGTCGTCATCATCGCAGGAGGAACCGGCGGCCTCGGCGCGGCTACGACGATGCTGCTCGCGCGCGAAGGAGCAAGACTCGTTGTGGGATTTCGTTCGAATCGCGCCCGTGCTGAGGCGCTTCGTACAGCCGTCGCTGGCCAGACCGGCGAAACGATTTCTCTGGTGGAAGGCGACTTGGTCCTTCCCGAAGTGCGACGTGCTTATCTCGACGCTGCTGCCGCCCTCGGCCCACTGGAGGCCGGCGCAATTTTTCCCGGCGATCCGGCGCGCGTCAACTGGGACGCTTTGGACGCAGACGCGCTGCGCAACTCGTGGGACGCAAATTTCGTTGGGCCTATGTTGCTGGCGAAAGATCTGGCAAATGCTATAGGGAAAAACGGCCGCGGCGGAAGTCTGGTTTTTCTGGCCACAATGCAAGCTGTGGCGCCCTTTGCTTCCAGCGTGAATTATGCCGCGCCTAAAGCCGCACTCGTCCACGCGGCTCGCATACTCGCAAAACAATTTCGCGGCGTGCGCGTAAATGTAGTCGCTCCCGGGGCAACGGTGGCGGGCATGGCTGAAGGGAGCGTCAGCAGCGGGAAATATGACGCGTACGTATCAAGCGGCGCGATTCCAAGGTTCGGCTGCCCGGAAGATATTGCGCGGGCGGTGCGATTTTTCCTTGAGCCAGACGGATATGTCACCGGACAAGTGCTTCTCGCCGATGGCGGCCTAACGCTACGGCGCGACCAGGGATGAATTTTTGAATCCCTGGTTTGCTGGTCCGGACGGAAGGCCAATGGCATAATGGCCGCGGAAATTGAATGACTTCAAACCCCAAGTATTCTGGCCTTCTGACCGACCTGTACGAGTTGACCATGGCGGCGGGTTACCTCGGAACAGGCTTCAACGCCCGTGCCACGTTTGAACTGTTTGTGCGTTCTCTTCCTCCGCGAAGAAATTATCTGGTTGCTGCCGGACTCGATCAGGCGCTCGATTTTCTGGAAAACGTGCGATTTTCCGAAGAGGAAATCGAGTACGTGCGGAAGCTGCCAGTGTTCGCTCACACGAGCGACGATTTTTTCAAATATCTGGCGCAGTTTCGCTTTTCCGGCGATGTGTGGGCGATGCCGGAAGGCACCATATTTTTTCCCGGTGAACCGGTCCTGCGCGTCACCGCGCCCATTGTGGAAGCGCAAATTGTCGAGACGTTCTTGCTGGCCACCATGAATTTTCAGACCATGATTGCCAGCAAAGCGGCGCGCATCACGCAAGCGGCCGAGGGACGGCGCGTAATCGAGTTCGGAACTCGGCGCGCTCACGGTATCGAGTCGGGCGTACTCGCGGCCCGCGCGGCAATGATCGGCGGATGCGAGGGAACTTCAAATGTTGCCGCCGGCTATCAATTCGGCATTCCTGTTTACGGCACGCAGGCGCACTCCTGGATCATGGCGTATGAGGACGAAGCGGAAGCCTTCCAGCGCTTCCTCGATATTTTTCCAGATCATGCCGTGTTGCTAGTTGATACGTACGATGTGCGCGCCGCAGTGGAAAAAATTATCTCCGCAGGACGCAAGCCGCGCGGCATACGCCTCGATAGCGGCGATTTGGCCGCGGACAGTGTCTGGGCTCGCGCGCGTCTCGATCAGGTTGGCTGGAAAGATGTGATCGTATTTGCATCGGGCGATCTCGACGAAGACAGAATTTCCTCCTTGCTGGCGGAAGGCGCGAGGATTGACGGCTTCGGCGTTGGCACAGCGCTCGTTACGTCAAGCGATTCACCAACACTCGGCGTTATTTACAAACTCGTGGAGATCGAAATGGATGGTGAAGTCCGTTCAGCCGCAAAATTCAGCGCCGCGAAGGTGACCTATCCCGGAAGGAAACAGGTCTATCGCTTTCACCACGCGGATGGAGCTTTTGATCACGACGTCATTGGCCTGATGGAAGAAAATCTGCCGGGTGCTGAAACCCTGCTCGAACCCGTCATCATTAGCGGCAAGCGAACGGCGCCGCGCACGAATCTGCATGCCGCGCGCACGCGATGTTTGCAACAGAGGGCGTGTCTGCCCGAACCGGTGCGCGATCTGAACACGGAAGCGGCAACGTACCCGGTGCGGCATAGTGAAAAACTGGAAGCCTTGCTCGAGGTAGTGCGCCGGCGCGTGCAGCATGCGTCGCGCATCTAACAGCTGCGGAGGTCCAGTAGCACAGACTTTAGTCTTTGTGGTTTTGACTTGGGTTTAAGTGTTCCGCTGCGCAAGAGAAAACACACAGAGTTGAACAGTTTGCGGAAGAAGTCATTCTGTCGTCATTCCGAACGAAGTGAGGAATCCCTCTCGGTGTAAATGCCCAGAGAAGGAGGGATTCCTCGGCAGCGTGCCTCGGAATGACGAGCATAGAGTTGTGTTTGCTACTGGAGGCGCCATGGTTTCGCGTTCGGTCATTTTCTGGGACGTGGACACGCAAGCGGATTTCATGCTTCCGGGCGGAAAACTGTACGTTCCCGGCGCGGAGAAACTTATTCCGAATTTGAAACGGTTGACGGATGCGGCCCGGCGAGGCAGCGTCTTCGTCATCGGCGATGCCTGCACTCATGCGCCGGACGATCCGGAATTTACCCGCTTTCCGCCGCACTGCGTCCGCGGCACTCCTGGCGCGGAAATCATTCCCGAAACGCGAGCTGAAAAAGTGCTTTTCATTCCAAACCGTGCGGATGCGGCGATTCCGGCGAACTTCTCGAAATTTCAGCAGGTGATTCTCGAGAAACAGACTCTCGACGTGTTCGACAATTCCAATACGGAGAAAGTTCTCGAACGCGTGGCCGGATTCACGGACGCGGATGCGGAGATTTTTGTGTTTGGCGTGGTCACCGAATATTGCGTGCGTCTCGCGGCGAAAGGGCTTCTCAATCGCGGACGCCGCGTGGCGCTCGTAAGCGACGCCATTGAAACACTGAATGCGCAAGATGGACGGAAGACAATCGAGGAGCTGACTTCGCTCGGCGCCCGGCTCGTAACCACCGAAGAGGCTCTCGCGGCGCTCGAAGAAGCAGCGGCCGAATCCGCCTGAATCTCAATCGTAATTATTTCTTCTTTGTGCCGCTCTGTGCTCTCAGTGTCCTCTGAGTTAAGATTTTCTTCCGCGCAAACCGAAAAAGTTAAGACAAAGGTCACAGAGACAGAATCGGGAAAAAACAATTGCAGGAACTCAGGCCGGCGGTGCGGGAGGTACGTCGGTCTTCACGATGAAATGATAAATCCACATCAGCAGCGTTGTTCCTACGCCAATTCCGGCCAGCGCCCACCAAACCCGCGCGGGGCGTTGCACGACTTCGCCGTAGTAGTGCATCAGGCGTCCGCCGAGCCAACCGCCCACGAGTGATCCGATTCCGATGGGCAGAAACGCAAAACCCATGTACGTTCCTTGCTGTCCCGGCGGAGCCAAGCGCGAAATGTATTCGTAGTAGCGCGGCGACAGCACAATCTCGCCCAGCGCGACGACGAAAATGGAGAGCACCACGGCCCACACGGCAGGATGTAACGCAACGATCAGCCAGCCGAGCGCGGAGATCAGCGTCCCAATGGTGATGGCGCGAAACGCTGGAATGTTTCGCGTCAGATAGGTGACCAGAAATTGCAGGCAGATCACCGTTGCGGCGTCGGTGATCAAAATGAGTTCCACGTCGGCGTGCGGATCGATGTAGCCGTGAATGTAAATCGGCAGCACGATGTACTGCTGCCAGAACACAATCCAGTAACCCGAAAAAATCAGCAGGAACAGCATGAATCGCGGATTCGTCAGCACGGTGAAAAGATTTTTTGCCGTTTCCGCCAGGCTGGCCGTCTGTGCTTCACCCGATCGCCGAGGCTCCTTGAAAAACAGCAGCACGGCAAAAAACATCAGCAGCACACTCAGCGCGGAAACACGAAAAACATTTTCAACCCCGAGGTGGCGATGCGCCCACGAGGCTACGTAAGGACCCGCCGCTCCGCCGATATTCACCAGCGTGTAGTAAATCGAATATCCGATCGAGCGCACATTTTCACTCGACGCCCGCGCAGTCGTTCCCACCACGCTGGGCTTGACCATGGCAATCCCCAGCGCCGGAAGTATCAAGACGAACGCCAGCAAGCCTGTCAGCGGCACAGCGGAACGTATCGGCGCCATCCACGCGGCGCCTAGCGATCCAAGCAGGAAATACGCACAGGCTAAAATCAGATATGCAAGCGAGAGAGCGCGGCGGAAGCCGAGCCGGTCCGCCACTGCTCCTCCCAGAATCGCCAGGAACCAGACCATGCCCCCAAAGAGGCCAGCCAGGGCACCTGTTTGCTGCGTGGGAATATTCAGCGATTCGTGGAGATAATTGGCGAGCGAGGAAAACGCGCCATAGTAGGAAAGCCGCTCGAAAATTTCGCTGATGTTTGCGACCCAGAAGGCCGGCTCGAATCCATCACGAATTTCCTGCAGGCGCTGACTGAAGCTCACGCGTCTCTCCTCTCCGGCACACGCGCGAACCGGAGCGATCAAGTCGTGCGCGATTGTAGCGGAAGCGTTGTTCGTGCGCCAGAATGGGTGGCTATCACCGAATCTGCGACAGCTTCAGGTTTTTGGAGCCTTTGAAAACCGGCGGACCACTGCGGTGATGCATGCGACGTTGAAAAGTACGAAGCCAACGATGGCGGACACGATTGGACCGGCAGGGAGCCGGGGCGGATCGTGTAAATCGGCGCGCATGGCCAGCCCCATGGCGAAAACCTCAAGCGCCAGGAATGCACAGCCGTACCACGCGAAGAACTTTTCAAAATACGCCAGAGTTTCGGCGCGCCGCTCGGGCGCCAGCCAGTAATCCCTGTTCGGCAAATTGAGGCGATTGCCCGCGGTCCGGGCGATCCTTCGAGGCATCCAAAATTCGAGAATCAAGGCCGGGATTATTACCACGGCATACACCGAGAGGAATTGTGATTTCATCATCCAGCCATTCGGATCTCCGGACGGTCCAAAGTGCGAGGCCATGCGCTCCGGAAGAAGCGGATAGTCGTGCAGACACTGTAAAATCCCTGCTGCAAGAATCGCCAGGAAAACATTCCTGGGAAAACGCATGTCAGACATGTCGGCCTCTCGCAATGAGCGTACCGGCAAGTCAGGACAGACTCAATAGAACCCCAGGCGATTAGTCTCAAGGTTGCGGCACCGCATCGTAGGCGGCAATCGACCCGAAGTACGCAACGTAGATGCGATGCGTGGCTGGATCGACGACCAGCGAATGTCCGCCAAAATGTGTGGGCGCGTTTTCGAGCACGTGGTACTGGTCGGCGGAATCCTGCTGAATCACAGTCATGTTGCCGATGGCGTTTGCGGTGTACACGCGGCGCAAAGCGGGATCGTAATCCACTCCGTCGACGGCGCCACCGATGGGCAGAACCGCGACTATTTCTCCGGTGTCGGAGTTTAGCACGACGAGATATTTGCTGCGGCAGGCCGAAAACAGGCGGTGATTCACAGCGTCAAGAGCCAGCCCTGTGGGTCCTTGGCAGGCGCCAAGCTTGTAGCGTTGCGTCACTGCCTGCTTCTGCGGATCGACGACCACGAGTTCACTCGTGTCTTCCAGGTTTTGATAAATCATCCCGGTTATGGGATCGGCCTGCGGATATTCCGGCTGGCCGCCGAGTTGGACGTTGGCGACTACTCTCCGCGTATCAGCGTCGATCAGCGTAGCAGTCTTGCCATCGTGATTCCCCACATAAACCAGATTCAACTTCCGGTCATAGATGATGGCGTCCGGATCGATGCCAGCGGTAACCTTCTGCAGGAGTTTTAGCGTACTCAGATCGAACACTCCTACAGTATTGTCTCCGCTGTCGCTCGCGAAGCCGAGATTGCGAGTGGCAACGATGGCAACGCCATGCACGTGCCCCATACCCGCGACAGTGCCGGCCGGCTGCCCGCTCGCAGTATCAATTACGCTCACGAGGCCATGGCTGGTATAGCCTGCATAGAGCCGCTGCCCGTCAATCGTCATGTAGTCGATGAACGTGCGCCCGACGTGAAATGGCGCAGGCAATTTGATCGTGCCCGTCGGCCGCACAAATTTTGGAGCGGGCCGCAACGACCAATAAATATTGAGCGCAACGACCACCAGGATAATGAGCGCGAGAAACGCGCCCACGACTTTTAACAAGAATCGAACTAGCCGGCCTGAGAACGATCGTTTGGGTCCAAGCGGTGCAGCGTGGTCATTCATTGTTCCACCTCAACGTGAGCCGCGGAGTCAGCATTCAATTGCCCGCATTGTACTGGCATTCCGGTCATCTGGAATAATTATCGTCGGCACGAGGGCTTGCTGGTGAAAATATCAATTTGGCTGTTGAGATTTTGGGGTGCCGCACCCTTGATTTTTAGGGGTGCGGGTTTAGAGTCCAAGCCATGCGGAATTGTTCCCTCGATTCACCGGTTGGCCTCGACCTCCGGCTTATGTAATGCTATAGAGATGCGACAGGTGAGAAATTTATTATGACGGTTCAGAACTTCCCTCTTTCTATGCTGACGCTTCGCGCGATCCAGGATGCGCGGGAGCGCATCCGCGGGTCCATTGTCCATACGCCCTTCGTTCATTCCGAGAAGTTTTCTCTGCAGACAGGGAATTCGATTTTCCTGAAGCTTGAGAATTTGCAAATGACGGGCGCGTTCAAGGAGCGTGGCGCGCTGAACAAAATTCTGATTCTGACCGAGGGTGAGCGTCGGCGCGGCGTGATCGCGGCGTCGGCGGGAAACCATGCGCAGGCGGTGGCATATCACGCAACGAAACGCGGCATCAAAGCACAAATCTGCATGCCGCTGACGACGCCGCTCGTGAAAGTGTCGGCCACGCGCGGGTACGGCGCCGAAGTGATTTTGGCCGGCGCCAACTACGACGAAGCTTGCGAGGAAGCGCTGCGTCGCTGCACGGAACAGAATCTGACATTCATTCATCCGTTCGATGATGAAGCGGTGATTGCCGGGCAGGGAACGCTGGGAATTGAAATGATCGAGCAGCATGGCGATCTCGATGTTCTCGTAATTCCCGTCGGCGGCGGCGGCTTGATCGCGGGCGTTGCCTGCGCGGTAAAGGAAATGAATCCGAAGATTCAGATCATTGGCGTGCAATCGTCGAAACTCGCTTCCATGAAAGCGGCGATCGAGCAAAATGAACTGGTCACGCTACCGGCTAACAAAACCATCGCGGACGGGATTGCCGTGCGCTGCGCGGGAACGCTTACGTTCCCGCTCGTCCAGAAATACGTAGACGAAATTGTGACCGTCGATGAAGAAGAAATCGCCAGCGCGATTCTTCAGCTTCTCGAAAAAGAAAAAACGTTGGCGGAAGGCGCGGGCGCGGCGGCGACGGCGGCGGTATTGAACAAGAAAGTTCCAAATCACGGGAAGAAAATTGGAGTGCTGGTCAGCGCCGGAAACATTGATGTCTCGCTGCTTTCGCTGATCATCGAGCGAGGGCTGGTCAAGGATGGACGCCTGGTCCGGCTGCGAATTCATCTGCCCGACCATCCCGGCGCGTTGCAGAGACTTTCGGGCGTCATCGCCGATCAGAAAGCCAACATTGTGGAGACAATGTATGACCGCGCCTATTACGGCGTTGTGCTGGGCGATACGGTGATTGATATTACGATGGAGACGCGCGGTCCAGAGCACGTCGCGGATCTGACTGCTGCGCTCGAAGCGTCAGGCTATCCGTTCGAGCGCGTGCAATAACGGAGAAAGCGCGGCAGCCCTCGCCTCTGAAGAGGCGGGCTACAATTCATCGAGGATGTCGTAGGCCCGGGTCTTTAGAACCGGGGATTTTTCAATGTGTTTGCAAAAAATGAACCAAACTTTTCAGGTTTAAATTCCAATGACGACTACAACTCACAATCCCCTCTCTTATTTGCACGACCAGCTTGCGGAGTTAGACGCCAAGGGACTGCATTTCCGCCTGCGCGTACTCGAGGGCGAGCAAAAGCCGGTCGCGCACTTCGACGGCAAGGATGTTATCAATCTCAGTTCCAATAATTATCTGGGCCTGACAACCCACAAATCTCTGCGACGCGCCGCGATTGACGCAATTCGCACCCACGGCGTCGGTGCGGGAGCGGTGCGCACGATCGCCGGGACGATGGACCTGCATATGGCGCTCGAAGAACAAATCGCAAAATTCAAAGGGACAGAAGCCGCCGTTGTTTTTCAGTCCGGCTTCACGGCAAATGCAGGAACGGTTGCAGCCGTCCTGGGCAAAGACGATTTGATTCTTTCCGACGAATTGAATCACGCTTCCATCATCGATGGCTGCCGGCTTTCCAGGGCGACGATCAAGGTTTTCAAACATAGGGATGTGGCCGATTGCGAGCGCCTCTGCAAAGAGACTGAAAACTGGCCCGGGCACAAATTGCTTATCACCGACGGCGTATTTTCGATGGATGGAGATATCGCGCCACTGCCTGAGCTGTGCGACCTTGCCGAAAATTACAATTGCATCATGATGGTCGATGATGCGCACTCCTCCGGCGTGCTTGGACGCAATGGCCGCGGCACGATCGATCACCTGGGTTGTCACGGACGCGTGCACATTCAGGTGGGCACGCTGAGTAAAGCGATTGGCGCGATGGGCGGTTACGTTTGCGGCTCGCGTGATCTGGTCAATTTCCTGTATCGCCGCGCGCGGCCATTTTTATACTCCACGGGACATCCGCCATCGGTGGTGGCTACGTGCCAGGCTGCATTTACGTTGCTTGATTCGACGGTTGGCGAAAAGCTGATCCAAAAACTTTGGTCGAACACAAAAGTTTTTCAACGCCGCATGAAAAAACTTGGCTTCTCCATCGGAGCAAGCCAGACGCCTATCACTCCCATTCATGTGGGAGAAGCGGCCAAGGCCTTTGAATTTTCACGCCGACTGTATGACGCCGGCGTTTACGCTCCGCCGGTCGGATTTCCCACCGTTCCCGAAGGAAAGGCCCGCCTGCGCGCCATCGTCACGGCGACACACAAGCGAGCAGAGCTGGAGCGCGCCAGCGAAATTATCGCGGAAGTAGGTCGCAGCCTGGGCGTGGTTTAGACGATCTTTTTAGGGGTTTCCGGCCGTTGAAAGGCCACAAAAAGTGGAATATTTTTTCCTCCGTATTATTTTCCTGGTTGGCTAAATTCGACTCAGTGTCACCAATCGGGCCCGCGTGTCCATCCCCGTAAGTGTATGAATACATGCAGCTTGTCCTTTGGTCCGGGAATTGCTACCTCCAAATAGCAAATTCATTTGTAAGTGTTAGGGAACAAATTCTGGTCGTAATTTGTAGCCGGCTCAGCCCAGAGGAGGGGCTCTCTTGTGAAAAGGATTCTTCCAATTTTAATAGTGGGAATGATGGGTGCGGGAATGGCAGCGGCGCAGACATCCACGTCTGCGCAGGCAGGGGCTTCGACGCAGTCACAGACTTCCGTACAAGCGAATAAATCCGGTGCCCAGGCTTCCAGCAACGGATCGGCAGCGACCTCCTCATCGGCGTCCGCGAACGCCGGTAAGAATTCTGCTGACATTTCCAAAGCTACATCCACATCGACTTCCGCCAACGCAGGCAAGAGTTCCACAGATATTTCCAAGACTACAAATTCATCAGCTTCCGCTAACGCCGCCAAAGGCTCCACCGACATTTCCGACGGCACTAAAATTGACGCCACGCTGACGCGTTCGCTCGACGCAAAAAAGAACAAGCCGGGTGATCGCGTCGAAGCAGTGGCAGCGCATGATGTGAAGCAGGACGGGCACGTGGTCATGAAGAAGGGAACGCACCTCGTCGGGCACGTGACCGAAGTGCAGGCGCGCACGAAGGAAAACGCTCAATCACAGCTCGGAATCCTATTCGATCACGCCCTGACGAATGATGGACAGGAAATGCCTTTCAATGCGTCCATTCAGGCGCTGGCTGCCGCGCAATCCTCTGTGAACGCTGCGGACGACATCATGCCATCAGGTAGCGGCATGGGATCCATGCCCTCCGGTGGGGCGCGCACTGGAGGCGGCTTGGTAGGCGGAGTGACATCGACCGCGGGAGCAGGCGCGGGTACTCTCGTGAACACGGCAGGTTCGGCCTCAGGGAACGCGGCCGGGAGTCTCGGTGCTGCATCGCGATCCACCGGAGCAGTGGGCGGATTGACGTCCGCGGGGCGACTGGCCTCCAACAGCAACGGTGTGTTTGGCATGGAGGGGCTTTCGCTTAATTCAGCAACCTCCAGCGCAACGCAGGGCTCCATGATCGTTTCGCCAACGAAAAACGTGCATCTGGATAGCGGCACGCAGATGCTGCTTTCCGCAAGCGGGCACGCGCAGGAAAAGTAAAATCGCAAGTGCGACTTCGCGGTGCACTGTCTCGCTTCCATGGGACAGTGCGCCGCGTTCGTGCTTACTACGTGCATTATGCGCACAAGCGCGCATCATTCATTCGCATGTAAACTCTTTATCTAGCTTCACATTTGATTTAATTTTTGTAACTCGCGCTTTGTGCTAGTTTTAGATTTTGCCGGTTGCACAGCAGCATCATGTCGCGTGGGGATGCCCGTTCGTTGAACTGGTTCGTTCGAAGAGCCGGGCGTGGGAGAGCACATGTTTCGAATTCCTGTCAATGGCAAGATTCCATTGCTGATCGTTTGTGCGGCGCTCGCCGGTTGCGGGGGCCGTGGGCTTGCAATAGGAGGAGGGGGAACGCCGTCAGGAACTGCGCCGGTTGTGCTGACCATGACCGATACGCCCCCAACGAACGTGACCATTCTGTCGGCGCAAGTGACGCTGACTGGCGCAACGCTGAGTCCTGGAAATATTTCGGTGTTCTCGGGATCTAAAACCGTGGAACTCACGCGCCTGCAAACCGATGTCGCGTATCTTGGCACCACCTTGGTACCTCCCGGCAGTTACACCGGCATTATGCTGACGTTTTCCAATCCGAAGCTGACGATTGAAAATGATATGGGAAGTACGGTTGCTGGTACTTGCGTCTCAAGGGCAATCTGCGCGATTCAACCTGTCGCCACGAATCTTTCCACTACGATTACGCTGTCCCCCGCATTGATAGCTACCGCGCCTAATGCCGCGGGATTGCTTGTGGACGTAAATCTGAACAACTTGATTTCCGCAAGCCTGGGCGCTGATTTTAGCGGAGTGACTGTATCGCAATTCATTCCAGCGAGTAGCAGCGCCCCGCCGGTGGGAGCTGAAGATGTGGTTGGCTCCGTCGCGTTGACGGATCCTGTTAACAGCAAATTTTCGCTTCAGAATTCCGCGGGAACGGTATCGCTGGTTGTGGATACTTCAACCACGTTCCTGAATTTTCCAACGGGCACCTGCGCGACATTTTCCATTGCCTGCGTTCAGGCGAATGAGATTCTGAGCGTGGATATCAGCAGTCGGGCGGATGGCACGGCGGTGGCGCGCAATGTTGTCTTTGAAGATCCGGATTCCAGCGATACCGAAGTCGAAGGAGTTATAACGGGGACAGGGCCGCTGACGCTCAACATGATCACACTCGCAGAAACCACAGGGATCCCAAGTCTGCCGATCGGCAGCCTGACGACGGTGACATTCACGGGATTAACTAAATCCGATGTTGATGTTACGCACGTGGACAGCACACAAATCGATACAAGCGCATTTCCATTTAACATCAACGTGCCGGCCGACTTGATCGTGGGCCAGCAAGTACAGGTGAGGCGAAATCCCGCATCATCAGGCACTACAATTGTTGCAGACCGCGTCCGGCTGCGGTCTTCCCGTCTGACCGGGACATATCAATCCGGGCCCGTGACGCTGCTCACGTTGGGGGGCTTGCCGTCGCTCTTCATCGTGCACGGCATGGAAATGATCCAGGTGCAGACGTCTACCGGCCCCGTATCCGCCATCTGCACTGGTAACGGCATCAGCATTGGAGCCAGCTGCGGCTCTCTGGTAGTCAATCACCGGGAGTCCGTGCGTGGTCCCTTGTTTGCAAATTCAGGCAACCCAACTCTAGTTGCGACCAAGGTTTTGCAACGCTAGCGCTGATCTATCTCTTGCTGGGAATCCTTCTGTTTACGCTGCAGAGCGCGCAGCATCGTTCTGCTTTCTGCGAAGCCTAGTAACACCAGCGTCTGTTAGTGAAGGGTCTGTTACTAATTTGAATCCTGGTATGCGGGCAGCGCGACAATTTCTTCCGCACGAGACATCTCGTAAAAACCTAACAGTACTGCGCCCGTTCCCCACAAGCCCACCGTCAGCCAAATCAATCCTCCAAGGAAAGGAATGATTCCCGCGGCGTGCAGAATCATCAAGCCGAAAGCCATTCGTCCGACGATTGACCCCGTGGTGTTCGACGCTTCTCCCAAAATTCTATTTCCCAACCAGGCGCCCACAAAAATTTGCGCGATATACAGAATCGGCGCATACGCCAGAACTCCCGCCACGCCCGCTCCCACGCCGACAAGGATCAAAAGGACTCCCAGCACTAATACGAAAACGCCGATCACCAGCGCGAGGGCGCCGATGCCAATCGGAACGCCGATGCGGCCGGTTTCACGCAATGTTGCGCGAAAAAACCCGGGAAGGACCGTGACCAGCAATACGCCAAGAAGAAGTGCCATGCCGAAGCCGACAATTTCATTGACCAGCAATCGAAGCCCTGAAACTAAAAACCTCTGGGTTTCGCCTTGTGTTTCGACGTTCAGCGGCATCGCCAACTTCGCTCCCGCTGCAATGACGGGTTTGCGCGTGCCCCTGAAAGTCGCACGCCCGTCAATCTCTCCACTGGAGCCAATCCGAAGACTTTTTCCACGCACCCACATCTCGCCACCAACTGCTCCATCCAGGCTGGTGCGGCTGATGAGTCCGAGGAGATCGCGATGAATCTTGCCATCAAGGTCGCCATCGCTGGCGATGGTAATCAGGCTGCCGCCCAGTTGCCCTCTTTCTGTTAAATCGAAAGTGTCGCCGATGAAGGCCACGTTCTTAGCGACGGTGCCATCGACGCTCGCCGTATGGGAGATCACCCGGATGTTTCCGTCGACTGTTCCTTCCATCCTCAACTGTCCGGCAAACGCGATAATATCGCCTGTGACGTGTCCCGTAACGATGAGTGTGCCGGTGAAAGCAATCAGGTCGCCTTCAACTGTTCCTTCGACGCGCACCGAAGCGCCCGTCGCGATCAAGTCGCTGTGAACCACTTCGCCGGCCGGCACCAGAACGGATTCATCGCGACGAATCTCAGTTGCCGCAGCGCGTTGTGGAAGCGCTACAGCCAGAGCCAATGCCATCATCGACATCATCGCTGCGATCGCCGTCGGACGACGAAATCGCCGCCGAAGCAGTCCGACTGCTGCCACGCCTACAAGCACCACAGCCACGACTTGCAAGACGTTGATCAAGTAACTCCATCCTTCCCAAAAAGCTCCGCTGAATAACAGCATGCTCACGAAATTGGTTCCGCCGAAGCCTGCGTTACTCAATTGCTGGAGCCAGGGGTCGACACTCTCGACCCACAACCAGTACGCGCCGAATGCAAAAACTCCAAAGGCCAGCGTCCAGACCCACGAAGGCACGCCCCAACTGCGTGGGCTGAGGATCCTTGCGGGCATGGCTTCGTTGTCTTCCGTGAGGGCCGCGGAGAGCACGTGCGATTCGCGTTCGAGCGCATGAAGCAAAGTGCGGCAGTCGGCGCATTCCTGAACATGCAGCGCCATCTCCCGCGCTCGTGCAGGTTCGAGTTGCCCCTCCAGATACAACAGGCAGGCCATCTCGTCGAAATGAATCATGAGGCGCCTCCGGCCACGACTCCGCGTCCACCCAGAATTTCGCGCAACTGGTGACGAGCGCGTAATAATACAACACCAACGAAGGCTCGGCGCACTCCCAGAGTTGCAGCCACATCGTCATAACTCATGTCGGCGTAATAGCGCAGCACCAGCGCCATGCGCGCTCGCGAGGGAAGCTGGTCCAGCGCCCGCCGCACTTCCTGGCTGGTGCTTTTCTCGATCAATTGTTCCAGCTGCCCGGGATCGGGATGTTCGAGCGGCATATTCTCGATTTCGCCGGTTTCCAGGTCCTGCCTTCCCTTTCTGCGGCGCAGCAGGTCCCAGCAATGGTTCGCGGCCACCGTGTAGAGCCATGCGCTGAACGGGCGGCTGGAATCAAACTGCGATAGTTTCTGCCGGACTTTGATAAAAATATCCATAGTTGCGTCTTCGGCGTCTTCACGAGTGTGCATCGCCCGCCTGCAAAAGCGAAAAATAGCGGGTGCATACCGGCGGTAGAGTTCACCCCAGGCTTCTGCGTTGCCGGCCCTTGCCTGGGAGATCAGGTCCAGCTCGCTCGCCTGGTCCGCGGGGCTCACCCCTTCGGGATGTCTCCTCACATCCATTAGTTAGTACGCTGCAGTAGGGGCAAAAATTTCATGGGTAGCCGTGCCGGAGTGGCCCGCGGTTTGCCGCATTGGGCACTCAAGATGGCTGGATGGACTGTAGCAAACTTCGAGGCTTGCCGGGTGGCTAGCTTTGGGGCCGATTCATAACTCATCAAATGTGGTGTTGACTCCGCCGGATTTCGCAAAAGAATCACTCCATGGTTATTTCCAGTGGTGGTATCATCCGCGCGTCAGCCTGCTTAGACGCTCGAAAAGAGACATTGTAAGATTCGCGATTCTGCAATCGAGCCCCGCGACAGCCGACTTTGGCGGCGGATTCGGAGAAGGAGAATTTATGTCGTGTCACGTTTGCGCGCGTAAAGCTTGGGTCATTATTGTGGTTCTTGGATTGGCGATTGCCGGATTCGCTTTCCCCGCGGCCGCTCAGAAACAGCCGGAATCAAAGAACGTGAATCTGGTTGGCTACAGCGATTTACAGGGCCGCAGCGCGTACCAGCCGTCGATCCATAAGCAGGGTAATCGCTGGATCGCCTATATCGGCCATCACGGCGGCTCGGCGATGAATCCGCTCACGGGGAAAACCGAGGACAACGGCACCTCGATCGTCGACGTCACCGATCCCAAGCAGCCCAAATATTTGGCCCATATTCCTGGCGATCCGCGCATTCCTGGTCCAGGCGAAACTGGCGGAGCGCAAATGACGCGTCTTTGCGACGGCTCGCAACTGCCGCATGCCGACAAAAGCAAAGTGTACTTGCTGCGTACCAAGGGGACCGACTCTCATGAAATCTGGGACGTTACCGATCCGGCCCACCCGAACCGCGTCACGGTTGTTCTAAAAGGGCTTGTTGATACGCATAAAAGTTGGTGGGAATGTAACAGCGGCATCGCCTTCCTGGTCTCCGGCAAGCCCGGCTGGCGCGCCAAACGCATGATGCAGGTCTACGACCTGAGTGATCCCTCCGAGCCGGTTTTCATTCGCGATTTCGGCCTGCCCGGACAGCAACCTGGTTCGACGGGCTTTCAACCCAGCGACATGCATGGCGCCATTTCGACTGGCCCCGCAGGGAACCGAGTCTACGCGGGGTACGGGACTTCCAAAGGGGGCGTAATCGAGATCATCGATCGCGAAAAACTGATCAAAGGGCCGAAGGACCCCACCGAGGCCAATCTGATGTATCCGGTCATCGGTCGGCTCGATCTTCCGGAGGAAGCCGGAGCGCACACGACCTATCCGCTGATGGGAATGGATGTTGCGGAGTTTGACAAAAACGGCGCGCAAGCGAAGCACGACTTTCTCGCCGTCGTAGGCGAGACCACCGACAATGAATGCCATGCGCCGAGGCAGTTGCTGCGCATGTTTGACATCACCACCGAATCAAGAATCCTAGGCGTTTCCACGTGGACCGTGCCCGAGGCTAGCGGCAACTTCTGCAGTCGCGGCGGCCGCTTCGGCACACACTCAACGAACGAGAGCATGTCGCCGATTTATTACAAGCGAGTCATTTTCATCGCGCATTTCAATGCGGGATTGCGCGCCGTCGACATTCGCGACCCGTACAACCCAAAGGAAATCGCGTATTACATCCCCGCGGTAACCGATAAGACTGACCAGCGCTGCGTGGGCCAGGGCGCGGACCAGAAATGCAAGATCGCGATCCAAACCAACAATGTGGAATTAGACGACCGCGGCTACATCTACATCGTCGATCGCGCCAACACGGGAATGCATATTTTGGAGCTGACTGGCGACGCGAAGAAGGTCGCAAATTTACCGTAGTGCAAGTAGCACAGGCTTCAGCCTGTGTTCTGTTGAATTAGGTTCTGCGCTATTTATACCGGGCGTAAAACCAAAGTCAGAACCACACAGACTGAACTCTGTGCTACTCATCTCCCGATTGGCGTCTTGGCATCGTGCAAACCCGCCTATCGGGAGATTGGCGTTCCCAGGGAGCTCAAGTGAGCGGTATCCCTTTGATAGGCACTTGCTGCGGAGGCGCTTGCCCCTTGAGAAGTCTCGCTTCCTTGCCCCGCCTGATGCGCAATTGCAGCCGGTCCATATATAAATAAATAACTGGAGTGGTATAAAGGGTAAGCAGTTGGCTCACGAGCAAGCCGCCCACGATGCTGATCCCCAGCGGGCGGCGCATTTCCGAGCCGGTGCCGCTTGACAACGCCAACGGTAAACCGCCAAAAAGCGCCGCCATTGTAGTCATCATGATAGGGCGGAACCTCAGCAGGCAGGCCTGATAAATCGATTCCTCAGGGGTTTTGCCCTTGCGCTCCTCTTCAACCGCGAAGTCAATCATCATGATGGCGTTTTTCTTTACGATTCCGATCAAAAGAATAATTCCGATCAGCGCGATGACGGTTAATTCATTATGGAATACCAGCAAGGCTAGCAGCGCGCCCACTCCCGCGGACGGCAACGTCGACAGAATCGTAACCGGGTGGATATAACTTTCGTAAAGTATGCCGAGCACGATGTAGACAGTTACGAGCGCGGCCAGGATGAGCCACGGTTGAGTCGAGAGTGAAGATTGAAAAGCCTGCGCGTTTCCCTGGAAGGTTGGATGAATATCGGCGGGAAGTCCCATATGCAAAACTGCCGCCTGGATTTTTGTCACCGCGTCACCCAGCGCAATTCCTTCCGCGAGGTTGAACGAGATCGTGACGGCGGGAAATTGGCCCTGATGGTTTACGGAGAGGGCCGTGTTCTTCGTCTCATAGTGAGTAAAGGCGCTGAGAGGAACCTCACGTCCGCTTGACGACCTCACGTACAGCCCCTGAATCGCATCGGTGCTGTCTCGAAACGCGGAATCCACTTCCATCACGACATGGTATTGGTTCAATTGCGTGTAAATGGTGGACACTTGTCGCTGGCCGAAGGCGTCGTAAAGTGTGTTATCGATAGCCTGCGGTGAAATCCCCAGCCGGGAAGCGGTATCGCGATCGATCGCCAGTGTCGCTTGCAGGCCGCGTGTTTGTTGATCGCTGGCGATGTCGCGCAATTCGGGCAACTGCTTCATCTGCGCTTCCACGCGAGGCGCCCATTCCAGCAGGTCAGAAAGATTTTCACTCGACAATGTGAATTGATATTGCGAACTGCTGACGCGGCCGCCCACTGTGATGTCCTGATAAGCGCGAAGGAAAAGTGTGGCGCCGGGAACCACCGCGAGTTTTGGTCGCAAGCGCGAAATCACTTGATACACGGTGACGTCCCGCTCGTTGCGCGGCTTTAGTTCAACTTCCATCTGCCCGGTATTTTCCGCCCCGCCGCCTGTCTGGCCGATCATGCTCTTGACTGCGGGGTCGCTCATTACGATGTCGCTATATTGTTTTAATTTCGCCTGCATCGCCGGGAAGGACGTATCCTGAGCGCCCAGAATATTTCCGGCCATCAATCCGGTGTCCTGCTGAGGGAAAAATCCCTTGGGAATCACATAATATAAATAAACGCTCAAGCAGATGGTCGCGCCCGTAAGCGCCAGCATAAAGGGCTGGTGCCGCAAAACCCAGCGCAATCCCGCGGCGTAGATTTGCACGCTGCGTTGAAATATTCGTTCGCTCGCTTGATACACTTTCCCATGCTTTATTTCTTTTTCCGATCTGAGGAATTGCGCGCACATCATCGGAGTGGTCGTAAGCGATACGCATAAGGAAACCACGATGGCCACGCTCAAGGTGATGGCAAATTCACGGAACAATCTTCCAATGACGCCGCCCATCAGCAAGAGCGGAATGAACACCGCGATGAGGGAAGTGCTCATCGACAGGACCGTGAATCCAATTTCGCGGGAACCTTTCAGGGCTGCTTGCAGTGGCGAGTCCCCCGCTTCCAGGTAGCGCGAAATATTCTCAATCACCACAATCGCGTCGTCCACAACGAAGCCCGTGCAGATCGCGAGGGCCATCAGCGATAAGTTATCGAGGCTGTAATGCAGCAAATACATGATTCCAAACGTTCCGACGATGGAGAGAGGCACGGCAATGCTCGGGATAATGGTGGCCCAGGCGTTGCGCAGGAACAGAAAAATAACCATGACCACGAGCACCACAGTCAGCAGCATCGTGATTTCGATATCCTTGACGGAAGCGCGAATCGTGGTGGTGCGATTAAAATTTGTGTCGATCGTAACCGTGGGAGGAGTGGAAGCAGCTAATACCGGCAGCAAAGCCATGATGCGATCGACAGTCTCTATGATGTTCGCGCCAGGTTGCCGGCCGACGCCCATGCTCACGGCGGTTTTGCCATTCGAGTAGGCGGAGTTGCGTAGATCTTCGATTCCCTCGGTCACTTTGGCAATGTCGCTGAGCCGGACCGGCGCCCCATTCCTGTAAGCAATAATGAGCGGTGAGTATTGTTCGGGTTTGAGCAGTTGGTCGGTGTCTTCCAAACTCCAGCGGTTGGATTGATTTTCCAGATTCCCCTTTGGAGTGTTTGCGTTGGCGGTGCGCAGCGCAGCCCGCACTTCTTCCAAACCAATCCCATAATGTGCGAGTGCGTTAGGATTTAAGTCCACGCGAACCGCGGGTTTGGCTCCGCCGGAAATGCGAACTTGCCCGACTCCTGGAACCTGGGCGATTTTTTGCGCGAGAAACGAATCGCACAAATCGTAGAGACGTCCCCTTGGGAGCGTGTCGGACGACACATCTATATCTAAAATATCAACTTCAGCCGGATTGATCCGACGATAGGTGGGGAGGCTCGGCAGTCCGGCCGGCAATTGTCCCGCGCCAGCGTTAATGGCCGCTTGCACATCTCGCGAAGCCGCGTTGATGTCGCGATTGAGATCAAACTGAAGAACGATTCCCGTTGTGCCGAGCTGGCTGGTAGACGTCATCTGAGTGACGCCCGCAATCCGTCCGAACTGACGTTCCAGCGGCGTAGCCACCGATGAGGCCATTGTTTCCGGACTGGCCCCCGGTAGACTCGTTCGAACAAAAATTGTTGGGAAATCCACCCGCGGAAGCGCAGCTACCGGCAGAAAATAGAAGCCTATGCCGCCTGCCAAGAGGATCGCAATACTCAAGAGCGAAGTGGCTATACGGCGTCGTATGAATGGCGCGGAAATATGCATCTTGATTTGCTCAGCCTGTTAGTCGCGGTCCCGAACGCTCCTCGAATCCAGATCCCACTCCAGTCATGGCTGAACGAGTGAAGATCTACTTACCTATACTCGTCGAACGGCTGGAAAGTTTCTTGTCCGCTAATATTGTGACAAAACATTCCCAAGCCTTGAGTAATAAAATCCAGGCAGCCGAATCGAATGCCTTGCCCTATGATTTCCGTCAATTTCCATGCGCATTTTACTCCGGCCGTTTGAATCCGTGGGAAATTACGTGGCCCAGGGAATCGAATACGACTTCAAACGTGAATCCCGCGGTACTGCGCATTCCCGGCACGCGTCCTGGTTGCGGCGGATTGCTTGCCTCACTATTCTCTCCGCGAAAAAATCTTACGTCGGTCACGTCAGCTACCGTTCGACCTTCGCTGCGCGATACTTGCCAGATCGGAAATCGCGCAAACCACAAATAGACTTGCACATCGCGCAACTGCTCCGCCTCTGCTACGTAAGGATCTGATCCGGCGTCGGCATAAAGCTGGGCCCGCTCGAGACTTCCGCCCGGAACGTGGAACGTTGTTCGCCAGACGCCCTCGGGCGTGTTGATTACGCCGGTCCAATGCGTCAGCGTCGGGGGCAATGGGAGCGCCGCAAGTTTCTCTGCGTGCAGTTGGTGTGAGCGCGCGAACTCTTCGGTGTAGGCGAGCGCCTTTCGGTGAGCGGCGGCGGCCAACGCAACATACACGCAGAGTGCAGCCAATCCTGCGCGGGACCACGTGGCCCTTGTCCAGCGAGAACCCATGTGTCCCATCGCAGGTAAGAATAATATCGCCGCTACTAATGCGCTGGTGGCACCCACGATCCAGCCTGCAAATCCATATCCCGCGGATTTCGCGATGACGTACGCCGCGCATGCGTACCCGGTGAACAGGAGCCAAACCATGCCAGCTCGCAAGGTAAACTTCGCCGGTTCGCGATAGCACCAGGCCACAAACTGAGGCAGCAACGCAATTCCGGAAAATCCTAAATCAATAATGAAGAGCCAATCCCACGCCACACGCGAATAATTGAGCGGGCTCCACACCATCGTCCCAAAGTTGGTGAAGACGTCCAGGAGCACATGACTGGCGAGCCCGAACGCGTAGATCCCCACGAGTTTCGCGTATGACGGAGGCCTCCACCCGACCCACCGCGCAAGGGGTAACGTCATTCCGGCCAGTAACAATGCCCAAATCGGCAGCATCACGAGAGAATGTGTAATGTTGCGGTGCCATTCCATGATGGCGAGAGGGTTGTGCGCGATTGGTCCGGCGAATACGTCAATGTCAGGAAAAATTGCGCCGAGCGTGCATGCGCTTATCCCCACGCGTGCCGTGGGATCGCTCTCGAAACGCAGCACGGCGCCGTCCGCCGAAATTACCGCAACATCGCGGCCAGCAAAAAACGCTCTACCCGCAAGCGCGCCCACAATTCCGTGCGTGATGGTGTCCATAGAGCGATCTCGCTCACTCCTGGGTTCAAACTATAATGGAGAACGGCGCAAGTTGCATTACGGTGGGAAATTCAGCAGATTCTTGAGTTTCGCCGAAGCTTACCTTGACGTGCGCTCGCGGCAGTATTAACTTATAGCTAATATACCACAAAGGTTATCTAACTTAACTGCTGAGCCGCACGGATCGGGATGGTGAGCGGCTTCGTAGCTTCCGATGCGGCTAGCATGTGGCAGCGCCCATCGAAAATACCGCCTGGCTCAATGACCAGACACGGCGTGTGAATCTCTCCGGTTACAACTCCCTTGGCCTGAATCTCCACCCGGCCTTTGGCAAAAATCACGCCGTCAAATTTGCCGGCGATCACCACATGATTTCCTTCGATCTGGCCTTCGACTCGCGCGCCTTCTCCCAGCGTCAAACTGTGCGTCGAGAGAAGATTTCCCTTCATTTGGGCGTCAATACGAAAAACGCCAGACGCCTCAAGCGTGCCTTCAAACCGCACACCCTTGTCGAGGAACCCGGTGAACTCGCTGTTTTCCGCAGTCTTGTCGCGACCCTTCGATTTCCAGGCCATATGAGCTCTCCCTAGCGCACAACGTCCTATAACTTGAGCTAACAGTCATTTTAGCGCAGATGCGACGACGCGAATATTCCTGATTTCCTATCCGATAACTGGAAAGGTACCCTTGGATGGCAAGATGGCAACTAAAACCGTGAATCAAAATGCCTTTTCGTTAAAAGTTACTACAACCGTAGGATTATCGCATCAGGCGCTCGTAGAGCCCGTTCAGCTGTTCTTCGTCATAGAATTCTAGGATTAGCTGTCCCGCACGGCCCTTCGACGGCATCTGCACAGACACTCGCGTGCCAATATGCTTCTGCAGCTCGTCGATCGCGGCCTGACGGTTTGGGTCCACCGCCTCGCTTTGCGCACCCTGGACCTTGCCGCGAGCCCGACGGGTTGCCATTCTTTCGACTTGCCGGACAGTCAGTTTCCCGCGGGATGCCTTCTGCGCCAAGTCGAGTCTCAATTTCGGGTCGTCA
>Ga0070735_10001071_pt1 | contig 27188 bp, 18 predicted proteins | sample Coa_R1_FD_66443 | JGI IMG/M metagenome (GOLD analysis project Ga0070735, IMG submission 66443) | Surface soil microbial communities from Centralia Pennsylvania, which are recovering from an underground coalmine fire - Coalmine... | ecosystem: Environmental > Terrestrial > Soil > Unclassified ...
GCCCTTCTCACAGATCCTTTTCGAGATACTCTTCCGGCACGTCGTCTTCCGGGACTTCATGTGTTCGTACTTCTCCTTCATCGGCGTCCGGAACATCTTCGATGCCCTTTACGACTTCGGCCTCGAAAGCGTTTCCTTCTTCGAGCAATTCGTCCACACTCTCCGAATCCGCGCCTTCACGGTTTGAGAGGCCCTGCAGGTCGCCCGACTGGCCGCCGGAGCGCGCGCCCAGCCCCTTCGGCTGGAACACCACGGTGTCCGCGCTCTCGCTCTTGCCCCATATTCTATGTTTTTTCAGCGCTCTCTTCTTTTTTGGCGTGGCCTTCTTGGCCGGCGCTGCCCTTTTCGCCGCAAGTTTCTTGGGGGCCGGCTTCTGGGCTGGGATTTTCTTGGATTTGGTTTGCTTCGTTTTCTTTTTGTTCTTGGTAGCCATGCCTGGAGTCTATCACGAGAGGACAAACCATATATTTGTTGAGGCGGCGTGGGCCGAGGCACGCTGTATCTGGAAGTAAGTCTGGATGCGTCGTACTGACAGGGCAGTTTTCTAGGAGGAACTAGTGTCGCATTTCGGTGTTCAGTACCAGGAGGAATCGCCTTGAAGATCACAAGATTGAGTGCCCATTGCATTTTGGGTGCGATTGCGCTGGCGGCGACGCCCGTTCTTCGATCCCAGCAGCCGGGAGACCCGCCCGTTGCGCCGGTGCCTGCCCAGATTCTAAGTGGCAGAAAAGTATTTATATCCAACGCTTCGGGGGAAGGCGCCACGCCCGCCGGTGTTCCGGATTTAACCTATAACGAGTTCTACGCCGACATCAAGAGTTGGGGACGATACGAAATCGTGTCTATTCCGGCGGACGCCGACTTGGTGTTTGAAATAAGATTCACCTCCCAGCTAGGACCAACATCGGTCGTCGGCGGGCGAGGCGAGGCGGGGCAAGATTTTCAGTTTAGATTGGTCATACTGGATCCCAAGACCCGCTGTGTGCTCTGGGCGTTCACGGAAAGCGTGCCACAGGCAGGCAGTCATGCCGCAAGCCGAAAGAAATTCGATGATGCGATGACCGCAATCGTGAACGACTTAAAGAGACTTTCCAACCAGGCGTCACCCGCCAACGAAGGCAGCCCAAAATAGGAATTTGCGCGGTCTGGCTTGCAAAGCCGGGTGACAACCTCTAGTCTGCTTGAGCCAAGTTGGCGAAAGGCTCAAACTACTTGCCGGATTTCACTCCCGATCTTCTCGTTTTCGGATTCATCTGGTATGTCGCGTTTCTGTTCTCGACGACCTGTCATGAAGCGGCGCACGCGTTTGTCGCCAGGATGGGAGGCGACGAGACGGCGGCTCTCGGCGGCCAGGTCTCGCTGAACCCCGTGCCGCACATACGGCGCGAGCCCTGGGGAATGGTGGTCATACCGATCCTCTCTTATCTTTTCATGCATGCGATGTTTGGCTGGGCGAGCGCGCCGTACGATCCCCTTTGGGAGCGGCGCCATCCGCGAAGGTCGGGATGGATGGCACTGGCGGGACCCGCGGCGAATTTTGCGTTGATGCTGATCGCAGTGGCTGGGCTGCATCTGGGGGCCGCTGGGGGCTGGTTTCATCCCGATCCCGTTACCGGTCATCGGGACTTTGCATCCGTGACCCTGCTCATTTTCTTTTCCCTAAACTTGCTGCTGGGTACGTTCAATCTGCTGCCAGTGTCGCCGCTCGATGGCAGCACGGTCATTCTGCTTTTCATGAGCGAAAGGACCGCACAAAGATATCTGGACTGGCTCCGCGGCAACAGTTTTGCAATGGCAGGCTTGCTCGTGGGTATTCTGGTATTTCGTTACATTTATGATCCGATTAACCACTTTGTGAGCATGCTGCTCCTCCCCAGCAATCTGTAGTGCTTCAAATCCGAACAGTCCGTGCGGGAGTGTCAATTCGGCGAACAATTCCAAGGCTGCCCTGGCCCGTCTAAGCTGCATATTGTCATTGAGATACTAGAATTTGGGATTGGTTCTTGGCCTGCAATTCCTTGCTGCGGAGGCTCTGGATGCTCCCGTACGCCCGCGTTCCAGCGAAGCGCTTTTATGCCGTCGAAGTATCTGGCTGGGATGGCGCAGAAAATTTCTTTGTGGAGAAGTGCGAGTTGGAATGGAATGAAGAATCCGGCAAACAGGTGGCGCTCAAGCGCGTGCTGAACGACAACACCATCCTCCTCGTGCGGCTGATGCAGGCGGACGGGCCCGACCGTTCCCACCCTGTTGTCTACGAAGCCAAATTGGTGGAGAAAACCAGGAGCGGGCTGCATCAATTCCGCCTCAGCACGGTGGTTCCTCGCCGGAGAGAAACAGAAAGCTCGGCAGCGTAGCCAGAGCGGGCGTTTGCCAAGCTTAAAGCGTGACGTGGAGCAGGCGAAGGCGGTCGAGAGTTCGGTGCCGAAATGAGACGGGGACCCAAATTGAAGTAGGGTGAGCGCGGCGTTTGCGCCCTCCGCAGCTGGATTGACCTATCGTAAAACCGAGTTCCGCGCGATAACGCCCCTAAATGACTGATTCGCTGTGACGTGGGCTATCTTTTGTGCCCTGGAAGCCAGAATGAGGGCGGGGAACAGGAAAGGTGCAAGGTTGGCACAAACGTTGCGAGTGCATTGGGTGTGGCACACGCATATACCAAGACGGTCGAGCTCGCGGCGCCGAAGACTTCCTTGACGCCATGTATTCTGGACGATGATCACTCCCAGTTGGATTTGCTTTCCGCGGTTATGGAAGAGATGGGATATGAGGCGATTACCACATCCGATCCTGAGCAGGCTTTAGGGCTGGTGCGCTCCGGCAAATGCCGTTTGGTGCTGGCGGATGTCAATATGCCAGGCATGAACGGATATGAGTTTCTTGATCGGGCACTGCGAAGTGACCCAGGGATCCACGTAATCGTGATGACCGGGGCATACACTCTAGAATCGGCGCTGGACGCCATCCGGCGCGGCGCAACGGACTTTCTGCCAAAACCGATTGACCGCGTACGTCTGAAGCGAACTTTAGACGAGGTGGCCACGATTTACGACCAACGGAAACGCGTGCGGGCGCTTGAGGAGCAGCTACTGAAAGACCTGGAATTCCACGGAATCGTAGGTAAAAGTCCGGTGATGCTGGAAGTTTTCGATTTTGCACGCAAAGTGGCGAGACATTACACAAATGTGCTGCTGGTGGGGTCAACGGGGACCGGGAAAGAGCTGGTGGCGCGGGCCATTCACAACATCAGTCCAGTGAGCCAGCAGAAGCTGGCGATTTGCAATTGTTCCGCGATGGTGGACACACTTTTGGAGAGCCAGCTTTTTGGACACGTACGAGGGTCGTTTACGGGAGCGACTGACACTCGGCCGGGGCTTTTTGAATACGCCAACAACGGGACGGTGTTTCTCGACGAGATTGGCGAGACGTCCTTGCCGATGCAGGCCAAGTTGCTGCGGGTGATCCAGAACAGGGAGATTCAGAGGGTGGGATCGCCGGAGGTGCGTCAAGTCAGTGTGAGGCTGATTGCGGCGACAAACCGGGACCTGCGGGCGGAAGTACTGGCCGGCCGGTTTCGAGAGGACCTTTTTTACCGGCTGAGCTCGATTCAAATCCGGGTGCCTTCGTTGACGGAGCGGCTCGAGGACATTCCGCTGTTAGTGCATTATTTCCTCAAAAAATACAACGACGTGTACGGTAAGAACATTTCCGGACTGACGCGTCGGGCGCAGACCGTCCTGTTGCAACACGCCTGGCCAGGAAACGTCCGAGAGCTGGAGAACGTAATCGCGACCGCGGCGATTACCGCGACCGGGGACTTCATCGATCTCGCGGACTTGCCGGAACACCTACAACACCGCGGGCCGCGAAAACCGGAGGGGGATGACTGGCGGCCGCTGTCTCTCGACGAGGTGCGCAAGGTGCACATCCAGCGAGTGCTCGAACTGTGCCAGGGGAATCGTTTGCGCGCCGCGCAAATACTGGGTATCGGCCGGACTAGCCTGTACCGCTACTTAAAACGTGACGGCCATGAAATGCGCGCTCGCGAAAAAAGCGGCGGCGCGGCCGCCTAACGCGCAACATCTTCCAGAAACCGCACGTCGATTCTGCCGATATAGCGATTCCGTGTGACTGCACTCGTTTCGGACGTGTTGTTCCTTGAAGGCACAGTGTCCCGCATTGAGGCAGGCACACTTTTCGCCCGCGATCGTAAGACCTGGAAAACACAGAGTTTGCTCAGAGACGCATTTGGCAAGCGCCCTGCATTTAAGAAACGTGTCTAGAAACGCCTGAGCGAAGTCTTCATCGCGTGTAAATAGGGATGAGTAAAGAATCACACAGAAGGATTTGCGCGGAGGCCCGTAGTTCACAGCTGGCCGTCGCGAAACGGTGCCCACCATCAGTAGTTCCTCTGCATACCTCCCAAACAACTAGCCAGAACCCCCAAGAGCGCCGCTCCTCCCTCCCCTGAGGGGAGTGCGGCGCTCCTTTCCGTGGGAAACATCACACGGAGTTCGAGCAGTTACGTCATGTGCCGCCTGTCCTGATCGCTTGAAACGGACTGAAAATTGTAACGAATCACCACCGCGAGACTCGCTTCATCGATTTCTCGGCCTTCGAATTCGCATGAATTCGCCTACAATCCATCCGTATTAAGCCGGTTTGACATAACGAACCAAACCGTATTGAATTATTGAGCTTTCCCGCTTCTTCTCGAGAGGTTTTCGAATGCGTACGAACAGGCTTTTAGGTTTTCTTTTCTTTTTCCTGCTGAACAGTGTGACGAGTCTGCACGCGCAAGTATCGGCAAGCCTCACGGGAGTGGTCACGGATAGATCTGGCGCGCGCATTCCGTACGCGGCGGTCACCGTGAAAAACGTGGAGACTGGAGCCGCCCGGGACACGGTGGCCGACGACGCTGGGCGCTATCAGGTGCTGGCATTGCCCGTGGGGGAGTACGAGATAGGGGTGTCAAAGGCCAGCTTCCAGGAACAGATTCGAAGCGGCATTCATCTAGCGGTGGGACAAGAGGCCGAAGTGGATTTAACTTTGCAAGTCGGCGAAGTAAAACAGCAAGTCACGGTGGCCGGAGAAGCGCCGATTGTCAATACCGCGACGAAAGACATTTCCGGACTGGTCGGGGAGCGCCAGATCAAGGAACTCCCGCTGAATGGACGCAGCTACGACCTACTGCTGCAGTTGAATCCAGGGATCGTGAACTTCACATCGCAGAAAACCGGCGGGACCGGCATCTCGAATTCCACGACCGCCAATAACTTCGCGGTTTCCGGCAACCGGCCACAGCAAAACATCTTTCTGTTGAACGGCGTTGAGTACTCCGGGGCCGCGGAAAACAACATGCAACCAGGAGGAACGAGCGGGATGCTGCTGGGAGTGGACGCTGTGCGCGAATTCAACGTACAGCGCGATACCTACAGCGCAGAGTTGGGCAAGCACCCCGGCGGCCAGGTGATCATCGCGACACAATCGGGAAGTAACCAATGGCACGGCTCCGCGTACGAATTCTTGCGCAACAATGCGCTCGATGCTGCGAATTTCTTCGATCAAGGCTCCGCGCCGCCCTTTCAACGCAACCAGTTTGGCGCCTCCGTGGGCGGCCCCATCCGCGTGGACAATACGTTTCTCTTCGCTAACTACGAAGGCTTTCGCCAAAATCTGCATCAGACATCTGCGGCGTTTGTTCCGGATGCCGCGTCGCGAGCAGCCGCTGTACCTAGTGTTCAGCCCCTGCTGAATTTGTGGCCTGCGCCTCCCGCGGGAGCCCCGGACTTCAGCGGGATCGCAGAGGTGTTCAGCAGTCCGCTGCAAACGATCCGCGAAGATTTCGGAACTGTTCGGGTTGATCACACTTTCTCGCAGAAAGATTTCCTTGCGGCAATCTACACTGTGGATGATGGCCGCGACTTTACGGCAACGCCTCTGGATCCATTCAGCAGCGACATCATGACCCTACGAGAGCAGGTGCTGAGCGCGGAAGAGACTTACGTTTTTTCGTCCACGCTGCTGAACACTACGCGGATCGGCTATACGCGTGCCGGTTACTTTTTCACGGGAGAGCCCACGCCAGGCACTCCGGCGGCAAGTGTTCCGGGATTCTTGACCGGGGTGCCCGTCGGCGCCGTGGTTGTCGGCGGAAGCGCGGCCTCAAATCCGCAAGCGCAGATCGGTTTGGCGGGCAGCAACAACGGCAGCAACCTGCGCATCCACAGGAATTTGTATACGTTCGAGGATCGCGTCACGCTCGCGCGCGGGCGGCACCAGCTCAGCTTGGGGGCGTGGTTTCAGCCGTTCCAGTCCAACGAAACGATTGCGCTGAGCCAATTTGGGCAAGCGACGTTCACAAGTTTGCAGACATTTTTGCAAGGTACGATCTCCAGCTTCCTGTTTGATCCGGCGCCGACGGAGATGAATTGGCGCTCGTTGTTCGGCGCGTGGTACGCGGAAGACGTCATCCGCCTTGGGCGAAAGCTAACGGTGTCGCTTGGATTTCGCGATGAATTCTCGACCGGCTGGAATGAAGCCCACGGACGCGCCTCAAACTATACGTTCACCAACCATGTGATTTCCTCGCAGCCACGCGTGGGCGATTCCCTTCTCACCGCAAATAATGCAAAGTTTCTGCCACAGCCGCGGATCGGTGTGGCCTGGAGCCCGTTCAGCTCGAAAACGGTTTTTCGCGCCGGTTTCGGGATGTACAACGATCTGCAGGATGCCCTCGGCTACCGCGCCGATCAAAACGCGCCTTTCAATCCGACCTACAGCACGCCTCTGACAGTTGCGCAGCTACCGCTCAATCCTGTCGGCCCTGTCCCCGCAACAGCGAAACTGGTGCCCGGCGGCATTCAGCCGGACATGAAGACGCCAACCCTCATTTCGTATTCCTTGCGGATTCAGCAGCAGGTTTCGTCCAATACGTCGTTAACGGTGGGCTATGTCGGTTCACACGGCTACCACGAAATGATTGGCATTGATGCCAACGAACCATTTCCAGTGATCTGTCCCGCGGCGCCTTGTCCGGCGAAATATCCAGCCACATTCCCTGCAGGCTTGGCGGGGACGCCCGTTCTGGCTGGCGAGTATTTCGTTCCCACAACGATCCGTGCCAATCCGGCCCTGGCAAACACCTGGTCGTGGTTTTCTGAGGGAGTTAGTTCCTACAACGCGCTGCAAGTGGATGTAAATCGGCGCTTCAGCGCAGGCTTGACGCTGCGCGGTGTTTATACGTATTCCAAGGCGCTGGACGACGGCGATTCACTGAACGCCACAACTTCGGGCGGAGGCCCCGCGCTGGCCTCCAATCCGTTCAATCTTCGTTCTGATTGGGGACTGGCAAGCTATGACGTGCGGCATGTTGGAGTAGTCAGTGCGTCGTACGCTTTGCCGATCGGGCGCGGTCAGAGATTCCTGGGCGACCTGAGCGGATTCCGAAATGGCGCAGCCAGCGGCTGGAGTGTCAACTCCGTTGTGACCGCGCAAGGTGGCTTCCCCTTTTCGCCGCAACTTAGCTACAACCCCTCGAATAACGGAGACACTCGCAACCCGGTGAGGCCTTTCGCGAACCCGGCGCTTAGCGGCCCGATAATTCTCGGAACGCCAGCAAGATGGTTCAACCCGAACGCGTTTCTTGCACCTTCGAATACCGCGGCGAATGGCGGTTTCTATGGGAACGTGGGGAGGGATACGCTGATCGGGCCAGGGCTCGCGACGTGGGACTTCTCCGTGCTGAAGGACACCCGGATTCGTGAGCGGATGAGCCTTCAGTTTCGGGCGGAGATCTTCAACCTTCTCAATCGTGCGAATTTCAACATGCCGAACGAAGTTGTCTTTACGCCCTCGGGAGTTTCACCCACGGCAGGCATCATAACCAGCACGTCAACCACAGCACGCCAGGTGCAGTTCGCGTTGAAAATGCTCTGGTAGCGGGCTATTGAATGGTCACCGCGAGAGTGACGCTGTGGCTGACCGCTTGCGCTCCCGTTCCTCCACTGGCGGTCACCGTGGCAATGAAAGAATTGGTGGACGGGCCGTTCGTCCCGGTAGAACCTCCCTTGACCCCACTGCATCCCGTTACCGCGCCTAAGGTCCCCGCGAGAATCAACAACGCGCTCCATTGCCAATCGCGCTTCTTCCTGGGCCACGCAAAAAGAACTGCGCAGGCTGCCAACGTCGCGCCACCAAGCGAGCCCCCAAGCCTTTGTGCCCCATTCGGACGAGTATTGCGAATTGCCGCCGAAAGACTCGTCGGTTTGCTGACGTTGAGCGCGACCGTTAAAGGAGTAAAGCCATCGAGATTGGGCTGCGCGGGCAAGAAAGTACACGAAGAACCCATCGGGAGCCCGGAGCATCCGAGCGTAACGGCGCCCACAAAGCCCAAGCCGGGGCCGGGAGTCAACAAAAGGTTTGAAGAACCGGGAACGGAGCCGGAGATGGTAACGTTTCCCGGATTTGCAGAAATCTTGAAGTCGGGATTGCCAACAGTCAGGGTGGCGGCGCCGGAAGTAGAACCGAGGAAGTTCGCATCGCCGGAATAAGCCGCAGTGATGCTGTTCGCGCCGCTTACCAGTTGAGTCGTGGTAAGCGTCGCAATCAAGTTCTTGAGTTGGACGGCACTCCCCAACGCCGTCTTCCCGGTGAAAAACTGCACCGTCCCGGTAGGATCGATCGCCCCATTCGGGAGCACAATGGCCTGAAGAACAACGGAAGCATTTGGCAAAGCTCCGGTGGGAATAAACAAAATGGTTTGCGTCGGCCCTTTCGCGACGGCGACGCTCACCGGACCTGCGTTGCTTGCCGAAAAACTCGCGTCGCCGGAATAGGCCACGCTGATGGAGTGATTGCCGAGGGCGAGCTTGGTTTCCTGCACGAGCGCCTTGCCCTGGCTGTTGAGAGGCACGCTCAAAAGTGTGGAGGTGCTGCCGTTAAACGTATCGGAGAAAGTGAGCGTTCCCGTTGGTGTTCCCTGTTGCGAAGCCCCAGCGACGTTCACCTGAAGATCGAGGAAGTTCCCGTAGGTCGTGTTTATGGGAGAAGACGAATTGCCCGACTGACTAGCCAGAAATGCGGAGAATGCCGTGGTGCTAGCCTCGGGACTAATCGTGATAGGCACGCCGATCGAGATGCTTCCTTCGAACGTTTCGTCTCCGCCGTAGCTCGCGGTCACGGAATAAGTTCCGCCGGGAAGCGCCTCGACTGCGCCGGAAACCGTTCCATTGCTGAGATTCCCAAGATTTAGTCCCACAGAGCCCCCAGCGAGGAGCGCCACGTCGCCCGTGGGCGTTCCCGCACCGCTGCCCGGAGCAACGCTCACAGAAGCGGTGACGGGCTGCCCGTGCGTCAAGTTTGTCGCTGAAAGCTGCAGCTTGGTGATCGTCGAGCGGAATGTTTGATTCTGCCAATTAGCCGCAAGGTTCGCCGCATTGACGGAACCCCAGCCGGTCGCTAGATCGTATCCCGCAGCCGCGGCGAACCCCATTTGTCCGGGCACGTTGTTATTGCCCACCGTGATGTCGTTGAAAATGCACTGAGACTGTGGAGGAGCGCTGGCGTTGCAGTTCGCGGCATTCTGGCCAGCGGCTAATGGATAAAGTACAAAATTCGCCTGGCCTTGGCGCGAATTCGTCTTCTGCGCGATGAGCGCCATGATGGCAGCGAACGTGGGAGCGCCCGCGGAGGTGCCGCCAACGAGCTCGGCGTTGACGAGTTGTCCGCTGGCGTTCGTCGTACAGATGCCGTCCTGGCACAACAAATATCCGTCGTGCCCGGCTGCGGCGTCGAAAGAAACATCCGGAAGGTCGCGTTTCCCATCATTCGGCACGCCCGCACCAACTTGCCATGCCGGCTTGCTATAAAGAGTGCTCACACCCCCGCTACTCGCGAACAGTGATGCCCTTCCACATTGGTTGGGATCAGCGCAACTTTCGTTCCAGACGTTTTCCGGAATATAGCCGAGCACAGAAGACTGGTCCGGCCCATTGGTTGAAGACCAGTAGGCGCTGTCGGCACCATTTTCATTGAACTGCGTGCCGCCGACGGCAATGTTGAAAGGCGTGGATGCAAGCCCGTTGACCGCAAGTCCCTGGCTGGCCGGAGTTGACTGACTGTCGCTGTCACATCCCGCGGGACCATTGTCGCCGCTCGAAATCACCACGGTGATACCCTGGGCGGCGGCCTGCTCCCAAAGATTGTTGAAGAATGTATTTTCCGTTTGGCCGAGAGTCTGTTCGCATTGGCCAAAACTGGCGCTAAGAACGGGCGCAAGATTGTTGTCCACGATGTACAGAGCCGAAAGGTCGACGCCGTCCGTCGTGTTGGTGCTGGCGGAAACAACAAACTTGATGGTGGCCTTCGGTGCGATGGCGCCCGACCATTCCACATCCAAATCGGCTTCCGTTTCTTCAGGACCGGCAAGATTTCCCGGATCCGGGCCGTCGAGAATGATTTGCGGGTCGTTGACGGGAAGCCCGAACGCGATGCGAAAAATCTGAACGTCCGAGAGGTTGATATTGTTTCGCGCTACGATGGCGACACTTTCGCCGGTGCCGTCGATTCCGTTCTGGTAGAGTGCGGCGGTGTTATAGATTTTCGCGAAGTCTCCTGGCGCGAGAAAATGTGATACGCCCGCCGCGCCGCTGAAGGTGAACTCCGGCTGCCACATGCTGGTGTTCGCGATGCGGCTGGCCTTCCCTAATACGCGGATGGCCGGCCTCTTGCGAAAATCGTGGAGAGTATTGATTCCGGCGACCACGGACGCGAGCGCAGCCGGAATTTGCGGATCGAGCGCGTTCGCGTAGTGCCGCTCTCCGTCTACGAGATAGGTATGAACCGGTGTGTGAAAAGCCTCCTTTACCTGACCCGCGGTGCCGCTGAACTCGATGGTCAACCCGCTTTGGGCAACGCGATTGACGCGAAAACCGTGAGATGCCAGCCATGACGTGAGCGTTTGAAGATCGCCCTTTGAAGGGCCAAACTGCTCGCCAAACTGCGCAGGGGTCAACCAGGAATGAAAAACCGGCGATGCCTTATCTTGCTGCGCGGCAAGAAGACTCTGCAATGCGGACTCGGCTGCGGCGTCGCGCGTAAGAACCAACAGCATCCGTTCCATCGAAAGATCGGCTGCGACTTCGCCGCGATCGTTGGCGGCGGCCGCTAGCGGATGGCGATTGCCCGTTAAAACGACCAGAGAAGACTCGTCAATGGAGCTGATTCTTTTCTCGGAAGGCTGCGCGGTTTGTGCATGCAGCTTGTTGGGTGGATGGGCAAGAATTCCCGCTGCGGAAAGCGCGAGACCGACCAGTAGATTTTTGCGGAAAGGCATGGCGTACCTTGACCCGGTTGGAGGACTGTTGGAACGGTAGTTTTTATAGCTGAAATCTCCTGCCGGGGAAAGCTCAATCTCCCAGCGAAGTCCTTTCATGCCTGTCATCTCGAGCCCGTTCGTCTCGACGCTTATCCGTTCCCGTTGCGCAAACCGCTTGACACATTCTTGGTACCATGGTACATTGTTACCAAGACGAAGAGGAAGATGGCGGCAATGGCTGATGAACGAAGACTTCTAGTCCGGCGCGTGCAAACCGGCGTTCGCATGGAAAAGCGAATTCTGAAAGTGCTCAAAGCCTTCGCTGAATACAACGATATTCACCTTGGAGATCTCCTCGAGGGCATCGTTCTCCACGCCTTCGACGGCAAGTGCCCCTTCGGTCCGGAGAGTCTCCAACGCATTGCCGACCTGAAACAATTCTACGGGCTCGACCTGGACTCTCGCGCGAGCCACCGTCTTATCGAATCTCGAGCCAATCAACCTCTCGGAAAGGGCAAACACAAAAAATGAACACGCAACTCGCAAGATTTACCATCCCGCTGCTGCGCTGGACCCTCGGCCTGATTGTGATCTTGGAGTCAGCTCAGTTTGTTGTTTCCGCTTCCGCGGCTCATTTCCTCGCCAATGCGGGATTGCCCGCTTGGATCCGGCCGGTGCTTGGCGGCGCTGAATTCATTGCAGCGGTTCTGTTTCTCGTGCCAATAACAACCGTGGTCGGCAGCTATCTCTTGCTAGCCATTTTTGGGCTCGCTGCCCTCATGCATATTTTGCATGGGCAGTACGGCATCGAATTACTGGTTCTTTACGCGGTGGCTGTGCTCGTCTGCATGGCGTACACGCAAAACAGAACCACCGAGGCACACCATGAATGAATCTGAATGGATGACACAGTTCGAAACGTCTGCCTTGCCCAACCACTCGTTTCATCACGCAGACCACGTCAAAATGGCATTTTTGTACCTGCAAAAATACGCGCCGCTCGAAGCGTTGGCCCGCTTTTCCTCGGATCTGGCGCGTTTCGCCACCGCCAATGGCCAGCCGAATCTTTATCACGAAACCATCACTTGGGCTTTTCTGCTGCTGATTCGAGAACGTATCGCGCGATCCAATTCCCCGCAGACCTGGACTGAATTTTCGGAGACCAACAGCGATCTGCTGCGCTGGAAGAACAATATCCTGAAGAAATACTATCGTCCAGAGACGCTCGCTTCGGAACTCGCCAAACGGGTTTTTCTCTTCCCCGACAACTTATAAATCGGTCCGGCTTCGCGCATCGAACAAATCCGCTGAATCAAGTTGCATCTTCTACACGTATCGATTTATTCTCTCGAACACGCATTAGAACACAATCGGTCGCTCGTTTCTGGCTGGCAGACTCAGATACGAGTTTGCGTTGCGGTCTCGCCCGCCTCGTTCAGGGGCAAACGCATCTAAATGGTTACCGATGAATTGTGCGGCCACGTTATGGCCAGGAAGATTGACCGCCGCGTCTCATAAGCGAGGGACGCGATAAATTGGTGAGACGATCTGTTGAGCGAAACAACGCTTAAACACGAGGTGCCGGCGAACGGCCGGCCCGAGGTTGCCAGTACCGCGCCTAGCCTGCTCTGGCTGCGGGGCGCGCTACAGGACTTGACCTTTGCGCTACGCACGTTGCGCAAGAGCCCTGCGTTCGCCGCCACCGCCATCCTGACGCTAGCGCTCGGCATCGGAGCGAACACCGCTATTTTTCAATTGCTGGATGCCGTCCGTTTGCGAAGCTTGCCGGTGGCCGACCCGGCCTCATTGGTCAAGGTTCAGATCAAGGGTGGATTGCAAGGCATCGGCAAGAGGACAAGTGACACCTCGCTCAGCACAGCGCTCTGGGAGCAAATCCGAACGCAGCGGGGGGCCTTCTCCGGATTTCTCGCCTGGCGCAGCGCCCCTTATTCGATCGGAGAAAGAGATCAGGAGAGGCTGGCGCGGGGCCTTTGGGTTAGCGGCGAGATGTTCCCGTTGCTTGGAATAGTTCCTGTCCGTGGCCGCCTGTTTACCCCGGAAGATGATCGGCCTGGCTGCGGAATCTCTGGCGCGGTCATCAGCTATTCGCTTTGGCAAAGCGAATTTGGCGGCAAGGACTCGGTGATCGGAAGCAGAATTGTCATCTATAACCGCCCGACCCAAGTGATTGGAGTGACTCCGCCGAGCTTTTTCGGCCTCGACGTCGGAAAGGAATTCGAGGTGGCTCTTCCGGCATGCTCGGTCCCCAGTTTTGTTGCCGGGGACACCACTCTCGTGAGGCGCGACGTTTTCTGGCTGGAGGTTATGGGCCGACTGAGCCCGGGCAGGTCCCTCGAACAAGCAGCCGCGCAACTGGATGCCGCAAGTCCTGGGATTTTCGAAGCCACCGTGCCGAGCGAATACAGTGCTTTGTTGCTGGATTCCTATAAAAACCTCAGGCTTACCGTTTATCCCGGTAGAAGCGGCGTGAGCACGCCCGGCGAGACTTACGACACTTCCCTCTGGCTGCTTCTTGGAACCACGGCATTGGTGCTTCTTATCGCGTGCGCGAATCTGGCAAACCTGATGCTCGCGAGGGCTAGTTCGCGAGAAAAAGAGATGGCGGTCCGCTTGGCGCTCGGCGCCAGTGTTGGAAGGGTCAGGCAACAAATGCTTTTCGAAAGCCTGGTACTGGCCGCGATTGGTTCCATCTTGGGAACAGGCTTGGCCTCGTTCTTCAGCCGAACCGTCGTCAAGCTTCTCAGTACAGAAAGTGACCCCATCCACTTGATCACGAATATTGATTGGCGGGTGCTGTCCTTTACCGCTTTTGTGGCGGTGTCCACGTGCCTGTTGTTCGGCCTTGCTCCAGCTTTTCGCTCTTCGCAAACGCAGCCGAGCGCGGTGCTGAAATCAGGCGGCCGTGGAATGACCGCGGGGCACCAAAAGTTCTCGTTCCAGCAGACTCTGGTCGTTTCTCAAATCGCGTTTTCGCTGGTGTTGCTGGTGGGCGCTCTGCTTTTTGTGCGCAGCTTCTGGAACTTGCAAACGCTCGATCCAGGCTTTCGCGAGAGCGGTATTCTGCGAACTTATATGAGCTTCCGGCGGCTCGATATCCCTCCCGAACGCTACGAACTTTTCAAGCGTGACCTTTTGGAACAAATTCGTTCCATGCCAGTGGTGGAGTCCGCGGCGACGACTACGCATGTTCCCCTCGACGGCAGCAGTTGGTCCCTGGCAGTTCGCTCCGGCAGCGCGGAAGGCAGCTCCAAATTCGCCTGGGTGAGTCCCGGCTATTTCCGAACCATGCAAATCCCGTTCGTTGCCGGGCGCGACTTCACCCCTCGCGACACGGCGCAAGCGCAGCCGGTTGCCATCGTGAACGAAACCTTTGTCAGGCAATTCTTGGGCGAAGGAAATCCCCTGGGCAAAACCATTCGCACCACTGGAGAGCCTCACTATCCGGAGACGGAATACGAAATTGTCGGGATGGTGAAAGATACAAAGTACGGTGGACTACGCGATGAGATCCCGCCGGAAGCCTTCGCGCCGGCTCAACAATATCCGGACAAATATTATTACACCAACATCTTCATCCGGCTTTCCTCGCCGCCCTCAACCGCAATTTCTGCTATCCGGGAAAGACTCACTCAGCTCTACCCCGAAATGAGGGTGGAGTATCATCTCTTCCAGACGGAAATTCAGAACGGGCTCGTCCGTGAACGATTGATGGCCCTGCTTTCTGGTTTTTTCGGCGCCTTGGCCGCGCTCCTGGCCATGATCGGTCTCTATGGAGTCATCTCCTACATCATTGCCATGCGCAGGAATGAGATTGGAATCCGCATGGCTCTCGGCGCGAGCCGCCAGAACGTTGTGGGAATGATTCTTCGCCAGACGATGGTGCTACTTGGATTGGGCGTTGGAATGGGATTGCTGATTGCACTTGCCGCGACAAGTGGCGCGCGGTCACTGCTCTTTGGGTTAGGACCTAGCGATCCTCTAAGCTTCCTCGGCGCTGCGCTGTTCCTCGCGGTCGTGGCACTAGTCGCAAGTTTCTGGCCCGCCTATCGCGCTACGCGTCACGATCCGATGAAGGCGCTCCGCTATGAGTGATTTTCTTTACTCATAACGCAAAGCTTCGACCGGATCGAGCCGCGAAGCCTTCACCGCGGGATACATCCCGAAGAAAAGCCCCACGCTCATTGACACCGTCACCGCCAGGAGAATCGACCACAACGGAACAGCCGACGGCAAACTCGGCACAAAAAGATGGATGAGCAGGCTGATTCCGAGGCCCAGCAACACGCCAATCACTCCTCCTGCCCCGGTCAACACAATGGCTTCCGTCAAGAATTGCCAAATGACATCCCGCCGCCTCGCCCCGATTGCTTTGCGCACCCCAATTTCGCGCGTGCGCTGCGTCACCGACATCAGCATGATATTCATCACGCCGACTCCGCCCACCAGCAATCCGATCGAACTGACCACGGAAATCAGCAGCGCCACCGACGCCGTGATCTGGCGAAACTGGTCGGCAATTTCCTTAGCGCTCGAAACGCCAAAATTGTCGGGCTTGTTGTACGGAACGTTTCGCCGGCGCCTCAGCACGCCGCGAATTTCATCCTCCGCCTCCGCCATGCGGCCTGGATACGCAACGGCTCCAATCAAATTCTCATCATCCCCAGGCCGGTGTTTCTGATAGGTGCGGTAAGGCACAAGAATCGCCTTGTCCGCGGCTTGGTCCTTTACCAGCTGCCCCTTACGCGCCGCCATTACACCAATCACTTCGTACGACACTCCGTCAACGAGGATCGGCTTGCCCAGCGGATCATCGTCCGGGTACAACGCTTTGGCTATATCCGGACCGATGAGCGCCACGTCCGAGCGGTGCAGGTTCTCCGCCTCGCTAATGTATCTTCCGCGTTCGGCTTTAGAATTGAATACCACTTCATCCGCCGGTAATATTCCGTGATAGTCCACCCCAGCAACTTCCTTGTTCTTGTACCGCGCACTCATCAATGGGCGCCCGCCAGGCGAGTCCTCCTGGATTCGCGGCATAACCGCAGCGGAGACCGCTTTCACATCCGGACAGAGCTCTCCAATGGCTTCGGCATCCCCCAGGGTTAGCGGCTTGCGTGTTCGTTCTTCCGGAGTGAGGCGTCCCGAAGTGTGAATTCCAGGATCAAACTTGAAAATGAACAGCGTGTCCGAACCGAAATCACTCAGAAAGGCGTTTACGTCATTGTAGACGCCCATCAAAACCGCGACCACCGAAAGCAGCGCCGTGATCCCGATCACCACGCCGAGCACGGTCAGAAAAGACCGCATCTTGTTCTCGTGCAGCGTCGTGAGAGCCATGCGGGCATTTTCGCCGAGCGCTATTCGCATTTTTTCCTTACTCGCCGCTAGATCTCCGTACGCAGCGCTTCGATCGGCTCCAGCATCGCCGCTTTTCGCGCTGGATACACTCCAAAGAAAATCCCCACGGCTGCCGATATCAGTTCCGCAATAATGACCGCGGAAATGGGTACGTTCATCGGAATGGAAGTCGTGGCTTTTGCCAGCAAGCAAATCCCGTAGGCGGACAGCACCCCGATAGCTCCGCCCATTGCCGCCATCACGCACGCCTCAACCAAAAACTGCAGTAGGATGTCCCGGCGGCTCGCGCCCAACGCCTTGCGAATCCCGATCTCGCGCGTGCGCTCCGTGACCGTGGCCAGCATAACATTCATGATCACCACTCCGCCGATCACCAAAAAAACGGAAACCACGCCGACCATCGCCATCGCGATCACGCCAGTAAGCTGATTCCACAGCTTCATCAGCGTCGCCGAGTCGAGAATCCCAAATGAGTCCGTCTCATTCGGCGCCAGGTGACGCCGCGCGCGCATCAGCACCCGCGCTTCGTCTTGCGTCCGTTCCATCCACTCCGGACCGCGCGCCTGCACATTGATCCAGAGTCCCTCGTACGCTCCGTAAATTTTGATATACGTCTCTACCGGGATATACGCGAAGTTATCCTGCGACTGCCCAAGGACAGTACCAATCGGTTTCGCAACGCCAACCACGATGAACGGCCGGCTGTCCAGCATCACTTCGTGTCCAACAGGATCCAGACTTGGAAAAAGCTTGTTGGCCAATTCGGACCCGATCATCGCCACCATCGCCCGGCTGTTTTCATCTGCCTCGGTAATGTATCGGCCGTCCGTCATTTCTTGTGCATCGATGTCCGCCATACTCGCGGACACCCCGCGAATGCTGGTGTCCTGAATAGTCAGTGAACCTACGCGCGCCTTTCCCGAGGTCCACACTTCCGCGCCCACACGAGCTGGCAGCTTCAAGTTTTCGCGCAGCGCTTCATAGTCATCCCAGGTGACGAGTTTGTTGCGGCGGATCGCTTTGACAAGCTCTTCCATCTCCGTAATAACTGGAAACCGCATCACCGTAAACGCATTCGAGCCTAAATTCGCGACCTTGTTGGCGATGTATTGATTCACGCCGGAAATCAGCGCAATCACCACGATCAATGTGGCGACGGACAGAATGATTCCCAACAACATCAGAAACGAACGCATCTTGTGCGCCCGCAATGTCTCCAGGGCGACGCCGACCGGTTCCCTCAAGGGCACTCGCCGCCTCATGAACACTGCTCCTTGCTATTCCTACGCCGCACACGTGCAGAAAGTTTCAGATCGCCCTGCTCCGAACAGAATCGCAACGTACCACGTCGTTTGTAGGGGGCGGGGCTCGCCCCCTCTTCGTCCCGGGCCTGCCTAGTTGGCGGGATGCGTTGTGGCGGCTTCGCTCTTGCTATGGTAACTCGGATAAGCCGGTTTCTTGTGCTTGGGAATGGGGTTCTTCTCCAATTCCTCAAGCAACAACTGCACCGTTTTCTCAAGCTGCGGGTCATGCCCTTCGCGCACCGCTTTGGGATCGAGTTCCACGTCCACATCCGGCGCAACGCCGTGGTTCTCGACCTCCCAATCATTGTTTGGCGTCCAAAATCCCCGGCTCGGCGCGGTCACCACTCCCCCGTCCATCAGCGAAGCAGACGGGCCATGGAATCCCACGAGCCCGCCCCACGTCCTCTTCCCAACCAGAATCCCTATCTTCGCTTGCCGGAAATGCCACGGCATCGCATCACCGCCGGAGCCCGCATATTCATTGATGATCATCGCCTTCGGCCCCTGAATTAGGCTCACCGGCGTCGTCATATCTTCCCCGTCTCTCGTAGTCCGGTAGTTCATAAGCGTTCGCCGCAAATAATCAAGGATATAGTCCGTGTTTGCTCCGCCTCCGTTGAAGCGCTCATCCACCACCGCGCCATCCTTGCCGGCCTGCGAAAAAAAGTATCGGTTGAAAAATGTGTACCCGCCGCTCGCCGTATCCGGCAGATAGATGTACGCCAACCTTCCATGGCTCAGCTCGTCCACTTTGCGTCGATTGCCTTCCACCCAGGCGAGTTCCCTCAATCCCCCTTCGTTCTCTATTGGAACAACACTCACTTCGCGCGACCCGCTTCCGTCCGCATTCGGCCCCACGCGCAGCAGTATTGTCCTTCCAGCCGTCTCCTCGAAAAAGCTGTACACGTTGTCGCTGCCGCGCACCTCGCGACTGTTCACGGCGAGCAAATACTCGCCTTCCGCCACGTTCACGCCCGGCTGCGTCAACGGCGCGTGCAATTGCGGATTCCAATTTTCGCCATCATAAATGTGCGCAAACCGGTATCGCCCGTTCTCCACTTTGTAATCGGCACCGAGCAATCCAACGGGAATCCGCTTCGTCTCCGGACCGTCGCCGCCTCTCACAAACAAATGCCCCACGGTCAATTCCCCCATCGTTTCGCGAAAGATGTAATTCAAGTCGTCGCGCGATGCCACTCCCGGCAAATACGCTGCATATTTTTTCTCCGTCGCGGCGAGGTCTAAACCGTGAAAGCCCGGTTCATAAAAGAAGTCGCGTTCCAGTCGAAACGCTTCGTGATACATCGCCTTCCATTCGACCGCCGGCTCTATCCGCACGTCCATTGCAGTGAGATTCAGCGTTTTCGCTCCTTGCGGCGGACCGGTGAGTCCAGAAGATCCCGAAGTCGGCGCAGGTGGAAGCGGCGCAATCACCCACACTTGCGCTGGCGCTGTGGCGCCCGGCTGCGGTGCGCTCGCGTTCCGGTAAAGAAGTTTCTCTCCGTCTGCCGAAACATGAAAAGCCAAAACGTTCTCGAGCAGCTTGTCCGTTTTTCGCGTCTTCAGCTCAAAGCGATACACCGTCGATGTGCTCGGCCCATTCAACGGCTGGACCAGCGGCCCCTCGACAACAAAGAGCACGGCTTCTTTCCCCGGCTTCAGTTCCTCATAATTTCTCGCCGGAATCGGCATCGCCAGAATTCTCTGGCCAATCTTTTCAAAATCCACTTTCACGGGAGCCGGCGGCTTCTCTTTTTCCTTTTCCTTGTCACCTGTTTTTGCGGAGTCCGTCTTTGCCGCATCCGCCTTTGCCGCATCTGTCTTTGCAGCTTCGCTCTTCGCTTCTCCCTCTTCGTCGCTCAGCGGCGCAAGTGGCGACGGCAAATCCCTGCGTAGCACCACGATGTACACGCTGCTGGTCACCGGACGATTAAAACTATCCATCGAGCTGTCCATCAAAGGCCCCGCATCCGTGCTTGCCAGCAAATACAGATACTTCCCGCTCCGGTCGAACTCTGGCGAAAAAGAATCGCTCATCGCGTCCGTCACGCGCTCGCTCTTTCCCGTCTCCAGCGAATACAAAAACACCGATCGCATGTGGCTTACTTCCTGCTGCGTATAAGCCAGCCATTTGCTGTCCGGCGACCAACCAGCCTTGTAGATTTGCTGTTCCCCCGTGAACCGGTCATGCGCCACTTTAACCGGCGTCTTCTTCTCCAAATCCACGTACCACAAATTCAGCCGCTTGTCCGTGTACGCAATCTTTTTGCTGTCCGGCGACCACGTCGGAAAAAAGAAAAACGACCCCGGCGTCCCCAAATCAATCTTCTCCGCGTCCCCCTGGCCATTCTGATTCTTGACGAACAGCGCTTCCTCGCCTCCCTCATCCGAAAAATACGCGATCTTCTTCCCGTCCGGCGACCATGCCGGGAACCGCTCATCCGCGCCAGGCGTATTCGTCAAGTTTCGAATGTCGCCTTTCTCGGCTGGAACTGTAAGTATTTCTCCGCGCGCCTCAAACACCGCCCGTGCTCCCGAAGGTGAAATGTCAGCGTTGCGAATCCGGTTCCCCACATTTTCATAGCGCACCCGCAGCTGCGGCTGGTCTCCCGCAATGTGAATCTCGACTTTGTGCGCCCCACCCGTCTTCACGTCATAAAGCCAGATCGCTCCGAACTGCTCGATAGCAATAGCATCCGGTCCCGCGCTCGCATACTTGAAATCGAGTCCATCATTCTTCAGCGCCACCGCAACTTGCTTTGTCTTCGTGTCGTAGCTGTCGAGCGACATCGGTCCATTCCGGTCCGAAAGGAAAAACACTTTTTCGCCCACCCACACTGGATTGAAATCATTCGAATTCTCGCGCGGTACTGCCGTCCAACCGGAGTCAGAGAGCCGCGCGATCCACACCTTCGAAGCGCGACCGCCGCGATACCGCTTCCAAATCTCAAACGCATGATCCAGCGGCACGTACGCCAGTTCCTTCCCGTCCGGCGAATAAGACCCCTCCGCCGCGATAGGCAACGGCAACTCCGTCGGAAATCCTCCGTCTCGCGAAATCGTGAAAAGCTGGCTGAAACCTGAATGGCTGCTTCGATTCGACGCAAACAAAACGGACTTGCCGTCCCTAGTCCAGCCGATCACCTGATCCGCCGCCGGATGATAAGTAAGCCGCCGCGGCGTCCCCCCGCCCGCCGGAATCAAATACACATCCGCGTTTCCATCGTAGTTCCCGGTGAACGCAATCTCCTTGCCGTCCGGCGAAAACACTGGCCGCGACGCCGCTCCGTTCCCCGCCGTCAACCGTTGCGCCGCACCTCCCTCTCGCGCCACGCTCCACAAATCCCCCGCATACACGAACACAATCTGTGTTGCGCTCACGGTCGGCTGGTGTAACAGCAGCGGCGGATTATCATCCGCCAAGCAAACACTCGCCACCAACAGCGCAAACACACCCGCGATCAATCGCAACATTGTCTGTCTCCTCCCCAGTCCCCCAACCCTCAAATCGCGCACAATCTTACAGCCACATCAGCCAGGAACAAACCAATCCGATAGGGCTGGCCATCCACGTCACGAGTTCCGCTTAATGACCCATTGTCCAATTCAGGGTAGTGAGTCAGTTTCCGGTAATGCGACTTATCGGGAGTTGGCAGTTAACCGAACGACGGTTACCTGCTATTTGCGAACCAACCTTCGCCACATTCTGCTGAATACATTGTGTTCCTCCGAGACGGAAAGCGTGAAGGTGGGCGCTGGACCGAAAGAAGCGAAATGCGGACTACGGTTCAGTCTTAGATCGGGACGAAAATGGTCGCAGTCTTCGGCGGGCAGTTTTTGGAGTACAGCCGGATCGCTCCCTGAGTACCTGTGACACCCAAGCTCCTGCGTTTGAAAAAGCTTGATGGCTTGGTTCAGCTCAACCGCACTTTCCGGCTGTTTGATCCAATAACATTGAGGATGATTTTCGTTCGTCCAGCCGACGAGGTCTGGAGCAACGGATTGCGGCACGCCACAGCTCGTGCAGCATCCAGGCTGAACGTAGAAATCCTCAGTGGTCAATTTCGTTTGAGCGTTTTCGCTCATTTTAGTCACGCTGCGAACAACCAGTTGGATTCTAACATCGTACGTCCTGATTAACGCCGTAACGGGAGAAGTGGATTGCAGTACGAATTTGTCCGGCTAATCGGGAGTTGAGGGTTAACGCGAGAAATAGTCGTAAATGACCCACGAAATACCAGCGAGGAATACCGCCCCGGTCATCCGTGTCCCAATCAGTGCTTTCTCATGTCCGTATCTTTCACGAAATGCTGTTCCCGCCGTTGGGAACCATTCAGGCAGACGAAGCCATGCTCGGAGAAATCAACATATAAACACCGTTTATGATAAACATGATCACGAATGCGGCAAGGAAAAGCCCACCTAATGTCTTGGCCATGCGCCAAACTCTACAGGGATACGGAAATTTCGGCTAGCTCCTGATTAACCGGCAGCCGTTACCGGAAACTGACCCTCGATCCAATTCAGTTAGCCCGTGACAAAGAATTGCTTATGGTGTATAGTACCTTCTCGGCAGATTTGCGCCAAGTGCCCTGGAACGCCAATCTCTTGATTGGCGTTTTTCTTTGGTGCCACGGTCCTCTGCCTTGCGCATTTTCCACACAGAGGAACAGCCACTCACTTCGCGTGGCTATCGCTAACAGCTAGGAACCCGGAGCACCTCTCGGAACGGCGCATTCTGCACAATTTTGGTGCAATCCTTAACCCGTTTAGAATCAACACTTACAGCAACGCCCCGTAACTATTGATTCTAAAAGGCTTATCCAAAACCCTAAGCCATGCGGAATCAACACTTATGGAAAAACCGGGAGGGGGTGGCCGGTTATGGTTAACCGGTTATCGAACCTTGGTTGTCGCTGCTTCCCCGAGATTGACGGGCTGCCGCTGACGGTTTTTCTAGCCAGAGACCAATCGCACGGGTTACAATGCGCCAATCACGAACTTGGAAGTGGCAACTGCGTGATCTGGCGCAGCCGCTGCCAAAGGCAGCGCCAAGGACAATTCGATGTTCGACCTTCCAACCCCGCAGTCCCTTTAAATCCGCGCTCACGCGGTCTTAGTTTTTTTCGCGCTCCAACCACACAAACTCCGAACCAGCGTAATCGCGTTCGTTTCTTTAGTTCGCGTCCACGCTACTCGTAGAGGTTTTTATGTCATCGGAACAAGTTGTCATCGCGGGAGCTCCACCCAGCCTGTGGAGTTCCATCCGCGAAGCGCTCCGCGGCTCGCATCAGGACTTCACCACCGGCAGCCTCAATCGCGCGATTCTGCTTCTGGCCATTCCGATGGTCCTCGAAATGGTGCTGGAATCGCTCTTCGCTGTTGTCGACGTTTTCTGGGTCGGCCGTCTTGGCGCTGACGCCGTCGCCACCGTCGGCCTCACCGAATCGCTCCTAAGCCTGGTCTTTGCCGTCGGCCTTGGCCTAAGCCTCTCCACCACCGCCATGGTCGCGCGCCGTATCGGCGAAAAAAATCCCGCTGGCGCAGCCGTAGCCGGTGTACAAGCCATCGCCATCGGGCTAGCCGTGTCCGCATTGGTCGGGTTGCCCTGCGTGTTCTATGCGCCTAAACTGTTGCGCCTGATGGGCGCTTCCCCCGAGATCCTCGCTGTCGGCTCCGGTTACGCACGCATCGCGCTCGGCGGCAGCGGCGCCATCATGCTGCTCTTTCTCAATAATGCCATCTTCCGCGGCGCAGGCGACGCCGCTATCGCCATGCGCTTGCTCTGGGTCTCCAACATCATTAATCTCGTGCTCGATCCCTGCCTCATTTTTGGCTGGGGTCCATTTCCCAAGCTCGGCGTCACCGGCGCCGCTCTCGCCACCTTCACGGGACGCAGCATTGGCGTCCTCTATCAGTTTTATCGCCTGCTCCGGGGATCGGAACGTATCCGCATCCTCCGTCAACAAATTCGCCTGAATTTTCCCGTTCTGTTGCGGCTCGTTCGCGTCTCGCTCACCGGCATCCTCCAATTCGCCATCGCCCACACCAGTTGGATCGGCCTCGTGCGCATCGTCAGCATCTTCGGCGCCGCCGCTCTTGCTGGCTACACCATCGCCATTCGCATCGTGGTCTTCGTCATCTTGCCCTCCTGGGGACTCAGCAACGCCGCCGCCACGCTCGTCGGCCAAAATCTTGGCGCCAAGCAGCCTGAGCGCGCCGAAAAATCCGTATGGCGCACCGGCTTTTACAACATGCTCTTCCTCGGCGCCATTGGCGTGTTTTTCATCTTCTTCGCCGAACCCGTCGTCCGCCTTTTCACCCACGATCCCGAAGTCGTCCCGCTGGCTGCCTCCTGCCTCCGGATCATCAGCTACGGAAACATCGGCTACGCCTACGCCATGGTAATGTTGCAGGCGTTTAACGGCGCGGGAGACACCGTGACGCCAACGCTCGTCAATTTCTTCGGCTTCTGGTGCCTGGAAATTCCGTTGGCGTATTTCTTGGCGATTCCCGGCGGGATGCACTCGAACGGCGTTTTCCTATCCATCGTGATCGCTGAGGTGTCCATCGCCGGCGTCAGCGTCGTTCTCTTCAAACGCGGCCGCTGGAAGCGCCAGCTAATTTAGCCGCAGCGTTTCTCTCGTTGCGTCCGTGGAGCAAAAGATGCCTGACGAAAAACCTGCGCAAAAATCCCGCAACGTGGTGACGACCGTCCTCACCGATGTTCATTTCTGGATCCCCGTCGTCGTCTTGTTCGCCGGGCTTGCCGTGCTCCATTGGATTCGCTAAGTTCCGGCATGCAATCTTCCGCCACAACAATGATTCCGCCAGCCGTCGAATCCGCGCGCCTGCGAAAGCTCCACCTCGTAGGAATTCTTTGTGGCTTCGGCGCGGGCGCCTGGCTGGGCGCTGCCGAAGCCCCAACAAAATTAGTGAAGCTCGGCGTCTCGCCGCTCGTAGTTTCTCTCTTGATGGTCGTCGGCGTTTTTCTAGCGCGTTGGAGCCTCCCCGCCCTAATCCGCGGCACCGGCCAAATCCGTATCGACATTCGCCAAGCCCCTCACTTGATCGTTTGGGGCATTCTCGCCGGCTGCCTCTGGGCTGTCGCCAACACGCTCACCATCTTTGCCATTCGCGACATCGGCCTCAGCATCGCCTTCCCTCTCTGGAACATCAACAGCCTCCTCGGCATCTTCTGGGGCTACCTCCTCTTCAACGAGCTGCGCGACGCCGGAAAACTCCGCTGGCTCACCGTCCTCGGCGGCGCGCTCCTGATGTTCGCCGGCGCAACGCTCCTAGCCATCGCCTCTTCCGCGCAAAGCCCCGCCGAGCACCCGATGCGCGGCATCCTCGCGGCACTCGGCGCAGGCGTCCTCTGGGGCACCATGTACGTCCCCTACCGCAAAGCCTACCTAACCGGCATGAATCCTCTCTCCTTCATCGCCTTCTTCACCATCGGCGAACTCGGCATGATGCTCACTCTCGCCCTCGTCTACGGCGGCGGCCCCGACGCTCTCATCCATCAGCTCGAACTTGCCAGGCCCGTACTCTTCTGGCTCATGCTCGGCGGCTTCGTTTGGGTCATCGGCGATCTCTTCCAACAATACGCCGCAAAATACATCGGCATCAGCCGCGGCATTCCGCTCTCCAACACAAATCAATTGTGGGGTTTGCTCTGGGGCATCCTCGTCTTCGGAGAACTCCGGGGCCTCAGCAGTTCGCTTTACGCCCAAGTCATCGGTGGTTCACTCCTGATGGCCGCCGGCGCCGGAGCCATCGCCCTCTCCAGCGTCGCCGCCAAAGAACACGCCCGCTGGAAGCAAGCCGCCGACCGCGAAGGCCGCCGCTACAACGTCCACTCCGACTACGTCCAGGCCGCCCTCTCCGGTGATGACGCAAGCAGCGCGAACGATCCAAGCGGACAACCCGTACCTCGGCCCACCAGAACTTGGCTCGACTATCTTCTGGTACTCGCTGCCACGACAATTTTCGTCACGCTAGCCGTTCTAGCCCGCGCTCCAAACATGTCTCTCAACTGGCCCGCCCTCGTCGCGCTGACCCTCGCAATGCTGGTTTTTTTGATAGCCTGCGGCGTTGCTCTCTGGAAAACTACCCGCTTCAACTAACGCACCGCCGGTGGCACAGCCAAGCGCATTTACATCGCATGCGGCCTTTGCATGCGATGAATCCTAGCTGTGCTCCGCAAGAATTTTTTTTCGTAAACGCTCTTCCAGTGTAAACTTCAGATAGCGCGGTTTTGCGGCGCGCAAATGTAGGTCGGGATTTACACTCTCTTCGGAGCGCAAATGGCCGATACCCTCCCACTCCCCGCAACACTGCAAACCCGCACCGCCGGCCGCGTCTCCGCGAAAACTCTTTCGATCCCCTGGTACATCTGGTGCAACGTCATCGCCGTCGCTTGCAGCGTCATCGGCGGCGTCTGGGATATTTCCTGGCACGAAACTGTCGGCCGCGACACTTTCTGGACTCCCGCGCATCTCTTGATCCAACTCTGCGGCATTCTCGCTGGCTTCGGCTGCGGCTACCTCATCCTCGACACCACGTTCCGCAAAGACGCACCTCTCCGCGCCAACTCCGTTTCCGTCTGGGGATTCCGCGGCCCGCTAGGCGCTTTCATCTGCGCCTGGGGCGCGGTCGGCATGATCACCTCCGCCCCCTTCGACAATTGGTGGCACAACGCCTACGGCCTCGACGTCAAAATCATCAGCCCCCCGCATATCCTCCTCGCCCTCGGTATGACCGCCATTCGCTTCGGCACCCTGGTCATGGTCCTAGCCGAAGTCAATCGCGCCACCGGCGAGTACCGCGCCCGCCTCGAGCGCATACTCTTCTTCTCTTTCGTTTTCCTGCTCGCAATGACTGTCGGGATCATGCAGGAAGACACCTTCCACTTCTTCATGCACGGCGCCAAGTTCTATCTTGTCGTCATGTTTGCCGCTCCGATTTGGTTTGCCGCCGTCTCGCGCGCCTCCGAGAATCGCTGGGCCGCCACCATCATGACGGGCGTGTACACCCTGCTGCATATCTGCTTCATGCAGATTCTGCAGCTCGTGCCGGCGGTGCCCAAGCTCGGCCCCGTCTATCAAAATCTCACTCACCTTGTCCCACCCGATTTTCCGCTCTTGCTGATCGTTCCGGCGTTTGTCTTCGACATCGTCCGCCGCCAT
>Ga0070735_10001072_pt1 | contig 27183 bp, 30 predicted proteins | sample Coa_R1_FD_66443 | JGI IMG/M metagenome (GOLD analysis project Ga0070735, IMG submission 66443) | Surface soil microbial communities from Centralia Pennsylvania, which are recovering from an underground coalmine fire - Coalmine... | ecosystem: Environmental > Terrestrial > Soil > Unclassified ...
TGGACACGTGCTGATGCTCCGGCGAGCCGATCTAACGTGATTGAGATGTCAAGTTTGAAGCAGACCGCGGCTGGCATCGGCAACTGACACCAACGGCTGCATCCCCATTGCCATCCTGCCGATCTTGCTAACACCGTGCTAACAACGGCCCGGTAAGGAGCACTGGCACGGCGGCCGGAAACATGATGTGCCACCTCGCGATGTTGAAAGGCACTGGCGACGGTGACGGAACCACCTAGCTCGAAGCCGTCACCAGGCCCGCCCCGACCAGGCCCGAGCCGACGTACAGGCTCATCGCTCACCGCGGGCCTGCGGCGCTGTGGATGTTCGGGTTCTCCTGCCTTGGCCCCGGGGATGCCGAGGGCGATCCACCCCATGCCATCGCCGTGTTCGTCTACCTGACCACTCTCACCTACCTGCTCGTCCTGGCCATGATGCTGTGGCTAGGCGGGCCCGTGCTGGTCGAGTCATGGCTCAAGCGGCGTTCCGGCCGCACCCGGCCCCGCCGCGCGTCCTGACGGCGAATACGTGCCCCCTCCCGCAGCGGCCGAGGGGATCGTGACAGTGACGGACAGGCCGCCGTCGTCGCGGGAGCGGGCGGTGGCCGTGCCGCCGTGGATCGCGGCGATGGACGCGACGATGGCCAGGCCGAGCCCGGAGCCGTCGTGCGACGTGCGATGGCTGAGCCGCTGGAACGGCTGGAAGAGGCGGCCGGTGTCGGCCGGGCTGATGACCGGGCCGGTGTTGGTCACGATCAGCTGGCTGAACCCCGCGGTGGCGCGCGTGCTGACCCAGATGTCACCGGCGGCGATGTTGTAGCGGACCGCGTTGTCGACCAGGTTCGCGACGAGCCGTTCGGCCAGCACCGGATCGCCCGAGATCACGGCGGGCTCCAGCGTGGCGTGCACCCGCCGGTCACCCAGGCCGGCCGTGTCGAGAACGTCCTCGGCGGCGGTGGCCAGGTCGACCTCCTCGCGCACGGTGAGTCCGCGCTCGTTGCGCGCGAGGATGAGCAGCGCGCCGATGAGGTGCTCGGCGTGTTCCACCGCGGCGCGGATGTCCGCGGCCATGCCACGTAGCTCGTCCCTGGTGCTGTCCGGGTTGTCGAGCACAACGTCGACCGTCGCGCGCATGACCGCGAGCGGGGTCCGCAGCTCATGCGAGGCGTTGGCGATGAACCGCTGCTGGCCCTCGAACGCGGCCTGGAGCCGGCCGAGCATCTCGTCGAACGTCTCGGCCAGCTCGCGGAGCTCGTCGCGGGGACCTGTCGGCGCGACCCGCGCCGACAGGTTGTGCTCGGACGCGGCGCGCGCGGCCGTGGTGATCCGGTGCACCGGGCGCAGGGCCCGCCCGGAGAAGATCCAGCCCAGGACCGTGGCCAGGGCGATGACCACGGCCAGCGCGATCAGCGAGTACTGCAGCAGGTGCGACAGCGTGAGATCACGCTGGCCCTGCGCGCCCTGCTGCTGGTAGTACGAGGCGCATTTGGCCAGGAGTGCCGAATCGGGGCGGATGCTCGTTTCCGCGGACCGGCACTGCGCCGCGAACCTGGCCAGGTCAGCCGGGGAAGGATGCTGTCCGCCTTTTCCCTGGACCTGCCCCTGGGCCGGCAACTGGGCCACCTGGGCGTAGCTGACCGCCACCACGATCGCCCCGCACACGGCGAACAGGCCGGTGTACAGCACGGTCAGCCGGGTGCGGACGGTCAGCCGCGGGCGGCTCACATCCGGTACCCCTTGCCCACCACGGTCTCGATCAGCGGCGGGTCGCCGAGCTTGCGCCGCAGCCGGGTCATCGTCACCGAGACGATGTTGCTGAACGGATCGGCATGCGCGTCCCACACCCGCTCGAGTAGCTCCTCTGCGCTGACCAGGGCGCCGTCGGCGGCCATCAGCGTCTCCAGGATCCCGAACTCCTTGCGGGTCAGCGACAGCGACCGGTCACCGCGGCTGGCGCGGTGCCGGACGCGGTCCACGGCCAGGTCCGCGCGGCGCAGCACCGGCGGCGCGGACGGCGGCCGGCGGGACAGCGCCCGCACCCGCGCGACGAGCTCGGCGAACGCGAATGGCTTGCCGAGGTAGTCGTCCGCGCCCAGTTCCAGCCCGTCGACCCGGTCCTCGACGGCCGCGGCGGCGGTGAGCATGAGGATCCGCGGGCCGCCGCCGGCCAGCGTGCGGCACACCCGATCGCCGTGCACGACCGGCAGGTCGCGGTCGAGCACGATCACGTCGTAGGCCGTCTGCGCGGCGGCCTCGAGCGCCGCCGCGCCGTCATGCACGGCGTCCACGGCCATCCCCGCCTTGCTCAGTCCCTGAGCGATCCGGCCGGCCAGCGTCGCATGGTCCTCGACCACCAGCACCCGCATCCCGCCATCATCCGCCGGCGGGCATGACATCCGTGCAACATCGCCGGTAGCGCTGCTGTCACCGGCCCGGGCGTAGGAATGGCAGGCATGACGCCCAGACCCATCCCGGCCGCGCGAGCCGCGCCCGCCATCATTGCCACCGCCATCATTGCCACGGCCATCATCGCCACGGTCGCACTGGCCCTGCTCGCGGCGTGCGGCGGCAGCCCGGCATCCGCCGGTCCCGGCAGCCCGGCATCCGCCGGTCCCGGCAGCTCAGCGAGTGCCGGAACCGGATCAGCAGCTGCCGGGAGCGCAGCGGTCAGCTACGCCCATTGCATGCGTTCCCACGGCCTGCCGGACTATCCCGACCCCGGCAGCAACGGAACGCTGCCCAAGACCAGCGCGCGGCTGCTCGGGGTCAGCACCGCGGTGTACACCGCGGCCCAGAACGCCTGCCAGAACCTGCTCCCGGCGGTCGGCACGTCGCTCACCAGCAGCTCGCTCCAGCAGTGCTACCTGGCGGGCGTCTGCCCGCAGGCCCTGGTGCAGCAGGCGCTGAGCGCCGGGCGGGTATTCGCCCAGTGCATGCGCTCCCACGGGGTGCCGTACTGGCCCGACCCCACCGTCGATGTCGAGGGACGCCCGCTGTTCAACATTAACGTCCCGCGTCCGCAGCCGCAGCAGGTCACCACAGCGGGGGATGAATGCTCGCGCCTGCACCCCGCGGGCTCGCTGCTGGCGTACGGGTGAGATCGTGACCAGGAAGGTGGCCCTGGGCCTCGTGATCGTGCTGGCGGCCGGGCTGGCATCGGCGTGGCGGTCCGGGGTGCTGTCTCCGGCCGCCCCGGCCGCGGACGCGGCGCCAGGCGCGCCCGGCCCGGCCACGGCGGCGGTGACCAGGCAGGACCTGTCGGCGGTGCTGCCGGTGACCGCGGTGCTGGGCTATGCCGGGTCCTGGACCGTGACCGGGCGGGGCGGCGGGACGCTGACCTGGCTGCCACCAGCCGGGCAGGTGGTCAGGCAGGGGCAGGCGCTGTACCGGACCGGTGACGGCGCCCCGGTGGTGCTGATGTACGGCAGCGTCCCGGACTGGCGGGCCCTGGGGGAGGGGATCACCGGCCAGGACGTGACCCAGCTCAACCACGACCTAGTGGACCTCGGCTACGCCAGCGGCGCGGATGTCGTCGCGCTGGGCTGGGACTACTACTCGTGGCACACGGCCTCTGCGGTGCAGCGGCTCGAACAGCACCTGGGGGTCCAAAGCCCATCGGGATCGCTGCCCTTGGGGCAGGTGGTGTTCGAACCGGAGGCGCTGCGGGTCAGCCAGGTAACCGGGAGCCTGGGCGGTCCGGCGGACGGCCCGGTGCTGACCGCCACCTCGGACCGGCACGTGGTCACGATCCCGCTGGACGTCGCCGACCAGTCGCAGCTCAAAGCCGATGACACGGTGACGGTGACGCTGCCGGACGGGGCGAGCACGCCGGGCCTGGTCTCCTCGGTCGGCAGGGTGGCGACCACCACGCCCGGGGGGCAGGGGAACCCGGCCACGACGATCCCGGTGCAGGTGACGCTGACCGACCCGGGGGCGGCCGGGACCCTGGACCAGGCGCCGGTCACGGTGAACATCACCACCGCCACCGCGAGGAACGTCCTGGCCGTGCCGGTGACGGCGCTGCTCGCCCAATCCAAGGGGGTGGGTGGGGGATACGACGTCGAGGTGGCCGGCCCGGGGAACACGCGGCGCTGGGTGCCGGTCACGGTCGGGCCGGTCTTCGACGACGCCGACGGGCTGGTGCAGGTGACCGGGGCGCTGACCCCCGGCCAGCGCGTCGTGGTGCCGGCCTCGTGACCGCCGGGGCGCGGTCGGCCCGCCCGCTGGTGCTGGAGCTGGACCGGGTGTCGAGGGTCTACCCGGGGCAGCCGCCGGTGCGGGCCCTGGACCAGGCGGACCTGGCCGTGACGGCCGGGGAGCTGGTCGCGGTGACCGGCCCGTCCGGGTCGGGCAAGTCCACGCTGCTCCACCTGATGGGCACCCTGGACCAGCCGACGGCCGGGTCGGTGCGCGTCACCGGCCTGGACGTGGCCCGGATGCGCGACCGGGAGCTGTCGGCGTTGCGCGCGTCCCGGATCGGGTTCGTGTTCCAGCAGTTCTTCCTGGCCGAGCACCAGAGCGTGCTCGGCAACGTCGCCGACGGGCTGCTGTACGCCGGGGTCTCCCGCGCCCGGCGGCGGCAGGCGGCCGCCGCGGCCCTGGCCCGGGTCGGGCTGGCACATAAGGCCGCCGTCCGGCCCGCCCAGCTGTCCGGCGGCGAGCGCCAGCGGGTCGCGATCGCCCGGGCGATCGCGGGCCGCCCGCCGCTGGTGCTGGCCGACGAGCCGACCGGGAACCTGGACTCGGCCACCGGGGCCTCGATCCTGAACCTGCTGGACGAACTCAACCGCCAGGGCACCACGGTGATCGTCATCACCCACGACCACGCGGTCGCCGCCCGGACCCGGCGGCGCATCGAGATGCTCGACGGGCACATCGTCGCGGACACCGAAGGAACCTCATGACCGGCTCCACCGGCTCCACCGGCTCCACGGGCTCCACCGGCTCCACCGGCTCCACGGGCTCCACCAGGCCCCTGTCCACCGCCCCGTCCGCCCCGTCCGCCCCGGTCACCCCGGCGTTCCCGGCCAACGCGGACACCCCGGCATCCCCGGCTGCCCCTGTCGCCCCGTCCGCGGTCCGGCTGCGTCCCGCGGACCTGGCCGCCCTGGCCGGCATCGGGCTGCGTACCCGCCCGCTGCGCGCGGGGCTGTCGGCGCTGGGCATCGCGATCGGCGTCGCGGCGATCGTGGCCGTGCTGAGCCTGGCCGCCTCCTCCCAGGCCGCGCTGCTGGCCGAGATCGCCCGGCTGGGCACCAACCTGCTGACCGTCACCAACGGGCAGAACCCGGCCGGCGGCGTCGCCGAGCTGCCGCGGGCGGCGCCCGGCATGATCGCCCGGCTGCCCGGGGTCACCGCGGTGCAGGACACCGGCGCCGTCAGCGGCGTCGACGCCTACAAGTCCCCCTACGTCCCCTCGATCGAGACCAACGCCCTCAGCGTGGACGCGGCCACCCTGGACCTGCCCGCGGCGGCGGGTACCAGCCTGGCGCAGGGCCGGTTCCTGAACGCGGCGACGGCCGGCCAGCCGGTCGCGGTGCTCGGCGCCCTCGCCGCGCAGCTCCTGGGCATCGACCGGATCCGGCCCGGGACGCGGATCTGGGTCGGCGGCCAGTGGTTCTACCTGACCGGCATCTTGAACCGGGACCCCTACGTGCCCGAGATCGACTCGGCGGTCCTGGTCGGCTTCCCGGCCGCCGAGAAGTACCTGCACTTCGACGGGCATCCATCCCAGATCTACGTCCGCACCACGCCGGACGACCAGGCCGTCACCACCGCCGTCGACGACCTGCTCGGCGCGCAGGCCAACCCTGAGAGCCCGGGCCAGGTGACGGTCTCCCAGCCCTCGGCCGCGCTCACCGCCCAGGCCGACGCCCAGGGCGCGCTCGACACCCTGTTCCTCGGGCTGGGCGCGGTGGCGCTGCTCGTCGGCGCGATCGGGGTGGCCAACATCATGGTCATCTCGGTGCTGGAGCGCCGCGCCGAGATCGGGCTGCGCCGCGCGCTCGGCGCCACCCGCGGCCAGATCCGCGCCCAGTTCCTGGCCGAGGCGATCCTGCTGTCCCTGGCCGGCGGCGGCGCCGGGGTCGGCGTCGGCGTGGCCGCCACCGCCGCCTACGCCCGCGGCCACGGCGAGGCCGTCGTCATCCCGCCCGCGGCCTGGGCCGGCGGCCTGGCCGCGGCGGTCGTCATCGGCGCCCTGGCCGGGCTGCTGCCCGCCATCCGCGCCGCGCGCCTGTCCCCGACCCGGGCGCTCCTGAGCAGCTGAGCGGGTCCGCGTCAGCGCCGGACCGGGAAGGGCCGGTCCTCGACGATGCGCTTCATCACGATCGTGGAGCTCATCCGCTGGATGCCGGGCAGGGCGGCGAGTGTGCTGTCCCGCAGCTCCTGGTACGCGGCCAGGTCCGCGGTCGCGACCCGGATCAGGTAGTCGGGGTCGCCGAACAGCCGTTCCGCGTGCCGCACCTCCGCGATCTCGGCCAGGCCCGCCTCGAAACGCGCGATCGTCGTGGCGTCCTCCCGGTCCATGGTCACCGAGACCAGCACCTCGAAGCCGAGACCGACCGCGGCGGGATCGATGACCGCCCGGTACCCGCGGATCGCCTTGGTCCGCTCCAGTTCGCGCAGCCGCCGGTGGCACGGCGCCACGCTCAGCGAGACCCGCTCGGCCAGCTCGGTGACGGTGAGGCGTCCCGCCACCTGAAGCTCAGCAATAATCTTCCGGTCAACTGCATCCATGGCAAAGATTATTGCCCCAATTGAGCATTCACGGCACAAAGAAGCAAAAATAACCCGACCCAAAGCGCGTAGTTTTGCTTACACGACGAAGAACGACGAAGAACGACGAAAAACGACCAAGAACGACGAAGAAATAAGCGAAAGCGCCGCCCTTCATGATCAACGTGCTCGACTACGCCCCGGTCGCCGCCACCGGCTTTGCCATCCCGCAGTTCCTGCCCCAGATCCTCAAGCTTCGCGCCACCGGCGACACCGCCGGCGTCTCCTTGGCGTGGGCCATCCTCACCGGCCTCAACAACGCGGCCTGGCTCACCTACTTCACCCTGGAGCACTACTGGACCGCGCTCATCCCCTCCTGCTCGGCCACCGCGCTGGCCGGGACGCTGGCGATCCTGCTCACCATGAGGGACAGGCCGGGGCAACGGACAGTGATCCCGATCGCCGGGTGGGCGGCGATGCTGGTCGCGGCCGGGCTGATCCTGGGCCGCGCCGGCCTCGGCGCGCTGCTCACCGCGGCCTTCGTCATCCAGGTCGCGCCGTCCCTCTGGACCGCCTACCGGACCCAGCGCCCCACCGGCGTCTCCGCCGGGACCTGGCTGCTCATCCTCGGCGAACTGACCTGCTGGCTGGCCTTCGGCCTGCACAAGTCCGACCCGCGGCTCATCACCCTGGGCCTGACCGGCGTGACCGCCGGCGCGCTCATGCTGACCCGGATCTACCGGACACGACGCCGGGCCCGGGAGCAGCCAGGCTCCTGGCCAGGGCCAGGATCTGCTCCGCGGAAGGCATGGCAGAAAAGTCTGCCCGGGAAGGCGTAGTGAGCCGCTTGGCCAGCCATCCCTCTACCGCACGCAAGTCGGCTTCGATGATGTCGCGCTGATCTTGCTCGGGCAGCACGATGAGCAAGTTCGCGGCGGCGAGCCGGGCCGCCGCGACAATGGTAGCGGGGTGAATGGTGTCACCCAGCGAGGGAAGAACACTAATGTCTGGCCTGGCCGACAGGTATCGGGCAAAAGCCTCGGTCCGCTGCGCTCGCATTCTTTCGGAGCTCTCTCGCTGCCAGCGTTTTTCGTCAGTCTTGAGGTCCCACATATGTTTGAAGCTCGCAGCGCCGAAGCCCGTTATGAGGGCACCCACCACAGAGGCAACCGGGGTGAAGATCTGACTGAAAGAAACGCTCGTTGCAGCCGGCGCGGCCGCAGCTAGGATCACGGCGCGCTCTCAATTGAGCCGTCGGCCGCCGGCCCTTGCTGCGGACGGTAATGCAACAATGCCTCCAGCTGCGCCAAGTCCGCCCTCGCGCCCTGCTCGACAAGCAGCGGCCACGCCGTATAGAACGCCGTCTGTATTTCGGGCAGATTTTCGCCGGTGGCCAGCGCGGCCCGGCCTATAGAAACTTGAGTGCGTGCCTCCCAGAGCGTGTCTTGGCTGTGCTGGAACATTTTCAACGCTCGCTCAAAGAGGTTCCGTGCGCGGTTCGTATCGTTCTGGGCGAGGTAGACCAAGCCGAGGCTGTGCAAGACCTGGCCTTCCCAGTGATCGTCCTGCGATTCTCGGAGAAAAGTAAGGCACATGTTTAGCTGCTCTAGAGCGGCGTCAAATTGATTTTCCTCGCGCAAAGCCTCGCCCAGGCTACGTCGAGCCAGGATTACCCAATGCGAGTCCTCAAGCTTCTCGAATATCAGCAGACATTCCTCCAGCAGTTCTCGTGCGTCGTGCGAACCGCTGTCGAGATAAATGTCGGCGAGGCTGAGCTTTGTTGCGGCGATCCAGCGTTCAGCTCGCTGGCTTTCGTTTTCCAGGATATGCAGCGCCTGCCTGCACATATCTTCAGCCTGGTCGAACTGCCCGCGCTGGCGGTATATCGTCGACATCGACCGCTTGGCGATGGCCAGCTGGCGATGCTCGTTTGCGTCTTCGAGTATTTTTAGGCTGCGCCTAAAGCAATTCTCCGCCGCATCCCAGTTTCGCATATAACGATACACGTCGCCGAGAGAATTAAGGCTCCGCCCTACCTGCAGCTGATCATCGTGCTGCCGGAAGACGGCTATGGCGCTTCGATAATAACGGATTGCATGATCCCACTGCCGTCGTGACCCATTCAAGCGACCTAGGCCATAGCTCAGATATGCAATGCCCTTACTGCGAGCAGGCACGATCTTCGCCGCTGCTTCGTGGGTTTGTTTCCAGCTCTCCCACTTTCCCCGGATTTCAAAGAATTCCACCAGCGCCCGACACGTCTGCCAGGCGATTTCTCGGTGATTCTCCTCGCAGGCGCGCTTCACCGCGGCGACCAGATTCTTATGCTGCTTCTCCATCCAGTCAAGCGACTGGTCTCGACTCCGCGGCCAGTCCTGATCGTGTTTGGGTCGCAGGGAGCGGATGGTCCGGTCCGCATCCTCAGCCTGGTCGCGATAAAAAGACAGGGCGATCTTCAGCTGCGCCTTCGCTTCCCTGTCGTCCAATTGATCTCTCGCGAACTGCCGCCACAGCGAGTGCATCGTGAAGAAATCTGGATCCTTGGTACCCTGAATTAGCTCCAGCGCGCGCAACTGCTCCAGGAGCAGGCGCGCACCGTGGAAACCAGAGCCACTCAACCGCGCGCCGAGCGCGATATCAAAAGACTCACCGGGAACGATGCTCAGCCGGCGGAACAACGTTGACTGCTCGCCATCGAGGGCGTCATAACTTACCCGGAAGCATGCCTCAATTGTTCCGCGCTCCGCGCCGACCAGCTCGGTAAGGTGTGACTGAGGCTCGTGCCGGTCGAGGTTGTCCGCCAGTCGAGTGAGACTGTAGCCGGGATTTTCTTCCAATCGGGCAGCGAGGATTCTGATCGCGATAGGCAAGCCGTCGCAGGCCCGCAGCACCCTGCCGAGTTGTTCGGCGTGTTCTGGATCGTTAGGACTCCGGTTCGGCGCGATCTTCTCAAAAAGTTCTGTTGAAAATTCGTCTGAAAGCGGCTCCAGATGCAATGATAGTCCATTAATGTAAAGGCGTCTGTTTGACGTGAATATTACGAGGCATGTCGGGCTCCGGGGAACAAGCAACTTCACGCCGTCGAATGCCCGGACGTTATCCAGGAAGATAATCAGATGTTTCTTATCGGTTGCTTTAACAAACTCTGCGGGTAGGTCAATTGCGTCCTTTGGGAGCTGGTCGGGATTCCGTCCGAGTTGGAGCAGGAAACTGCGTAGAACCTGTGAGGTATCGAGCACGCCGTTAAGCACCGGAGTGGTATTGAGGTCGACGTAAAGCGCGCCGTCCTCATACTGGTCCTCGACTAGGTAGGCAAGGTTCGTCCCGAGCGCAGACTTCCCCACACCCGGCATCCCGTAGATGCCCACGTGCAACGACTCGCGGTGCCGGTTCGCAGTGAGCCGGCCGGTGGCCAGGAAGTTCAGCAGGCTTTCGAGTTCGGTGGATCGCCCGACAAGATCTGTGTCCGGCGGCAGCATGGCTGGTCTAGGCAGGCCCGCGTACAGCTCTTCATGGCCGATACCGCCCATTGAGTTACCCCCCACCAGATGAGACCATTGTCTGGTAAGTGTACGGCGTCCCATAGTGATGGAAAGGGTTGATAGAAACCAGATATGCGTCTTGGTCGGGTGGCCTAGCCGCGTCGTGGCTCGACTGGCCTTACGCAGATTTCCCTGAGAGTGGTAACTGCGAGTAATCTGCCCTGGTGAGTGCGGGAGCCCGCCATAGGATGGCGGGCGAGTCACGATCGCGTTCCGCCCGATCTGTTGTGTACCTGCATGGAGGCACGCTGTGGATGCTCGACCCACCGCGCTCGAGGCTCTTTCCCGGAGGCCCGCGGTGTCCGGGCTGATCCTGGACTTCGACGGCGTGCTGTCCCCTATCGTCGAAGACCCCGCGACCAGTGCGCTGCCCGGGTCCACAGCCGTGCTCCTGGCCCGGATCGTCAAGGTCTTGGGCTTGGTGGCAGTGATCTCGGGGCGCCCGGCGCGGTTCCTCGTCGATCATGTCAAGGTCGACGGGATCCTGATGCTCGGTTCCTACGGAATCGAGGAGATCCGCCACGGCGCCTGGCGCGTTGATCCGGCGGCTACTGAATGGCTCGGCGTGGTCAAGGACGCGTCCCGGCTGCTGGCGCATGAACTGGGCGCGTCGCCCGGCATCCGGATCGAGGAGAAGTCCGTGTCGGTGGCCGTCCATTGGCGGCAAGCCCCTGATCCGGAGGCTGCGGCCGCGCGAGTCCGCGACGTTACCCTGAGCGTTGCCGCTGCCACCGGGCTTCGGCTCAAGGGCGGCAAACTGGTGGAAGAGTTGCTTCCGCCGATCGAGGTGGACAAGGGCTCGGTGGTCTCCACGATGCTGGAGAACGAGAACCTAGCTACGTCGGCTTATGCCGGTGATGACCTCGGAGACCTCCCCGCTCTGCACACGGTGCGCGACCGAGGAGGTTACGCCCTCGTCGTCGACCATGGACCTGAGACCGACGCGAGCCTTCTCGAGGTGGCCGACGAGGTTTTCGACGGCACCGTGACGTTCGCGGCCTGGCTCGCGGACCTGGCCGACGCGCTCGGCGCCTAGCGTGGCCTTCCGAAACCGGCCAGGCCTGAACCACACCGCCTAACCATCACGCTCCAGTGTCCCGAGGAAACTCCGGGCCCAGTACGCCACGTCGTGCTCACGGACCCGCCGGCGCATCAGCCGCATCCGGCGCCGGGCATCGGCCGGGCTGATCGTGGCCGCGCGCACGATGGTGTCCTTGAGGCCGTCGATGTCGTGCGGGTTGACCAGGAACGCGCCGCTGAGCTCGTCGGCCGTGCCGGTGAACTCGCTCAGCACCAGGGCGCCGCTCTCGTCGTAGCGGCAGGCCACGTACTCCTTGGCCACCAGGTTCATGCCGTCCCGCAGCGAGGTCACCAGCATCACGTCGGCGGCCAGGTACAGCGCGGCCATCTCCTCGCGCGGGTAGGCCTGGTGCAGGTAGTGCACGGGGGGGTTGCCCACCTCCGCGTGCTCGCCGTTGATCCGGCTCACGGCCAGCTCGACGTCGTCCCGCAGCACCTGGTAGGCGCCGACCCGCTCCCGGCTCGGGCTGGCCACCTGGACCAGGACCACCCGCGGGCCGAGCCGGCCCTCGCGGAGCAGTTCGCCGTAGGCGCGCAGCCGGACCGGGATGCCTTTGGTGTAGTCGAGCCGGTCGATGCCGAGCAGGACCGTATCCGGCTCGTCCAGGGCCAGCCTGATCTCGGTCGCGCGCTTGCGGACGTCCTCCCGCCGCGCGATCTGCTCCAGGGCCTCGGCGTCGATCGAGATCGGGAACGCCGCCGCCTGGACCTCGCGATCGCCGACCCGGACCGCCGAACCCCGCGTGACCAGGCCCGCCGCCCGGCGGCAGGCGCGCAGGAAGTTCGTGGCGTCGGCGCGCCGCTGGAAGCCGAGCAGGTCGGCGCCGAGCAGCCCGGTGATCACCTGACGGCGCCAGGGGAGCTGGGCGAAAATCTCGTAGCCGGGGAACGGGATGTGGTTGAAGAAGCCGATCCGGACGTCGCTGCGCTGCTCGCGGATCAGCTGCGGGACCAGTTGCAGCTGGTAGTCGTGCACCCAGATAGTGGCGCCGGGCGCCGCCTGGTCGACCGCGGCCTGGGCAAACGCCCGGTTGACGGTCACGTACGCGTCCCACCACCGGCGGTGGAACGCCGGCGGGGCGATCACGTCGTGGTACAGCGGCCACAGTGTCGCGTTGCAGAAGCCCTCGTAGTAGTCCCGGAACTGCTCGGCGGACAGGCCGATACCCACCAGGTCCAGGTCGTTGGCCCGGAACGGCCCGGGCGCGGGCCCCGTGTCACCGGTCCAGCCGATCCACACGCCGCCCGACTCGCGCATCACCGGTTCCAGCGCGCTGACCAGCCCTCCGGGACTGGGCCGCCATTCCGCCGCGCCGTCCGGGCCCTCGGCCCGGTCCACCGGCAGCCGGCTGGACACCACGACGAACTTATGAATGGGCGACATTGCTTCCACCTTATGCACGCCATCGGCCGCCTTGGCAACTGTCTATCGTCTAGTTACAGTAGACAACGTGAACAATGAGCTGCTCGCCGAGGCCCGCCACACCCAGGAGCGTCTCATCGACGCCGAACGCGACGTGGTCGTGGCCCGCGCCGACTTCTACCGGGCGGTCCGGCGCCTGCACCTGCACGGCTCGTCCCTGCGCGAGCTGGCCGCGGACCTCGGGCTCAGCCACCAGCGGGTGCACCAGATCGTCGAGGAGGCCGGCGGCTCCCGCCGCTGGCTCCGCACCCGCAGCGACGGCCCCCCGCTCCCGGCGCGCGACAAGCGCGGCAAGCCGAACCGCCAGGATCAGTACCTGTTCTGCACGTTCTGCGGCACCCCGCGGAACCAGGCGCGCAAGCTGATCGCCGGCCCGGGCGTGTTCATCTGCGACGGCTGCGTCACGCTGGCCAGGCGGGTGATCGCGGACGCCATCACCATCACCACCGACGTCGGCCCGCTACACGCCGTGCCGGAACAGATGCCGCGCGCCCAGTGCAACTTCTGCGGTAAGCGACGCGACCAGGTCGCCGGCCAGGCCGGCCTCCTGATCCCCGCGCAGCTCGCCAAGAAGCCCAACCAGCACGCCGTCATCTGCGACGAGTGCCTCGACCTGTGCGACGAGATCATCGCCGAGGAGATCAGCACCGAGGAGATCAGCACCGAGGAGATCAGCACCGAGGAGATCAGCACCGAGGAGATCAGCACCGAGGAAGGCAGCACCGAGAACTAGGACGGCGCGAGCTCACGCAGGTACTGCGGCAGCATCGCCCGCCACGTGTGCCACTGGTGCGACCATTGCTGCCCCCAGTTGTCCACCCGGTTGGGGATGGCCTTCGAACCCAGCGCATCGGCCATCCGCCACGACTCGCCGACGTCCTCCCACTCGCCCTCGCCCGAGGCCAGGACCACAAACCGGGACCGCAGAACCTCCAGCTGCTCTCCGGATAGCCCCGGCAGGAACTGCAGCGGCGCGGAGAAGTACAGGTCCTGGCTCCAGGCCTCGTCGTAGAAGCGCTCGATCCGGTACGTGCCGCTCATCGCGATCGCCGCGCCGAACACGTCCGGATACCGGCACAGCACCGCCACCGCGTTGAACGCCCCGATCGAGGCCCCGGCCGTCACCACAGCCGAAGCAGAGCCGCCAGAATCCGCAACCACAGCAGGCAGCACCTCCCACCGCACGCACTCGTGGAACTGGTTGAGCAGCCACATCCGGTGCTCGACCGAGCCCTCCTTGGCCACCATGGCCCGGCCCGCCACGCTGTCCACCGAGTACAGCTTGATCTGGCCGTCGGCCAGCAGCGGGCTGCACGCGTCGACCAGCCCGTGCCGCTCGATCTCCTCGGCGTCACCGCCCGCCGACGGGAAGACCAGCACCGGCCGGCCGAACAGCCCCCACCGCACCACCGTGACCTGCTCCTGCATCCGCGAGGAGTACCACCGCTCCCGCACCTTCAGCTCGTCAGCCACAGAAAAGACCGCCAAATCACTCGTAGTAGAACTTCTGCGGACCAGGGAAAATCCAGGACAGCCCGGCGCGCAGCCGGTCCCGCCAGTCCTCCCAGCTGTGCCCGTCGCGCGCCTCGACGTACCGCACCGTCATCCCGGCGCCCTCGAACACCGGGACCATGGACCGGTTCGGGATGATCAGCGGCTCATAGATACCGCAGCTGACGAACAGCCGGTCGGCGACCCGCCGCGGCGCGGCCCGGTACCGGTTCATGAACTTGACCACCGGCTCGAACACCGGCCCGCCGCCGTGGTTGTTCCCGATATCGGTGAACACGAACGACCCGGACTGCAGCAGCAGCGACCCGAACACCTCCGGGTACCGGTACGCGGTGGCCAGCGACGCCACCGCCCCGAAGCTCGACCCCATCAAGCACCGCCCAGAAGCACGCTCCAAAAGCGGCAACTCCGCCGAGAGCCGCGGCACCAGCTCCGCGGTCAGGTACCGGGCGTGCGCCGCCGAGTTCGCGTACTCGGCCAGCCGGTCACCGGGATACACGAACGCCGCCACCAGCTCGGCCACGTCCAGCCGGTGGATGAGGTTGTCCAGCACCGTCTTGGCGGCGGCGTATTCCAGGTAGTCCCCGCCGTCGTGCACGATCAGCAGCGGATACCGCGCCGAACGCCGGAACCGCGCCGGCAGGTACAGCGTCACCCGCGTCTCGCGGCGCAGCGCGCGGCTCGGCACCACCATGTCCACCAGCGACCCCGGCCGCGCCTCGGGATCGGGAAACGTCCACTCCGGCACGACGTACCCGTCCGCGTAGCACACCGACGAATCGCCCACCGGGCTGCGCGCCAGGCGCGGATTGAGCGGGTCGTTGAACCGGGCCCGATTCCCGCCGCGCACCACTTCCAGCTGGTATTCCACCCGCGATCCGGACGGCAGCTCCAGCACCGCGTACCACAGGTCGGTACCGTGCAGCCGGCGCATCGGCAGGTGGTCGGGCAGCCCGAAGATCCGGTGCACCACGAACGCCTCGTCCGCCTCGCCCCGGAACAGGAACGTGCAGCGCGACCCCTCGATGATCGGCACGTCATTGCGGGCCAGGAACCGGGCCAGGAACCGGTCCACGGCGCCGGCGTCCAGCGGCCGCCGCTCCCGCAGCCGGTTGATCGCGAGCTTGCGCCCCGAAGCCACGCCAGCAACGACCGGCGGGGCGCTCATGCCGCCTCGCCCAGCGCAGAAACGTGCCCGTCCAGCCCCAGCACCCGCGCCCCGGCCGGCAGCCCGCCACGAGAAGAGCCCTCGGAAGCAACCTCCACCCGCGTCCCGGCCTCCAAAGGAACGCACACCGCGGGCGCGAAGCGCCGCGCGAACACCGCCATCCGCGGCGCGTCGTCCAGCAGCAGCCGGGCCTTGGCGTGCGGCAGCAGGACCACGCCGCGGACCACGCTCAGCCCGCTGCCGTACACCTCGGCGTGCCCGGGCCCGTGCGCCGACCTGTCGCCGAACAGCACGATCCGGTCCGCCATCGCCATCGCCCCCGCCGACCACGCGATGACCGCCGCGGAGGCCGGCAGCGACGCGGCCACGTTGAACAGGTGCAGCACCTCGGCCAGCACCCCCACGTGCCCCCCGGCGACGACCAGGGCCGCCGCGGAAGCCAGCGCCGAGGCCACCGAGGCCCGGTGCGCGGCGATCACCGGCCGGTCGTGCGGCCGCAGCCGGTCGAAGAACTCCCCCCGCACCTCGTTCACCCGCGCCAGATGCGCGGCGTCCAGCGCCCGCACCGCCTCGACCGCCTCACCGAGCGCAGCGCCCGCGTCCGCGTCCCGGTGCTGCAGCGCGTACACCGCCTGCAGCGCGTAGTCCAGCCGCAGCAGGTACAGGTCGGCCAGCTCGGCCAGCACGTCGGACAGCCCCCGCGCCGCCGCCGCGTACTCCGGGTCCCGCTCCTGCACGTCCAGCCAGCGCCCGTACAGCCCCAACCCGAAAGCCTCCCCGCCCAGCAGGGACCGCAGCTCCTCGTCGTCCGGCTCCCGCTCCTGCCACCCGGCCGTGACCGTCGCGAACGGCCCGGGCACCCCGAGCGAACCGATCGTCGGCCGGCGCTGCGGCCCGAGCAGGATCGCTCTCACGACGCGTAGACGTGCAGCGTGCGCCCCACCGTGTCGAGCATGTCGTGCAACACGTCGTAGTCGGGGTGGCGCATCCGGACGTACGCGTTGGCCATGTACCCGGCCGCGACGCCCTGCGTCGGCGTGCCCTCGGGCGGTAGGTGCGCGTCGATCACCCACTCGCCGAACTGCCGCTGCAGCTCCTCCACCCCGCTGTACCCAGAAATAACACCGTCCTGGGAGGGCCGCAGCGCCACGATCCCGCTGGCGAACCGCCGCGACGGCATCGCGCCGACCGAACCGTGCACGACCGCGTCCGCCCAGGCCCGGTACAGGTCCATGTCGTTCCCGGCCGAGTACAGGTCCCAGGCCCCGACCCCCGGCGGCCGGCACCCGATCTCGGAGAACTTGAGTCCCTTGGGCCCGAAGAACCACTCCATGTGCGTGGCCGAGGTCCCGATGCCGAGCGCGTTGATGACCCGCTGCCCCATCTCGCGCAGCTCGGCGTACTCCGGCGCGGAATCGATCCGGTTGGTCGAGATGAACTCCGGCGAGATCCACCGGGTCCGCATCGCCTCCAGCACGTTCGGGAAGTAGTGCGAGGCGAAGTCCGCCGCCACCCGCCCGTCGACCGCGATCGTGTCGTAGAACCCCTCGTGTCCCTCGACGAACTCCTCGACCGCGATCGAGTCCGTGCCCTCCCCGCCGAACACCCCCAGCGCCTCGTCCAGCCCGGCGTCCGAGTCGACCCGCACCGTGCCCGACGCCCCGGCCCCGCTGCGCGGCTTGAGGATCAGCGGGTACCCCACCTGCGCCGCGAACGCGTGCGCCTCGGCCGCCGACGACACCGCGGCCGACGCCGCGGTCGGCACGCCCGCCGCGCGCAGCGCCTCCTTCATCGACGGCTTGTCCCGGCACAGCCAGGCGGTGTGCACCGACGTCCCCGGGATCGTGCACACCTCGCGCACCTGCGCGGTGGACATGATGTGCGCCTCGACCGTGGCCTCCAGCCGGTCCACCCACAGCTTGTCCTGCACCCAGCGGACCGCGCGGGTCATGGCCGCCACGTCGGTGACCGACGGCACCTGCTCGTAGTGGTCCAGCCAGCCCTTCAGGTCCTCGTCGAACCCGTCCGCGGAGTACTCGCCGATGCCGATCACGGTCGCGCCCGCCTGAGCCAGCGCCCGGGCGAACTCCCGCTGGTTCTTCGGGAAAAACGGCTCGACGAAAACCACATTCATGCCTCGAATGGTAAACCCCGCCCCCCGGGCCGCGCCCGCACCAGTGACCGCCCGTAGTGCCACGGCCCGTTCCGCCGAATATTTTTATCCCGAACGACCCGGGGTACAGCGGCCGGCACACGCGCTGAGCTGCGGCGGGTCACGGGGACTCGCCACCGCGCGCGGTTAGTGGTCTCATCAGGGCATGGCCGTTCGCGCTCACCGTCGCCGCCGTTACTGGCGACGCATAGTGACAACCGGCCTGCTGGCCCTGCTCACGGCGGTCCTGTCCGTGGCTCCGGCCACTGCTCGGTCTGCTCGCCCCGGCGCGCCCGGTTCCCCGGGGTCACCTCGGTCGCGTTCAGCCCGGACGGCACCCTGGTCGCCGCCGGGTACGGCGACGGCACGGTCCGGCTGTGGGTGACCGCCACCGGCACCGAACGCGGCCCGGCCGGGCGCGCCGGGTCCGGCCGGGTGACCGCGGTGGCGTTCAGCCCGGATGGCGCGATGCTGGCCAGCGCGGACGCCGACGGGACGATCAGCTGGTGGAGCCCGGCCACCGGTACCGCCACCAACTCGCCGCTGCGGGCCGCCGGCGGGGTGGCCGACGTCGCGTTCAGTCCCGACGGCACGCTGCTGGCCGCCGCCGGGGCCGACGGCGGGGTCACGCTGTGGACCGTGGCGAGCGGCCAGGTCTCCGGCCCGGTGCTGCGTCCCGCCCAGGCCGCCGCGGGCGGCGTGACCGGGGTAGCGTTCAGCCCGGACGGCGCCATGCTGGCCGCCGCCTACGGCGACGGCACCATCGTGCGCTGGGATCCGGCCACCGCCGGGCCGGCCGGGCCGGCGCTGCAGGCCGGAAGCGGCGTGCGCGGCGTCGCGTTCAGCCCGGACGGCAAGTTCCTGGCCAGCGCGGACGCCGACGGCGGGGTCACCGTGTGGACGGTGGCGACCAGCCAGCGCCACGGCCCGGTGCTGCGCTCGAGGTCCGGGGGCGGCGTGACCGGGGTAGCCTTCAGCCCAGACGGCGCGGTGCTCGCCGCCGCCTACGGCGACGGCACGATCCGGCTGTGGAACCCGGCCACCGGCGGCGCCGTCGGGTCGGCGCTGCAGGCGGGGAGCGGGGTGAACGCGGTCGCGTTCGGCCCGGGCGGCAAGCTGGCCGGGGCGCAGGCCAACGGCGCGGTCAAGGTGTGGAACATGGCCGGGTTCCTGCCCGGCCGGTCGGTGCGGGACTGGATCATCCTGGCGGCCGCGGTGCTGGCCCTGGCCCTGGCCGCCGCGGCGGTGACGATCACCACACGCGAGCTCTGGAGGACGTAGTGGAACTCTTGCTGGCCGTGGCCACCCTGGTGGTGGCCGCCGCGGTGCTCTACGTGACGGTCACCATGGGCCAGCGCATCAGGCGGACGACCGGTCCCATGATCGACGAGCTGGCCGGCCAGCTGGAGGCCAGCAACGCCGAGCTGCGCCGCCAGCTCGTGACGATCGTCAACGAGCTGCGCCAGGACCGCGACCAGTTCCGGCTGGACGGCCGGAAGATCCAGGGCCGGCTGGACCACGCGGACAGCCGGCTGACCACGATCGCCAACCAGCTGCAGTCCGACCTGGACACGATCCGGCGGCTCAGTGAGCAGCCCGGCACCCGCCAGCTGCCCGGCCAGCGGTCCGGCGAGTAGGTTTTCCTTATGGTCACCGCCGGGTTCGTCGCGCCCTACCTGCTCGATACCACGACGCGGTTCGTCGAGGCCGCGGCTGGCCTGCCGGACACCAGGCTCGCGCTGATCACCACCGAGCCCGCCGACCGCCTTCCGCCGGGCCTCAAGGAGCACCTGGCCGGGCACTGGCGGGTGGACGACCCGCTCGACGCCGGGCAGATCGCCTGGGCCGTCGAGGGGCTCGGCGGCCAGCTCGGCCCGGTGCAGCGGCTGCTGGCCGTGCTCGAGCAGCTCCAGGTGCCGCTGGCCCAGGTCCGCGAGCACCTGGGCATCCCCGGCATGGACGCGGCCACGGCCCGGAACTTCCGGGACAAGGACCAGATGAAGACCGTGCTGCGCGCCGCGGGCGTGCCCTGCGCGCGGCACCGGCTGGCCGCCTCGGCCGCCGCGGCGTCCGGCTTCGCGGCCGAAGTCGGCTTCCCGCTGGTGGTCAAGCCGCCCGCCGGGGCCGGGGCCAAGAGCACGTTCCGCCTCGACGACGCCGGGGACCTGGAGTCGTGGCTAGCGGTCGCGCCGCCCGCCCCGGACCGGCCCGCGCAGATCGAGGAGTTCCTGACCGGTGAGGAAGGCTCCTACGACAGCGTGATGGTCAACGGCGAGATCGTCTGGGACTCGATCTCGGCCTACCTGCCCACCCCGCTGGAGGTGCTGCGCAACCCGTGGATGCAGTGGGTGGTGCTGCTGCCCCGCGACGTCAGCGGGCCGGAGTACGCCGGCATCCGGCAGGTCGCGCCCGTCGCCCTGCGCGCCCTGGGCCTGGAGACCGGGCTCACCCACATGGAGTGGTTCCGCCGCCCGGACGGCTCGGTGGCCGTGTCCGAGGTCGGCGCGCGCCCGCCCGGCGCGCAGATCACCTCGATGCTGTGCTACGCCCACGACTTCGACCTGTACCGGGCCTGGGCCCAGCTGATGATCGACGGCGGCTTCACCCCGCCCGCGCGGCAGTGGTCGGCCGGCACCGTCTACCTGCGCGGCCAGGGCGCCGGGCAGGTCCGCGCGGTGCACGGCCTGGACCGGCTGCCGTCCTGGGTCGCCGAGCTGGTCGTCGACTCGCGGCTGCCCAGCCCCGGCCAGCCGTCCTCGGGCAGCTACGAGGGCGACGGCTACATCACGATCAGGGACCGGCAGACCGGCGTGGTGGCCGCCGGGCTCAAGGAGATCCTCGGCGCCGTCCGCGTCGAGCTCGGCTGACCGCCGTGAACGTCCTGATGATCTCGCCCGGCTACCCGGCGGAGATGGCGTTCTTCACCCGCGGCCTGGCCCGGGCCGGCGCGACCGTCATCGGCCTGGGCGACCAGCACCCCGACGCCCTGCCCGGGCCCGCCCGCGAGGCCCTCACCCACTACGTGCACGTCCGCTCGCTGGCCGACGACGACCACGTGGCCGAGCTGGTCCGCGAGCTGGCCCGGCGCACCGGGGTCGACGCGGTCGAGTGCCTGTGGGAGCCGTACATGCTGCTGGCCGCGCGGCTGCGCGAGGAGCTGGGGCTGCCCGGGCTGACCGTGGCCCAGACCGTCCCGTTCCGGGACAAGGAGCGGATGAAGCAGCTGCTCGACGCGGCCGGCCTGCGCACCCCGTGGCACACCGAGGCCCGGACCGTGGCCGACGTGTGGGCCGCCGCCGAACGCGTCGGCTACCCGCTCATCGTCAAGCCGATCGACGGCGCGGGCTCGGCCGACACCTACCGCGCCGACTCGGCCGCCGAGCTCGACGCCGTGCTGCCCATGATCCGGCACGTGCCGCAGGTCAGCGTCGAGGAGTTCGTCGACGGCGAGGAGTTCACCTACGACACGATCTGCGCGGGCGGGCAGGTCCTGGTCGAGAACATCTGCCAGTACCACCCGCGCCCGCTGCTGACCAAGATGCACGAGTGGATCAGCCCGGTGACCCTGGCCCTGCGCGACCTGGACGACCCGGGCCTGGCGGGCGGCCGCGAGCTCGGCCGCGACGTGATCGCCGCGCTGGGCTTCCGGGACGGGTTCACCCACATGGAGTGGTACCGCAAGGCCGATGGCGAGGTGGTGTTCGGCGAGATCGGCGCCCGCCCGCCCGGCGCCCGCACCGTCGACGTGATGAACTACGCCACCGACGCCGACCTGTTCACCGCGTGGGCCGAGGCGGTCACCCACGGCCGGATCTCCCAGCCGGTCACCCGCAAGTACAACGCGGCCAGCATCTTCAAGCGCGCCAGCGGCGCCGGCCGGATCGTGGATATCACGGGCCTGGACCGGCTCCTGGCCGAGTACGGCGACCACGTGGTCGCCGTCGACCTGCTCCCGGTCGGCGCCCCCCGCCGCGACTGGCGCGCCACCCTGATCGCCGACGGCATGGTCATCATCCGCCACCCCGACCTCCCCCAAGCCCTGGAAATCTCCCACCGCTTCGCCTCCGACCTCCGCCTCTATGCCGCCTGACCCCCGCCGCCCCCTCGGCCTCCTCTCCCTCGGGGCTGAGATAGCGTCGAGGTCATGACCCTTGACGCCGCCGTCCAGCAGGTCCTGCCGTCCGTCCGCGCCGACCTGGAGCGTCTGGTCCGCATCCCGTCCGTGTCCGCCGACCCGGCCGCCGCCCCCCACCTGCGCCACAGCGCCGACGAGGTCGCCGCCCTGCTCGAAGCGGCCGGCCTGCCCGAGGTCGACGTGCTGTCCGTCCCCGGCGGCCAGCCCGCGGTGGTCGCCCGCCGCCCGGCCCCGCCCGGCGCGCCCACCGTCCTGCTCTACGCCCACCACGACGTCCAGCCGACCGGCGATCCCGCCAGCTGGCACACCGAGCCGTTCCAGCCCGCCGAGACCGGCGGACGGCTGTTCGGCCGCGGCGCCGCCGACGACAAGGCCGGCATCGCCGTGCACCTGGCCGCGCTGCGCGCCCACGGCGCCGGCCTGCCGGTCGGCGTCACCGTGCTGGTCGAGGGCGAGGAGGAGATCGGCTCGCCCACGCTGATCCCGTTCCTCGACACGTATTCCGAGCGGCTGGCCGCCGACGCGGTGGTGTTCGCCGACGCGGTGAACTGGACCGCCGACATCCCGTCGCTGACCACCAGCCTGCGGGGCGGGGCCACGATCACCGTCGAGCTGCGCACCCTGGACCACGCGGTGCACAGCGGGCTGTTCGGCGGCCCGGTCCCGGACGCGCTCACCGCCATGTGCCGGCTGCTGGCCACCCTGCACGACGAGCGCGGCGACGTGGCCGTGGCCGGCCTGCACCGCGGCCCGGCCAACCCGGCCAACCCGGCCAACCCGCCCGACCCGGTCGACCTGACCGAGGCCCAGCTGCGCGCCGACGCCGGCGTGCTCGACGGCGTGCACCTCATCGGCACCGGCAGCCTCACCGACCGGCTGTGGGCCGCCCCCTCGATCACCGTCATCGCCCTGGACGCCCCCGCTACCAAGGATGCCTCCAACACCCTGCAGCCGGCCGCCCGGGCCACGGTCAGCCTGCGCGTCGCCCCCGGCGACGACGCCGACCGCGCGTGCGAGGCGGTCAAGGCCCACCTGCGCGCGCACACCCCGTGGGGCGCGCACCTCACGGTGTCCTCGGGCGGCACCGCCGCCCCGTACACCGTCCCGACCGGCGGCCGCGCCTACCTGGCCTTCCGCCGGGCCCTGGAGCACGCCTGGGGCCGGCCCGCCCTGGACATCGGCGTCGGCGGCTCGATCCCGTTCGTGACCGCCTACGCCGAACGCCACCCGGCCGCCGAGATCCTCATCACCGGCGTCGAAGACCCCGACGCCCGCGCCCACGGCGCCAACGAAAGCCTGCACCTGCTCACCTTCGAGCGCGCCTGCCTAGCCGAAGCCCTCTTCCTCGACACCCTCATCCCCACCTGACCCCGCAGCCCCACCTGACCCCGCAGCGCCGCCCGTCCGCGTCGTGACCCGCCCCCGCCCCCGGCTTCCCGCACCGGCACGACACCGATGTCCCATGGGTGTCCTTCCCTTGGAGTGAGCCTCAGGTCCTGCCGTTGAGCTCCATCGTGATGCTGTCGGGACCGTGACCCGGAGCAGGACCGGTGGCGGTAACTACGTCGTTGTGGCAACGAAGTAGTTGGGACTACGTGGTTGTGGCAACGACGTAGTTGGCCCAGCCGCCGGAGGCGGGGAAGGTGGTAACGGGGAGGCAGGCGGGGCAGGAGTGCCCGCAGTGGCCTGACGCTCACCTCGCGGGAAACGCACCTATGTCCCATCGCTGTCGTCCTGGCAGCTGTCCAGTCGTCCTGGCAGCACCGATGTCCCACCGGTGCTGTCCGACGCGGCCCGCTCACCGGTCGAAGACGGTGCGCAGCGCGGTTTCCAGCGCCGCCGCGTCCGGCGGCTCCGCCGATCGCCATGCGATCACCCGGTCCGGCCGGACCAGCATCGCACCCTGCGCGCTGACGCCGGCCGTCCGCGCCCAGCCCGCGTCCGGCACCAGTCGGACGTTCATCGGAACGCCCGCCGTGGCCGCCACCCGCGCCCAGTCCGGCGACGCGGTGAGCATGGTCAGCTCGTAGCCCTGCGGGTCCGCACCCGGCGGCAGCAACGGCAGCCGGGAACCGGCCGAAGCGCTCGGCGCGTCCGGATCCTCGTACCGCTCGCCCGTGCCCGCGGGGTGAACGCGCCGTCGGAGTATCGGAACCCGAACAGGAACTTAGCCGGGTCGACCTGCGCCGCGACCGTCTCGTCCCGGCGATCCGGGGCGGTGCGCTCCACCATGGCCGCGTACTGCTGCTCGACCAGTTCCTCGGCGAAGGACCGGCGCTCAGGGTCGTGGCTGGCCTTCCAGCCGCTGTTCCGCTCTACCCAGCAGGTGCTAGCCGGCTACAGCACTACGGAACTCGAGCTGCTGACCGGGTTCCTCCGCCAGTCCGGTGCGGCCACCGAACAGCTCATCCACGACATGAGGGCCGCCCAGGGCCCGGCCGCCTAGGGTGAGTATGGCGGCGAGGAGTAGCGCGCCACCGTGAACGCGATGATCATCGGCACGTCCAGCGCAAAGATCACCAGCATGACGATCACCAGGGCCAGCGAAGTGCCCCGGGTGTGGTCGCGGACGAAGGCAAACCCGATCATCGCGGCCGAGATGACGTAGGCCAGCAGGGCCCACCGGAAGGCCAGGAAGAACCGCGGCCAGGCGAACTCCTTCAGCCTGGACAGCAGGAATGCGCTGACCAGGACCAGCGCGGCGCTCACCGCCGTGAGCGCCGCGGGCGCTGCTAGCGGCGGCTGGCGCGGCACCGAGGACGCCAGCAAGATCCCGCCGATGACGACCAGGGCCAGCGAGGCCACCGTCAGCGGGGCGACCGGCGGGAGGCGTCTCACTGGGTCGCCACCCTGGTCATGATGATGAGCGTGGCGACCTGCATCAGGCCGGTGATCCCCGCGGTGTAGATGAACCGCCGCATGAGCAGCGCGATGACCTCCGCGTCCGGTCGTTCCTTGCGCATCTCGACCAGGACGGTGAGGTTGGCCGGCTCGAGCACGCCGAGCGCGATCACCGCCATCACCCCGACCACGCAGAAGGAGGCGATCAGCCAGGGATGGTTCGGGTTGGCGGCCGACAGATTCCCCTCCTTCAGCGCCAGCTGGAACCCGGCCGCGAGCGTCATCAAGACCAAGGTCGGCATGAGCAGGACCATGGCCGGCATGAACCGGGCCGAGAACTCGGCCCGGGCTGGGACCGATAGCCGCCCCAGGATCGGCCCTACGATCAGCCCCACGAACAGGTCGACCGCGGTCCACAGCGCCCCGCCCGCGACGTGGCAGAACGTCAGCGCCCACAGCCAGTTGCCTGCGATGGACGCGATGACGAACACCACCACCGCGGCCACGACCGGCAACCCCCGCAGCGGGACCACCTGGACCCGCGGCCGAGCCGCGCCGGGCGCTGCCACGGGCCCCGCCTGCACGTTTCCGATATCAGTCATGTCGACCCCCCGGCGGCCTCCGGCCGGAATCGCCGCCAAGGCTATGATCCCCCGCGGCACCCGGCCGACACATCAGGCCATTACCGCGGGAACCCTGTACGGCGGGCTCGCTTTTCCGCTACGTTGCCACATCGGGAGGCCCTGTATGTCCATCAAGAGCAAGCTCGTCACAGCGGCCACAACGCTGGCCGTCATGGCTGGTGTCGGCGCGGCCGGGACCCTGACCGCGAACGCGGCCACGCCCAAGTGCGGTGCGGCCTGTTCGGACTTCTACAGCGGCGCGACCGGAACGGCCTTCGTCCTCGACACGCCGAACACCGCCGGGCAGCCCGGCCAGGGACTCACCCTGGCCAAGGCCAGCGGTGCCAGCAAGGGCGAGGACTTCAGCGTCGAAGCCCTGGGCACGGTACGCGACTTCTACCGCGCGGGCCTCCTGTCCGGCGGGCTGAACAAGCTCTACGGCGGCCTGTTCGTGTACGAGATCGATTACACCCCCGGCGCCACGCTCAGCGGCCTGTGCCTCGGCACCGCGGGCACGCCAGGCGCCGGCACCCCGGTGACCCTCGAGCCATGCGGCGTGAAGGCCAAGACCGTCTGGATCTTCGCTCAGCAGAAGACCAACAGCGGCACGTTTTACGCGCTGATCAACGCGGCCACCAGCAACAGTTTCCAGCACCCGTACGTGCTGACCACGCTGAAGCCGGGCGCGCCGCTGATCACCGCGCCGCTCGTGGCCAGCACGGCCTCCGGGTTCTCCCACCAGCTGTGGAGCACGGTGGTAGGCGTCCTGCCGGCTTCATCCGCGCACTGACGTGCCCGCCCGGATCCTGCTCGCCGTGGCGGGATCCCTCATCACGGTGGCCGGGGTCGTCTTCGCCCTCCAGGGCGTCGGCGTCATCGGCGGCAGCTTCATGTCCGGCATCACCATCTGGGCCGTAGCCGGCCCCGTCATCGCCCTGGCAGGCCTGGCCCTCATCGCCCTGGCCTTGCGCCGGGCGCGTTAGGGCACGATCACCACAGGTACGGGGGAGCGGCGGGCCAGGCTGACCGCCACCGAGCCGACCAGGCGGTGCGCGGCCTGCGAGGAGCTGCCGACCACGATCGACACCGTGTCGTCCGGGTGTTCCTCGTGGAGCCGGGCGGCCGTGGCGAGCAACTGGTCGGTGATCGTCCCTTGGCCTCGATCGAACCTCCAGCGGTCCTCGCGCCCCTCCAGTTGTTTACTCGCGGAGGCGCGCAGATCCCGCTCGATCTCGTCGAAGCTGACCTCCATCTCGGCGATGGCGTCGGCCGACATCATCTCGACGGTCGTCAGGTGCGCGACGTAGACCACGTCGATGCGGCCGCTGCGGCCCTGCAGCAGGCGGACCGCGGCGTCCAGCGCACGGCTGGACGGCGGTGACCCGTCGTACCCGACGACGAGGAACAGGTTCCCGGAGGATGGCTGTGGAGTGTTCATCGGGGCTAACGCTAGTGCCCGCCGCATCGAGCCGGCCCGGCGGGCCGGCTAGCTTCGGGCGAGGCCGGGGGCCGCAGGCCCGTCACCACGCCGCGGCAACTGGCAGGACGCGAGGCGTCGTGCCTGGCAGCGAGGTAAAGACGCCGTTGTCGATCCGGCCGAATCCGAACGCCTGGACGAGCAACTGGTCACCGTCACCGGCCACAGACAACACCTGGCACATCGATAGGGCCGCATCCTGGGCGTCGGCGTCGTTACCGAAGCGGGTCGTCTGCGTCCGCAGGACCCGGACCAGCCGCCCGTCCGTGCCGGACAGGGCAGCCACCCGGACGGTCGTGGTGTGATGCCTGGCATGGCAGGACGACGTGATGACCTGGCCGCCAGCGCCACCGGGCGCGAGCATCGCGGACTCCAGGCCCGGCACGGGGACGGCGAAGGCGGCCAGCCGGGTCGCCGCCAGGCTGTTGCCGGGCGCTGCGGCGTCGAGCTGGCGGACCCCGGTGATCTCAGCCGGGATCATGCCGTGGCCGGTGTCGTGCCACCAGGGGACCGC
>Ga0070735_10001074_pt1 | contig 27163 bp, 22 predicted proteins | sample Coa_R1_FD_66443 | JGI IMG/M metagenome (GOLD analysis project Ga0070735, IMG submission 66443) | Surface soil microbial communities from Centralia Pennsylvania, which are recovering from an underground coalmine fire - Coalmine... | ecosystem: Environmental > Terrestrial > Soil > Unclassified ...
ACCGAGGCCGCTCGCACCGGACTGATCGAGCGCTTCGAGCTCACGATCGCCCAGGCGCAGGCCATCCTGCAGCTGACTCTGAGCCGGCTGACCGCGCTCGAGTCGGACAAGATCCGCCGCGACTACGCCGACCTGATGGAGCGCATCGAGGAGCTGCGGGAGATCCTCGGCGACGAGCAGAAGGTGCTCGACCTGATCAAGGAGGAGCTTCAGGAGATCTCCGACCGCTTCGGAGACGAGCGGCGCACCGAGATCACGCACGCCGAGGGAGAGATCGACATCGAGGACCTGATCGCCGACCAGCAGATGGTGATCTCGATCACGCACTCCGGCTACATCAAGTCGCTCCCGCTCTCGACCTACCGCCAGCAGCGCCGCGGCGGGGTCGGCGTCACCGGGATGGACATGAAGGAGGACGACTACATCGAGCACCTCTTCGTGTCCTCGACGCACGACTACCTCCTGTTCTTCACGAACCGCGGCAAGGTCTATCGCCAGAAGGTCTACGAGCTTCCCGAGGCCTCGCGCACGGCACGGGGGCGGGCGCTGGTCAACCTGCTGCCGCTGCGGGAGGGCGAGCGCGTGCAGTCGGTGCTGGCCACCCGCGACTTCGGCGAGGGCCAGTACCTGGTGTTCGCGACCCGCAACGGCATGGTCAAGAAGACCGAGTTCCGCGCCTACAACACGCCGATCAAGGCCGACGGGATCATCGCGATCAACATCCGCGACGACGACGAGTTGATCGCCGTGCGCGTCACCAGCGGCCACGACGACATCATCATGGTCTCCCGCTCGGGCCAGGCCGCCCGCTTCAGCGAGGATCAGGTCCGCCCGATGGGCCGCGACACGAGCGGCGTCCGCGGCATGAACGTCTCCCGGAAGGGCAACGCGGTGCTGGCCATGGACGTGGCTCGCGACGACACCGAGCTGCTGGTGGTGACCGAAAACGGCTACGGCAAGCGCACGGCGATCTCCGAGTACCCGGTCAAGGGCCGCGGCACGATGGGCGTCAAGACCATCACCCTGACCGAGAACAAGGGCGCGCTCGCCGGCGCCCTGGTCGTGCGCGAGCATCAGGAGCTCGTCTTCATCTCCCAGAACGGGATGGTCCAGCGCACGTCGGTGCGGGGGATCAACCGCTACGGCCGGGCCTCCCAGGGCGTGCGGGTGATGAACATCCGTGACGACGACCAGGTGAGCGCCGTGGCGCTCGTGGTCGAGTCCGAGGCGGCGACGGCCGCGCCCGTGGCGAACGGCGACGGCGACCTCGACGGCGACCTCGACGGCGGTCTCGCGGATGGCAACGGCGAGGTGGCGAACGGCGGCGGCGACGCGCCGGATGACATCGACGTCACCCTGGACGAATAGGTCTCGAAGCCGTCGCAATCGTTCGCTAAGCTCACGGCTACCAGAGAAAGGAGGTGGTCCGAGCTTGTCTGACAGTTTTTGCGGGACCCTGGAGGTGTCCGGCCGCTAGGTCGGAGGCTGACCCCGCTTAGCGGAGTCCACCCGAGACACCGCCGCTCTGGGCGCCGGGACTAGTCCCTCCGGCTTTACGAACCCAGGCGGGTTGGCAGTCGAGTGTTGCGAAGGGCGCCGGCGTCGACGGCGCCCTTCGTGCGTCCGGGCGCCTTGCGCATGCGAGCCGGCCTGGCGCCTGCCCGAGGCGCCCGCCGCTCCCGCCCGCGACAATCCGCGTATGGCCCAGCCCCTGATCGTCGGCGTCGGCGGCAGCACCCGCGCCGGCTCCTCGAGCGAGCGGGTGATGCGTGCGTGCCTGGCGGCGGCCGAGCAGCAGGGCGCGCGCACGCTGGCCGTCAGCGGCTCGATGCTCAGAGTGCCGCTGTACGAGGCCGAGGACCCGGCTCGACCCCCGGCGGCGTCGCAGCTCGTGGCCGCGATCCGCGAGGCCGACGGCCTGATCATCGCCTCGCCGGGATATCACGGAGGCATCTCCGGGCTGATGAAGAACGCGCTCGACTACGTCGAGGACCTGCGCGACGACGCACGGCCATATCTCGATGGGCGGGCGGTCGGCTGCGTGGCCTGCGCAGCCGGCTGGCAGGCCGCGGGCAGCACGCTCCAGGCCCTGCGTGCGGTCGTCCACGCCCTGCGCGGGTGGCCCACCCCGCTCGGCTTGGCGGTCAACACCGAGCTTCGGCTGTGGGGCGCCGATGGCGAGCTGAGCGACCCCGGACTGACTGCCCAGGTGGAGATCCTCGCCGGTCAGGTCGTCGAGTTCGCACATCGCTGGGGGACTGTTCCAGCGACGACTGATGGGGCTCGGACCTCCGCATAAGTGGGTATGCTTAACCGAGCCGCTCGTAGCGGATGTCACGAGCTGGGTAATAGATGATCGTCGCCCCGGCAGTACCGGCACAGCTTCCCCGCACCGAGGCGGGAGCCAGCAGTGGTGTGCTCGCGCTGGTGACCGGCGACCGGCGAAGTGACCAGCGCACTCTGCACTGGGCCTGCGCGCTCAGCGAGGAGCATCAGGCTCCCCTGACCGTGCTCTCGCTGTGGTCGCTGCCTCCGATGTGGCCCTGGATCGCGCTCAGCGGCGCCGGTGCCGCCGTCCAGATCCTGGAGCTGCACCGCCGTGAGCGCATTCGCTGGCTCGAGGCCTGCCTGCGCTCCGAGGTGTCCCAGCCGGTGCGTGTGCTCAGCGTCCGCCACTGCGACTCGCCCGCCCGGGTGCTGGCTGCCGAGCTCATGCGTGGGCGCTACAGCTGCGTGGTCGGGAGCAGGAGGGCGATCGGCCGCCGCACCGCTCAGCGGCTGCGCAAGGATCGCCCTGAGCTCACGCTGCTGCGCGTCTGAGCGCCGCCGGCGCCCCGGCGGGCACACGATCTCCGGCTACGCGGGCAGGTACTGCATCCACGCGGTCGGAATCGACGGGCTCGCCACGTGGATGAACACGGTCGGGCTGGGCGTCTTCGGGGGCCGGCGAAGCTGCATGCCGACGCGATGCGGCAGCTGATCGCCCTTCCGGCGATTGCACGGCGCGCACGATGCAACGATGTTCTCCCAGCTCGACGGGCCCCCCTTCGAGCGCGGGATCACGTGGTCGACGGTGAGGTTCGAACGTGAGCCGCAGTACTGGCAGGTCCAGTCGTCGCGGGCGAAGACGGCGCGACGGGTGATCTTGCGCCGATGCGTGTCACGCGGGATGCGCACGTAGCTCACCAGGCGGATCACCACGGGACGCGCCATCGTCGTGGTGGCCGAATGGAGCTCGAACTCGGCCCGCTCGATCACCTCGGCCTTCTCCTTGAGCAGCAGCACCACGGCGCGTCTGACGGTGCAGACGTTGATCGGTTCGTAGGTGGCGTTCAGGACGAGCACCCGCCCTGCCTCACGTCCGCGTCGCTGGTGCTCGGGTGGCGACGCGGACCATGCTGGGCCGGAGAATGGTGAGGCCATGGCACGCCTAGTGTACCGAGGCTCTCAGCGGCTCTCGGCGCTTCAGGCGGCCGGATACGAGCCCAGCACGCGGGCCACTTCCACCCTTGCGCGCAGCCCCGCGAGCGCCTCTGCGACGTGAGGTTCGGAGTCGTGGCCCTCGACGTCGATGAAGAACATGTAGCGGCCCAGCCCCTGCTTGCGGGGACGCGATTCGATCCGGGTCAGGTTGACATTTCTCGCGGCGAACTCCGACAGGCAATCCACGAGCCAGCCGGGAGCCTCGGAGCCCACGCCCCAGAACACGATCGCGGTCTTCCACGGGCCGCGTGCCGGATCGGGGTCGCCAGGAGCTCCCGGCGAGGCGCCGACCGGGCCCAGCCACACGAACCTGGTTTCGTTGTCGGCCACGTCCTCGACGCCGGCGCGGAGCACGTGACACCCGTAGCGCTCGGCGGCCAGGCGGTTGCCGAGCGCCGCCCAGGGGCCATCGTGCTCTGCCACCGTTCGCACGGCATCGGCCGTCGAGACGCCGGCGCCGGCCTGCACGCGGGCCTGTGGCAGCCGCGCGCGAATGAACCGAGCGCACTGGGCGTTCGCCTGCGGGTGGGAGACCACGACCTCGATCTCCGAGAGCTCCAGCTCGGTGCGCGCGATCAGGCAGTGGCGGATCGGGTGCACGACCTCGCCGACGATGGCCACATCCTGGGTCTCCATCGCCAGCGCGTCGAGCGTGGCGTTGACCGAGCCCTCGAGCGAGTTCTCGATCGGCACGAGCGCTCGCTGCACGGCGCCCGTGTGGACGGCCATGATCGTGTCGTAGATCGTCGGGTAGGGCTCGAGCTCCAGCACACGTCCCCGGGTGGAGTCGATCAGCGCCTCCTGGGTGAAGGTGCCCTCGGGCCCGAAGTATCCGACGCGCATGCCGGCCGATTCAGTGCTCGTGGAGCTGCTGGCGGCGCCCGCTCATCGCCAGCTGCACGGCCTCATCCTCCTCGGGCGAGAGCTCGAGCTCGGCGCGGCCCTCGTGCAGCTGCTTGGCATACAGCCGCGCCGAGTCGCGGTGATGGATCGAGGAGAGGACGATCCCAGAGCAGCTGGCGTCGAGCAGCGCGATCGAGGTGGACTGATGACCCGACATCTCGCCGTAGGCGTCGTAGCGGACCAGCGCGCGGTAGGCCACGGCCCCGTCGAGCCGCTGCTCGTTGGCCGTGACCCGGTTCGAAAGCTGCTCGGCGGCGTCCTGGACGTAGTCGTGCAGCGCCTCGAACTGCCTCTGGAGGGTTGCGGCGTGGCCGACGAGATCCTCGCGGCGCTCGCCCAGGACGGCCAGCTGGTCGCGCCGCAGCCGCCGCAGGCGCAGGGCCAGCACCAGATTGGTCAGGAGCGCGATGATCGCCAGCGCGCCGGCGACGATGGCCACTATGCCCGTCGTGCTGGTCAGCTGGTGCACGCCGGACAGGATAGGCGGAGCGGCCGGGGCTCGTCCCCTACTGGAAGTTGACCGGGAAGGTCTTCGAGTTGTGCACGACTGTCTTCTCCCCGGGCACGCGCTCGATCTGCGCGGTCACCGTATAGCTGCCGGTGGCCGGCGCCGAGCTCAGCGTCACGTTGCAGGTGGCCGGCGCACCGGGGCTGGTCGTGGCCACGGTCGCCGTGCCGGTGACGGACGGACCGGTGCCGCTGGTCGGAGTCGCGGTGACCTTACAGACGACGTTGTGCTCGGTGTTCGTGCCGTCGTTCTCGAAGTTCAAGGTGAACGTCGGGGCGGGGCTGGCCGAGACGTTGTTCGTCCCGGTCGTGCTGAGGGTGTTCCCGTCGGCGCTCACGGTGTCCAGGCGGTGGCCGTGAATGCCCGGCGCGGGCGGCCCGGAGGAGGTCGTGGGCGGCGCGTAGCTCACGTTCAGCTCGCCCGCCACGAAGCTCGGCTGAAGCCAGCGGACGTCGGGCAGGAACACGTCGGTGTCCACCTGCTGGCCGTTGGTGCCTCCGATCCCGATGCCCGCGGATTTCAGCGCTCCCAGCTCGAGCGGCAGGGCATAGTTGCGGTAGGTGACGTCCGAGGCGTAGAGATCGGCCATCGCCACGGCGATGGCGTTGACCGCGTCGGTCTTGGCGGTGCCGGAGAAGGCCTGCTGGACGCTGTCTCCGAACTTGGTGAGGCCGTCGTGGCGCATCTTCAGCGCCAGCACCAGGTACTGCTGAGCCTGGGAGTCCTCCGAGGGCACGCTGAAGCCCTGCGCCTCTGTGAGCTGGCGTCCAGCCGCGTCGCGGGCGTTGAACACCGCCGCCTGCACGTTCTGCGCGCCGCTCGTCGGCGTCAGGCTGCTGAACAGCTGGTGGCTGGTGTTCGTGGACTGGGTGATCACGGCCACGACATGGCTGTTGTAGTCCACGAGCGCGCTGTTTCGCTGGCTCACCTGGCAGGCGTTCACACCGAGAATGACGACGATCAGCAGCACCACGACGAAAGCTCCCAGCGTGAGCTGGCGCCTGCGGATGGTCTGCGGTTCGTAGGGCGGGCGCGAGCGTCCGCCGCCACCGCCTCCGGACCGCCGCCGGGGCGGTGCGCTGCGGGGCGCCGGGCGACGGACTGCTGTGCGAGGCTCGTCCGCCTCGTCGAAGAACGACATGTTGGGCGCGAAGTATGACTCCGCGTACGGCGCAAACCCTTCCTGCAACTGCGCTTGCGAACCAGGGTCCGGTCCCGCCGCCCCGAAAGACAGTTACATGCGCGCGGGCCCTCCGACGGCCTCCACTCGCCCGGCCACGGCGAGCACCCGCGCGGGCGGCCCGGTCGTGCTCGACCGCTACCGGCTCGAGCGCCAGCTCGGCAGCGGCGGGTTCGGCACGGTGTGGCTGGCCCGCGACGAGCGTCTGGAGCGCGACGTCGCGGTCAAGATCCTTCCCCGCGTACGGGTCAACCCCGGGCGCTTCGAGCGCGAGGCCCGAGCCGCCGCGCGGCTTTCGCATCCGGCGATCGTGACGCTGTACGAGGCCGCGGCCGACGACGAGGGCGCCTACCTGGTCTCCGAGCTCGTGCGCGGGCCCACGCTCGAGCGGGCACTCGACGCCGGGCGGCTGTCGGACCGGTCGATCCTCGCGATCGGCATCGAGCTCTGCGACGGCCTCGCGCACGCCCATGGCGAAGGCGTGGTCCACCGCGACGTGAAGCCCTCGAACATCCTGCTCCCCGCCCGGGCGAGCGGCCAGGCGGCCAAGCTCACCGACTTCGGGATCGCCCGGGTCGTGGGCGGAGACACGCTGACGCGCACCGGCGAGCTGGTGGGCACCGCCGCGTACATGGCGCCTGAGCAGGCGGCCGGCCGCGACGCCGCCGAACCGGCCGACCTGTATTCGCTGGCGCTGGTCCTGTACGAGGCGCTGACCGGCATCAACCCGGGCGCGCATCTCGAGCCGCGCCGACGCCTGGCGTTCTACGTGCCGCCGCTGCGCCGCCAGCGACGCGAACTGCCGCGTGAGCTCGGCCAGGCGATCGATCTGGCGCTGCGACCGCGCGCCGGGGAGCGCGGAACGCTGGCCGAGCTCCGTGCGGGGCTAGAGGCCGCGCTCGAGCGGGTCGACGACACGCCGGGAGTGGTCGCGCCGCCTCGGTTGGGAGAGAAGCCCTCACGATCGGGGAAAATCTCCCAGCTCCCCCTCGAGGAGGGGGGTAGGGACGCACGGCGAGCGCAGCGCGTCCGCCAGCCGGTGGCGCTCCCGGCGCGCGCGATCGCAGCCCTGACCGCGGCGGGGGTCACGGCCTGGGTCTGCGCTCACATCCTGGCGATGCCGCAGCCCGCAGCGCCGGCCGCCGCCGCAGCGCTGGCCGTCGCGCTGCTCCCCCGCCTCGGCTGGCTCGCACTCACCGCAGCCGCCGCCGTCGCACTCACGCTCCAGCACCACCCCGGCGACGCCCTGCTGATCGCCGCACTCGCGCTCCCGCAGGTGATCCTGCTCCCCCGCGCCGGAACCCTCTGGCCCCTGCCTCTCCTCGCCCCCGCTCTGAACCTGGCCGTCGGCCTCGGCGGCGCCTGGCCCGCCCTGGCGGCGCGCGCGTCCACCACCTGGCGGCGCGCCGCACTCGGAGCTCTCGGCTGGGCGGCGTTCGAGGTGGTCCACGACGGCCGGAATCCGTGGGCCGGCTCGCTGAAGGCCACGATCAGCCACGTCCTTCACCCGCTCGCGAGCCCCCGAATCCTCGCCATGGTCGGAGTCTGGGCCCTGGCGGCTGCCCTGCTGCCGCTGATCGGCACCTCCCGGTCGCGCGCCGCCGGTATTCTCGCCGTCGCCGCCTGGGTTGCCGGGCTCGTGGCCGCGACCGCCGCGCTGATGCCGGGCGAGGCGACGATGGCCGCCGTGGGCGCGACCGTGGGCGTGCTGGCGGCGCTCGTTCCCCCCAAGGGGTGAGCAGGAACTCCCGTAGCATGGGCTAGCCCGGACCCCCGCGGGGCATACCAAGTACACAGTCATGAGCGTTCTCAGAAGCCTCGAGGAGAAGATCGCCGGGCTCGTCGAAGGCACGTTCAATCGAGCCTTCCGGTCCGAAGTCCGCCCGGTCGAGATCGCGCGCAAGCTCGCGCGGGAGATGGAAGACCACAAGTCGGTCTCGGTCTCGCGTACCTACGTGCCAAACGAGTACCGGGTGTTCCTCTCTCCCCGCGACCGCGAGCGCTTCGCCGACTACGAGACCGCACTGGCCGCCGAGCTCGCGGGATATCTGCTCGAGCATGCTCGCCGCGAGCGCCTCAGCCTGCTGAGCCGGCCCGTGATCGAGTTCGAGACCGACGACCGGCTCGGCCTGGGCGAGTTCGGGATCCAGACCCGGGTCGTCCAGCCGCCGGGCGAGCCCGAGGCCCCGGCCCCACCTCCGGGCGCGATCGAGCAGTCGGGACGCACGATGGTCTACAGCGTGGCCGGCCGGGTCGCCGAACCGCTAGAGGAGCGAGCCCGCACCCATGCCAGCTCCGCGCTTCTGCTGTTCGAGGGTAAACGCGTGGTCGTGGGCCCCGGCGGAGCCACGATCGGCCGCAGCCGTCAGTGCGACATCGTCCTCAGCGACACCGGCGTCTCGCGCGAGCACGCCGAGATCCGCCCGCGCGGCGGATCCTGGGTGTTCACCGACCTGCAGTCCACCAACGGCTCGACAGTGAATGGCCGTCCCGTACAAGGACCCGAGGTGCTGAAGCCCGGCGATGAGATCGCGCTGGGCGGCTTTGCGATGCAATTCGAGCTGGAGTAACCCCATGCTCGATCCCGTTTCCGTAGCGCTCAAGTTCGGCTTCCTGGCTGTCCTCTACCTGTTTCTGATGTGGGTGGCCTGGAGCGCCCTGCGCGACCTGCGCCGGCCTCGGGGCGGGTACGACGCCGTGCCGGCGCCGGCGCCCGTGGACGCCACCGGGATGTACGACGCTGTGGCCGGACTCGCCGATCCGGCGTTCGACGACGCCACGCCGCGGTTGATGGTCGAGCGTGCGCCCGGGCACGAGGCCGGCAGCGCCTACGACCTCACGCGCGGCGCGACGCTCGGACGAGGTAACGTCGAGATCAAGCTCGAAGACCCGTTCGCGTCCTCACAGCACGCACGCATCTCGCGCGAGGGCCACGTGTTCGTGATCGAGGATCTAGGTTCAACGAACGGCACCTACCTGAACGACGAGCCGCTGAACGGGCCCTCCCCGCTTCACCCAGGCGACCGGATCCGGATCGGGGACTCGGAGTTCCGCTATCTCCAGTAGTTGATGTTGCGCGCGACCCAGATCACCTGCAGAACTGACACCGGCCGCCAGCGGCGCGATAACGAGGACAGCGCGTTCGCGCGCGATCCCCTGTTCGTGGTCGCCGACGGCATGGGCGGCGCGCAGGCCGGAGAGGTCGCCTCGCGAATGGCGATCGAGACCTTCGAAGGCGACCTGCCCGAGGGCACGAGCATCGAGCAGCGCCTGGCCGAGCTCGTGCGTGAGGCCAACCGCCGGATCCACGAGCGCGCCCGCGTCGAGCGCGAGCACGCCGGCATGGGCACGACGCTCACCGCCGCCTACCTGGAGGACGCGGGCGTGGCGATCGCCCACGTCGGCGACAGCCGCGCCTACCTCTGGCGCGACGGGACGCTCAAGCGCCTGACCCGCGACCACTCGCTCGTGGACGAGCTCGTGCAACGCGGCAAGCTGACCGAGCAGCAGGCGGCCGAGCACCCGCAGCGCTCGATCATCACCCGCGCTCTGGGCCCGGAGCCCGACGTCGAGGTCGACACGTGGACCTATCCCGTCCGCCCCGGCGACGTGCTCCTGCTCTGCAGCGACGGGTTGACCTCGATGATCTCCGAGGACGATGTGGCCGAGATCCTCGGCGGGGCTCCCAGCCTCGCGCAGGCGGGCGAGGAGCTGGTCGGGGCGGCCAACCAGGCCGGCGGGCGAGACAACATCACCGTCGTCCTGTTCGGGGTGGAGGAGGCAGGCGCGGAAGGCGATGGGGCCGTCACCGGCGAGCTGCCGGTCGTGGAAGCGCCTACCGAACCGGCGACCCCGCCCGCGGCCCCTGCGGTAGCGCCGGCCGCCGTGTCCGGCGCTCCGGCCGCGGCGTCCCGCGGGCCGGTCGCCGACCGCCGCCCGAGGCGACGCCGCTTCGCCAAGCCCGCCGCGCTCCTGATCACGCTTCTGATCATCGTGGCCATCCTCGGCGCGGGCGGCTACCTGGCCAGCCGCCAGCTGTTCTTCATCGGCACCAACCCCCAGGGCGTAGTGGTGATCTACCGCGGCCTGCCGTATGACCTGCCGGCCGGCATCCACCTCTACGAGACCTTCTACGTCTCCGGCTATCCGGCCTCGCTCGTGCCGGCCGACCGCCGGGCGACGCTGTTCGACAACCGCCTGCGCTCCCAGACCGACGCCGTCAACCTGGTTCGCCAGCTCGAGCTGGGACGGATCTCGCAGTGAGGGCGCGCAACCGCGAGCTGCTGGGCCTGATACCGGCCTCGCTCCTGCTGAGCGCGGGCTTCGCGGCGGTCTTCATCCAGCACTCGAACGCGCTCTCGAAGCTCTCGAACGTCTCGCTCACCTACGGCGCGATCTTTCTCGGCCTGTGCGTCGCCGGGCACATCGTGATCCGCCTGACGCTGCCCCACGCCGACCCCTACATCTTCCCGCTGGCCGCCGCGCTGGCCAGCGTCGGGATCGTCGAGGTGTACCGGATCGATCCGGTGGCCGCCCGGCGGCAGGCCGAGTGGCTGGTGATCGGCCTGATCCTGTTCGCGGCGACGATCATCGCCTTCCGCGACTACCGCCAGCTCGAGCGCTATCGCTACACGATCGGGATCGGCTCGATCGCGCTCCTTCTCCTGCCGCGCCTGCCCGGGATCGGCTATTCCGCCAACGGCGCCTACCTCGGCGTCCACGTCCCCGGCCTCGGCATCTTCCAGCCTGCCGAATTCGCCAAGATCGGGCTGGTCGTGTTCCTCGCCAGCTACCTGCGCGACACGCGCCAGGTGCTGGTGATGGGCGCCCGCCGGTTCCTGGGAGTCACGTTCCCACCCCTGAAGCACCTCGGCCCGATGCTCGTGCTGTGGGGCCTGGCGATGCTGATCATGATCTTCCTGCACGACATCGGCTCGTCGCTGATGTTCTACGGCGGCCTGCTCGCGATCCTCTACGTCGCCACGGGCCGGGCGTCGTTCGTGGTCGTCGGGATGATCGCCTTCGCCCTCGGCGCCTGGTACCTGGGCACGCACATCCCGCACATCCACGACCGCGTGGAGAACTGGCTGCACCCCTTCACAACCCTCCAGTACAACAAGATCGGCGGTAGCGAGCAGCTCGCCAACGGGATCTTCGCCCAGGCCGCCGGCGGCCTCTTCGGCCAGGGGTTCGGCGAGGCGATCGTGACCATCCCGGGCACGCACAACTTCCTCGTGCCGGCGCCGGACACCGACATGATCTACGCGATCCTCACCGAGGAGCTCGGGCTGTTCGGCGCCTGTGCGCTCCTGATCGCCTACCTGCTGTTCATCGCCCGCGGCTTCAAGGCGGCGGTGATGGCCACCGACTCCTTCTCGACGCTGTTGGCCGTCGGCCTGTGCTCGGTGTTCGCGCTACAGGTGTTCGTGATCGTCGGCGGAGTGACTCGCGTGATTCCGCTGACGGGCGTGACGCTGCCGTTCATCTCCTACGGAGGCTCGTCGATCGTGGCCAACCTCGTGCTCGTCGCGCTGCTCCTGCTCGTCTCCGATCGCGCCCGAAGGCCCGAGCGATGAGCGCCCAGATCACGCGGCTGTTCGGGCTGGTCGTGGTGCTGTTCGCGCTGCTCGCGATCTTCACCACCCGTTGGACGGTGATCGACGCGCAGTCGCTGAACCACAACAGCCTGAACCACCGCACGCTGATCGCGGCCGAGAAGGTCAAGCTCGGGCGCATCCTGGCCGACGACGGCACCGTGCTCGCCCAGTCCGTCCCCGCTCCGGGAGGCATCTTCACCCGGCGCTATCCGACCGGCCCGGAGTTCGCTCAGGCGGTCGGATTCGCCTTTCTCGCCACGTACGGCTATGCCGGCCTCGAGCAGCAGTACCGCGATCAGCTTCAAGGGGTGCCGACCGGGCTGGCCTCGGTGTTCGGCCGCATCGGCGGCAACCAGCAGGTCGGCAACGACCTCTACACCTCGCTCGATCCGAAGGCGCAGCGACTGGCGGTCAGCATGCTCGCCGGCCGCGAGGGCTCGGTGGTGGCGCTCGACCCCCGCACCGGGTCGATCCTGGCCATGTACTCCAACCCGAGCTACGACGATAACCACCCGAAGACCGAGACATTCGACTATGCGCTCCAGGCCCATTCGCCGCCGGGCTCGACATTCAAGGTCGTCAGCACCAGCGCCGCGCTAGACACGGGCCGCTTCACCCCGAACTCGACGATCAACGGCAACTCGCCGAAGACCATCTCCGGCGTCCCGCTTCAGAACGACAACAACCAGTCGTTCGGCAACATCGACCTGACCACCGCGCTGACCTATTCCGTTAACACCGTGTTTGCGCAGTTGGCGGTGCAGCTGGGCATCGGCACCATGACGGAATACATGAAGCGCTTCGGCTTCTATTCACCGCCGCCACTCGACTACCCCACCAACGAGCTGTCGATCAGCCGGCCACACTCGCTGAGCGCAGGCAACCGCGGCCTGCCGCCAGGCGATCCGAACGAGGACATCGGGCGCATCGGAATCGGGCAGGGCGGGCTCGAGGTCACGCCGATGCAGATGGCGATGGTCGTGGCCGCCGTGGCCAATGGCGGAAAGCTGATGCGGCCGCACTTCGCCACTCGCATTGTGGACCCCGATGGGCGTACGGTTCAGACCATTGATCCGAGCGTCTACCAGCAGGTGATGAAGCCCTCGACCGCCGCTCAGCTCACGCAGATGATGCGCAAGGTGGTCGAGGAGGGCACCGGCGCCCCCGCCCAGCTGGGCGGCATCAGCGTCGCCGGCAAGACCGGCACGGCCTCGATCGGCGCGCCGAACTCGGGCCTCACCGAGCCCTGGTTCATCGGCTTTGCCCCCGCCGAGAGCCCGAAGGTCGCGGTCGCGGTCACGATCGCGCAGACGCGGGGCGGGTTCGGCGGGTCGGTCGCGGCGCCGATCGCCAAGGCGATCATCCAGCTGCTGCTCTCGGAGGGCAGGTAACGGTGTCCGAGGTCGCCGACGGCACCCTGATCGACGGCCGGTACAAGATCGCCTACCGCCTGGGCAGCGGAGGGATGGCAGACGTCTACCTGGCCGAGGACCAGCAGCTGGGGCGGAAGGTCGCGCTGAAGCTCCTGCACCGCCGCTTCGCGCGCGATCCCGGGTTCGTGGAGCGCTTCCGCCGCGAGGCCCAGGCCGCCGCGGGGCTGCAGCACCCGAACATCGTGAGCGTCTACGACCGCGGGGGCTTCGACGACACCTACTACATCGCGATGGAGTACCTGCCCGGGCGCACGCTGAAGGCCCTGGTGCGCGAGGAGGCGCCGATCGCGCCGCTGCGGGCGATCAACCTCACGATCCAGATCCTCCAGGCCGCCCGGTTCGCTCACCGCCATGGCGTCATCCACCGCGACCTGAAGCCGCACAACGTGATCATCGACGACTCCGATCACGCCAAGGTCACGGATTTCGGGATCGCGCGCGCCGGCGCCTCGGACATGACCGAGACCGGCTCGATCATGGGCACCGCGCAGTACCTCTCGCCCGAGCAGGCCCAGGGCCATGCCGTGAGCGCCGGCTCCGATCTCTACTCGATCGGCGTCGTCCTCTACGAGCTGCTCACCGGCCGGGTGCCGTTCGACGCCGAATCGGCGGTGACGATCGCGCTGAAGCACGTCTCCGAGGCCCCGCTCGAGCCCACCCGGGTCAACGCCAGGATTCCGCCCGAGCTCGAGCAGATCGTGATGTGGGTGCTGAACAAGAACCCCGCCGACCGGCCGCAGTCCGCGGACGAGTTCATCGCCGCGCTCGAGCAGGCCAAGGCGGCGATCGAGATGGGCAGCCGCGGCGAGCGCACGGCCGCGATGGCGGTCGTCGCGCCGATGGCCGGCGTGGGCGCCTACCGGGCGGCGGCCGGAACCACGCTGGCTCCGCCCAGGCACACCGACATCATCGTCGGCCCCGAGATCAACGGAGCCCCTCCGCACCACGACGGAGGGCCGCCTGCGGAATACGAGCGACGCCGCGCTCGCTGGCCGTGGATCGTGCTCGTGCTGATCGCGCTGCTCATCGGCGCCGGCGTCGCGGCCTACCTGGTGCTCAAGCCGGTCAAGGTGCTCGTGCCGAACGTCGTCGGCCTGAAGCTGAACGACGCGAGCACGATCATCACCAACGACAACCTCAGCCCAAGCACGATCCAGGTCCCGAGCGGCACGGCGGCGGGAACGGTGATCCGCGAATCGCCGCAGCCGGGGACGAAGCTGAACGAGAACTCGACGGTCACGCTGACCGTGTCCTCCGGCCCCGGCAGCACGGTCGTCCCGGCCGTCGACAACATCAAGCTCGGCCTGGCGGAGCGGCAGATCCGCGCCAACCACCTGAAGGTCGGGACGATCGTCAAGCAGTCCAGCACGTCGGTCCCGAACGGATATGTGATCAGCACGCAGCCGCCGGCGGGCCAGTCTGAGCCGCAGGGCACCGCGATCGAGCTGCTGGTGTCCACCGGCGTGCCCAAGACGCCGGTGCCCGACGTGACCGGCCTCACCTCGGCCGACGCCAAGGCCCAGCTCGAGTCCTCGCCGGGCAACTTCAAGGTCAAGCAGGTCAACCAGACCTCGAGCACGGCCACGCCCGACACGGTGCTGAGCGAGAGCCCGGCACCGAACACGCAGGAGCCGGCGGGCACGGTGATCACGATTGTGGTCGCTCAGGCGCCCACCACCGCCAAGGTGCCCGACGTCCGCGGTCAGACCGTGGCGTCGGCGGCCAACGCACTGGGCCAGGCGGGCTTCAACGTCAAGCAGACGAGCCAGACCGTCACCGACCAGACGAAGGACGGAATCGTGCTCTCCGAGAGCCCGGCGCCGAACACGACCCAGAAGAAGGGCAGTACGGTGACGATCGTGGTCGGCCACTACCAGCAGCCGACGACCAGCACGACCACCACGACGACCACGACAACGCCGACGACCGGATGACGCGTTTGAAGGTGGCGGTGCTCGGAGGCGGGCGCTCCTCCGAGCACGAGGTCTCGCTGAACTCCGCCGCCTCGGTGCGCGAGGGCCTGCGCGAGGCCGGGCACGAGCCGCTGGACGTGCTCATCGATCGCGACGGGGGCTGGACGCTCGAAGGGGAGCCGGTCGCGCTGACCCCGGGTCGCGGCGTCGCCGGCGCCGATGTCGTGTTCCCTGCGCTGCACGGGCCGTTCGGCGAGGACGGGACGATCCAGGGATTGCTCGAGTGCCTCGACGTGCCCTACGTCGGCGCCGGCGTGCTGGCCTCCGCGCTGTGCATGGACAAGGTGTTCTTCAAGGAGCTGATGGCGCGGGCCGGGGTGCCCCAGGTCGGTTACCGGTCGGTGACGGTGGAGGCGTATACGGCTTCGCCCGAGTCGGTGCTCTCGGCGCTTTCCGAGCTCGGCTTGCCCGTGTTCGTCAAGCCGGCACGGCTCGGCTCATCGGTCGGGATCGGGCGCGTGGACTCGCCCGAGGAGCTCCCGGTCGCGCTCGGGGCCGCGTTCGTCCACGACCCGCTGGCGATCGTCGAGGCCGCGGCCACCGGCATCGAGGTCGAGTGCTCGGTCCTGGGCAATGGAGATCCGATCGCCTCCGAGCCCGGCGAGATCATGCTCGCCGCCGGCGAGTCGGGTTGGTACGACTACGAGGCCAAGTACACCCCCGGCGGCATGGAACTGGTCGTCCCGGCGCGAATCCCAGGCCACGTGCGCGAGCGCGTGCGCGAGCTGGCGGTGGAGACGTTCAAGCGGACCGGCTGCAGCGGGCTGGCGCGAGTCGACTTCTTCGTGCACGGCGAGCAGGTCCTCGTCAACGAGCTGAACACGATTCCCGGCTTCACCAGCACGAGCGTGTATGCGGCGCTGTTCAGCGCCAGCGGGATTCCGTACGCCGAGCTCCTGGACCGGCTCGTGCACCTCGCGCTCGAGCGCCACGAGGCGACGCGCCGCTACCGGCACTGAGCGGCGATCACCCCTTGTAGAGGGTGATCTCGTTGATCGTCACGAGGTTGCGCCCGGGCGGGAGCTTCGTGATCCAGACGAGGTAATAGCGGTAGCGGACGCCGCCGGTGTTGATCGCGAGCCGCTGCGTGGACAAGACCGACGGCAGGCTCGTGAGCCGCACCCAGCCGCTCGATCCGGCATCGAACGTGTCGGGGTTCGGCGTCGATTTCCGCCCGTACACGACCAGGCTCCACCCCGGGGTGACCGTGTGGATCACCATCTCGCGGGCGACGATCCCGGGGTAGGTGTCGAGATAGAGCCCAACCCCCGGCTTCTGGAGGCTGCCCGAGTAGTACTGGTCGGTGCTCCACGAGGTGCTCAGGTCGCCGTCGATGGCCAGGCCGACCGTGGTCGGGTTCTGGTTCTTCGGGCCTGAGATCGCGTACGGGTTGTAGTCGTGGGCGCAGTTCTGGCACAGCTGGTCGGCGGTCAGGTGAAGGCTCGCCGGGGGTGCTGACTCGCGCGCCGGCGGTACCCCGTGATGGGCCCGGGTCAGCCCGACCCAGATGATCACGGCCGCCGTCGCGGCGACGGCCAGGATCACGATCGCGATCGCCAGCACGCGGTGGCGGATCCCGAACGGCACGCGCGACTGCTTGCGCGGGGGCAGCGTGCGCAGCACGGCCGTGGTCTCGCCGGTGGCGCTGCCCGAGCGCGCGGCCTCGATCGCAAGCACGTCCTCGAGGTCGGCGATCAGCTCGGCGTCGTCGGCGTAGCGCTCCTCGACGCGCTTGGCTGTGGCGGTGTCGATCACCGCGGCCAGGGCGGCTGAGATCTCCGGGCGGGCGGCCTGCACGTCGGGGAGGGGGTCGCGCACGTGCTTCATCGCCACCGCGACCTGGTTCTCACCCTTGAACGGCACCTCGCCGGTGAGCATCTCGAAGAGCACGATGCCCAGCGAGTAGAGGTCCGACTGACCGGTGACGGGCTGACCGAGTGCCTGCTCGGGCGAGACGTAGTCGGTCGTGCCGAGCACGCGGCCGTCCGCGGTCAGCCCGTCCTCGTCGAGCGTGCGCGCGATGCCGAAGTCGGTGACCTTGGCGCGGCCCTCCTCGTCGATCAGCACGTTCTGGGGCTTGACGTCGCGGTGGACGATGTGGCGGGCGTGGGCGGCTCCGAGCGCGCGAGCGATCTCGATCGCGTACGCCACCGCCTCGGTCACGGGCAGGCGGCCCAGCCGGCGGATGCGCTCCTTCAGGGTCTCGCCCTCGACGTACTCGAAGACGATGTACGGCCGGCTCTCATCCTCGCCGGCGTCGATCACGCCCACGACATGGGGATGCGAGAGCTGGGCGACCGCGCGCGCCTCGCGGCGGAAGCGCTCGAGCTGGTCCGAGTCGTGGGCGACCTCGCGGTTCATCAGCTTGATCGCGACCCGCCGCTGCAGGGTCTCGTCGAGCGCGCGGTAGACGGTCGACATGCCTCCGGCGCCGATCCGGGCGTCCAAGCGGTAGCGACCGCTGAGCTTGGTGCCGAGCAGCGTGCTCATCTGAGTCTCTCTATTTTCCGTCACCGGAGCATGACTGACACGGTGGCTGTCGAGGCCTACTACTACACCGATCCGGCCTGTCCTTGGTCCTGGGCGGCCGAGCCCGCGATGCGCAGGCTGATGCAGGAGTTCGGCTCAGGGCTGCGGGTGCGCTACGTGATGGCCGGAATGGCGCGCGAATTCGGCGACCCCGAGCCGCTAGCGCGGTCGTGCATCGAGGCCGGGCTCGCGAGCGGCATGCCCGTGGATCCGCGGATCTGGTGGGAGGGAGCACCTCGTAGCTCCTACCCGGCTGGCATCGCCGTAAAGGCAGCGGCCGAGCAGGGATGTGACGGGCCATATCTGCGCCGCCTGCGGGAGGGTCTCCTCTGCCGCCGGCGCAAGCTCGACAACGTCGAGGCGCTCGTCGAGGAGGCGCGCGGCGTCCCCGGGATCGACGTCGAGCGCTTCCGGATCGACTGCGGCTCCCACGCCCTGCTCGAGGCGTTCGGCGCGGACCTCGAACTCGGGCGGGCCGTGCCCGAGGAGCACCACGGCGAGGGCGCCGGCCGGGTGAAGCTTCCCTCGGTCGAGTTCCGCGGCGCCGACGGCGCCGTGCACGGGGTCTACGGACCGAGCCCGTACGAGACGCTGCGGGCCGCCGCGCTGGCCGCCGGCGCCGTGGCGGATGCGTCCGCAGCCGCGCCGCCGCCGCTCGAAGATGCGCTCCGCCGCTGGGGGACGATGGCCACGGTCGAGGTCGCCGAGGTTTGCTCGCTGCCAGGCCCGCGGGTGCCGGCTGCGCTCTGGCAGGCCGCGCTCGAATGGCGGGTCAGGGCCGAGCGGGTGGGGACCGGCGAGCTCTGGACGCTCGTCTAGCTCGGCTGGCTGGGCGAGCGGCGGCGCTCGCGGGCGGCCCGGTCGCGGACTGCGGCCCCCGTCGCGGGCGGCGGCCGGGGTGGGTGGTTAGTGAGATTGTGCTGGCTGTGGCGGAACAAACTCAGCCGGCGCCGTCGCCCGCATTCGTTAGTGAGATTGTGCTCACCCCAGCGGAACAACTTCACTAACCACCAGCGAGGCGGCGGCACCACCCTCAGCGAGGCGTCGGGACCACCCGCGCGAGGCGGCGGGTCACGACGGGCCGCGCCGAGCCCCGTCGCAGCCGCGAGACCACCAGCGCCGCCAGCCCCAGCCGGTAGGCCGCGTAGGGCGCGAGCGAGCGGTTGCGCTCGACCTGGCCGATCAGCCAGCGCGAGCCCAGCGTCGACACGAAGGCCGCCCCGGCGCCGGCGGCGAACGGCAGGGCGGTGCCGGGCGGGAGCCCGCGCCGGTAGAGGCGCACCCCCTTCAGCAGGGTGGCGCCGGCGATCACCGGCAGTGCGGCGTGGCGGGAGAGCCGGTTGGCATCCGGCCGCGTGAACCCGCGCAGGCGCGCCGCCGCCAGGGTCGCGCCGTTACGCGAGATCCCGGGCATCAGCGAGCACGCCTGCGCGACGCCCAGCCACAGCCCGTCCATCAGCCCCGCATCCGCATGCGTCCGAACCTGTGGCGCACGGTCCGCGACGGCCATGACCAGGGCGCCGATCGCCAGGCCCGCCGCGATCGTCTCCGGCCGGCCGAGCCGGCGCTCGATCGGGCGCTCGAGCGTGTAGCCGACGACGGCCGGCGGCAGGAACGAGGCCGCCAGCAGGCCGATCCGCCGGCGATCGAGGCCGGCGACCGCCTCCTCCACCTCCTCGCGCAGGGCCAGCGCGAGCGCGGCGGCGGTCCCGGCGTGAAGCGCCACCTCGAACGACTTGCGCAGCTCGTCGTCGAGCTCGGTGTAGCTCGACCCCAGCAGCCACGGGACGATGGTCACATGTGCAGAGGATGAGACGGGTAGGAGCTCGGCCGGCCCGTGCAGCACGCCCAGCGCGACGGCTTGCGCAACCGGAAGCGCGCTACCGCGAGACGGCATCCATGCTCGGCTCGGCGCTCTCGCGCGGAGCGAGATCGCCCGGTCCCCCGCCGCCCGGTCCCCGGCGGCGCCGGAGGACCAGGTAGATCACGGCCAGCACCACCACCGCGACTGCGACGTAGTCGACGTACTCGAGGTGGCTGCGCCAGCTGGGCCAGCTCTGCCCGACGGCGCGGCCCAGCACCGCCAGCCCGGTGATCCAGACGATCGAGCCCAGCGTCGCGAGCGCGGCGAAGCGCAGGTAGCCCATGCGGGCGACGCCGGCGGCGTACGGGAACGCAGCCCGGGCCGCTGGAACCAATCGGGACAGGAAGATCACGGGGGCGCCGCGGCGCTCGAACCACCGGTGGGCGCGTTCCAGTGACTTCTGGTTGACATGGAGCTTCGATCCCTGGTGCTCGAGCAGCTCGCGGCTGCCGAAGTAGCCGATCGCGTACGCGATCGTGGCCCCGAGCATGTCGCCGATCACCCCGAAGACGATGATCCCGAGCAGCGTGAGGTGGTGCTGGTAGACGTTGAAGCCGGCGAACAGCATGGTCGGCTCGGTGCCGGGCAGGCCGATCACGCCCGTGGTCGCGGTCAGCGCCAGAACGCCCGCGTAGCCGAGGTTCCGGATCACGTGCGTGGCCAAGGTGACCAGTGGTCCGGTCAGGGAGGCGAAAACGGCAGACAAGGGAGGCAGAGCGTAGCGCCGCTACTGTCCCCGCCCGTATGAGCAACGTGAGCATTCCCCTATTCGACACGCGCACGCCGCTGGAGCCGCTGCGGGACCGGATCGCCGAGCGGGTTGCGCAGGTGCTCGACTCCGGACACTTCATCCTCGGCCCCGAGCTGACGGCGTTCGAGGCCGAGTTCGCTCGCTACCTGGGTGTGCGCCACGTCGTCGGAGTGGCCAACGGCACGGACGCGATCACGATCGCGCTGCGGGCGATGGGCGTGCCCCAGGGCGCCGAGGTGATCGTTCCGTCGTTCACGTTCTACGCCACCGCGGAGGCCGTGGTGAACGCAGGCGCTGTCCCGGTGTTCTGCGACGTCGACCCGGACACCCGGAACGTGACCGCGGACACCGTCCGGGCGAAGATGACCCCGAACACGAAGGCGATCGTCGCGGTCGACCTGTTCGGATCCCCGGCCCCCTGCCCCGAGCTGCGCGAGCTCGGCCTCCCGGTCCTCGAGGACGCCGCCCAGGCCGCGGGCGCGCGACTGGGACCGCTGAGGGCAGGCGCGCTCGGCGACGCCGCCACGTTCTCGTTCTTCCCCTCGAAGAACCTCGGGTGCTTCGGCGACGGCGGAGCCATCGCCACCGACGACGACCGCGTGGCGGATCTCGCCCGCTCGCTGCGCTTCCACGGCTCGCGTGACAAGCAGAGCTTCCAGCACATCGGCTGGAACTCCCGCCTCGACGAGCTTCAGGCCGCGATCCTCCGCGTGCTCCTCCCGGCGCTCGACGGCTGGTGCGACGGCCGGCGGGCCGCCGCGGCCGTGTACGCGGCCGCGGGCCTTGGGCAGCACGTCGGCCTGCCGGGCGAGCTTCCCGAGGCTCAGCCCGCGTGGCACCTCTATGTGGTCACCCACGAACGCGCCGACGACCTCGTGCGCGATCTCCAGGCCCGCGGCATCCAAGCCCGCGGCTATTACCGCACGCCGCTCCATCGCCAATCGTCGATGGCTCGCTACGCCGCCGGCGCCACGCTCCCGGTGACCGACGAGCTGGCGGCGCGCAACCTGGCGTTGCCGATGAGCCCGGTGCTGACCGCGGCGCAGGCCCAGGCGGTCGTGTCTGCGCTCGCAGAAGCTCTCTAAGTGCGCATCTGGATCGACCTCACGAACTCGCCGCACGTGCTCGTGCTGCGTCCGGTGATCGAGCGCCTGCGAGCCGCCGGCCACGACGTCGAGGTCACCGCCCGCGACTTCGCCCAGACGCTCGGGCTGTGCGAGCGCTTCGGGATCGAGCACACCGCGATCGGCCGCCATCGGGGCGGAAGCATCACGGCCAAGGCGCGGGGCCTCGGCGAGCGCTCACTGCAGCTCACGAGCTGGGCCCGAGGCCGGCGCTTCGAGCTCGCGCTGGGTCATGGATCGAACGACATCACCGTGGCCGCCGCGCTCCTGCGGATTCCCAGCTCGACGATGTTCGACTACGAGTGGGCCACCGTGCAACACAACGTGAACTGTCGGCTCGCCCGCGCGGTCGTGGTCCCCGATGCGATCCCCGCAGAGCGCCTGCGCCGCTACGGCGCCGCGGGAAAGATCCGCGCCTACCCGGGGCTGAAGGAGGAGTACTACCTGGCCGACTTCGAGCCCGATCCGAACGTCCTAGCCGAGCTCGGTCTGGACGGCAGCCTGCCGCTGACCGTCGTTCGCACACCGCCCGAGGTGTCGCTGTATCACCGCTTCGAGAACGACCTGTTCGCAGCCGTACTGCGCAGGTTGCAGGGCTCCCAGACGGTGGTGCTCCCGCGCACGCCCGAGCAGCGCGCCGAGCTGCGGGCCGCAGGCGGTCTGATCGTGCCCGAGGAGGCAATCGACGCCCAGTCGCTGATCGCCTATGCGGACCTCGTCGTGTCGGCCGGCGGGACGATGAACCGCGAGGCGGTGGCGCTGGGCACGCCGGTGTACACGCTGTTCGAGGGCCGGCTCGGGGCGGTCGACGAGCGCCTGATCGCCGAGGGCCGCCTGCGCAAGCTGCGAGACCCGCAGGAGATCGAGCTCGCTCGGCGCGAGGACCGAAGCCCCGCGCCGGAGCGCGTCCGGCGCGATCCGGAGCTCCTTGTCAGACTGCTGTGCTCGGCGGCGTGACCCCCGCAACCTTGCCCACCGGGCCGGTGTTACCTTCAGGTATGAACCCTCTCATGCGAGCCCTGAAGCTGATCACCGCCACTGCGGCGCTGACCCTCCTGGCCACTCCCGCGGTCGCGTCGGCGTCGCGCGCGTGGAACTTCGTCACCGCCCCCCGTCTTCATCCACCCCAGCTGCGCAGCGATGCGCCCGTACGAAAGGGACTCGCCCCCGGGCTGTTCTTCCTGGCCAACTTCCGCCAGCTCGCCAGCCCGCTGCCGATGGTGGGCCAGAGCGGGCCGCTGATCGTCGATCAGCATCTCCAGCCCGTGTGGTTCCAGCCCGTGAGCGGCCTCTACACGATGAATCTCAGGCCCCAGAAGCTGGACGGCAAGCCTGTGCTCAGCTGGTGGCAGGGCAAGCTGACCAAGCTCGGGGTGGTCACGCAGGGCGAGGACATCATCGTGGGCCAGGACTACAAGCAGATCGCCGACCTGAAGGGGCAGGACGGCTGGATCATCAGCCCGCACGAGCTGATCATCTCCGGCCACGACGCCTGGGTGACCGCCTATCGGCTCGACGCGACCACTGGCGTGCTCGACTCCGCGGTGCAGGAATACGACCTGAGCCAGCCTGGGCTTCCGCTGGTCTACACCTGGAGCGCCCTGGCGCACATCCGCACCTCGCAGTCCCACCAGCCCAAGCCCTCGAAGCCCGGCTGGGACGCCTACCACGTGAACTCGATCGAGCTCGTCGGCGGCGGCACTGAGGGACGCTTCCTGGTCTCGATGCGGAACACCTGGGGGGCCTACCTGGTGGACATCGCCACCGGAAACATCCTGTGGACCCTCCTGGGCGACAACGGCGCGGGTTCGTCCTTCACGCTGCCGAAGGCCGCCGAGTTCGAGTGGCAGCACGACGTCGAACTGCACTCGAACGGGCTTCTAAGCGTCTTCGACGATGCCTGCTGCCTGATCAATCCGCCCACCCCGCCGAAGCCCATCGGTCCCTCCCGAGGGCTCCTGCTTCGCCTGGATCTGACCCATCACACGGCGTCGTTCGCGAAGCAGTACGAGCACCCGGTGATCGCGGGCGGCCCGCTCGAGACCCCCTACCAGGGCAACGCCGATCTCCTGCCGAACCAGAACGTGCTCGTCGGCTGGGGCAGCCAGCCCTACTTCTCGGAGTTCTCATCCAGCGGGAAGCTGCTCTTCGACGCCGCGTTCCCGGCGCCCGACCTCAGCTACCGGGCATACAAGTTCGCCGGCTGGGTCGGAAAGCCGCCGCTCGCCTGGCTGCACGCGGTAGCCCGCAAGCACAAGGGCAAGGCCACGATCTACGTGAGCTGGAACGGCGCCACCCAGGTGAGGGGCTGGCGGCTGCTCGCGGGATCTGACTCGAAGCACCTGCGCACGGTGGCGACGGTGCGCAAGACCGGCTTCGAGACGGTGATCGCGCTGCGCAAGGCCTACAAGACCTACGAGGTGAAGGCGATCGGCGCGAGCGGTCAGACGGCGACGTTCGGCTCCGGCGGTGGCGGCAGCTGCAACGGCTGCGGTCCCGGAGGCTATTGACGGGCATGAAGCGCTGGCTGTGCCTTGCCGCGACGGCCCTCGCGATCGCGGCCGTCGCAGGAGTCCTGGACGCGGGTGGCGCCGGACAGGCGGCCGCGCAGTCGCCGGCGGTGAGCGTGTTCCCGATTCCCGGCGAGGTGGCGGCACCACCTCAGAGCCAGCTCACCTTTCGCGGAATCCCGATCTCCCAGGTGGGGCAGGTGAGCGTCGTCGGTTCGGTGAGTGGTGCTCACACCGGGCACTGGGCCGCCGACTCCGACGGTAACGGCGGCAGCTTCATCCTCGACCAGCCGTTCTCGCCCGGCGAGACGGTGACCGTCACCACCAACCTGAACATCGCCGACCAGGCTGGGGGGGCGACGGGCGGCACCTATACATTCACGGTGGCCCACCCGGCCGGCGGCTTTCCGTCGCTGCACTGGCCGCCCGCGGGGCGTGTCCCGGGTGACATCCAGACCTTCCACTCGCGCCCGGATCTTCTGCCGGTGAGCACGACGGTCCACAACTACGGCGACTGGAGCTCGGGCGACATCTTCCTGTCCCCCCAGTGGGGTCCGATCCAGGACGGGCCGATGATCCTCGATCCGAACGGCAACCTGGTCTGGTTCGATCACCTGCGCGGAAACGAGTCAGCAGCCGACTTCCGCGTGCAGTCCTACCGCGGGCAGCCGGTGCTCACCTGGTGGGAGGGCACGCTGGACGCCGGCGTGGGGATCGGCGGAAACGTGATCTTCAACAGCGCCTACCAGCAGATCGGTCAGGTGAAAGCTGCGGGCGGCCTGAGAGCCGACCTGCACGAATTCGAAATCACTCCCTGGAACACGGCGCTGGTCATCTCCAATTACCTGATCTGGTGGAACGCCACGTCGGTCCATGGCCCGGCCCAGCAGGCCACGCTCGACTCGATCGTGCAGGAGATCGACATCCCCACCGGGCTCGTGCTCTTCCAGTGGAGCTCGCTCGACCACGTGCCGTTGAGCTACTCCTACCAGCGGATGCCAAGCAGCCCCCACATCCCGTACGACCCGTACCACATCAACTCGGTCGATGTGGATCGCGATAACAACCTGATCGTCTCGATGCGCAACACGTGGGCGGCCTACAAGGTCAATCACACGACGGGCGCGATCATGTGGGAGCTCGGCGGCCGGCACTCGAGCTTCCACCTGACGCCCGGCACGTACTGGGCCTTCCAGCACGACGTCCGCGTGCGCGCCCACAACGACCAGTTCATCACCATGTTCGACGACGACGCCGGGCCGCCGAAGATCCACCCTGCATCCCGCGCGATCAAGCTCCAGCTCGATCTCACGCACATGACCGCGCGCTCGATCGTCGCCCACCATCACAGCCCGGACATCTCCTCGAACTTCGAGGGCAACTACCAACAGCTGCCGAACGGCGATGACTTCGTGGGCTGGGGGCAGAACCCGTACTTCACCGAGTACGACAAGAGCGGCCGGCTGATCCTCAGCGGGCAGATGAACGACGGCAACTCGAGCTACCGCGCGTACCGCTTCCAGTGGAACGCGGTCCCGTGGAACCTGCCTGCCGTGTCGGCGCACACGCAGGGCCGCAGAACGACCGTGTGGGTGAGCTGGAACGGGGCCACGGGCGTGTCGTCGTGGCGGGTGTATGGCGGAGCGAGCCCCGGGGCCATGCACTGGCTGACCCGGGTGTCCAAACGGACGTTCGAGACCGCCATCAACGTGCCCGCCGAGGCCTGGGTGCAGGTGCAGGCGCTCGACAGCTCCGGCAAGGTGATCAAGAGCTCCGCCGCGACCGCTGTGCACTGACGGGCGCACCTGCTGAGAGAGCACCGACTAAACTCGGGGCGCTCATGAGCCGGCGGATCAGATCCGCGGCCTTTCCCGTCCACCGCCACTCCTTGCCCCAGCTCGTGGTAGACGGCGTTCTGGTCGCGCTTGCCTACCTAGTCGCGTTCCGGTTGCGCTTCGAGAGCTGGAACGCCGGCAACGTCCGCTACGACCATCTCATGCACCAGACGATCTGGTGGGTCGTGCCGGTGGCCGTGATCTCCCTGGTCGGCTTCGGACAGTACGAGCGGCTGTGGAAGTTCGTGGGCCAGCGCGACTACGAGGCGTGCGTCAAGGCGGTGATCGTCGCCACGCTGTTCGTCGTCGGCGCGATCACGGTGCTGCACCCGGTGACCTTGGACGGGGCGCCTGTGACCCTGCCGCTCAGCGTCGTCGCCTTGTTCTTCCTGCTCTTGCTGGCGCTCCTGCTCGGCGCCCGGTTCCTGGTGCACGCCGTGCTCGACGGCCGGGTGCGCACGTTCCGGACAGCCAAGGGGGCGCGTAACGTGCTGATCGTCGGCGGCGGCCAGGGCGGGCGCCTCGTGGCCCGCGAGCTCGTCCGCAATCCGCAGCTCCGTCTCCGGCCCGTCGGCTTCGTCGACGACGATCCGCGCAAACGCGGCATCAAGGACGAGCACGGGTTGAAGGTGCTGGGGAACACCACCGACGACGACCTCGCCCGCGTGATCGACGAGGTCGAGCCCGACGAGGTGATCATCGCCATCCCCTCGGCCCCGGGCACCCTGCGAGCGCGTGTGGTCGCAGCCTGCCGGGCGCGTGGCATCCCGGTGCGCACCACTCCCACCGTGTTCGAGCTCCTGGCCGACAGCGCCGGCCAGCTGCGCCTCACGCGACAGCTGCGCGAGCTGCGCGTCGAGGACATCCTGGGACGGGAGCCCGTGCACATGCAGCTGGAGCGGGTCGGGGCCTACCTGTCGGGCGAGGTTGTGATGGTCACCGGGGCCGGCGGGTCGATCGGGTCCGAGCTGTGCCGCCAGATCGCCCGCGTCACCCCGCGCAAGCTCGTGCTCGTCGACCACGCCGAGGACAACCTGTTCGCGATCGTGCGCGAGCTCGAGGAGGATCGGCACGTGCGCACGGCCGTCCCGGTGCTGGCCGACTGCAAGGAAGAGGAGCGGATGCGCGAGGTGTTCGCCGAGCACCGCCCGACGGTCGTCTTCCACGCGGCGGCCTACAAGCACGTGACGATGATGGAGCTGAACCCGATCGAGGCCGTGCGTAACAACAGCCTCGCCACCCGCCTGGTGGCGCGCATCGCGGGCGAGAGCGGCGTGCGCACGTTCGTGCTCGTCTCGACCGACAAGGCGGTCAAGCCCGCGACCGTGATGGGCGCGTCGAAGGCGCTGGCGGAGTGGGCTGTGGAGGCGGCGGCGCTCCGCTACCCGAGCACGCGCTACTCCACCGTGCGCTTCGGGAATGTGCTCGGCTCCTCCGGTTCGGTGGTGCCGATCTTCCGCCGCCAGATCGCCG
>Ga0070735_10001075_pt1 | contig 27162 bp, 28 predicted proteins | sample Coa_R1_FD_66443 | JGI IMG/M metagenome (GOLD analysis project Ga0070735, IMG submission 66443) | Surface soil microbial communities from Centralia Pennsylvania, which are recovering from an underground coalmine fire - Coalmine... | ecosystem: Environmental > Terrestrial > Soil > Unclassified ...
CCGGTATCTTTCTTCTCTCACCCAATCGGTTACCATGACCGAGAGTCGAACCTTTGCCGTCGAAACCTGCGCCAATTCAAGCCGAGTCTGCTTCGGCAGGTGGTACCTCCAGGCCCGCGTGGTTTTTCCTCCTGATGCCTTCTGTAGCGGACATGTTTTTCGTGGTGCTGCTGGCTGGCCTGAGTTGCGGAGCCTTGGGACGGTTGCTGCTGCGCGATGCCGACACCGGCTGGCACATCCGCAACGGACAACTGGTGCTCGCGAATCACGCCATCACGCGCGTCGATGCGTTTTCATCGACGATGGCAGGGAAGACGTGGTACGCGTGGGAATGGCTGTACGACCTGCTGATCGGCGCAATTCACCTGGTGTTCGGGCTGAATGGTGTCGTGTTCTATTCGGCGGCGATCATTGCGGCCGCGTTCGTGCTGGCGTTGCACGTATGCCTCAGGCGCGGCGCGAATCTCCCGGTGGCATTGTTTTTGCTGATTGTGGCGCTTGGCGCTTCAGCCGTTCACTTTCTGGCGCGGCCACATGTGGTGAGCTGGCTGTTTGCCGTGATCTGGTTTGACGTGCTCGATTCGGCCGCCGAAAACAGTAGAGATCATCTGTTCTGGCTGCCCGCGCTGATGGTGTTGTGGGTCAACCTGCACGGCGGATTTGTGCTGGGATTTCTGCTGGTTGGTGTGTACCTGGTTGCGGGCGGGATTGATTACTACTTCCACCGGGAGAAGCGAGTTGAGATTCTGGCGTGGTTAATGCGGTTGGGAACGGTTACTGGGCTATGTGCGTTGGCAAGCCTGGTGAATCCGTACACATATCATCTGCACGTTCACGTCGTTCGGTATTTGTCCGACCGGTTTCTGATGGACCGCATCAGCGAATTTCTGTCGCCGGATTTTCACGCGGTGGCGCAGCAATGTTTTGCGGTGCTGCTGTTGCTGACGGTTGTCGCACTGGCCAGCGCGCGCGGGCGACCCATGACGGCAAGGCTGCTGGTTGTTTTGCTGGCGGCATATACCGGTTTTTATGCGACGCGGAACCTGCCGACGTCGTCGCTGCTGATCTGCATCGTGATCGCGCCGGTGTTTTCGGAGAGCATTCGCGCCGCGGGCAGCGATTCGCGGATCGCGCCGTGGTTGCGTGGGTTCTTTTCTTGGCTCGATGGGTTCGGTGAGCGCATGGGGAAGATGGAGTTTGAATTCCGCGGACATCTGTGGATCGTTGTGGCGTTTGTGCTGGGCTTGTGGGCGTGCGCGAATCGGGGACGAATCGGATCGGAGCAGGTGATCCATGCGTACTTCGACGAGAAGAAGTTTCCCGTGGCGGCGGTGAACGCGATCGCCGAGCGCGGAATTCACGAACCGATTTTTACGCTGGATTATTGGGGTGGCTATGTGATCTATCGCCTGTATCCGCAAAACAAGGTCGTGGTGGATGACCGCCATGACTTATACGGCGACCAGTTTTTCAAGGATTATCTGAAGATCGTGTGGGCGCAGGAGGGTTGGGACAAAACGCTGGCCGATATGCACGTGAATTGTATTCTGGCGCCGACGGACTCGACGCTCGCGGGGATTCTAAGGATCACGCCCGCCTGGAAGATGACATATGACGATGATGTGGGAGAAGTGTTTCAGAAGGAGGAAAGGTAGATCGCTTAAGGGTGCCATCGCCGGTGGGAGGCAAGAGTGGACCGCGTTCACCAGGCAGTCGGATAAGATCCTTATTGGCAGGCGGACCGTACCTTCCAGCGTGGCGAACAGACGGCGCAAGCTTGTGCTATCGCCTGTTAGCAGAAGTGACGTGTTATTGCTTTCGGCCCAAAGCCCAGTAGCTGCTTCGGGCCAACACCGTGCCCCCCACGGGAGTTTTCAGAGTTACTCGGATGGAGTGCAGGCCGGGATGCGGATCCTGTGGCACAAAGCTCAGCAGGTACCGGCTGTGTAGATGGTTGCTGAACTCCAACATGTCATTTTCAAAACCATCACGTGTGGCAAACGATTGGTATTCGCCACCTGTCATCGCCGCGATCGCTTTAGGCGAGTTTTTTCGCAAAGCCTGAGCCCCCATGATTATTGGTGCCAAGAGGTCCGGGTTTTCGTGCATTTCGTCGATGTTATTCCCCCGCATCGTATCCAGTACGTTGGACCGCGATGGTGCAAACGTCAGTGCATAGATGCTCGCATTACTGCTTCCAAGCTGACTTACGACTTGACTAACGTTCTTTGCCCAAACGCTGCCATGATCGCGGGTCTCACTGATGAGCAACAGGACTCGTTTGTAATCGACGGGCAGCTTGTCTAACAATTTCTCGGAAAAATATACGGCATCGAGTATGGCCGCTCCGCCATCGCCACGTTTTAGGTTCTTTAATTCCCGCGAAATTTCATCGGCATTTGTCGTGAAGTCTCGCTTGAGCTCCACATGGCTATCGAACTCCACGATCGCTACTTGGGTCAGCCCCGAGCTCATTAAGGGGTCCAGCATTGCGCCCAGTCCTTTAATTCTCGAAAACTCGTAGTCAGCCCTTCGCCCACACTGGATTGCTACCACGACTGAACCCGGCTCTGATTCCGCTTTCTCGTCCAGCTGCACGGACTGCGCCACGCCGTCATCCTCGATATCGAAATCTTTGGCCTGTAAGCCATAAACCGGTTTGCGATTGTGGTCTTCGACCAGCGTGGGCACAACCACTATGTTGGTTTCACTACGAAAGGTGGGGTTCTGTGCAGCAATGACTCCAATCAGAACCGGCAAAAGAACGAAGAGGACGCGGGACATAATGCAGGTGGACCTGAGCATACCATCGCGCTCAATTTACGAAACGTCCCCATTACACTCATTGACCTCGGATCGAGTGAATGCGACGGCTCGTTACGACAACCCCACTCGGCTTTTCGTGGAACGACCAGCTAGTGAAACTCTAGGGAATTAAAGAATTTTTCAATGCTCTCATTGTCACGCTTTCCACTTGAATCGACTACCAAAAGCGTGTAGAGCCTGTTCCCCACAACAACGATGCGGTTATCGTAGGCTGCATTCCCACGAGCAATGGCGCGGATGTCTCGCGCTGGATATCCACGAAAACTGAACTTATTTTCGCTGAGCAGCTTGGCACTACTGCCAAAAAGACCGCCATCACGAGCAATGTCGAGTGTTCGTTCTGCTGTCGAGTCTTTAGGCCGACTGGGGTCTTCCCACCAACTACACCCGTAGGCCGCATCTTTGGACGCTCTAACGTGGAAGCTGTGTGAAATAAACGAGCCACCTGTCACCGACCTTGTGGGCGTATCTATCACCATCGCATCTCCAGGAAGGGATATTGAGAAGGTGCCGTCAGGTGCTGCTAGCGTGCGCCAGTCATACGGCGGTCTCCGGCTGCAGGCTGTCGAAGAGAGGAGAACCAAGAAAAATGCCGACAGGCAGAACGGAGCAAATCGCATGCAGGGAATCTACTTGAGAGGCGTGCCGCTCATCAAGGTCGCCAATAGGCGAAAAATCGCGATTACACTCAAAAATCCCAATGCCGGCCTGTGTCAAGCAGATCGAAGCTTGCCAGTGCTGCCCCACATAGGGCCTTAGGCCACTGCATGCTGCATTAGTGCCTTAGTTCGTGTCGATGTTGAAGCCGAGGATGGCGGTGACTTCCACGGGTTGGGCGCCACGGAACACGGGGCGGAATTTCCAACTGTTCAGCGCAGCCAGCACGCGCGAGGTCATCGTGGCGCTGCCGCCTTGCTCGAGAACTTTGGTGTCTTTCAACTGGCCGGAGCGATCGAGCGTGCAGGAGATCACGAGGCGCGAGCGTTTCAGATCGCTGGGCAGATCGGCGCGCACGGGTTGCGGCGCGACCAGATCGTCGGCGTAAGGATGATTGGCGGAACTCGGATCGGCATATTCCATGACCGCCGTGCCCAGCGTCGTGTCGATGTAAATGGTGTAAACCTTGTCGCCTTTGAGCGTCCCGTACAGGTTGAGCGCGCCGCCGGATCGCGAACTTCCGACAATCGTGATGTCGGGACCTTCATGCTGCTTGACCTTCGAAGAATGGCTGCCGGGAACCGGTGCGCTGGCGTCGCTACCGAAACTGGGCAGGGTAATGACGTCGCTTCCACCGTGCACTGAGACGCCGGGAATCGGCGGCTTGCCGACCGTTCCTGTACCCGCACCGCCGTTGCCGGGGAACGGGGAAATTCCGGCGCGAGCGACAGCGTCAGAGCCGGCGCCTTTGCCAGTGTTGGTTGCGCCCGGCCCATTGTTCGCGATCCCGCTGCCGGGGCCTGTGCCTTGGCCGATGCCGTTTCCACCCTGACCGCTGCCAATGCCGGACTTGTCACCGCCCGCGGGCGATAGAGCGAGTGAACCGGCGCCTGCGCCGCCGGGCACGCCGACTTTCGATCCGGGTTGATTCGAAACGACGATTCCGGAGCCGGCAGCGTTTCCGCCGGTGTTGCTCGGAGGAGCCGCGATGTTTCCGACATCACCCGCACCGCCGAGTCCTCCGCCGCGATTGCCATGACCAAGCCCGGAGAGAGACGACGAAGCATTTGGTGCCGGAGGAACGATGGTTGGCGCTCCACCAAAGCCAGTGGAGTTCGAGCTGCGCAGAGTGCCTCCTCCGCCGACCTGCACCGTCGGCGGAACGACATTGGCGTCGCCGAGACCGGCCACTCGTGAGCGTCCCGAGGATGATCCGTTGACTTGCACCGGAGGGGCAACCACGTTGCCAGTGCCCAGACTCGCTATGCCGGTGCGGTTGCTGGTGGCGCCATTCAGCTGAACCGGCGGAGGCACGACGTTCGCGTTTCCCAGGCCGCCGTAAGCGTTTCGCTGAGGGCTGGCGCTTCCCAGTTGAACCGTCGGAGGAACAATCTGTTTCGACGGGTCTCCCGGACCGAAGCCGGGGCCCGGACGAAGTTCGCGCGAAACGGCTGATGGCGGTGGTGCGACGACGCTCGGCGCAGGCAAGGTCAGCTTGGGCTGCAGATTTGTGACTTGCTCCGGCGCGGAGACTGGCGGCGGAATCACCGAGAGCATCTGGTCTCCCGGAACGTGCGCTGGAGTGATGTGCACCGGTGCGCTCGGGCTGGGTGGAACAGCGGTCGCACTCAGCGCAGGAGCAGGACGTCCTAAACGTTCGCGGAGGGCTTTCGGGCTCGGAGCGACGACGCCGCTATCGAGCGAAGGCGCGCGCATGGTGGACTGCAGGCCTTCAGCCGGAGCCGGGCCGGGAACGGGCTTGTAGGCTAGCAGGTTGGCAACGTCGGAAAGTGATGTGGGAAGGTCGAGCTTGGGAGCATCCACCACTTTTTCGCGCAAGGTTTCGCCGCGTGCCACCCGGATGACCTGAGTGCGGTGATGAGCTTCATGGCCGCCGGCGCGACCGGAGGTTCCGGCGCGCGCGCCACCGCGATCCTCGGTCTGCGGCAATTCATCGCCCGAGAAATAAATGACATCATACTTAGGCATCACGGGAGCCTGGTATGGACGCATCACCGCGAGCCTGGCTGGAATCACGATCGCTAGCAGGATCAGAATCGCCTCGGCGACCCAGGAGATTGCCATCTCCCGATAGGCAGGGACATCGGTGCGGGCTTCACCCGCGAGACGTTTGGGAGACGTGGCCAGCGCAGGGCGAATCGAACTGACGAACTCCCGCCAGGGAGACGACCACTCGATCAGGAGCTTAGGTTCGTCGTGCGTGGTGCGCACGCTCTCAATCTCGTCGTTGATGACGACTGGATTCATGCCCTTGTTGACTCCGGTGTCTGTCCCATCCCGATGTCGATCTCGTCTCCAAGCATGGTTCCGCTCGCTTTCACGGTTTCACCGGGGAGTTCGAGAACCGAGTTTGCTTTCAAACTCACACGTCCCAACCGCCATGGCTTTAGGCCCTTCTCCATGTGCACTACGACTCTATCGGCATCAAGGTAGAGGGCATCAATCGGAAAGTTCATGGCAAAGGTATGAATCCCCCGGCACGGCACGATCCACAAGCCATCCCCGGAGCGAAAATTCTCCACCGCGGTGCACATCAGGCCGCGAAAGCGCGACCAATGCGTACCAGCAACGGACAAATTTGTGGCCAGGTAGGCACGGCGGGTACGGTTGAACGCGTAGCCAGTGGAACTCGGTGCCAACATCTTAACTCCTGAAACGGCTCCTTGGGGATTGTTTTTAGTGACCTGTCTCCGGCATCAGCGTCCGGATCAGTTGAATGACGGCCGGACCCAGAGTGACGAAGATAATCGAGGGGAGGACGAATAAAACGAGGGGAATCACCATCTTAATCGTGGTTTTCGCGGCCTGTTCTTCGGCGCGCTGACGGCGCTCGGTGCGCAACGAATCGGAGTGAACCCGGAGTGCCTGGGCGACGCTGGTGCCAAAGCGATCGGTCTGAATCAGAGTTCCGACGAGCGACCGGATGTCGTCAACGCCGGTGCGGTCCACCAGGTTGCGCAGAGCTTCGGCACGCGGCTTGCCCGCTCTCATCTCGAGATTTACGAGATGGAATTCGTCGCTGAGTTCGCGGTGCGCATGCTGCAGGTCCTGGCCGACGCGCATCATGGCCTGATCGAGGGCCAGGCCGGCTTCCACGCAGATGACGGTGAGATCGAGGGCATCGGGCAAACCGAGCTTGATGCGAAGCTGGCGGCTGGCGATCATGCGCTTCAGCACAAAGCGCGGCAAGAAAAAGCCAAATGCCGTTATGCTGATGAGTAGCACCGGCGACGCAAACCCGCTGGACGCGACCACCAGGGCGAAGCCGAAGAGGGCGCACGCCAGACGGCTGCCCACGTACATGGTCAGGTGGCGAGGGTCGCGGTAGCCGGCCTGAATCAGCCAACGGCGGGCGCGGGAAACTTCGCTGGGCGAGAGCGGTATGGCTTTGCTTAACGGGTCGAGCGCCTGCTCGATGCGCTCCCGGATGGCGGGTTTTTCCTGCGGTTTGGTGCGCTGCCAACCGAGGGCGCGAAGTCGCGCCCCCAGAATGGAAGACGGGGCATACGCGGCTGCGCCAAATGCGAACACCGTGGCCGCGATGGTGAGAAACAGCAGAACTGTGAGAACCAGCGTCATCCCTTAGACCTGAATCTGAATAATCTTGCGAATCACAAAGTACCCGATCGTTTGCAGCGCAATACCTACGACGATCAACGTGTGACCGATGGGGTCGGCGAACAAAGGCCGGATGAACATCGGGCTGGTGCTGAGCATGACCACCACGATGATCGGTGGCAATCCCATCAACAACATCATGGTCAGCCGCCCTTGCGCGGTGTACACCCGCACCTGGCGCATGATCTTGAAGCGTTCGCGGATTACGTAAGAAAGATTGTCGAGAATTTCAGCGAGGTTGCCGCCAGTCTCGCGTTGCAACATGACTGCGGTGACGAAGAACTTCACGTCCACAAGAGGCATGCGTTGGGCAAGATTTATCAGGGCGTCGCGGACGGGCAAACCGAATTTCTGCTCTTCGAAGAGTTTTCTGAACTCGGAAGCCACTGGTTCGGCGATTTCCCCCGCGATCAACTCAAGAGCCGTAGTGAAAGCATGGCCGGCGCGCACCGCGCGTGCGAGCGTGTCGATGGCATCAGGGAACAACTCTTCAAAGCGTTGAAAGCGTTTGGTGCGGCGGTAAGAGGTGTAGGAGTAGGGAAGGATTGCGCCCAGCACGGCGCCGAACATCAGGAAGAGCACGGCTTGATTCGGCGGTAGTGACCTGGCCAGGAACCATCCGAAAATCGCGGTTACGACCGAGCTAACCGCGCAAAACATGAGCAGGCTCCCGGCTCGGACGTCCAAGTCGGCTTGCGCGAGGAAGCTTTGAAAATTCTCCATGCGCTCGGACCGGCGCAGCAGTCTGTCGAGCGCTGTGATGTCGCTGAGCTTCTCATCGCGTACCAGTTCGAGCTCTTCGCTGAGTTCGCCTTCTTTCTGTACGGTGGCCAGACGCTCGCGAAGCAGGCGGGCCTGCGCGTTGCGCTGGTCGAGGAAGGATGCGGCGGCGAATACGCCAGCGGCCACCAGCACAAACACGAAAATGGCAATAACAGCGGTCATTGGGCGGTTAAGACTTCAGGAATTCTAAACCTCCAAGTAGGAGTCAAACAACGCCGGACGCAAACGGCAACCGCCGGTCGCCAGGCGATCGGAGAACTTGGGACGGGCCCCGCTGGCCCGGAACATGCCGCGAACCTTCCCGCTCTCGTCGATGCCTGTGCGTTCGAATTCAAAGATGTCCTGCAAGGCGATCAGTTCGTTCTCCATCCCGGTGACTTCGGAAATAGAAATCACTTTGCGGGTGCCGTCGGAGAGGCGCGCAATCTGGACCACGGCGTGGATTGCCGAGGCGATCTGGTGACGCATGGCGGTTTCGGGCAAGTTCAGGTTAGCCATCGAGAGCATGCTTTCGAGTCGGGCCAGAGCATCCCGGGGCGAGTTGGCGTGAACCGTCGTGAGCGAACCTTCGTGGCCCGTGTTCATGGCCTGCAGCATGTCAAAAGCTTCCTCGCCGCGCACCTCGCCCACCACGATGCGGTCGGGGCGCATACGGAGGCTGTTGATGACGAGCTGTCTCTGCCGCACCGCGCCTTTGCCTTCGATGTTCGGTGGGCGGGTTTCGAGGCGGACCACGTGTTCCTGTTTCAGTTGCAATTCGGCAGCGTCTTCGATGGTGACGATGCGCTCGGAGTTCGGAATGTAGCCGGAGAGAACGTTGAGCAAAGTGGTTTTGCCGGCGCCGGTGCCGCCGGAGACCAAAAGGTTCAACCGGCCCTTTACCATCGCGGAGAGCAACTCGAGCATAGGCTCGGTCAGGGTTTTGTTCTCGATCATGTTGCGCGCGGTAAGAGGATCGCGCCCGAAACGGCGGATCGAGAGACACGGCCCATCGATGGCGAGAGGCGGAATGATCGCATTCACACGAGAGCCGTCGGCAAGGCGGGCGTCCACCATCGGCGAGGATTCGTCTACACGCCGACCGACGCGGGAAACGATGCGGTCGATGATCTGCATCAAGTGGGCGTCATCTTTGAAGCTCATGCCCTTGATAAGCTCGATCTTGCCGGCGCGTTCCACATAAACCTGATTGAACTTATTCACGAGGATATCGGATATGGTCGGATCTTTTAACAGCGGCTCTAGAGGCCCAAGTCCGAAGATCTCGTCGAGAATTTCGCGCGAAAGCGCTTCACGTTCGGCAAAACTGAGAGGTACTGCCTCGCTGTTGACGGTGTTGCGAATGAGGATGAGAACTTCATCGCGAGCCGTATCGCTGGGCGTGCGACCCAGTTTTTCCAGGTCCAGCCGGTCCAGGATCTTACGGTGAAGGTCCGCCTTTACCTGCTGGTACTCGGTCCTCTCAAATGACTGCACGTTCGCCATGACCCTACTCAACTACTCCTGATTAGACTGATTTGAACAAAGACCAAGCCTTTCGTTTGACATCCAGATCATTCTCCGTCATGCGCGTGGCAAGGCCGGTGAACGAACGCGCAATCTCTGTATTGCTTTGGTGAAGCAGCGGTACGCCGCGATCGATTGCCGTCGAAACTGCGAAGTAGTGATTGGGGATGGTCCACAGCAATTTCGCGCCCGCAGCTGCTTCGGCATCCGTCTCGGTGAAGCCGGGAATCTTGCGGAAACGATTGAGGACCAGGTGAATCTTGTCCCGGTTGCCGCCCTCGCTGAGAAATTGCTGCACTCTCGCCGCGCTCCACAACGAGGCCACATCCGTATGGGCAACCATCAACACCATCTGCGCAAGATTTGAGACCAGGCGCGTGGTCGAATCCATGCGCGTGGATGCGTCCACCACGACATAGCCGTAGTGGCCCGCAAGCATGTCAAAGAGCTTGGCGTACTCCGCGGTCGAAGGCTCGGCATCGACGGGACTATTGGGGCCCGCCAGCAACTGTAACCCGGTCGAATGACGCGTCATGAAGCTATCGAGCAAGGAGCTGTCGAGGCGATGCAGGTTCCGGATCGCGTCGTTGAGCGTAAACACTGGTTTGAGATTGAGGTGAAGCGCGCAGTGCCCTAACGCGGCAATGTCAACCAATGCCACATTGCCATGAGCCGATTGCAATGCTAAAGCGAGGTTGACCGCGACCGTCGTGCAGCCGCTGCCGCCCTTGGCATTGATGATGGAGAATATTTTCCCGCGGCTCTCCTGCCGCCGGCTCTTGCGCTGAGCCGTGGTGAGCCGAACGAAGGCCTCGAGCAGATCGGTGGTTGTGACGGGCCGCTCGACGAATTCGCGGGCGCCCGCGCGCATAGCATTCACAATGACCTGGGGCTGCGATAGCGTGCCGATGGCGAAGATGGCAGATTCCGGCAGTTCCTGGTGAACCAGTTCCACAGCCGCCAATGCAGAACTGGGATTCTCCGATGGAATGTCGATCAGCACGACATCGGGCGTGGCGCTTTGAATGCGGCGCATGACCGGATCCGTTGCGGCGACCGGAAAGTTGGCACACTTCTCCACCGCTTGAGCCACGCTGGTGCCGTCCACCAGGACCTGTAGAACGGCGCGTTGCTCGCTATCGGTCGCGACGATTACAACGGAAAGCTCGGGCATAACAAAGTGCACTTCTTAAATACGTTTTCAGTGCGGAATCGGATGCCGTTACCCGCGTCCATTACTTTCCCGCTCCCGGTTTCTTCGGATCAAATTTCTCCGGAGTCAAAAAGGGTTCGGGGTTCTTGGGGAGCGGAGGGTTTTCGGTGTTCGGTGAAATGCGGTGGACCGTACACAAAACCATCAGCTCCGACTTGCTTTTTTGCAAATTCTTGCTCTTGAAAAGATTTCCCAGGATCGGAATGTCCCCGAGTCCGGGAATCTTGTTGTAGATGTCGGTGACCCGGTTGTCGAGCAATCCGGCAATCACAAAACTCTGCCCATCTTTCAGTTCGAATTCCGTCTCTGCCTTGCGCGTGCTCAGCGCCGGTACCGTAAAGCCGGAAATGGTCAGAGCGTTGGTGAAGTCCAGCGTGCTGACTTCAGGGGCAACCTTGAGGTGGATGTTCCCGTTCGGCATAATCACCGGCGTGAATTGCAACTTCACCCCAAAATCCTTGAACGAGATGGTGACAGCAGCAAAGCCTTGACCGGGCTGAACAATAGGGAATGGGAACTGGCCGCCGGCAAGAAAACTGGCCTCTTTGCCATTGACGGCAATCAGATTGGGTTCGGCGAGGATCTGCAAAAGGCTCTTGGCCTGAAGAGCCTGAACGACCACGCCAAAGTCGATATCACTACGGAAGAGGAAGAGGTTCAAGGCATTGGTGATATTGACCGTAGGCGCCGTAGCCTGTGTCGATGTTGTGGTCGTACTGCCACTGGTGGTCGAGGTCGCGCTACTCGTGCTAATTGATTGCCCACCAAACTGGCCGGTACTCAGCGTGCCGGTGGTGTGGCCGGTGCCGGGCGTGAAGTAGTTGGCCCCCAGTTGCAGAGCAGCACTACGATCAACCTCGGCAAACTTCACTTCCAGAAGTATCTCTTGCGCTCCTACCGGACCAAACGTCAGAACATTGACTACGCGATTGGAGTAAGCGGCTGCGATCAATTCCGCGCGCTTGGAGACATCTTCCGTGGAAACATGGCCCGACAGCACGATCGCCGAGCGGGAAGGAGTTACGGTGATTTGTTCATCCGGGAAGACGCGCCGTTCTTCTTCGGCGCACGCGGTTACGTCAACATCGACGCGAAGATCGAAGCTGCGCGAGCGGTCGAGTTCATCCCAGATGAGAAGCGAAATTTCGCCGGCCGAGCGCCCGTGAACCAGGATCTGCGTCGGGGCCACTACGATCGGGTCGGCAACGTTGGCGTCGGTGACGGAGACACGTTTGATCCGCTCGGTGGTGTTGATCAAAATTGATTTGCCAACCATCACCCGCAGTGGAGCGGCGCCCTGACTCTCCGCTGGCGCCTGCGCCGAGGCAGCCGGCCCCGGCTGGGCTGGGGGTTGGGTTTCCTGGGCAGCAGGTTGCTCTTGGGCATACGCGAGCGCGACGAGAAGAAGCAGTCCGCAGACAATGCCGAAAGCAATTGTCGCTTCTCGTAAGGCTCGCAGCTTTCGTCTCTCCCCAACGCGGGAGCCAGTCCTCATTTTTCTGACCTCGAACCCGGAGTTGTGCTCAGAACTTTTCCTCGTCCTTCTTGTCCCCTTTGTAAATCTCTACCGTGTATGCAGTCGGAGCGGGAGCCGACGGTGGCGCAGTGGCATGCTTGACCCTGGGATGTACTGTGGTTGTCGCAACGGGTGGCGCCGGCGTTCCACCGCGGTAAAGCGAGTCGGCGCGGGCGGCTGCCAGTTCAATCTGCTTGGTGTCCAGCGGATTTCTTAATGCTAGTTGAATGCGACCTTGAGTGGTAGCCAATGTGAGCTTCTGGGCATCATCGGGTGAAACTAAAAGAGTGATCACGGGAGTCGTCTGTGGCTCGCCTGCCGAGTTGCGCTCGAGCTTCTGGCCGGTAGCGATGACGGCGATATTTTCAAGGACCGTCGTGGTTTGTGGCTGGCTTGCACCCTCCGGGCTCCCGGTCAGCAGCACGTCGACGCGAGTTCCGGGAAGTACAAAGCCGGCGACCGAAGTGGTGTCATTCACGCGCACCGAAACTGCCCGCATGCCGGGTGGAATCAGCGAGGGCAATCCGGAACCAGCGTTTTCACCAGCCAACTTCCCCGTGACAATGAATTCTCCCTTCGCGATGGGTAGGATTACGCCGCGCCCGACGACCTTGTTCTTGAAATGAAAGACGCCGGTCGGCAAATCAGCGGAGGGATAGTGGACGAACTTCAGATCTTTGTCTTCAATCTTGGCGCCGACCGCAAGATCCTCGGCCGCGACCAGGATGTTCTCTCCCGGACCGGAACTCTGCGCGTGGCTGGATTGGAGATTCTTGTAAACCATAGAACTGACAAAGGCGCCAATCGCCAAGGCGATGAATCCGATCATGAGAAGCCGATTACGGTTCATTGCTTTTCCTCAAAGACGTTAGTCGCAAAGATCAGGCCAGCAAACAGGCATCCGCGCCCGACTGCACAGACGCGGCCGGCCGTTGTGGCGCAAGCGCGAGAGACGTTTTCATGGGCATCTTGCCCAAACACGGGGCCAATCCTTTTACGCGAAATCATGCGGCAGAACTTGCAAACCCCTGCACCGGCGGACTTACCGTTATCCGTGCTACTGCGCAATCGAACTGGCGACGGAAGAAAACACGTTGTTTGCGTTTCCTCCGATAAGCCGGATTGTGCCGACTACGATGACTAGAATCACCGCCAGCATGACCGCGTATTCCGCGATGTCCTGGCCTTCATCCCCGCGCCAAAGCTTTCGGAGAATGTCGTTCATTTCTAACCTCCTTAGAGTTTAGGCGCCTTGAGAAACACTCGTACCTCACTCGCCTAGAAACGGAATGTGCTCCCGCGGATTCCGTGAGACATTCCGATTGTTGTTACAAATCAATAGCTTGGGAAGGGAAGTTGCCCACTACCCCCCGAAAAACATGATAACCCCTTGCCTGACCGTTGCAGCGACAATTTATTGCACATTCACTCGGGCGTAACTACTGGGGTGCGGGTAGTTTCTCAGAACTACAGGGGCGTAAGTCAAGGTGTGACAAGGTTTATACCCTAGGAGAACCGGTGCATTCAGGGGTGGATAGGAGATTCACGGGCCATTTTAGGTTCTTTGGACAATACGACAGCCTGTTCGTCCCGAAAAAGCGTTTTCCACCCACTGGAGCCGCTTAATGCGGTGATGAGGGGTGCATCGGGAGGCAGAACGACCGTTTCGATGTTCCAGTGGTTTAGCGCGGTGGGCCACGACCGCCCTTTCAGGTAATAGGCGTACGCGAACTCGTCCATAAAGGCATCCCCATAAACATCAGCGCGGCCATCGATATAGACCTTGTTCTGGGGGTAAAGCTTCCAGATGAAATATCCCCCCCAGTTGTAGTGGTTCATGATCGGTTCTGGAGGGTGGTCTTTTTCCAGAAAGGCTACCGCAGCAACGGGAAAGGCTGTTGCCTCGGTCGTCGCTTGTCGGCCAATGACGTAACCTAAGCGCACCACACAGAACGCCAGCACACTGGCCAGCACCGCTGCATTGAAAACAGACTTGGCGAGTGGCAGGGGCGGGTCCGAAGGCTGAAGTAGGGTGAGGGCTCGAGTTGATTTCAAACGACTGGAAACCATCCCGCTCATCAAGGGCACTGCTACCAGCATGTAAATCGGAATGTGGCGCACAGAGCGCAGCGCAAGAAACGTGGTTGCGAGCAGCAGCAGTAGCTCTCGAGGGCGCATCCTGCGGGGCGACAGGACCGGAACGATCAGGATTGCCAGCATCATCAACAGAGTCGGCAGGTATTTCGGATCATGGAAATTTGGTGAGAACCACTCGCCGATGTAAACCTGCATGGTGCGCGAGTGCAGAGTCTGAAACGGATACAAATACAGTTTCGTGCCGTACGGGTTCAGGGGAACGAGTGCGATCGAGAGCAGCAGAACCGACCCTAGTTGGGCCAAGCGAGATTTGGAGTTCGGCCCTTCACCCAAAGTCCGGTCCAAGATTTCTCCAGCACAGAACAATGCAATCAGCGCGAGCCCCAAGGCAAATCCAGCGTGAAGGTTGACCCAGAGCAGGATTAAGGGCGGGATCCACCATATAAGCCGCGGGCGGTCAAGAGAGTTTTCCAATATCAACAGCAAAATGCTCGCGAGGAGCAGGGTGAGCATCTGCGGGCGTACGCCCCAGGAAGGGATCGATGCGACTGCTCCCCACGCCGCGATCGCACCTGCGACGTAGGGCCTCCCTGGCGATCGCAAATAAACCACAACAAATGCCGCGGCAATCACGATGGCGAAGGTCACGATCAGCCCGGCCCATCCCGTTGCCCGGTAAATCAGAAACATCGCGATTTGCGGCAGCCATTCGTGGTCGATCCAGGGAGCGCCGTTTCTTGTGAAAGAGAAAGGGTCGCTGTGCGGGATTGCGCGGGTCTGGAGAATGAGTTCGCCGGTGCGTAGGTGCCACCACAGGTCCGGATCCGTCACCGGGCGCGCCGCCATGATCAGCAAGCCCAGTACGAGTACGACGACAAACACGCAGTGCGTTTGCAGCAGGCGAATCACGATTCCCGGATCATACCTTGACTCGGAGGGCGGCTTGCCATGATCTCATAGCGATCCATTGTCGGATCAGGTTACGCGCCGTTCATCAGGCAGACGCGGCGGAGCGGACCAGGTTCGGCTTGACTCCGAGGTGCTTGCTTGCCCACGCGCACATCGCCTCCATGACTGGGACCAGGTCCTTGCCGGGAGCGCTGAGCATGTAATCGACACGGGGCGGAACGCTCCCTTTGACGATCCGTCGGAGGATGCCATCTTTTTCCAGTTGCCGGAGTTGGGAGGTGAGAACTTTTTCACTGACGCCGGGCAGCTTGTCTCGAAGTTGCGCAAAACGAAGCGCACCGAACGATAAATGCCAAACGATCAGCACTTTCCATTTGCCGGCTAAGATGTTGGATGTGGCTTGCACCGGGCATCCGAAGTGATCTTTCACGGCCAACCTCCAGGGGCTTACAAATTTGTGCGTACTTCTCAGGTTCAGTTTGACGGGATAGCCTTGAATCGGTCATCGATTCAAAGAAATCAAATGATGAACAAAATCCATTGGGAGAGCAAGAAATGATTTTGGTGACGGGAGCGTCAGGACAAGTCGGAAGTCAGGTACTGAACGAAGTTTTGAAGGCGGGGAAGCCGGTGAAAGCTCTTTACCGGTCGGAACAGGATGCGGCAAAACGACCGCAGGGAGCGCAGGCTGTGATCGGCGATTTTGCCGACCGTGGCTCGATGGATCGGGCGCTCGCAGGCGTGGAGCAAGTCTATCTGGTGTGCGGGCCGGTGCCTGAGCTGGTTAGCCTGGAAACGAAGGCGATCGAGGCTTGCAAGGCAGCTCGCGTCCAACACCTGGTCTTGAACTCCGCTTTGGGGGCGGGAACGTTTAACGCGTCGTTTCCTGCCTGGCACGCGCAGGTAGAGAAAGCGCTCGCAGGTTCCGGCTTGCCGCACACGGTAATTCGACCGAACAGTTTTATCCAAAACGTTCTGAACTTTTTCGCTCCCACGATTCGGAGCCAGGGAGCGTTCTATTCCTCAATGGGAAATTCGCGGGTCAGCTTTATAGACACGAGGGATATTAGCGCGTTCGTGGCGAAGCTGCTTGTCAGCCCAAGTCATCGCGGCAAGACGTACGAGCTCAATGGACCCGAGGCCCTGACGTATGGGGAGGTGGCAGGTCTGATGTCGCAGGTCACCGGCGTGGCGACGACATATGTTGATATCCCAATAACACAGCAGCGGCAGGCGATGCTCGATCAGAAAATGCCGGCCTGGCAAGTTGATGCCTTGCTCGATCTGCAGCGCTATTACCTCGAGGGCAGTGGCGGGGAAGTGGATACCGTAGTTGCCGATGTCATCGGACGCCAACCCAGGACCATGTCAGAGTTCTTGCGGGAATTTGCGAGCGAGTTCAAGACGCCCAGAGAGCAGTCAGCCTGACCGGAGAATGGAATGGAAGACACCCAGACTTTGAAGCAGTTTATCCGCAATCATTTCGAGGAATTCGTAAACCGGCAGAATCTCGACATCGCGGATGTCAACTTCGCGAAAGACTTTGTGGACCACGGCAGCGATGTTCCGCCGGGCACGCCGCGCGGCCCTTGGGGAGCGAAGCAGTACGTGGGCGGAGCGCTCAAGAAATTTCCCGATATGCATGTCACGGTCGAGGATGTGATCGTGGAGGGCGACAAGGTGGTGGTCCGGAATGTGTGGCAAGCCACGGACCGCGATACGGGCAAAAAGCTGCGGTTTGGCGGGATCGTGATCTGGAGAGTCGCAAACGGCAAACTGGCGGAGCGCTGGGCATACCTGGAGAGTCCTAAAGCGACATAAGTTTTCACGACTCGCGGCTTTCGGGATTAATCGGATGTTTGGACCGGAAAAGTGGTTCGCCGCAAGGAGAATAGAGCCAGCGTCACGCCGAGAGGTATGAGTGGACTCGTCGCCAGGGGAATGATCCAAAACCGGTTCACCGTGGTGATCGGCAGCCAGAGACTTCCCAATGTCAAACCTGCGGCTGCGATCCAGCTCCAGGCAAGCAGAAACCACGCCAGAAGAACCAGCAAGCGCGAAATCTTACGAAGCTGTCGGCCCGCGTCAAGAAGAAGTAAGAATCCCGGGATCAAAAGAAGCTGGGCATGCGGCTCGAGAGTTGGAATCACAACCAGAGTGACGGCGAGGAGCAAGCTGACATTCAGGAGAAAACGAGGGCTGCTTGCCGATTCTGTTGTTGTGGACCAGCATGCGTACAGGACCGCGACGACGAAGACAACTCCAACCAGCGGGCCAACTGTGGGCGTGAACCAAATATCGAGGACGGAATGTCCGTATGTGTACTGCTTGTACTCTGCGACGATGTGAAGGAAACGCCCGATCCAACCGGGCAACAGCAATTCTCCTCCCAAAACCAGTACCAACAGTGAAGTCGTGAAACTGATGGCGAAGGCGCGGCGATGCTTCCAGTCTCTCGCGACCCACAACGCCAGCCAGGCAGCCAGCAGGAACACAAATTGCGGCTTGATTGTGGCAACGGCAAGAAACGCCCCTGCGGTCACCAAATGATCTGAGGCGAGCGAAGCGATGCTTGCGGCGATCAGGAATGCCGCAAGCAAGCTGAGGTTTTGCAGTTTCAGACCTTGCAAGGTGGGGAAGCTGCCAAGGACAAAGATGGCTATGACTGCGAACTGCGAGAATTCCAAACGCCAATGCATCGTGTAAAGCCAGAGCAAGAGCCCGGCAAGCACACAAATCGGCAGTAAGCACGCGAAGATCGAGTGCACGGTGGCAAACGACATTCCTACAGTGGGCCAAAGAAGAAATGCTACATAAATTGGATAAGCGAATCCCCCACTGCTCGCCGCGGGATCCCCTGGGGCAGTGGTCGTGATGGGCGCGCCGTAAATGACCTGCTGGATCTCGTGGCTAACTTCGACGCTGTAGGGATCGCGGTGATGGAGCAAGAGCTCATGTGCTCCCCACCATCGCGCGTAGAGATCGGAAAATTGGGGCGGCTGACCCAGCGCCCAAATCCGCGCTTCATAGTTCCACATACTGATTGCCGAAATCAGCGCCAGCGCGAGCCACAGAAGCCGACGGGTTTTGGCACTGAAATGGGCCATGGCAGGTCAAGCTGGGGTTGGCGCGGGTTCGAGTTGGGGAGTTGAGGACTGGCCAGTAGTCAGAATCGCGATGAAGGCCACCACAACTCCGGCCAATACGTCTACAACGTAATGCCATTCCAGAAGAATGATCGCTAACGCAAGGAAGGTGTCGTAAATGGCCAAGGCCACCACCATGCGCTTCCACCTTCTTAAGAACCAAAGCACGACCAGTGGTTGCGTGATGTGCATGCAGGGAAACGCGATGTAGTAATCGGTTGAAATGCGGCGAATGCCCAAATGGTTCCAAAGTGCCTGAGAGTTGCCGATAGAGAATCGTTGGAATGCTGAGGCTTGTAGAGTGGCAGGCAGATGCGATGGCTGCAGATAGTATGGGCCTTGGCTGGGCCAAAGAAAGAAAAGCAGCAGCGCTAGATAGTAGGCAGTCAGGATAGTTCCGACGAAACGTAGGCTTTCGCCGCGCCCGCGAATGGCGCACGTGAGTATCATCGCCGCGCCGATCTGAGCAAACATCCCAAAATAAATAAACTCGAGAAAGTGAAAGAATGAAAGTGGGAAGATTCGTACGGCCCAGGCGGTCATAGCAGGGACCGTCAGCCCATGAAGCAGCCAGCGATCGGCCGCTTGGAATGCCTGATCGTAGGCGGCGAAATAGCGAACTGAAAGAATGATGTCGTTATAGGCGAAGATCAGCAGGAATCCAGCGAAGAGGTATAGCGCCGGAGCTAAAAGTGCCGCGCTTGTTTTCCGCAAACCTGGAGCGCCCTTGCGCTCGCGCAATTCGAGAATCGCTGCAGCATCTACAGAGATGATCAGCGCTTTTACCCAGGACGTTGCCCAAGTCAGAATCAGAAAGAACACAAACAGAGACGCGATGCGCAGAGGGTTTCGTCTTATTCTCGCCGCCAGGGGTACGAGAGTGTTGCTGCAAGGGAGCCCGAGCAGAACCAAAACCGTCGCAGCGAAGATCGATTGCGCAGCCACAACCAGCCAGTAGGCAGAGAGCAGCCGCCCCCAATCGAAGCTGAGCGGAAGACGCAAGTCTTTGAGTAGTGGCACCAATGCCAGCGCAAGAGCAATTGTCACAGCATAGTGGGCCGCACCAAGCCATCTTTGGTTTCGCAGAAGGATCTAGAGCCTTCCCTTCAGAAATCGACGATGTGGTCACAATATCTTCCGCAGCTGTATTTCTCAATCGCAAATCGGGTTCACCGGGATAACATAGGCGTTTCGTTCGGTGTTGCGATTGGCAAGAAACGGCAAACTCGGGATTTTCATCGCGCTCGTGATGGCGGCGAGCATGTGGTTTTACGTGCAGCGTGTCATGATCGGTCACCAACTTGACCTCGCCGCGAGACGTGGAATCCCTCGAGGCAATCTCTCTGACCTGTATCCACGCTGGCTCGGAGCGAGAGAATTATTGCTTCACCATCGCGATCCCTACAGCACGGACGTGACTCGAGAGATTCAGGCCGGTTATTATGGACGGCCGCTCGATGCAGGTCGACCCAACGACCCCAAAGATCAGGCGGCGTTCGCCTATCCGGTTTATGTAGCATTCTTGTTGGCGCCGACGCTTGGGTTGCCATTTGAAATCGTGCGACTCGGATTCGGCTGGTTCCTTGTGATCCTGACAGGAGTGTCGGTGTGGCTCTGGTTCGGCATTCTGAACTGGCGGGCAAAACCGACAGTCGTAACCATTGCCATTTGTCTTACTCTCGGCAGCTTTCAGGTGATCCAGGGGATCAAGCTTCAGCAACTTAGTTTGCTCGTTGCCGGACTCATCGCGGTGTCCGCCTGGTTGGTGGCTGAGGATCGATTCACACTTGCGGGCGCCTTGCTAGGTTTGGCGACGATTAAGCCTCAACTGGTTTTGCCGTTCCTCGCCTGGCTGATGATTTGGGCAGCTGGGGATTGGGCCCGCCGGAAGAAACTTATTCTTGCGTTCGGTGTGACGATGATTTTGTTGCTGGCAGCATCGGAAATCATTTTGCCGGGATGGTTCAGGCGTTTTCTCGATGCAGTGTCGGCCTACCGTGCTTATAACGCCGGCGCCGAGTCAATTCTTAGTACGTTCCTGAGTTCACGCCTGGGAGGTGCGTTGACCTGGCTGATCTTGCTGGCGTTGGCGGCATTTGCGTGGCGAATTCGCCGCGCGGAAGCGAACCATGCCGAATTTCGGTTCATGACGGTGCTGGTCTTGTCGGTGACTCTGCTGATCATACCCACAGCATCTCCTTACAATCAGGTGCTGCTGCTGCCGGGCATTTTATTTGCAGCACAACATTGGCAAGCCTTTTACCAGAAATCTCGATTCAGCCGCACCGCAATGTTCACGACGATTGCAATTGTGGCATGGCCGTGGCTGGCAGCGATCGGGCTTACCGTGGCGTCGCTGGTGCTGCCTGCCGAATCGGTGCAGCGGGAATGGGCGTGGCCCATTTACACTAATCTTGCAATCCCTTTGGGGGTTGTCACGTTGTTGGCGAGTGGAGTGGGTGAGTTCACTTCGCAGGTTGCCCACAAGCAGCCTGTCCTTGCATGAAGCGGTTAGCCGGCGATAGGCTTTTCGCAACCGCTACAAACCAAGCTCGGAGGAAAAATGAGCCTTACGGTGGAAACCCGCGAAGGTGATGGCGTCACTGTAGTCAGTTGCACTGGAAGAATCCTTTTCGGAGAGGAATCAGCCGGTCTGCGCGAAAGTCTCAAGCGTGTATTGAGTAAGAGTCGTAAGGTGGTGCTGAACCTTTCCGGCGTAAGCTACATCGATAGCGGCGGACTCGGCACCTTGGTAGGCGTTTATTCCTCGGCGCGGGCTGCAGGCGCCGACATCAAACTGGCTGGGCTGACGCAGCGCGTGCAGGACGTCATGCAAGTCACCAAGCTGGTTACGGTGTTTGAGGTGTACGACACCGAGAAAGACGCGTTGAATGCCTTCAGCCGAAGTCCGCGCTGAAGCCGCCGTTTTGATAAAATCTACGCTTTCCGTCGGCTGGCAAATGCCTTCCCCCTTTCCGCTGGCGAGTGATGCTGTCATGATGAGTTAACAATTTCTGGGGCGTAAGCCGGGCACATGTCTTTCCAGACCATCGTCAGTCCAACACCGGAGCCGGGATCAGGAGTCTTTCCGACGCTGGTGCTGGTACAAGGCAACGAACAAAGGATCATCAACCTCGATCACAGTCCGTTCAGCGTGGGACGCAAGGCGGACAAGGACCTGGTGATCGCCGACCCTCGCGTCTCCCGCGACCACGCCATGATTGTCTCCGAGGGCGGCCAGTTTTCCGTCGTCGACCAGAACAGCAAACATGGAACCTACGTTAACGGCGAACGCGTGCAGCGCAAGAGTCTGGAGCGTAACGACCGCCTGGAGTTCGGCGTGCGCGAAGTTGCCTACGTCATCTTTAACCCTCAGCACGGGACCACCAACTCCGCCCGCGAATTTTTGAGCCAGATCTCCGGGATGCACATCTCGGACGAGACCACCGATCTCGAAAAGCTGATTCTCTTCCTTGAGGCCGCGCGGAAACTGAACACGGTCGGCGTGCTCGACGAGATCCTGATGACCCTCCTCGATGTGACTCTGAAGCTCACGCGTGGGGAGCGGGCTTACGTGTTTATGAAGAACGAGGTGGGCGAGTTGAAGCTGGCCGCAGGGCGGAATGCCAAAGGCGACCCGTTGCTCGAAGACACAACGATCTCACACTCGATTCTCGAAGACGCCCTCAAATCGAACTCGGAATTTATTCTGACCGATACCAGCCGATCGCTCGACCTCACGGGGCGCAAAAGCATTGTGGCTTACGATCTGCGCACCGTGATCTGCGTGCCATTGCGCAAGCCGGAGGTGAGGACGGCCGCGCGCGAGTCCGGGGTAGCTGCTCCTATTTCTGAAGCCATGGGAGCGCTCTACGTGGATTCGCGTTTCGCCTCGCGCGATATTTCCGGCGTGAGCAACGACATTCTTCACGCGATCGCGACCGAAGCCGCGTCTTTGATCGAGAATGCGCGTCTGGTGCAGGCCGAAGAAGCCTCGCGGCGCTATCAGCAGGAGTTGTCGATTGCCGCATCGATCCAGCAACGCTTGATGGCGGTGACCATTCCCGAGGTGCCGTTCGCACGCTTGGCCGGAAGAAATCTGTCTTGCAAGGAGATCGGAGGAGATTTCTTCGACGCGGTAAAAACCGACGAAGGCCTGGCAGTTGTCCTCGCCGATGTCAGCGGCAAGGGAGTGTCCGCAGCCCTCCTGGCCTCGACACTCCAGGGGATGATTTACTCACAACTCGTGGCCGGGATGCCGATTGTGGAGATCGTAACCGGAGTGAACCGCTTTTTCACGCACAAGCATATCGGAGAGAAATACGCGACTCTGATCATTGCGCGGATCAAGCCGAACGGCGAACTGGAATATGTGAACTGTGGCCATATCCCGCCGGTGGTGTCCACGGAAGGCAACATCGAGCGGCCATCCGCCGGCAATCTTCCAGTTGGCTTATTACCCGATGCGACCTACCAAAGCGCGAATATTCAATTAAAAACAGGAGATCGTCTGATCCTGGTCACCGATGGCGTGACGGAAGCGGAAAATGCCAGCGGCCAGTTCTTCGAAGACTTTCGTCTGGAAGCGGCCGCTAAGACCGGAACTCTGGAAGACATCTTCATCGCCATAGCCGCGTTTTGCAGCGGCACTCCAATGAGCGACGACTGCACGGTGGTGGAGTTGGTGTTTACCGGGTAGCACCTGGTACTTGGTACCTGGTACTCAGAAGAAAAATCCCCTCGTCAACGATATCAAGCCGCGGCCGCCTTCGGTAGTGGGCTGTTTTGAATCCAGACCACATCTGGAGCTTGGAAGAATTGGTGGGATTATTGGACGTGAAAGCGATGGAGGCTGCGGCGTGATTGCCCGAGGATTCATAACGCGACTCGTTACCGCTATCGGTCTGTGGGTTATCCTGACTGGCGGGTGTTTTCTGTACATGCATCTGCACCCTTCGGAGGACTATTTTGGGGTGTGGGCTTATGGCGGGTTTGTTCTTCTTTTCTTTCGATGGTACGTCTTTATTCCCATGCTGCTGGCACTTGTCTCGGTCGCGTGGTTGATGGTGCAGCGAATAGGGCATAGACTCAAAAAACATCATGCCCCTCGCTGATTTCAAAACAGCCCACTACCCCGCCTCACCCGCATGGCGCTTCAGAAAGTCCAACGTGGTTTTATTGAACTCCTCGACCTTTTCATAAATGGGAGCGTGCGCGCACCCTTCGAACACGACAAGTTCGGAGTTTCGGATCGTCTTCATCGGTTCTGCAAAACGCGTCGAGGTCGCCGCGTCGTGCCTTCCAAATGTAATCAGCGTGGGCGCAGTGATCTTGGTCAGCTGTTCCTGTGCGTCGTGGGCGATCACGGCATCGGACTGACGCATAAAGCTGGCCAGCGACTGTGCCGGGCGACTGCGCACGAACGCGGCCAAGGACTCGATGTACTCCGGCTTGGCGACATACAACTCCGGCGTGAGGCACCAGGGGAACAGCGCGGAAATCGTCATCTCCGGAATATTTTGTAGAGCTCTGGCCGCCACGCGGAAACTTTCAATTACCGCTCTCACGTAGGCGTCGGTTTTCGGCCAGCCGCTGTGCAGCGACAAGGACTTCACCATCTGCGGATGCTTCGCCGCCAGCCACATGCCGGTCGCTGCGCCCAGGGATAGACCGAAGACGTGTGCCTTGGCTATTCCCAAAGCTTGCATGAACGCCGCCACATCATTGGCGAGGGTCTCGGTGGAATAGGCCAGGTCAGGATTGTCGCTCTCGCCGGTTCCACGCAGATCGAGCGAGATACAGGTAAAGTGCTTCGCGTAATCCGCAACCTGAAACGCGTAGCAGGCATGATCGGCGGTCAGGAATGGAATCAGGACGATGGGCTCGCCGCTGCCTTGTTGTTCGTAATTGAAACTGATGTTATTGGCTCGGACCTTAGGCATAAAGATCTCCTTTTGAGGTACTCGTGCCCGATCTCAAGCCGAACCAATATACTCTGTACCACTCGATGAGGCTACCTGCCTGGAACTAGCGGGTAATTTTAAACCGTACCACGCTCCCTAGTGGCGCCTGTGAAGTTTGTGCCAAACAGTGCACCCTCTCGCAGGGTCACAGCTCAGCCCGCCGTTGCCGTAGGTTTCGCGTGCGCCAATGCGGACTTTGGGGAAATATTCCCTCTACAATCTTTGCATGGACCATCACACCCTCGCGGCCCTGAGCATCACGGGTACCTGCCTTGATGTGCTAGGCAGCCTGTACCTGGCCTACGACTTGCTCGGCGGACAACACGGTCCATTGCGAGTGCTGACCCGCGCTGTAACTTATTCGCTGGTGTTTGGCATTGGCTACGGACTCGGTCTCGGAGTCTTCTTCGGGTTGGCGGCCGGTCTCGCCACCGGAGTCACATTGTCGATCGAGTTGAACCGCGCAGCGCGAGGGTTGGAACATTACTCTCTGGCATGGGAGGCCCTTTTTTCCGCCATTCGCGGATTTGCTTTTGGCGCGGGGCTCTACAGGGTGGTTGGTTTTGGATTCGCAATTACCTTTGCCGTGCTAATTACGGTTGGCCAGGTATTCGCCTACTCGCGCGGCATGCGTCCTGGCGTTGACTATGAGGCCTCGCGACGCTCGCGAATCACGCGGCGCCAGTTGAGGGGAACGGTCACTCGCACTATCGGCTATACCATATCTGCTTTGCTTTGCAGCTTCTTCATCCATCACGTTGATCATCCCTGGTTGTTCGCGATCCGCGTGGGACTGGTCACGGGGATCGTTACCGGACTCGGTATAGCTGTCAATCCCATCATCGAGTACTACGCGGACAATCTTCCAGAGCGGCGGCTCGGCGTATTCGGCATCGGCCTGATCCTCTGCGGATTTGCGCTGCAGTCGATCCAGTATTGGTTGGCGCTGTTCGATGTGCGGGTGAGCTAGGCGTCCATTCACTCCCATCCGCCGAGCACCCGGCGCAGCAAAACCAACTCGCCGATGTGGTAGGCATTGTGATCGGCTGCTAGCAATGCCTCGCGCAGGATGGTTTGGCCATCACCGTGGGGAATCTTCGCCAGCAAATCGGTCGATGGATTCGACACCAGGTCGCAAAGTGCCTCGCGATCGCGCTCAAAAGCTTTCACGCTTTCGCTCCATGCCTTGTCGCTCGGAGGCGTCGGACTCGACGGCCAGTATCCCTTGGGCCACTCGGGCGACTTGTGGCCGGCGTTGCGGGAGAACTCGAGGATGTCCCACTGCGCAAGGCGCAGATGTTCCAGCACCTCCCACGGCGAGTGTTCGGCTCCCTTTGGCCGTTTACCTCGTAAATCGGCAGGAACATTTTTCACCGCTGCCTCGAATGTGGCATGCGCATCGCCGCCTTTGAGGAGGGCTGCCACATGCTGACGTAAAGCTTTGTCATGATCCATAACTGCGTTTCCTTTCCGTGATGATTTACGAATGAATTCGTTTTGCCAGGAACTCGCCCTCGATCTTCCACGTTTGTCCGTTCCCAGGCAAGAGATTCACCGATCCAGTGAAACGACTCCGGCGTAATCTCAGTGAATCTCCAGCGGGTCGCGGTGCCGTCGGCCCGAGCGCCAACCTGAACGATATCGCTTCCAATGCGGCGGCCAATTTGTGATTCGAAGTGGTTGGTCACGGGATTAAACCAGCGGATGTGCCAGGCCCCGAGTGCTGGGTCCCATATCCGTAGCGTTGTCCCGTACATATTGTTCATCTTGCTGGTCGCGGGTGTACGCTCAGAGACGCGCGGCATGATCCAGACGTCCTGGATCGCTCGGCCTTCCAACACCCACCCGAAGTGAGCTTCGCCTTTGATTCCTTGTGCCGAAACGTTGGCCGCCTTGTAATGCAAGACCTCAAGCTCCCAGTCTCCGACCAGCCAGCCGTAAACGTCTTCGGACTCCGGAATTTCCGCAGAGCGACTTGAACTCGCCAAAATGCTGTAGAAACTTGTCGATCGCGCCATTGTGATTGTTCCCATCTTTCACGCTCCTCAATCATCAAACTATGTTGATTTCTGTTATAGGCTGGGAGCAAGGATCGAATCTTGGCAAAAATTGCGGTCGAATTCGACGCGGGTTCCGCAAATCTCGAGGTGGGATATGCGGCGGTGCGGCCCGTCAGCCGCTTGCTCGCCCAGGGCGAAGGATGGAGCGTAGAAGATCTCGTCTGCACATCTGGGCCTCGCGACCGTGTATTTGAAGAACAGCATTCGCAAGTCTCGATCGCCGTTGTTTTGGAGGGAACGTTTCAATACCGCGCCGTGAGCGGGCATCGTGGCGCCGGCGAATTGATGACGCCGGGCGCTCTACTGCTTGGCAATCCAGGTCAGTATTTTGAATGCGGGCACGAACACGGCGTCGGCGATCGCTGCCTCTCATTTCACTATTCGCCAGAATATTTCGAGGCACTCGCGGCCGATGCAGGCATCCCGCGTGGTGAACGCCACTTTTCTCGCTTTCGGTTGGCAGCCGTGCGGTCGACATCGGCGGTCGTCGCCCGTGCCGTAAGCATGCGGCGCTACTCAGATTCAACAGATCGGTTGGATTGGGAAGAGTTCAGCATTCAGATGGCGGCGTCCTGCTTGAGACTGGCAAATGGTTCTACACCAGGGACGCGAGCCGCGATGCCCAGCACGATTGCGCGGGTGACACGTGCGGTTCGGATGATTGAAGGCGCGCTCGCTTCCGACCTGACACTTCGAGAACTCGCCACCGAGTCGGGCCTGAGTCCGTATCATTTCTTGCGTGTGTTTGAAGAAGTGACTGGATCGACGCCGCATCAATATGTACGCCGCGCCCGACTGAGAGAGGCCGCAAGCCGCCTGTGGTCGGGGCAGGGAAGTGTGCTCGAGA
>Ga0070735_10001076_pt1 | contig 27123 bp, 22 predicted proteins | sample Coa_R1_FD_66443 | JGI IMG/M metagenome (GOLD analysis project Ga0070735, IMG submission 66443) | Surface soil microbial communities from Centralia Pennsylvania, which are recovering from an underground coalmine fire - Coalmine... | ecosystem: Environmental > Terrestrial > Soil > Unclassified ...
ATCTACGGCCTCGGGTCGCCGGACGAGTACAAGAAGATCGTGCTGCTGTTCAAGCGCGGCGATACCTACGACCGCGAGGAGGCGCTGCGACGCCTCATCGACATGCAGTTTACGCGCAACAACATGGAGCTCCAGCGCGGCACATTCCGAGTGCGGGGCGACACGCTGGAGATCCAGCCGGCGGACGAGGAGATCATCATCCGCGTCGAGTTCTTCGGCGACGAGGTGGAGAAGATCACCATCGCCGACCCACTGACGGGCGAGCTCATCGGCGCGCGCGACGCGATTACGATCTTCCCGGCGTCCCACTTCGTCACGTCTGAGGACCGGCTGAAGCGCGCCATCGTCGAGATAGATGAGGAGATGCAGGAGCGGGTCGCGTACTTCAAGGCGCGCAATGAGCTGATCGAGGCGCAGCGGATCGAGCAGCGGACACGGTTCGACATCGAGATGATGCAGGAGCTCGGCTTCTGCTCCGGCATCGAGAACTACTCGCGGTTCCTCGACGGACGCGCGCCCGGCACGCCGCCGCACACGCTGCTCAACTATTTCCCGAAGGATTTCGTCACGATCATCGACGAGAGCCACCAGTCGATCCCGCAAATCCGCGGCATGTACAATGGCGACAAGGCGCGCAAGGATACGCTGATCCAGTACGGCTTCCGCCTGCCTTCGGCCGCGGACAACCGGCCGCTGAAGTGGCACGAGTTCGACGAGCGGACCGGCCAGACGATCTTCGTCTCCGCCACGCCGAGCGCGTTCGAGCGCGAGCACTCCGCTCAGATCGTCGAGCAGATCATCCGGCCTACCGGCCTGATCGACCCGGAGATCGTGATCCGCCCGACGCGTGGTCAGATCGACGATCTGATCGAGGAGATCCGCAAGCGCGTCGTGCGCGAGGAGCGCGTGCTCGTCACCACCCTCACCAAGAAGATGGCGGAGGACCTGACCGAATACCTGGAGGACCTCAAGCTGAAGGTCAACTATCTCCACTCGGACATCAGGACGCTGGAGCGGACCGAAATCCTGCGGAACCTTCGTCTCGGCGTCCACGACGTGGTGGTAGGCATAAACCTGCTGCGCGAGGGCCTGGACCTGCCGGAGGTTTCCCTCGTCGCCATCCTCGACGCCGATAAAGAGGGCTTCCTCCGCTCCGAGACGTCGCTGATCCAGACGATCGGCCGCGCGGCCCGCAACGTCGGTGGACAGGTGATCATGTACGCGGACAACGTCACCGGCTCCATGCAGCGGGCCATCGACGAGACCAACCGCCGCCGCGAGAAGCAGATCGCCTACAACGAGGCGCACGGCATCACGCCGCAGACCGTCATAAAGGCGATCCGCGATCTGCTTCAGGCCGAGAAGGTTGCGGAGGACCGGACCGAGTACGGCGGCGGTAAGGGCGCAGGTCGCCTGCGCGAGGACGCGAGCGTCATGTCGATCGGCCAGATCGAAGAGGTGATCCAGAAGCTCGAAAAGGAGATGAAGGACGCGGCCCGCGGCCTCAACTTCGAATACGCCGCCGAGCTCCGCGACGAGATCAGCGAGCTGCGCAAGATCGCCCCTGCCAGCAAAGTCGGGCAGGATGCCGGCACCAGCGGCCTCGGCAAGGACGGCCTATACAAGACAAAGCGCGCTAAGAGGTAGGACCGAAACAGAATGATGTGCACTGATGTCCCCGCCCTCATCCTCGCGCCGATGGACGGCGTGACCGACGCCGCGATGCGCGCCTTGCAGGGCGAGACGGGCGCGTTTTCGCTCGCCGTTTCCGAGTTCCTGCGGGTCAGCCAGCATGCGCCGCCGCGCCACGTCTTCCTGCGGCACGTGCCGGAGCTGGCGACCGGCTCTCGGACGCAGACAGGCCTGCCCGTCCAGGTTCAGCTCCTCGGCGGCGACCCGGAGCGTATGGCGCAGGCCGCGCTTACCGCCTGCGAGGCCGGCGCGACCGCAATCGACATCAACTTCGGCTGCCCGGCGCCGACCGTCAACAGGCACGACGGCGGCGCGACGCTGCTCAAGTTTCCGTGCCGAATCCGCGCCGTCACGGCCGCGATCCGCGCGGCAATTCCCGCAGAGATCCCGGTCTCCGCGAAGCTGCGGCTCGGCTGGGACACGCTCAACGCGATCCACGAGAACGCCGAGATGGCGGCGGAGGGGGGAGCGGCCTGGATCACCATCCACGGCCGTACGCGAGTGGCCGGCTACGCGCCGCCTGCCTACTGGGAGCCGATCGGCCTGGTGCGGGAGCGGCTCGGCGGCCCGAACGGAATCCCGGTCGTCGCGAACGGCGATATCTGGACGATCGAGGATTTCCGGCGCTGCCGGGACCAGACCGGCTGCAGCCACTTCATGCTCGGCCGCGGCGCGCTGGCAAACCCGTTGCTGCCGTTCCAGGCCGCGCGCGAGCTGGGGATCGCGGCGAAGACGCTCCATCCCGCGCACCTGTCAAGCGAATGGGCGCCAAGGCTGCGCCGGCTGGTCGCCTACACGGAGCAGTTCGAGGGGCCGGCGATCGCGCGCACGCCCTACCGCATCAAGCAGTGGCTGCGGCTCGCCGCCAAGTTCGGCGACTTCACGGATTTCGAGCGGATTAAGACGGCCCGCACGTCCGAGGAGCTCCTCGAACTTTTGACGGACGAGCTGCGGCAGGCGGCGTGAGATGAACGGAAACGAAGACAACCTTGGAGCATGCATTTTCATCTTCAGTACCTCTTTAGGCTACCTGCGACGCTCGGCGCAGGCGCGCGGGGCGGATTGAGTGTTTTCGCACGTTCGACGGGCGGGGATGCGGCCGACGCGAGCGTTCTCGGACTTCATCACGCGATGGCGGCATTCGCAAGCGCCCTGTCAAGCAGGCCCGAAACGCCGATCCTCGCCGCCCAGAACCGCAGATAGCCGGCATCGAGCGACCCCGCGCCCTGGACTCGCAGCATGCCGAGCACGTCTCCCCACTGGCGGTCCGAGACGCCGCCGCCCATCTGGAACCATCTTAGCTTCTGCAGTATTGCATCTTCCGCGCTGGGCAGGAATGCACGCAGTGCGCCATCTGCAGAAACGGGCAACAACTGCCTTCGTTTCCAGACTTCATCGGCCCAATCGTCGTTTGCCTTTAGAAAGACGTCCACCTTGATCATCAGATCGAGGTGAAGGATAGAAAACGAGGAGTTGGTATCGACTGCATCTGCAATCATCTCGTTGTCGGCGTAGAAGGCGTTGAGCGCTGCGACGAGCGCAGGCACTTTCGCCTCCGTGATAGACGCAACCATATCGATATCGTTTGTGAAACGATAAACGCCGTAAACGCCACTGGCGACCGATCCGCCGACAAGATACTCGATGGCGAGCTGGTCAAAGACATTTATGACGACCTGCAGGATCTGCTCCGGCTCGCTGAGCATCAGAAGCCCTTCTCGCGGACATCCCAGCCGTATGCCTTCAGCATTAGGTCCGCCGGGATTGACCGGGAAACTACGCGCAGCATAATCTCGCGGTCCGTCTCCTCCGGATAGCGAAGCCTGGTCGTGGCGAATGCCGCGCCCTTCACGAACCGCCCCATGTCCCCAATCTTCGCCAGCTTCTGCGCCGGCGTGAGCGTGCGAATCAGCGCGATCATCTTCCGCTCGATGTCCGGGTGAGTATCCGAGAACACCTTCGTGCCGTCGAGATTTTGGTCGGAATCGCTCATGCTCTTCTCTCGTGCGGGGTTTCCGTCAGCTCGCAACTAACTGCCGAACGGTCGCCACGGCCCAGGCGGCCATGCCCTCGCCGCGGCCAACAAAGCCTAGCCGCTCGGAAGTCGTGGCTTTCACGCTGACGCGGCCGGCATCAATGCCGAGTGCCGCGGCGATCGCCTCCTGCATCGCGAGCCGGTGCGGCATCAGCCTGGGCGCCTCGGCCACGACTGTCGCGTCGATGTTGACGACGCGCCAGCCGGCCTCTGTAACGCGCCGGCCGCACTCCTCCAGGAGCCGTAGGCTCGCGATCCCGCGGTACGCCTCGTCCGTGTTCGGGAACAGGATGCCTATGTCGCCCAGGCTCACCGTCCCGAGCAGCGCGTCGCAGATCGCGTGAAGCAGGACGTCGGCGTCGGAGTGGCCCTCCAGCCCCCGGTCGTGCGGTATCTCGACGCCGCCCAGGACGAGCGCCCGCCCCGCTTCCGGCGCCGCGAAGGCGTGCACGTCGTAGCCGAAGCCGGTGCGCGATTCGGGCAAGCGCGGCGGGTGTTCGGTGTTGGGTGTTTGGTGTTCGGGTCTTCGGGCGTTCAGGTGTTCGGGTCGCTGAGTGCCGGGGTTTTCGGCGATGGGGGTCGCGTCCGCGCGATCTGCGTTGATTGCGGATAAGCTCACCGAATCGGTGGCGAGAAGGCGCTCGGCGAGGGCGAGGTCTTCCTGCCGGGTGATCTTGATGTTCGTCGGGTCGCCGGGGACGATCTCGACCGGCGTGCCGGCGGCTTCCAGCAAGGAGGCCTCGTCGGTCGGCTCGGAGGCGGCGAAATCGAAACGCGCGTAGGCATCGTCGAGGGCGGACCGGCGCGCGCCCTGCGGCGTCTGCACCGAGGTGAGTACGGCGATCGCCTCGCCGCCGATCGTCGCCGAGCGCGGCACGGTCTCGCGAACGATGCCGTCGGCGCCGGCGCGCTTCACGGTGTCGGAGAGCGGGAGGCCGGGAACCGCGCCGCCGGTCCGGGCCGCCGCCTCGACGATCCGGTCGATGAGCGCGTGTGTCACCAGAGGCCGCGCGGCATCGTGGACGAGGACGATGTCCACGTCGGCGGCAAGAGCCCGCAGGCCACGGAGGACCGAGTCGGACCGGGTCTCGCCGCCGCAGACCACGTCGATCGGACAGGCTGCAAAGCCGCTCGAAATAGGCCTGTCCGACCCAACAGGGCCATGAGGCTGCGCGCGATCGCCCGCGCTCCCTCCGGAAGCGGGCGGACCGCTCTCCCTCTCCGCTTGCGGGGAGGGCCGGGGTGGGCTTGTCTCACTCTCCGCTTGCGGCGAGGGGGGGATTGGGGTCGCGATAGCAGCGCGGACGCGTTCGAGCTCGTCCGCGCCGGCCGCAACGACGATTTGTGAGATGGCAGGATGCGAGGAAAAGGCGGTCAGAGTCCGCTCGAGAACGGTCCGACCGCCAAGCTGCGCCCAAATCTTGTTCTCGGCGCTACCGAATCTTCTTCCCCGTCCCGCGGCGGGTATAACCGCTGCTATTCGGAGCCTCGCTGTGCCCATTCGATCCTCTCGTATCGCGCTGGTCGCGGCTGCCCGCGTAGTCGAAGCCGTCCCCGTCCTCTTCGGTACGCACTCGCGCGAAGATCATCTTGCCGGCGATCGTCTGGAGCACGCTCGTCACGATCACGCTGAGCGTATTGCCCATGTACCGCCGGCCGTCCTCCACCACGATCATCGTGCCGTCGTCCAGATAGGCTACGCCCTGGTTCGGCTCCTTGCCCTCCTTGACGATCGCGACGGTCATCGCCTCGCCCGGCAGGACCACCGGCTTGAGCGCATTGGCCAGCTCGTTGACGTTCAGGACGTGGACGCCCTGCAGCGCGGCCACCTTGTTCAGGTTGAAGTCGTTGGTGACGATAACGCCTTCCAGGGCCTTCGCCAGCATTACGAGCCGTGTGTCCACCTCGTCCGCCTGCGAGGACTTGTCGAGGACCTTGTCCCACGAGCGGACGACGAGGGGCAGCTCGTTCCGCATGTTGTTCAGGATGTCCAGGCCGCGCCGGCCGCGCGCGCGCTTGAGGCCGTCTCCGGAATCCGCGATGTGCTGAAGCTCTTCGAGCACGAAGCCCGGCACGTAGAGCGTTCCTTCCAGGAAGCCGGTCCGGCAGACATCGGCGATGCGGCCGTCGATGATGACGTTGGTATCGAGGATCTTGCAGTTGACCGTCGGCTTGACTTCGGGGCCGTCGTGCTGTGCGGCAACGTTGCCGCCACGCGCCAGAATGAGAACGAGCTCGTTCTTCATGCTCATCATGGCGACGATGCCGAGATAGACGAGGATAGCGCTTAGCAGGATGTAGCTGCCGACCCGGAGCGGGAGCACCGGGATCTGCAAGAGGAGCTGGTTGAGCAGAACCATCACGATCGCGCCTAGCACGATTCCCGCGCCAATGGCGATCTTGTCCGCGGCGGACATCTGCTCCAGGCCCTTGCCGGCGCCGATGATCAGGTCCGCGATCCGCGGTCCGATCCACAGGCCGAGCAGCAGTCCGATCGAGGCGAGCGCGACGGTAACCTGCACGGTGTAGTTCGGATTGGACCTCACCTGGTCCTTCATCTGGTCGATGATCCAGACGTGCTGGACATCGAGCAGATGCAGTCCGGAATAGATGCCGGTCCCGCACAGCGTAAGCATAAGCAGCAGGGCGAATATCTGTCGGAACGTGTGCAGACGCATCGTGGCAGCTCACCTCCTTTCGTTATCTGGATTTAGACACGGCTCGCGCGCGATTGATACAGCGTGGTTAGCTCGCTGGCTTATCGATCGCGGTCGCCCTGGCGTCCTGCGCGGGCGGATCGGACTCGACCACGTGAATCTTGAGGCGGCCGACTATCGATACGACTTCGAACATCTGCGTAACGTCGCCCTGAGCGAACTTTATGTGCGTGGCATCCACGTATTTCGCCTTCGCCGCATCGTACAGCGTCGGATCGAACGCGACCCAGCGGCCCACGTAGCTCTCCGCCCAGGCGTGGTAGAAGAACTTGCCGTCCGCGTAGACGATCCCTGCGCAGAGCCGCGTCGGGATGCCGGCAGCCCGCGCGAGCGCCGTGTAGAGCGTGGCGTAGTCCCGGCAAACCCCTCGCCGCCGGTTGTAGACGTCCTTTGCCGACCGGACGACGCCGATGCTGGCGTCGGGCGTCATCACGTTGTGGACCCAATCGCGAAGGTGCGACGCAATCACGTAAAGGTTCGTCTCCTTGCCGCGGATGCGCGCCGCGGTCTCCTGGATCGGGGCGTCGTCGGTCTCGAGGAACGCCGCTTTGGTCAGGTATGGTGCGAACGCGGCGCCGCGCACCGGCCATTGTGACGCGTCCGCCGCTTCGAACCGTTCGGCTCGGATGGTGTAGTCCGCCGTTACACCGCCGGTGTCCGCGGAGGAGTCGCGCTTGCATGCCTGGCGATCGTCGGAGGGCACGATGTTCTGCGCGGGCACGCCGGAGATCGTCACCTTGAGGTAGCGCATCGCGCGCGGGTCCGGCAGGACGCGGTCCGGCTTGAGGGCGGTTGCATCGGCGAAGTCCGTAGGCGCCTCCGGCGCGGCCGCCACTGCCTTCGCGAGCGCGGGAGTGATATAGGCGACGTCCACCGCATGATCGTGCGTTTCGCGCACGGTCGTCATCGTCTGGTCGCCGAGGGGCAGTTCGCTGCGGATGAGATTGCCATCCTTGTCCGCCCAGCCGGTCATGTCGCCCTCGGCAAGGGAGGCGTGAATCTCGTATGCGACGATGGACTTGCCGGAATCGTCCCGGATCGTGGACTTGCTCTTCACCTCGATCTTGGCCGAGTGGATGTCGACAGCAAGCGGGCGCAGGTAGTAGAACTCCAGCGTCTTGCCGACCACGAGCTCCTGTCCCGCCGTCAGATTTGAGGTATCGGTAGCGAAGTTTGCGCCTTTGGGGATGTCGAGCGTCTTGTGCGTCGCCGAGTCGCCGGCGCCCACCGTACAGTAGATCTTGCGCTCGTCGTATTTATAGATCGCCTCGACGTGCAGCGCCGCGCCGTTGGACTTCACGTCCAATATCTGCTTCAGCGGCCGGTGCTTCTGGTCCGAGATGGAGACCGAGTCCTCGTCCTCCTCGAGACTGGCGCCCAGCATGGTCAGCTTGACGACGCCGTGCGTCGTCTCCTTGATCGCCGGCCTGGAGTCGTAGGTCACGGGGACGGAGCGCGTGACGTTGTATCCGACCTTCTTTCGGCCGAGGTACACGCCCTCCCACTCTTCGGACGCCGCGCTCTCACTCGTGGACGGGGCGTGTGTCGGAGCGGACTTGGCTTCTTGGGCGAAAATCGGCGCGGAGACGATCCAGGGGAGCGAGAACGCGGAAATGGTGATCGCCACGGCGCGCGCAGGCGCGGACAGTGGGTTGCGGTGCAGCATCGACACACTCCTCAGGGAATCGCTTTAGCGCGCCGCGACCGAGGTGAGGTACCGGCGGAGAAGCAATCCTCCGTAGGAGCACAACGACTGACGCACGTTGACCTATTATACCACGGTAAACGACAGCGGCGGGGGCCGCAGAGCGGCGGAATCGCGATCCTGCACCCGGCGTACAGGCCCGCACGATCGGGCTCCGATGGCCGCCTACCGTGACGATTGTGGTATAGGGTGTCGCCCCGTGGCCTACGGTCGATCGATGGAAGCAAGCGGTCTCGATCGGTTGCTCACGACTCGACCTGGACGCGCGGCAGGCGGGCGGTGAGGCACGCGGTGATCTCGTGCTCGGTCGTGTCGATCATCGCGGCGATCTCCTCGGCCGTGATCGATTCGGGGCCATCGGTTCCAATACACGTGGCGATATCACCCGGCGCCGCGCCGGGGATGCCGGTCACGTCGGCGACGAGCTGATCCATGCACACGCGGCCCAGGATAGGCGCGCGCCGGCCCCGGATCAGGACGGCGCCCCGGCTCGAGAGCCGCAGCGGATAGCCGTCGCCATAGCCGACAAGCACCGTGGCGACGCGGGAAGGGCGGGCGAGCCGGCAGGTCGCGCCATAACTGATCGTGCTCCCAGCCTGCAGCGCGCGCACGGCTGCCACGCGCGCCCGGAGAGACAGCGCCGGCCGAACCAGCGGCTCCGGCCCAGGCATCGCGCCGATCGGGGGCCGGAGGCCGTACAGAAGCAGACCCGGCCGGGCGAGGTTGCAGCCTCTCGAGGGATATCGGAGCGTCGCGGCGCTGTTGCCGGCGTGGATCCAGCTAAACCGCGCGCCGGCCGCCTCCAGGACCGAGCGAGCCGCTTCGAACAGCGCCCATTGCCGCTCCGTGAGCGCCGGGTCCGGACCATCGGCGTCCGCGAAATGGGTGCATAGGCCGTCTACTGTTAGGCCGATGCCGGCGCATCGGCGCCAGAGCGCGACGGCGCGCTCCGGCGCGATGCCCGAGCGGCCCATGCCGGTGTCGACGTCCAGATGTACGCGCGCCTCTCCCGGTCCGCGCGCGGCGGCGAGCGCGTCCACGAGGCAGTCGTCGCCGACCACTGCGGTAAGGCCGGCCGCCAGGATGCGCGCGGCGTCGGCGGGCGGCGGCGCGCAGAGGAGCGCAACCGGCGCCGCGATCCCGGCCGACCGCAGCGCCTCCCCCTCCGCCGTCGTCGCCACGCCGAGCCATCGAGCGCCGCCGCGCAGCGCCGCCTTCGCCGTCGGCGTCAGGCCGTGGCCATACGCGTCCGCCTTGACGACCGCCATTAGCAACCGGTCCGGCCGGAGGTGATCCGTGAGACCGCGCGCGTTCAACTCTATCGCCGCGAAATCGACCTCGACCCATGCGCGACTGCGATCGATCATTTTTCGATATCCCGGCTATTCATTGAAACATCCGATCTGCCTTCGTGTCCTACCGATTGCAGCTCGATTAGGGGTAACCCCTATTGCTCTGTTTGGCATGCCGGCGAAACCGCCGAGAGTGTCTTGTTGGAGCCCGCCGGAGGTGCGCAGCGAAAGCAGCGCGCATCCGGCGGTTTTTTCAGATTACGTGGTACGCGCATGCCCGCCCGGACGCGCCGGCGAAGAGGCCGCACGCGTTCGCAATCGGATCCATCACGATCGCGATCTGCCAGTCGTGCGGAAAGACCTCCGCCTGCGTGTCAAGATCGACGGACGAGAGGAACACGCCGAGGCCCGGGTGGGAGTGGTAGGAACCGAGGATCGTCCAGGCGGCATTCATCGCGACCAGGCCGGGGAAGATGGAAGCCCACGCCGCGGCCGTGTAGGTGAACGAGGTCGACGTGGCCTCTCCGTGTTCCGCGGGCATTGCGGCCTCGATCAGGACGAGGTGCAGGTCCAGCGCAGGGTCGTAAAGGGCCTCGCCGGCAAGGAGCCCGCCGAGCTCCCGCTGCAGGTCGGTCCGGAGATGCTGCGCCAGCCGCTCCATGGCCGACCGCCGGATGAGCGCAACCGGCTCGCCTGGGCTGAGCCTCACCGCGGCGCCGACTCCCAGGGCGCGCAGCACGTCGCGTGCGTCCACTTGCCGCGGGCGGTAGACGTCCGGCTGCTCGCTCCACTCGATCTCGCCTTCGTCCGGATCAGGAGTAACCGGCGCCGGTCGCGGCTGCTGCGGCGCCGACGCGCGCCAGCGCGCTGCGCGCACAGAGGCCTCGAACTCCTCCGCCTCGCGCTGCGCAAGCAGGTCTTCGCTTCCCTCGTCCGGCCTGTTGCGCCCCTGGCTCCCAAACCCCGGCATCCAACGGCTCCTCACGCGACTGTGCTCCGCGCTGTGCGCCCTGCATCCGTCGGCAAGGCGCCATGTTGACGGCAGGATAGAGGCGGGCGCAGATGATTCAATATCCGCGTGGGCCGACGTTCCCGAGCACGGTCCTTCGCACCCTCCTCGACCGCTGAATTCAAAGCAGGTCCTCCCACAGGATGCCCTCCAAATCCAGCGACGAGACGGTTCGATGGTCCTCGGTGGCTGGCGGCGGCGGCGCGGCGGACTGGCTCGCGGGCAACGGCATTAGCGGCGTGTATTGAGCCGGGGCCGCGGAGACATCGTCCGGAGTAGCCAGGCGGTCGGAACGGAAGGTGCGCGTGTCGGTCGGGAAGAGAATCAGGTTCTTGCGCGCCCATTCGATGGCCTCCTCGTTCGCCGGATCGTGCATGTCGAAGAACTCGCGCTCGAACTGCAGCAGCGCACCCAGCCTGAGCGCGAAGGCATCCAGATACTCGCTGGTCTTCCACTCGCCCATGCAGACGGCGCTGTTCTTATAGACGTGAGGATGCCAGATCGGGGTCAGCATGCGAACGCGCGGCGCATCGTAGGGAGCGGGGTAACGCGCCGGAAGGCGGACCTCGACGCGGTTCTGGTACCGATAGACCGGCTTCGACCTCTCGAGGCGCTCGATGGTGCGACAGCGGTATTCGAGGACATAGTAGTCGGGCGGCTGGCCTTTCGCCTGCTCGATCGTCAGCGTCCCGCCGCTCCCGCGCGCGAGCGACCGAAGACTGACGTAGTCCGACTGCAGTCTCAGATCGCGGGCGCTGCGCATATCCGCCTGCCTGCGCGGAGCCTGCGCCCGCCGTGAGTTGGGAAGGGCTGGATCATCAGCGTGTCGCCATTGCTCACGCGCTCCGGAGCCAGAACCTCGTTCGAGAGCAGCAGCGTCCCGGTCGTAACATTGGCGACCTGATAGTCGATGTGCCGGGACATGAACCATCGCCGCGCGCTTGTGTTGATCAGATCGGATACCCTCATCGTGCGCGGCAGCGTTACCTGCGCCTTACGCGTGCGATCGGCGGTCTGAACGTAGAACGTAACCTTATTGACGGGCATGCGATTTCATCCTTCGTCGCCCTCCGGCCAGATCGGGGCGCCTGCGAGTTGATAGTACCCGCGATCGTCCCCATTCTTCACGCATAGGACCTGATGGTCGGGCACGCCCAAATCCGCGAGCCGCAGCCCCGCGAGCGGGTCATCGGCGGCGAGCCAGCTAATCGTCTCCGGACAGCGGCTCTCCGCGCCGCAATCCGGGCACCGTACGCGCTCCTCCCCACACCGCTCCAGCGGCATAAGGACTCGCTCCACCGCGCCGCAGGCCGCACAGCGCATCTCCGAGACGAGATCGAATCCCAACTCGAGCGATCCGCCCGACGCGCCGGCCCCGGAAAGCAAGGCGGCCGCCGTTATGCCGTGCGGCGGCTCAGACAGGAGCGTGACCGTGCCAACCCGCTCGTGCGCCATGCACTCCGGGTTCCGTGAAAGAGCAAACACCGCCGTCTCGTACGGGTCAAGGTTCACCGTTATCTTCGCGCCGTACGCAAGTCCCGGCTTTTCGCGCAATCGGCGCGCGTGGATAACGTGCACCGCCTCCTGCACGAGGTAGGCTGCGGCAAGACTCGCGACTACCGGCGTGGTGGGGGCCGGCGCCTCCGGCGCGGCACCCCGAAGACCCGCGCAGGAGGTCCGCCGGCCGCGCCGCTCCCACATCTCCGCCGACATGCCACACTCGAAGCAGGCGCCCTCGCCGTTCTCGAACAACGAGATTTCCGCCACGGCGAGCTCTATGGCGCCGTTCAGCCAGGGCGTGCCGGCACGCATGCAGGCCCGGTTGACGGCGAGCCGGGCGTCCAGGCTATCCAGACAGCCGATTACGATGTCCGCGTCGCGGAAGACGCCCAGCCCCAAGTCGTAGGCCAGGTCGGCGGCCAGCCCGACCGCGCGGACGCTCGGATTGATCTCTTTCGCGCGCTCCGCAGCGACGTCCGCCTTCGGCCGTCCGATGTCGGCTTCGCGAAACAGCGGGCTGCGCGTAAGGTTGGACAGCTCGACCGCATCGAAATCGACGATCACGAGTCGGCCGATTCCGAACAGGGCGAGCAGCTCGACCACCGCGTTGCCGATCGCGCCCGCTCCGGCGACGAGCACGCGGGCCTCTGCGAGCCGCTCCTGGTCCCAGCCGGCAATCAGCCGGTGGCGCGCGTACCTGTCCTCGATCTCCATGCCGTTAATATCCGCCGCGATGACCGGTCTACGTGACCGGATCAACGCTCTTCCGGCTGCCGCACGCGCAGCACTTGCCGCGATCCGCGGTGCGGAGGAACTCCCACCCGGCCTCGCTATAGCAGGTATGGCAAACGCGGCACCGGAAGATGCGATCGCGCGGATGAAGCTCCTGGCGGGTCACGGGGCACAGCAGCCGCTCGGCGGCTCCGTCCGCGGCGGCGGCCGGTCCGATCGGCTCGAAGTCGACCTCGGCCCACTTCTCCGGGTCCTCCTGCCATTCGCCCGCGGGCGACGACTGCTGATCGGAGCCAAACGCGCGTTTGAGAGCAGCGGTAATTCTTGCGATCATGGCGGCTCGTGTAAGGACGGCAGTCGGCAATTGGGGTACACGGCCATCCTGGCGATCGCCGGTACCAAATCCTGTATATGGATAGGCTGCTTCGGCGGCAGCCAGCGTTCATCGAAGAGTCCCGACTGCCGACTGCCTATTGCGTATTGCCCAGCGACCGGCGGAGCGCCTCGGTCAGGGGCCCCGTGGGCTCGTCCGCATCCGGGTCGCGGGCGGCGGTGTCGGCGAACTCCCGCCAGGCCTCGCGCTCCGGGTCCTCGACCACGCCTTCGCGCGATTCCGGTTCCAGCCAGTTCTCCGGCAGGTCGATCTCCAGCTCGCGCGCCGCTGCCTCGATCTCGTCCGGCGGCGCCCATACGACGCCCAGCTCCGCGCACTCGTCGTCCGGCTCCAGCTCCGGGAGGCCGTCCAGGACCGTTACACGTTCCGGGGCGATATAGACGAGCCGCTGCAGTATGTACCGGTACCGGCCGGACGCAAACAGAGTTTCCGTCGAGGCATCAAGCTGGCGCAGTCCCACGCCCTGCTCCATGTTCTCCGCGTAGGTCAGCTTCACCTCATAGAGGCACAGCGACTCGGCATCGATCTGCCAGATGGCGTCGATCTCGCGAAAGAGGGTCGCGTTCCGGCCGTTGCGCTGCCGCTGTTCCCAGACCAGGATTCGCTCCGGCAGCAGCTCGACGCGCCGGGCGAGCCAGTGCTGGACCGCCCGCTCGACAAGGCCGCCGAGCACCTCGCCCGAGGCGCGTGGGCCGCCGCGCGATGGCCGGCGGTCCGCCATGCGGCGCATGAATGCGATGTAGTCCGGGTCGTCGGTCGGGACCAGGCGGACGTTCCAGATCGGATCGGGCATATGGGATCAGGCAATCAGCATCCGGCATCCCGCACTCGGAGCACAGGGTGTTCGGTCGGCACGCCGGTCAGTCTAGTCCCTTTAACACACCGCGCCGACAATTTTCAATGCGAAACCGGCTGCGCCGGCATTCCAGCGGGATTCGCGCTCCCCTCCAGCCACCGCACGGCGTTCTTCAGCCCCGCCAGCAGCGTGACCTCCGTTGCAGCGGCCGGGATGAGCTGGACGCTCGCCCCGTGCCGCTTTAGAATCTCCGCGCCCGCCTCGCTAAGAACGTACGGCGCGTTCCTGCTCGACCGGTCCGCGACGATGGCAAACCTCCGGCCGCGCGCGGCGCCCAGCGCCGGCAGCCCCGCCGTGCGGAAGGGCGAGTCCAGCAGGACGCAGCCGGCAAAGGACGCGTTCGGCTCAAGCGCGCAGGAGCACGCCTCCATGCCGGTTTCGCGTTCGCCGACGATGAAGACGCGCCGGCGGTCTATCGGAGTGCGCCCCTGCGCGTCGCGGACGGCCGCCGCCACGACCACAGAGAATCGCACGGTCGGCTGTTCCGCCTTTTCACCCGAGGGCGCCTGGACCAGCGCGACAAGGTACCTGCCGTCCAGGGCCGTCGCCGCGCGGTCCTGCCAGACGCGGCACGCCTCACGAGAAAGTGGGCCCGGGACTATGGCAACGATGAGGCCCGCGCGGGTCGCCGCGGAGCCGGCGGCAACGATGCCCGGCGAGGCGAGCCAGTACTCTCCGCCCGCGCCAAGGGAGCGCCGCTCCGCGTGCCTTCGCAGAGAGAAGCCTTCCGGACGGCGCACGCCCGAGAGCCGGGGATAGGGCAGATCGCGTGCCGTCGGGAATTCACCGCGATGGTCCTGCCACCAGTCGCGCCACCAGTCGCCGTCATGGTCGGCGGCCGGCTTAAAGCCCGCTCCGGTAAGAAGCGCCAGACTGCGCTCGACAGTCTGTCCGAGGTAACTGGCCGGCTCCGCGATATCGTAGAGCGCGATCAGGCTTGGGATTCCGCGCGGGTCGCCGGTCAGCCCGAGCGCGTCCGCGGCCATCCCGATCGTCGGGATGTCGGTGGGCTCGATCGCCGCCACGCGCTCAAGGAGCATGTCGGTGACCCACGGCTCGTGGATATATCGGAGCAGGTTGTAGACAGCCAGTGCATCGCGGCGGCGGAGCAGCGTGGGCGCCTCGCGGCGGATGTCGGGCTCCATGCGGGCAAGGGCGGCCGCGTCCGGCACGAACTCCGCGGTCAGCCGCAGCGCACGCTGACGGATTGCGGGATGGCTCTCCGGCCGCAAGTCGCGGACGAGAATCTCGAGCATTCCCGCGCGCGTGACCAGATCCCGGCGTATGTCGTAGAGACCACCGGTCGTAATTCCGCGCGCGATCGATTTCTGCGTGAAGTTGAGCCAGTAGCCGCCGTGAAACCGGACGCGGAGCAGCCGGTCGTAAGCCTCCGCCCGGACCTCGTCCGGTCCGGAATCGATCGCGGCGACGGCCCGGTGGATCGCGCGTTCCATCACCACGGCGCATGTGCCCGGCCCGATCTCCTCCCGCCACCGATCGTACTCCTGCCGGGTCTTTACATCCTGGACGGCGATCCCGCTGAGCGTGTCGGCGGCAAGACCCCGGATTTCCGCCGAGGGGTCGTCCAGGCCGAGCGCGAGAATCTCCAGCAGGTGCGGGTTCGGCGCGAACGGTTCGGGCCGGCCGGCGCCACTATGGCCCGGCGGCGGGCCGTCCTTTAGCAGCGCGAGGATGCACCGCCTGTCCACCTGGCCATCGATCTTCGGCCAGGCCTCCCGGAGTGCGCCGTAGACCACTTCCGGGTCCGAGCGGACGAACTCGACAAGCTGAGCATAGCCCGGTCCGGTAGTCAGCGGCCGTCGCGTCAGTACCGCGGCCCATTCCGCGGCGGTTCCGGGCTGCTCGTCGGCGCGGCACGGATCGCCGAGGCAGACCGCAAGGAATAGTCCGGTCAAGGCGAGGAGGAGTCGCGCTCTGCCCATCGCCGGCTAGAGGACCTCTTCGCCGCGCTCTTCCGTGCGGATGCGGATGGCATCCTCCATCGGAAGCACGAAGATCTTGCCGTCGCCGGTTTCGCCGGTCCAGGCATGGCGCTCGATCGTGTCGACGACGAGGCCCGCCTCCTCATCTCGGACCACGATCTCCAGCTTCGTCTTGATCGGGAGCGGCACGGCGTACTCGACTCCGCGGAAGCTCTCGCGGTGGCCCTGCTGGCGCCCGCTGCCGCGCACGTCGGAAACCGACAGCCCCGTAACGCCGATCTCGCCGAGGGCTATCTTCACATCATCCAGCTTGATCGGCCTGATGATCGCCTCTACCTTTTTCATTAAGACTTACCTCAATCTTACCACGCAGCGAGTAACTACGGCGCCGAGCGCGCCGTGTCCTGCTGCAATCACGGCCGCTGCCCCCAACGGTCTATCCGCAAGCGGACCCAACCCCCACCACCCGCACGCGGGTACCGCCTTCCCGCAAGCGGGAAGGGGGGAGAATCCAGAATCGCCCCTTCCCGCTTGCGGGAGGGGGTTGGGGTAGGCCCCGCTTGCGGGAGGGAGTTGGCGGCAGGTCCGCCGACCGGCGAGAAACCTGTGAAGATTGCAGCGTAACCTACGGGAATCGAGATTGTCAAACCGTGTATACAGCGAGCATTGACGGCGCGGGCGATTATCGCGCCAAACAGCACCTGCCGGACGTGGATTTAACCAGGTGATAGGCAGGCGCATAGCTGGCGGGCACGAGCGATTTGGACCCTGTACAAGAACCAGCGTGAGCATCTGAGCTGCAAAGCACGACTGTACGACGGCGCGCGACTACGGGGCCGCGGCGCCGATCAGAATATCCCGGCCGAGTTGTTCGGAGGCGCTCACGTCGGTCCGAACCTCACGCACTAAAGTGGCCGTGGCCGGGCGCAGATTGCGGTTAAGATCATGAGACTTACGACTGGTTTGCCAATCCGGCGCTGGCTCGCCTTATTTGCTGGCGCGCTCCTGCTTGTGCTGGCGCAGAACGCTATCGCGGCCGATCCTCCGCCTGCCGCGGCAGCTCCCGCCACTCCCGAAACGGTGGTACGACGCGTCACGATGCGGGACGCGCGCTCCGCGGTCAAATTCGCCGACCAGCTCAAGACCCTTCAGGCGACCGGCGTATTCGGCGGCACCACGACCGTCGTCCCCGGGAAGCCCACGTTCGGCGACCTCGCGTTCATCACGACCGGCAACTATGTCCTGATCACCGGCGAGAAGGACCGGCTCGACAAGTACATGCCGAGCATCGAGCTGATGGCATTCATGTTCGAGCGGCCGCGCGCGCATCTCGAGCTGAACATGCGCGTCGTTCAGCTTACGGGACCGGCCAATACCGACGTGATCCAGATGACCGAGACCGTGCGCGGCATGATCGACGCTCAGCGGATGGAGGTCGTCACGGCCTTCGCTGACCTCCAGGACTATCTGCTCGCACGACTGAAGCGGCGAAAGGGCGACGACCTGCTCATCTACACCGAGCTGCGACGGCTCTTCCCCACTATCGGAGATGGCGAGCGGCCGCTGACCGTCCAGGAGATCCTCCTGCTTCTGATGGTCGACCGGGCGCTGCCGGACCTGCCCGCGGTCAACGCCTCGCCCACCGGCCCGAACGCGGACCGCGCCCTGCTCGACTTCCAGACGAACCTCTCGACGGCGCTGCAGGACCCGCACGCAAGCGACGCGCAGATCGCCCGCGACATCCACGGCAAGCTCTCGGACTGGGAGCAGGTGGTGACCGCAGCCGCGAAATGGTGCGGCGACAGCGCGAAGGCCCTGGATTCGCGGGACGGGCAGTCGGTGAGCGACTTCCTCAGCTCGCTGAAGGACCCGCGCTGCCCGCTGCCGACCTGGGTGTCGATCCGTGTCCACCGCTCGATCGCAATGAGCCAGCGGCTCTATCCGGCGCTGGCGCGGCGGCAGGCGCACGACAGCCTGATGGAGCTGCAGCACCGCTTCCAGGGCGCGCTGGACCGCGAGAAGGGCATTCAGGATAGCATCGCGGCGCTGGACGGCGCACCGGCGACCAAGGACGGGACGCCGGGCCACCCCGAATCGCTCCGCCGCCGCCTCTTCGACCTCCAGAATGTGGCGAACGACCTGGTCTCCGTGCCGATGGCGCTCTTCCAGGCGGTTGCGGGCGCTGCGGGCGATACCGCGCCGCACCTGCGGCAGCTCATCGGCATGATCAAGACCTATGCCGACGACCGCGCCAGCCTGGACAACCAGTTCCGCACTGGATCGAAGGCGCCTGCCCAGCCCGCAAACTACGAGCGGCTCGAAATGCTGGAGGCCGCCCTCAACCAGTGGCTGAGGCGCGGCAGCGAGGCGCTCGGCCGCGCGCTGGAGCAGCAGTTCTACAACCACTACGTCGACCAGCTCCGCCTGCTCGCCAACAGGCAGCTCGGCCACATGTCGTCGCGTGATATCCTCTCCTCGTCCGCAATCGAGAACGTGCCGGACGTGGTCCAGGACATCCTGCTCTCGGACTCGTCCGTCAATCTGTTTGTCTCAAACAGCGTCAGCCTGCAGTTCGAGCCGGACACCGTCGGCTCAGTCTCGGCGACGGTGGCCTCGCGGCTGCCCTCGCAGACCTCGCTTACCGACCGGCTGAACCAGGCGGCGGCGGCCAGCAGCGCGCTCAATACGATCGCCGCGCCGACGCAGGCGCCGGGCGCCAAGGACCCTACCAGCGCTATTTCGCAGCTCAGTAAGAACTATGGCCTCGTAGGGTCGGACGTGATCAACGCGATCCTCGCCGGCGGCCAGGCGGTGCCGGTTCAGTCCGGCGTGAGCCTCATGGCCAACCCCAGTATCGGCTTCGACGCCGGAACCGTCACCCTTACCCTGACCGTGAATGAGACGCTCCAGCCGAACACCGACAACGTGACCGACCGCGTGACCAACCACAACATCAACGACGCGACGGTGACCGCGCTGGCGTACGAGCCGACGGTTCTCTCGACCCTCACCAGCAACCTGAGCTACTATCAGCCGACGGGCGGCTTCCCGGTCCTACGGCAGATTCCGGGCCTGAAGAACCTGCTGAAGGACATCCCGATCGCGCCCTTTAAAGAAGGCAAGCGTAGCAAGGGCGTCTACCAGAGCAGCCTGATCATCCTGGAGCCGGTGGTGATCCCGACCATCGAAGACATGGTCCGGTTCTACAGTGGGCTGAGGCCGTAGGCAGCCGGCAACCGGCAATCGGCGATCGATGGTCGGTCCGCCGTGAGTAGGGTGCGACCTCCGGCGCCCCCTGACCGTCCACGAGTCTCCTCTCGTTTCGTCCATATTGCGGTCTTCATGCTACGGGTACAATTGGCGCAGGTAAGTATGCCAATCGCCATCCTGAGGGAAGGCGCGGACTCGCATAGGAGACGAAACGCCATGAAGCGCAAAGGTACATTCCGTTGGACCCCGGTCCTGATTTGGACCGGCGCGGCCGTGTTATTCTGCGTGGGCATCGCCTACACGCCTGCTTTCGGAAACGGTTTCACCTGGACATTGCCCTACGCGGGCACAACCTCTACGTCCGGTCCGGGTGTCACCTTCGGCAACAGCGCCAGCAGCGGCGTCGGCGTCGAGGGGCAGGGCACGGCGGCCGACAGTTGGGGCGTCTACGGCATCGGCGGCGCGGACGGCGTCGTGGGGTACTGCTCCACCGCGAACGGGACCGGGGTTTATGGCGGCAATTCCAACAGCGGAGGCAACGGCGTCATCGGCTTGGGCAGCGCGACCGGCGTAGTCGGTCAGGGTACGGCGGGCAGCAGCACCGGAGTCTATGGGGTAGGAGGTCTGTACGGTGTCGAAGGGGTCTGCCCCAATTATGGCTACGGAGTCTATGGCGCCGTGACGGGCGGACAGGGCTATGGCGTCTTTGCATCGGCGGGCGGCACGGGAATCGGGCTGCAATCGCAAGCGAGTACCGGCGATGCGATCGATGCCTATTCGGATACCGGGATTGGCGTGTACGGCAGTGGAAGCGTTGGCCTGTATGGTCATTGGAACGGCACAACGGCAAGCGGCGGCGCCTTGGCAGGCTATTTCGTCGGCCCGGTCGATATTGACGGTGGCCTTACCGTCCAGCAAGACCTGTACGTCGAGGGCCAAAAGGCGTTCAGGCTTGATCATCCGCTGGACCCAGCGCACAAGTACCTGCTCCACTCCTGCATCGAGAGCAACGAGATGATGAACCTCTATCGCGGCAACGTCAACCTCGACAGCGACGGCAAGGCGACGGTGACGATGCCCGAGTGGTTCACCGCCGAGAACCGCGACTTTAGCTACCAGCTCACCTGCGTAGGCAAGAGCGCGCCGGTCTACATCGCAAAGGAGATCGAGCGGAACCAGTTCGAGATAGCCGGCGGCAGTCCGGGTATGAAGGTCTGCTGGCAGGTGACGGGCGCCCGCAACGACGCCTACGCGAAGGCGCATCCTCTGGCCGTCGAGGTAGAAAAACCGGCGAAGGAGCAGGGGAAGTATATCCGCCCGGAGCTATTCCGGCAGCCGCCGAGCAAGGGGCTGCACTACGGGCTGAGGAAGCCGCGGAGCGCTCCGAAGGCCCCGACGGTCCTGCCGGCGGCTCTGAAATCGACGCCTGCGATGATCGTGCCGCCGGTCCGGAAGCCGTAGCGGCGCGGCGAGCGGAGGAAGCCCGATTCGGTGTCGGGCTTCCGTCGGGTGCAGCCAACTCCCGGCCCGTTACGCGGCGGAGTGTCTGAGAGGCGCTTTCACGCGGCGTGGCTGGCCGCCAGCCGCTCCGGCGTGTTCTCGATGCGCGTCAGCCAGTAGTGCGCGTCGTAGCGCTCGTTGCCGGTGAGGAACCGCCAGAACTTGATCCGGTTGGCGTACTCCAGCCGGTCGTCGTTGCCGTACCACTTGTGGTTGCGGAACAGGATGCCCGGCACTTGCGGGTCGTCGAGATCGTCCGTGTTCCAGAGCAGCAGCTGGCGCACGGTCGGATTGAGCCGAATCTTGAACATGTAGCGCAGGCGATCGGTGAGGTTCGGCTGGGCGCAGTGCCAGAGGCCATGGTGGCCGACGACGAGCGTCCCGGCCCTGCACACGATAGGGAGCTGGCCGACGAAGTTCTGGTACCGGCCGATATCGCTTTCGTGGATGCGACGGAACTGACTGCCCGGCAGGAACATGGTGCCGCCCATTTCGCGCGGCGTATCGTGCGGATAGTAGAAGAGCTGGACGTCGAAGTGCAGGCGCGTATCGATGATGGCGTCGGCGTGCCAGATTTGTCCCTCCACGTGTCCCGGCGCGACGCGGTGCGGGCAGTGGTGATCGTAAAGGCAGCCTGGACCCACAAGGCTGCGGATGATCCCCTGGACCTCCGGCATCCGGATGACCGCGCCGATGCCGCGCGATTCGCGCCACAGATCCTCCAGCGGCTGGCCCTGCGGCTCGTAGCCGAAGTTGATCCGCTTGTTGTCCAGCTCGTCCATCACCTCGCGGTTGATTGCGTCCGGCACCAGGTCGTGGAACACCAGCAGACCGTCCGCCGCGAAGTTCGCCATCTGGACGGTGCTAAGCAGGTGGCTCTTATCCGGCATCATCGACCTCCTCTATCTTCTCCAGGATGTGCTCGAATCGCAGATAGGACGTGCTCAGCTCCATGCCGGGGTATGCTGGAAACTGCTGCGGGAACTGAATGACGCGCCAGCCGTCCCGCATGGCCGCGAGCACGGATCCATACGGCGGCGTGTCGCTGTCGCCGGTGGTGTGTCGCTCCTTGCCCGTGCCGTCGTAGAACGCCCACGCGCCGATGCCGCTGCGCAGGTCCGGCGTCGCGGCATAAAGGATGAGTATCTTCTGGCGAAGTGCTGGCACGCGTGGCTCCTTCGTGACTTGTGGCTTGCGGCTTGTGGCTGGCGCGATGTTACCGCGGGACGGGGATACGTTTCCCTTCGCGCCAGGATTATCCTTCGTCGTTTGGCGGGGACACACCGGGCGGCTTCGCGGTGTGCGAGGCTTGCGGCGGTGACGGACGGAAGCATGACCAACGAGCCCGGGCCGGACATTCTCAGAATGCTCCGAATTCGGCCAGTGCGCTGGATGGGCGGACGATTGAACCGCCACTGGCTCGTGATGTCGCGGTGGGGACCGTGCGTGCTCCGCCGGTGGCATGGCGATCCGTCCGATGTGGACTACGAGCTGGCGCTTATGGAGCGCCTCCTCCGCACCGGCCTGCCTGTTCCCCGACTGCTTGAGGGGCCGATCGAGGCGGATGGATCGGTCTGGAGCCTGTGCTCGCACCTTCGGGGCGCTCCTCAGGCCGATAACGGGCCGGCGGAGCAGCGGGAGCGCGGACGCCTACTGGCCAGATTCCACGCGACGTCATCCGAACTGCCCGACCTCGGCAGTCGAAAGGGCTGGCGGCGCTGCGAAGAGATTCTTGCGGACCCGGAACTGGACGCGACTCTGCTTGCCTACGAGCGAACTGCGCCGGAAGAGGCTCGCGCCGTCCGCTGGCACCTCGACAGCGCGCGAGAGCATGTCGATCTCGATTCGCTTGCCATGCAACCCTCCCACTTGGTACACGGGGATTTCGCGGCGTGGAACCTACTGTTTGAGGATGGCGCGCTCTCCGGCATTCTGGATTTCGAGCTGGCGCGTAGCGATCACTTAGAGGCGGACTTCGCATTGGCATGGCGTGGGAAGTACGACGAGGTGGTTTACGGCTATGATGAGGTTCGTAAGCTCGACGCGGCGGCGCTGGACCGCATCACACCTATCTGGTGGTCCGGACTGATCGAGCAGGCGTGCCGACAGTTCCAAAAGGGCGTGCCGGATGACGGCTGGATAATGAGAAAACTACTGCTTCGAACGCCGCTGATGGGCCGTCTCGGGACGCCCTGCGGACTCGGCGTGCCGAACGCGTCCGCGTCGCGGTGAAGGAGTCGGTGGACGCCGCACGGAACCCCCGCGTTCGCGGGCGCGGTTTCGCGCCGGCTGCGCTATGACGAAAGGAAGGATCGTGAATCGACCGCCGACAGGCATTCGAGGCATCTACGGCGGCGTCCCGACACGGTGGATCGAGCGCGGCGAGACGCTGGCCGACTACGGGGTCAACGCCGTCTGGATCGGCTCTGGCTCGCTCACGGCGGAGGCGATCGCGCTGCTGAGGGAGCAGGGAGCGTACGTCTACGCCGAGTTCAATACGATGCACGACGCTGCGTTTGTCCGCGGCCATCCGGACTCCGCGCCGATCGGGCCGGATGGCGCGGTCTGTCCGACGCCGGACGGCTGGCAGGGCGCCTGCCCGACGCATCCTGGCTACCGCGCGCACCGGCTGGCCGCCTTTCGGAGCGCCGTTCGCGAGTTCGAAATCGACGGTATCTGGCTGGACTACCATCACGCGCACTCGAGCTGGGAGCAGGCGACGCCCATCCTGCCCGATACCTGCTTCTGCGCCCGATGTATCGAGATCTTCATGCGCGAATCGGGCGTCGCGGTCCCTTCCGGCGCGCCGTCCGACCGGTCCGGGTTCCTGCTGGGCGAAGGCCGCGAGAGCTGGCTGACCTGGCGGTGCGCGGTGTTCACCGGCTGGGTGCGCGACCTCCGCAACATTCTGGACGCGGAGCGGCCCGGCGCGCTGCTTGGCACGTTCCACTGCCCCTGGACCGACCAGGAGCGCAGCGGCGCGCTGCGCGCCAAGCTGGCGATCGATATGCGGGCGCAGGCGGACTTCCTGGACGTGTTCAGCCCCATGCCCTACCACGCGCGCTTCGGCCACGTCGCCGATGTCGCGTGGATTCGGCGGCAGGTGGAGTGGCTTGGGGGCTATCTCGGCATAGCGGGCGCGCCGGATGAGCCGAAGCGGATCTGGCCCATCGTGCAGGTGGCCGACTGGGGCGAGTCGGTTCCCGTCGACCAGGTCGAGGCGGCGCTGGCATCCGGCAGCGCGCCGCCCGCGACCGGAGTGATGGCCTTCGCATGGCACGGCCTGCAGGACGACGAGGCTAAGCAGCGGGCGATCGCAGCGTACTACCGGCGGGCAGGTGACTGACGGGCGCTGCCAACCTCAGGGCCGCCTAAACTGCCGGTGCGGATAGGCATGTCCGGCGCGGCGCCATCGACTCGAAGCTCGACGCCAGGGCGCCCGTCGCAGCCGCCGGCACGGGATGGCGCGACCGGCCCTGGTCTAATTCGTCGGCGTCATCTCCAGCACGAATCCCTCCCAGTTGCGGCGGCTCGCCAGAGTGGCAAGGACATCCGACGACCTCCGCAGGATCGTGGCTTCATCCAGGCTCGCTCCGATCGGAACGCGCAACAGGTTCACGGGGCTCTCGGCGCGCGCCTGCGCGTCGGCTGGCGCCACGGGCAGCGAATCCGGGGTGAGCAAGCCATCCTCGAAGCTCATCCGGTACGTCGGCAGCGCTGCGCCGGGGCCGGACCATGCGCCGTACCAGCCGCTGTCTCCGTCGTCGCGCCGGTCACGCATGTAAACGAAGGGGCGGGCCGCTCCGCCCCTCGCCGCGGGCTTCGCACGCGCTATCGTCTCCCACAGCGCGGTCAACGCCGCCACGTTTGCCTCCCGGCAGAAACCATTCCACTCGCGGTCTAGCGCCAGGTCGATCTCTTCGTCGTCGAATCCGGGCAGCGCGGTGTCGGCGCGATCGTAAGCGACGCGGACCGTCCGTCGCTGCGTCACGTCGATCGGATCGGCGTGGTGGAGACGGAGAAAGGCGACGCGCGCCGCCTCCGTGTATCCGAAACGGTCCTCAGGCTCGACGTGGCGGACGGTCTCCGGCACGTCGTATCCTGGCGGGCAGGCCTCTCGAAACACGATGCCGCCGATACCGGCGCGGCGCGCCGCAGCCGCGGCGACCGAGGCAAGCTCGCGGGGCGGCTCCGGGGCGAGCGGCGAAACGACGACATCGCGCAGCGCCGAACCGGATGGCCGATCCGCCGGCGCCCCGGCGAGCAGCGCGCGGCGGAGCCTGCGCTCTGCCGACTGGACGGAGCTGCCGCCGGTGATCGTCAGGTCCTCGGCATCACGCGGCGGCTCCGGCCCCCACCGGAACAGGTCGAGCGCCGGATACACCACGATCCCCGTGCCGGCGGTGAGCTTCAACGCCCGGTCCAGCAAGTCCGGCTCGGACGTGGCCTCCGCCGCACCGGTCCGGATCGCCGCCTTGCCGCCGGTGAACACCGGCAGCCAGAGCTCGTTCAAACCGAGCCTGCGCATTGCGGCGACCGTGGCCTCGAGCGCATCCTGTCCCGTTACCGTCGCGAGCAGCGCTCGCCGCGGAATACCACGCGTACGATCGGCAAGCGAACCGGCGCCGGCATCCGCTGAACTCCGCTGAGCGCCCGCCGGCTCGGCGGCCGGCTGGACCTGGGATCGCGGAGCCACGACGGGCGTGTCCTGGGAGTGGGCCGCCGCGCCGCCATCGGCCCGCCTGAGCGGATCGGAGGGCCGATCGACGGCCGCGGATGGCGATCCTCCGGCGGCCGATTTGCGATTGTCGGCAGGCGTGGCCGCTAGGGGGCGAAACAGATCGGCGACAAGCTCTCCGAGGCCGGTGTCGATCGGGCCGTCGACATCCGGCAGGATCAGCTGAATCGACGGCGCGATCTGCAGGTCCACGTCGCGCTCGAAATCGACCGTCGGCGGGTAGCCTGCGTCGGGATGCGCAGCGTGCTCCCTTTCGAGCGCCTCCGAGATGCGCTTGAGGGCCTGCTGCTGCGGGACCGTAAGCTGTTCGAACGGGAGGTGGATGACAGAGATCGTCCCAGTTGGCGCGCTCGCGCGGTCCTCGTTCTCGCGCTGGGCCGGGGTCGGCGCGAGCGGATCGCCGAAGAAGCCGAGCGGCGCAGTACTCATCCCGCCGGCCGCGTGGAGTTTCGGCCGTGCCTCACGAAGCGGGCCGGCGCGAATGGCGTCGCCGTCCGCCTCCAGCTCCTCGATCTTGCGGCGGCGGGCGCCCAGGCCCTCGACCGCGTCAGTCAGCACAACGGCGCCGACCACGCGCCGGTAGGCGCCGCTGACACACAGCGCGAGAGCCTCCAGGAGGTCGCCGGCGCGCAGGGACCTCGGCGCGCCGAGGAGCACGAGGCTGCGCCGCTCGAAGCGCCTGTCGGCATAGATTTCGAGCTTGGTCGCCGCGGCCACTCTCGCGATCAGCTCACCTACCGTCTTTACGCCCTGTGTGGGGACTTCGGCGCGGAGCGCGGCGGCCTGGAAATCGAGCTGACCGGGCTTCGCCGTGTTCGGCTGCACGCGCCGGACCGCGAAGCCGTCCACCGTCTGGGCGCTCACCAGGTGGCGCTGGTCCGCAGTCTCGTAGATCCGTGGACCGGCCTCCGTTCCGAGAATGGGCGCGAGCTCCATCGCATCGCTGCCGGAAGTGTGGTAGGCCATGCGCACGCAGGCGCCCACGCGGAGCCGCGCCTGCTGCAGGGAGATGCCGCCGATTTCGCGCTCCGGCTCCGGCGGCCGGCCCGGCGTCGCGCGCCGCCGGATCGTGAGCGTGTCCGCGGAAAAGAGGGTCTCGAAGAGGCCGCGAGCCACGGGCGCGGAGAGGTCGTCCCTGCCGAGGCCCTGCTGGCTGAAAAGCGCACGCCGCTGTGCATCATCGAGGCCGGCGGCGAGCAAAGTGAAGGCCGCATCAGGCGGTGCGTTGCGGTACGGATCGACCGATCCGCCGGCGTGGGCAACATCTACTCGGAACCGTGGCGCCAGGGCGGAGATGCCGCGCACCGGCAGGAGCTCGAATCGAAAGGCCGCGGCAGCGTGCTCGATCGTGGCGCCCTTTGGAGGCCGCCTTGCGCCAGCGGGCAGGGACACGGCTTCCGGCCATACCACCATCACAGCCCTTGACGGCGCAGGAGCGAATCGTATCGCGTCAGCGAGGGTCGGCGCATTCCGCGAGGCCGCGCCATGGTCCGCCGTCTGGCCGCCCACAGCGGTGGAGAGCATGCCGGCCAGCGCCGCAAGCGGCCACGCGGCTAGGCGCGTCCACCCGCGCGTCTTGCGTGACGAGAAGGGCATCGCGCCTACTCGTGGCCACCCTTGCGTCGCAGCAGTCCCTCCATCTCTGTGTCGCCCTTCTCCTTCGCAATGTCCACCGGTGTCTTGCCGTTCTCGTCCTTCGCGTTGATTATCTGCGGTTTAGCCTGCAGGAGGCGCGCAACGATCGACGTATCGCCATCGCGGACCGCCGAATCGAACTCGGTGACATCCGAGGGCGATGGC
>Ga0070735_10001077_pt1 | contig 27109 bp, 18 predicted proteins | sample Coa_R1_FD_66443 | JGI IMG/M metagenome (GOLD analysis project Ga0070735, IMG submission 66443) | Surface soil microbial communities from Centralia Pennsylvania, which are recovering from an underground coalmine fire - Coalmine... | ecosystem: Environmental > Terrestrial > Soil > Unclassified ...
TACGAAAATCCGCAGAGCCGCTTTTCGTTTCACTCCTCGGGAAAGACCCGAGGAATTCAGCAGGTGATGGCCGAACAGATGGCGTCCCCCTATTTCCCGGTTGATCTTGGGATGATGCGGGCGAGGCGGGATTTCTGCAACATCGAGAACGGATGCCTCAACATGGAAGATGGCATCCGGATCACGACCCAGTGGCTGAACCATCCGCAGGGATGCCTTGGATTCCGTGTCGAAACGAAGGAAGGTGTGCTCGTCTACGCCACCGACAACGAACCCGGTGACGCCAACTTCGACAAGGCCGTGCGCAAGCTCGCCGAGGGCGCCGACATTCTGATCTACGACGCGCAGTATCTTCCCGAAGAATACGAAGCACGCCGCCGCGGCTGGGGACACAGCCACTGGCGCGAGGCCATCAACGTTGTCATGGAAAGCGGCGCGAAGGAATTAATTCTCTACCACCACGATCCCGACCACACTGACGCGATCGTCGACAAGGTCGTCAAAGACGCGCTGAGCTACTATCCCAAAGTGCGCGCCGCAGCCGAGGGCATGGAGATCGAGATAGAGCAGGCCGATCAGAAGAAAGCCGCAAAACTACCCTCCGGAAGATCCTAAGGCCGCTTCGAAACCGCTCGGGATTTTCTATCCTGGCCATTCCTGGAAGTCACGCCTCAACAGATTCTCGGAAGCAGTCTCGGAGGTTGAGAGATCAAGACCATCGCGCCACTCATTCGCAGTGTGCTCCGAGTCTGCTTCGAAAGAATGCCGCCCGATTTTCCAGGCGGCATCCCAGAGCTGCATTTTCCAGCGACAGCTTTATTTCGTTACGGTGAAGTTCGTAGTGCTCGTGCCAGTCCCTGCCGGAGTTGTAACCGCGATCTTCCCCGTAACAGCGCCAGTCGGAACGAGTGCATCCACCTGGGTGTCGCTGACCACTTCGAGGCTGGTCGCCGCCACTCCGCCGAACGTGACGTCGGTCGCCCCTGTGAAGGTGTTTCCGGTGATCGTGACCGATGTCCCCACCGGGCCCGACGCCGGTGCGAAGCTCTTGACCAGAGGTTTGACTGCCAACGCCGTTGCGCTAACGGCCGCTCCCCCGGGTGTCGTGACGGTAATCTTCAACCCCGTCTTTGCTCCCACGGGCACGGTAGCGGTCACCTTCGTATCCGAGACGACTGTGAAGGCCGCGGCTTTGCCTCCGATCGTCACGTTGGACGCCTGTTTCAGGCTGACGCCAGTAATCGTCACCACACTCCCCACAGCCGCGCTGGCCGGGCTGAAGCTGGTGAACTGCGGCGTGACGCGGAAGATGTGGCTGCTCTTCAACGAGCCCGTGAATGTTGTTACGGTCACGGTGCCCGTGAGTGCTCCCGCAGGAACCGTTGCTGTCATGTAGGTTTCGGAGACGTTGTTGAACGTTGCCGGAACTCCGTCGAACGAAACCGCGGTTGCACCGGTCAAGCCTTGGCCAAGGATGTCGATCGTCTTTCCGACCTTGCCATAGTTCGTCACCAGTTCCACAGATGCGGCCCGCCCCGTCGACAGGCGAAAAGCTGTGCCCAGATTGCTGGTGCCGCCGTTGTAAGTGACGCCGTAGAACGGCCCGCCGGTATCCTGCACCAGCCCATATGGACCATTGCCGTCCGTACCCGTGAAGGTGATCAGCGTCGTCAGCGCGCCAGCTGGAGTGATTTTGAAAATCGTGCCGCAGCAATTCGCGTCATGAAATGCGGTGAAGGTTGTTCCGTAGAAGTTCCCATCGTTGGCCTGGATAAGTCCTGCTAGTGGTACTCCACCATCATTGTTCGTTCCGAAGCTGTGAATCGTGGTCAGCTTGCCCGCGGAAGTGATTTTGAATACTGTGCCATCGTTCGAGTCGTCTCCATCGGTCGTCCCGTAGAAGTTGCCGTCCGTGCCTTGCACCAGCGGCGCAGCCGGATTGATCCCATCCGCACAGCCGGTGAGCTGGCAAAAAGTGTAGAGCGTAGTCACGGCTCCGGCAGGGGTGAGCTTGAAAACCGTCCCCGCGCCGGTTGTGCCACCAGAAATTGCGGTCCCGTAGAAATTTCCATCGGTACCTTGCACAACGCCAGGCGACGGATTATTTCCATCGGTGCAGCTTCCCGTACAGAAATTGTGAAGAACAGTGAGCACGCCGGCAGGAGTCAGCTTGAAGAAGACGCCGCCGCCGTGGCACCCGCCGCAACCGCCAGTACCGCCGTGTACGGTTGTGCCGTAGATATTGCCGTCCGTTCCCTGCACAACGGAGTTCGGAGTGATGCCATCGGCACATCCACCCAGCGAGCAGAAGCTATAGATCGTAGTCAGCACGCCTGCGGGAGTCATTCGGAAAACGGAGCCGAAACCGTGGGCGCCTCCCGCCGCGGTCGTCCCGTAGAAGTTTCCGCCGATGACCAGAGTCAAACTCGCGGTCGGGCGGCTGCCATCAGGACAGCCCGCCTCCTTGCAGAAGCTCCATATCGTCGTCAGCGCACCCGCCGCCGTAATTTTGAAGACGGTGCCATTGTTGTAAGCGCCGCCGTACTCGGTCGTCCCGTAGAGATCGCCGTCGAGGCCTTGAACCAGCGACTCTGACATGGGAGTCTGTCCATCGGTCCCATCAAAACTCAGAAGACTCTTCAATGTTTGCGCCGGTGCGGCAATTACCATCGCAGCACAGAGCAGAAAGGCAGTGCAGGCCGCTTTCGAGAGAACGCGGCCATGGGTTTTCCGTCTAACAGCGAGATGCGCCGTTCCCAGCGCGGGCGTCGTCTTCTCTACTCTGCTCAGGCACAGATCAGTAGTCAGATTCATATTGAAAACCTCCTCAAGAATGGCTTCCCCAGTCCCCGGACTCACACGGCGGAGGCCATCCCGAACCACACGGATTGGCCATATCCGACACCCCCAATTCGTGCCAGAATAGCTGCCGTTGGATAGCGCCGCCGTAGGGCCCGTAGTTTGCACAATCTGCCCGGCAATGTCCTGACGGAATTCTTAAGAACTCTAAAGAAAGTTAAGTCCATGGCTGCCAACAGTTCGAGCCCGCCACAACACGACAGCCAGGCACGATTGTGGCGGTTCGCGGACTGCGAACTTGACGAACTGCGCCGCCAGTTGCGCGTCCATGGGTCGCTGGTGGAGTTGGAATCGAAGCCTCTCGACGTTCTGATCCAGCTGCTCCATCACGCCGGCGAAGTCGTCACTAAAGAGGAGCTGCTGGACTCGGTCTGGCCCGGAACTCTCGTGGTGGATGGCTCCCTTGCGACCGCCGTCTCCAAGCTGCGCAAGGCCATGGGGGATGAAGACCAGCTGACCATCCTCACCGTGCCTCGAATCGGCTATCGCATGGCCGCCCCGGTTCAGAGCAAGGCTGCGGCAGGGGCATGGAGCGAACCTGGGTTCAAGGCTGGCGACGCGGTTCCCGGACGCGATCAGTGGGTTCTGACGCGAAAGATGGATCCGTCGGGTTCCAGCGAAGTCTGGGTCGCTGAAAATCCAAAGACTCACGAGACCCGCGTCTTCAAATTCGCCGCTGATGGCGTCCAACTCAAAGGGCTGAAGCGTGAAGTAACTCTCTCACGACTCCTGCGCGAATCGCTCGGCGAGCGGCCGGATTTCGTGCGCGTGCTCGAATGGAATTTCGACTCTCCGCCGTTTTTTCTCGAAAGCGAATATGGCGGCCTCAATCTCGCGGAGTGGGCCGAGAGCCAGGGAGGCCTGGCGAAGATTCCCCGCGAGCTGCGCCTACGTCTTTTGATAGAGATTGCAAAGGCGGTGGCTGCGGCGCATGACATTGGCGTCCTCCACAAAGATCTGAAACCGGCGAACATCCTCGTTACGCACGGCCCTGATAACGCCGGCAAGTCACAAGCTGTCGGCGGATTTGCTGACTGGCAGATCAAGGTTGCCGACTTTGGCAGCGGAGGGCTGGCCGAACCGGAACGCCTCCGCGCTCTCGGCATCACGAATCTCGGATTCACCGAGACCGCCTCTGCGGAAGGCCTTCTAACAGGCACGCTGACTTACCTTGCGCCTGAGGTTCTCGCCGGACACTCTCCGACCATCTCCGCCGACGTGTACGCGCTGGGCGTGATTCTGTATCAACTCGTCGCCGGAGACTTCCGCAAGCAGCTGTCGCCGGGATGGGAGTCGGGCATCGACGATCCGCTGCTGCGCGAAGACATTGCGGAAGCGGCGTGTGGAGACCCCGAGCGGCGCCTGAAGAGCGTTGCCGATCTGGTTGAGCACCTGGAGAATCTTGGAACTCGTCGCGCCGAGCGCAGCAAGGTAATGCTGGCGGAGCAGCGAGCCTTGGTGGCAGAGCGAAAGCTGGCAGCGGCGCGAGCGAGGCGTCCATGGATTGCTCTCGCACTCGCGGCCCTTCTACTCGGATTAGGCACGAGCCTTGTTCTCTACCGCAGAGCCGCGCGCGCACGGGACATCGCAACCCGCCAGACCGCAATCGCCAGCGCCGTCAACCTTTTTCTTGCCCATGACCTGCTTGGCCGGAGCAATCCGTTTTCGAGCGGCAAAGCAGATGAGACGCTGCTCGATGCCGTTAAGCAGGCATCGTCTGGAATCGACCGCCAGTTTTCCGGCGAGCCGCTGGTCGCCGCGCAACTTCATCACACCATCGCCCGCGCACTCGATCTCCGCACCGACTACCCCGACGCTCGCCAGGAATACGACCGCGCCACGGCGCTTTACACGCAATCAGAAGGCCCGTCATCGCAGGACGCCATCATCGCCCAACTTCAACGCGCGGCTCTCGAGGCGCGCAGCTATCAGGCGGGTACGCTCGACGTCGCTAAGTCGATTCTCGCGGCACAGGAAGCCAAAATTTCCAAACTGCCGCAGGTTCGCGACGATCTTCCTGTATGGCTCTATACCGCCCGCGGCATGGTCGCGCTCATCGGCAACAACGCGCAGTCGGCGAAAGATAACTTTCAAGCCGCGTCCGACAAAGCGGTCAACGTGCCGGCGATTGATGAGAACACGCGGCTGGCTCTCCAGCAGCGTCTGGGCTTCTCGAACATTCGACTGGGCAATGGCGCCGAGGCCGAACGCATCTTCCGCAATTTGATTCAGGCCTATTCCAGCACGAGTGGTCCCGATTCGCCGGAGGTGCTGCGCGTGCGTCTGAATCTCGCCCAGGCATTCATGATCCAGAACAAAAACGCTGAGGCTGTGGACGAGACGAACGCCATCTATCCCGCATTCGTCGCCAAGCTTGGCCCCGACCACGAACTCACCATGCAAGTGCTCGGCACACGCTCGCAGTGCGAAGGTACTCTCGAACGTTTCGACGACGCCACACGTGACGGCCTCGAACTTCACCGGGTCGCCGTACAGAAGCAGGGGCCATCGTCGTTCTTCTCGGTCGCATCCCTTTCGGATCTTTCGCTGGTGCAGTGCCGCGGAGGACACACCTCCGACGGTCTGGCCAGCGCACGCAGTGCTTACGACACTTCGCGCAAGGCCTTCGGAGAGCGCGCCGGGCTGACTGGTGCGACAGCGTATTCGCTCGCCACTTGCCTCATCGAACTCAAGCGATTCGACGACGCGACAAAGCTTCTCGACAACATCGACAGCAAGGCCCTGGCCCAACTGACGGGCGTGCCCGACTGGTCCGCCAACGTTGACCTCGCCCACGCGGACATCGCCGTTCGCAAGGGCGATTACGCAACTGCCAGTAAAGACATTCAGCCCGCGATTCCTGTCTTTTCTCGCGCTGATGCCGAGCCGTTTCAGAAGCACAAGCTCGAAAGTCTGCGCGCTGAGATCGACAAACACATGCCTCACTCTTCGCAGTAGTCTCTCCACAAAGTTGCGCCTCGTCGATGTGCGCCCGGGCATTGACGCGCGCACTGGGACGGCGTAACAGTTAATGTTCGACTTCCATCGACAATGGAGGCACACCATGAGCAAGAGCCCGGGCATGTCCCCTCGCAGCAACCGGCGAGCATTCCTCAAATCAAGCGGCCTGATGACAGCGGCAATGATCGGTTCGGCTGCGCTTCCGAAAGTGCCAGCGGCAGCTGCAACGGCGGCCATCAGCGAGTCTCCGCAGCGCGAGGCCATGCCCACGCGCAATCTTGGCAAGACCGGATACAAGGTCGGCATCTTCAGCCTCGGCGGACAGGCTTCACTCGAGCGCGCCCATAACGAAGACATCGCCGTCCCCATCATCGAAAAGGCTCTCGACCTTGGCGTGAACTATATCGACACGTCTTCGATCTACGGCGGACCCGAGCGCTGGAGCGAGCAATACGTCGGCAAAGTAATGAAGCATCGTCGTGCTGAAACCTTTCTTGCGACCAAGACCAAAGAGCGCACGCGCGACGGCTCCATGCAAATGCTCGAGACCTCGCTGAAACTGCTGCAAACCGATCACATCGACCTGTGGCAACTGCACGACATCGGCACGATGACTGACATCAACGAAATCTTTGCCAAGGGCGGAGCCATGGAGGCGCTGCTGGCCGCGCGTGATCAGAAGATCGTTCGCTACCTCGGCATCACCGGACACTACCGGCCCGACGCACTCATCGAAGCCATTCATCGCTACCCGTTCGACACGATTCTCATGGCGGTGAACGCGGCCGATCCGCATCACTTCAGCTTCTCCGAGCAATTGCTCCCGCTGGCCGTCGAGAAACAGATGGGCATCATCGGAATGAAGGTTCCGGCGCGCGGCCGCATCCTCTCGACGTGGACGCCGCCGCCGATCGAGCAGCAGAAACATTCGTGGGAGGGAATGGTGCTCGCGCCAACTCCGGGCACGCTCGTCATGCGCCAGGCGATGTACTACTCGCTCTCGCTGCCGGTAAGCACCGTGATCATCGGATGCGACTCGATTCCGCAGCTCGAAGAAAATGTGAAACTCGCGCGCGACTTCACTCCGCTCAGCCAACAACAAATGGCCGCGCTCACAGAGAAAGCGCAGCCAGTGTCGAAGCAGTCATTGTTTTTTCGCTTTTACGAACGCGCGTAGTGCTCACAGTGTTCCTGGGGGGAAACTGCCTTGACTCTGCGAATATGGCGGAGCCAATTACCGCGCCGCCGGCAGTCCTATGATGGCGATCAGTTTTTCGAAGGCGGGATTGTGGCGAAGGCCGTTGAAATTCTCGTCGTCATTGATATTCAACGTGAGCGCGTCGTGCGATTGGACACACATTGTCAGATATTTGAGCGCCTCATCTGAGTTGCCCAGCCGCCCCTGCGTCTCCGCCAGGATGTAGGGTGACAGCTTTCCACTCCTGTATAGCGTCATCTGTTCGGCGAGCAGTGATTGCAACATGCCGCGATCTCCCCCGGCGGCCAATCCTTTCTCCGCTGCCGCCGCCTGCGCAAGTTGCACGTCGTCGTGAGTCAGGAGCGCCTCCGTTTTGAATTCGGCAAGATAGTTGCGATCGTCGCCGGAAGCGAAGTAGATGAAGCGCAGGTAGCGATGCGGCGACGAAAAACCCGGTTCTGCAACTTCGAGTTGCTTCAGCAATTGCACCGCCTCTTCGCGATGTCCCGCCTCCCACAACAAGAGCCCCTTGTCCGCCAGCACGGACGACGCATTGGGATCAAGCTTTCGAGCCACTTCGATTTCAGCGAGTGCCTCGTCATGGTGGCGAATCCCATGCAGAAAGGTGGCGAACCAGTGATGGGCCTTGGCATTGTTGGGGTCGAGTTCGATGGCGCGGCGAAACTCTTTCTCGGCGTCGTTCACATCCCACATTCCCCAGAATGAGAGAAACGCGAGCGAAGCGTGCGCATCGGCGGAATCAGGATCAAGCTCAACCGCCTTTTTCGCGGCGGCAAACGCTTTGAAATAAGCTTCGTTCGCGGGGATCGCCGAGAATTCCCGCAGCAGGTTATAGGAATCGGACAGCCCCACATAGGCCTCGGCGTAGTTTGGATCGCGCGCGATTGCCTGGCTGAAAGCATCCACCGCCTGATTCAAGCTCTCGGGAGTACGCTTGTTCCAGTAGTAGCGACCCTTCAGATAAAGATCTTCAGCTTCGCGGTTAGCCGGTGCACGCGGAGTTCGCGCGGGGATTGAACCGGAAGCTACGCTCGCTTTTGCGCCCCGATGAACGGGACGGAACATCCACACGGCAAGGAGCAACAGCAGCACCGCAGGAACGAAGATCAGCGTCCGCCACGCGCTCGAATGTGGCGGATGCGCGGCGGGAGCGGAGGCCACTCCCAGCGATGCGGGAGCATTCACCGCCGTCACTTCTTTCCCCCGCACTTCGTCGCGAGGATTGTTCTGAGATTCCTGCTTGACCGGCTCTGGAGGATGAATGGGCCCGATCCAGCGGTATCCCCGGCGCTCGATCGTCTCGATGAAAATGGGGTTGTCGGCGGAGTCTCGCAAGGCGTCGCGCAGGCGCATGACGGCGCTGCTGATGCCTTGCTCGAAATCCACGAAGACGTCGGCAGGCCACAGCGCTTGCCGTAGCTCCTCTCGCGAAATCACCTGCCCGGGACGCGAGAGCATCAGCGCCAGAACGCGGAATGGTAAATCCTGAAGGCGCACCTTGACGCCGTTCCGCCGCAGCTCGCCTGCGCGCAAGTCGGCCTCAAATACTCCGAAGCGGATCAGATCTGGAGTCAGTTGCGCAGAACCCATAGAAGTACCGGCAGGGAGCTTCGAGTCTAGCACCGGCTCGAACTAGGGGATATGGCACTTCCGGGCTTCGGGTGACCACCTTTCGGCAGGCAATCAGTGCTGATAAACAACTGCAACAAATTAAGTTATCTCGCTATTGAGCGGCAAACCACACGCCATCTCCAATCCATTGACCGGCACAGCTTTCCGGGCGAAAGTCGGGCGCGATGTAAGTCATTTGCCAGCGCAGCCAGAAGAGCAAAGACATAACAAACAAAGACAAGTATCCCCACTTTCAGGAGACAAACCTAATGAAATCGAATCATACGCGATCCACGCGTACGGCTATTGGCGCGGGAGCAATGCTCGCCGCGATGTTGATATTCGCCGGAGCGCTTCCGGCTCCCGCCCAGACCTTCAAGACCCTCGTCAACTTCAACAACACTAACGGCGACCAACCCGTGAACGCGACCCTCGTCCAGGGACAGAATGGCGATCTTTACGGCACAACGTATCTTGCCGGGGCCCACGGGAACGGACAGGTATTCAAGATGACGCCAGCCGGCGTCATCAGCACGGTTTACAGTTTCTGCTCTCTTGCCGCCTGCGACGACGGGGACGCCCCCGCCGCGCCGCTTCTGCTGGGAGCCGATGGGAACCTGTACGGCACCACGCGCTACCAAGGCAGCGGCGGCTGCGGCGTTGTGTTTAAGCTGACGCCCGCCGGCGTGTATACCGTACTGCACGCCTTCGTCAATACCGATGGTTGCTATCCAACGATCGGTTTGATGCAGGCCTCGAATAATCTCTTTTATGGCGCAACTCCCGCCGGCGGCTCGGCCGGCTATGGCACGCTGTACCAGGTCAGTTCCACCGGGGCCTTCAAAGTGATCCACAATTTCGACGGAACGGTCGCAGGCGGAGGCGTGCCGGGCGGAAGCCCGATCCAAGCCACGAATGGATATCTCTACGGGGGCACGGTCGCTCCGGGGCAATCCGTCATCTATCAAACAAACCTCGCGGGCACGGTGTTCCATACTTATCCCTTCTCCGCCTCCAACGCAGATGTCTCCGGCCCGCTCATCCAAGCCAGCAATGGAAACATCTATGGGACCACGTCGTTCGCGCCCGGCTACGGAACGTTTTTCCGGGTGACTCCCGCGGGGGTCATTACGACTCTCTACAGTTTCTGCTCTCAGACCAATTGCGCGGATGGGTCGCAGCCTGTGGACGGAGTCATCCAGGCCAGCGACGGAAACTTCTACGGCACCACATACGGAGGAGGCGCGAACAACGCTGGAACGATCTTCAAGATCACTGCCGCGGGCGTGCTCACCACGCTGCACAGTTTCGACGTCACCGACGGCGAAAACATCGATTCCGGGATATTCCAGAACACCAATGGCACCTTATACGGCGTTACTCACAACGGCGGGACCGATAGCGTTGGAACGGTCTATAGCCTGACGAATAAGCTGCCCGCATTCGTCCACACGATCACTCCCGGCGGTGCGGTCGGCGCGCGCGTAGTCATTCTTGGGAACACGCTCATGGGAGCCACGGCCGTTAGCTTCAACGGAACCGCGGCGACATTCACGGTCGTCTCCGCTACTGAAATCACCACCACGGTCCCCGCCGGCGCAACCACCGGGAAGATCAAGGTGACAACTCCAACGGCCACCTTCAACACCGACAAAACGTATCGCGTGACGCCGAAACTCACCAGCTTCACTCCACCGAGTGGAGCGGTAGGAACCTCGGTGACAGTCACCGGCGTCAGCTTCACTCAGACGACGAAGGTGACGTTCGGAGGCATCGCTGCCACTACCTTCACGGTGAACTCAGATACGCAGGTAACGGCGACAGTGCCGACCGGCGCCGTAACCGGCAAGATCGTCGTCACCACTCCGGGTGGCAGCGCGTCGAGCACGACGAACTTCACAGTGAACTGATTGCAGTTCGCAACTCCCAACTCACCGCAGGTCGTCTCCTGATTCGCGGTGGCGGAGCGCGGCAGCAGAATGCGCCGCGCTCCGTTTTCTGTTTGGGAACGCAAAGCTTGAGGTTCAGTCTTATTGCCTTTTTGGATACGACCCTCAGACTGCTCAGCTTGCTTCGCCGCCATCCGGCCTCATATACTCTGAACGTTTGCCTCCCTATGGCCGTGAAGCGCCCGAAGACGGCTGGCACCGACCCGCAATCATTCCGGAGAAGACTTTTATGACGACCTTGACGACGGCTCCGCACGTGGATAAAGAGAGCAACCCGTGGGAGTCGCAGCGCGCCCGCTTTGACCTGGCCGCCCAGAAACTCAATCTTGACGACGGCTTGTGGCGCGTGCTGCGCTATCCCAACCGCGAACTGACGGTCTACATCCCGGTGCAGATGGATGACGGCCATCTCGAGGTCTTCACCGGATTCCGCGTGCAGCATTCGATCGCCCGTGGTCCGGCGAAGGGCGGCATTCGCTACGCGCCCGACGTCACACTCGACGAAGTGCGAGCGCTGGCGAGCTGGATGACCTGGAAGTGCGCCGTGGTGAACATCCCCTTTGGCGGCGCGAAGGGTGGAGTGATCTGCGATCCGCACAAGATGTCGATGGGCGAAGTCGAGCGCATGACCCGCCGTTACACTTCGGAGTTGATCGAGTTCATCGGCCCCGAGAAAGATGTTCCCGCCCCCGACGTCAATACCAACGAACAAATCATGGCGTGGATGATGGATACCTACTCCATGCACATGCGCCAGACGGTTACTGCCGTCGTGACGGGAAAGCCCATCAACATTGGCGGTTCTCGCGGACGCCGCGAGGCCACCGGCCGCGGCGTAATGGTCGTCTGCGACGAGGCCTGCAGAAAATTGGGCATCGATCGCGAACGCGCCCGCGTCATCGTGCAGGGATTCGGTAACGTCGGCTCCAACGCAGCGCAGTTGATGCACGAGGCGGGCTATAAAATTGTCGGTATCGCCGAAGTAGGTGGCGGGCTCTACAACAAGAACGGCATCGACCTGAAAGCTCTGGTCGAATTCCGCCAGAAGAACGGCACGGTGCATGGCTTCCCCGAGGCCGAGAAGTACGACGCGGCGGAACTGCTTACTACCGATTGCGAAATTCTCATCCCCGCGGCCACCGAGAACGTCATCACCAGCCGCAACGTCGATCGCGTAAAGTGCCGCATCCTCGCCGAGGGCGCGAACGGACCGACAACTTCAGCGGCGGACGATGTGCTCTCCGACAAAGGCGTCTTCGTTATTCCCGACATTCTCGCCAATGCCGGCGGCGTAACCACTTCTTACTTCGAGTGGGTGCAAGATCGCCAGGGATACTTCTGGAAAGAGTCGGTCGTGAACGAGCAGCTCGAGACCATCATGAAGTCGTCGTTTGACGACGTGGTGCGTTACGCCGAGACTCACAAAGTCAACAACCGAATTGCCGCCTACATGCTCGCGATTGACCGCGTGGCCTATACGATTCGCCAGCGTGGAATTTACGCGTAAGCAGTTCGCGGGGAGCGGTACAGAGGAGGACGAATGAAATCCGTTGAACGAAGGTTGATGGCGCAGATCGCAGTTCTGGTCTTCGCACTTTCGCTGGTCAACAGCGTTGGCGTTGCGCAGAACTCCGAACCGGGTGGAACCGCCCCAGAGATCGTCGCCGCTGCGACTCCGACACAATCGTCCATGGCTCCGGCAGCGAAACCGGCCGCCACCGACAAGCTCGACATCAACACCGCGACCAAGGATCAGCTTAAGGCGCTACCCGGCATCGGCGACGCCTACTCGCAGAAGATCATTGATGGCCGCCCCTACCGCGCCAAGAACGAACTGGTGCAGAAGAAGATCATCCCGCAGGCAACCTACGACAAGATCAAAGATCAGATTATCGCCAAACAGCCGAAGAAAGACGCAGCGTCCCCGAAATAAGGAAATAAGAGATAAGAAATAACCACAGAGGACACGGAGGTTCTCTCTGTGCTCCCCCGTGTCCTCTGTGGCGAATGCACTTTCTGTTCAACTTCCTGCATTGCGTTCCCCCTGCTCGTGGAGCATAATCAAAACTGGTTTCCGGCCGGCCACCGGGCCACCCCGTAGTGTGAACCTGCCCAACTCCATCACGCTCATCCGTATCTTCAGCATTCCTCTGCTGATGTGGATTCTTTCGAGCGGCCGCTTCAGCAGCGTGAACGGCGAGCGGGAGTTGCTGGCATCGGCGGTCTTCATCGCCGCCTCCATGACCGACGGCATCGACGGCTATCTCGCGCGCAAGCGCGGCCAGATCACGACGATGGGGATCCTGCTCGACCCGCTGGCCGACAAACTTCTGATCGCAGCCGCCTTCGTGACGCTGGTGCAGTTGAACCCCAGCCTCGTTCCCGCATGGATTGCCGTGGTTGTCATCGGCCGGGAATTTCTGGTGAGCGGGCTGCGATCCATTGCCGCGTCCGAGGGCTTCACCATCGAGGCCAGTGAACTCGGCAAGTTCAAAATGGTGGTGCAGATCGTTTCGGTGGTAGCCGTGATTCTCGACCATCGCTGGAAAGAATGGCCGATTTACGGCCACTATTTCTTCCCCATCCACTGGATCGCTTATCTGGCGATCTGGTTCATGGTGTGTGTTTCTCTGGTGTCGGCCGTCGATTATTTTGTGGCCTTCTGGTCCAAGATCGACCGGCGCGTGGTGAAGCGCCGCCGCCGCGCCTTCATCCTGAGCCGGCGCAGGAAGCCTGTGCCCGTGCCGCCGCCGGCCGACCGTGATGTCGCTACCTCAACCTAGTTCGCTGGCTGTTGAGTCTGGTGAGTTCTCGCACGACGAGCGAATGCTGCTGCTGCGTCTGGCCCACGATTCGATCACTTCCGCGCTGGAACACCGCGAGATCCCGCTCGACCCTCCGACCGCGCATCTCTCTGAGCCTCGGGGCGTGTTCACGTCCCTCTATTTGCACAGTGAGTTGCGAGGATGCGTGGGGTATGTGCTCCCTGTGAGCCCGGTGTATCGCGCCGTTGCGGAAACGGCACGGGCTGCGGCCTTCGAAGACACGCGCTTCTATCCGGTCGCGTTGCAGGAAGCGCCGGAACTACAGATCGAACTCAGCATTCTCTCTCCTCCGCAGCCAATTTCCGCCGAGGCCATTGAGATCGGCCGCCATGGACTTCTAATCAGCAGCGCCGGGCACCGAGGCCTGCTTCTGCCGCAAGTGCCGGTGGAGCACAACTGGAACAGCACAACATTCCTCGAACAAACCTGCCGCAAAGCCGGCCTGCCGCTGGATGCGTGGAAAAACGGCGCGACGATCGAGGCATTCACGGCGGAAGTATTCGGAGATCACGGTGCATCCGCCAAGTAATTTAGTACGAGTGAGGATGAGAGATCATCCCTTACGCTTTCGTCGCCGCTCTGCTTTGTAGTCGTATTCCGGATCGAAATCGACGGTCCCGAAATCTTCCAGGAGCCTGAGTCGCTTGCGGCGTCGGATGTAGTCCTCGAGCGCAGCCGTCACGGTTTCCTTCTTGGTCTTGTGCTTGCCTATCAGGCGGGCTTCTTCGATTAGCTCTTTGTCAACTGAGATTGCGAATGGAATATCCTCAGCTTTATAGTCTCACGGATTTTTGAGCCCTCAAAGCAAAGCCGGGGACGCTTTCGCGTCCCCGGCTCTCACTGCAATTGAATTCTTCGACCCTAGTTCACCTGATCCAGTTCCACGGCATCGCCCGCATGCACATCTTCCATCGAGAAGACGATCATGCCGGTCGCGGTGGTATTGGTCACGCCGATGATCACGATCTCGCCCACGGCCCGCCGAGGCAGGTCACGAACGTGAATCACAGGTCCATTGCCCTTGGTGAACATGGCCGGATCGACCGAAGGAGTCTTCTTCTGCGTGTCTTCGGCGATCGCAGCTTTGAATGAGAGCGAGTCCACAGGATCGCTCAGGTCCGCCGTGTAAGAGCGCACTGCGCGGAAGAAGTCACCAATCTTCACGCCCTGCGCCGCACCTACGTTCAAGTAAACCTTATGTCCGGTTCCGAGTTGTGAATCGAAATCTTTGCCCATCACGATGCGGCCGGTGAGCCTGCTGCCGGCGGGTAGGAAGCGATCGAAACGAATCGGAGTATGGAAGGTCACAGCCTGCTTCTCGGCGAATGGAATCGTCGTGTCGCCGGGGTTCACGCCATCGCACGCATACTCGATCTCACCGATCGCGGTCCGGTTGCGGGTGTCCACGATTTTCACGCGGCCCACTTCCTCGTAAGGCTGCCCGGTCTCCTTCAGGAGTTTCCGTTCTCCGGGATACATCTCGTACTCGTTGACATCGCGCAAAGCGCGCACGACTTCGTACTCAGCGCCGGCGGTGTATCCGGTTCCCTCGAGATAGATAAGATCGCCACGCGTGAATTTTGTCGTTGTCGGCGTCTGGAGGCCGCCGGCTACGAAGTTCGCGTCAGGCAGAATCTGTTTGCTGATAAATCCAGCACAATACAAGTCGGCATACGTGGGCGTCTGCACGCGCTGGGTGGGGAAACTATTCGAAGTCGGCGAAGTTCCCTGCGGAGCCTCTGCGGCGCTGCCATCGGCGCCTGACTGCGCCCAAGCGGCGGTCGCGAGCAACAACACTAACAATCCTGTTTTCTTCATGTTACCTCCGGGAAGGACCCGCCAAGCGCGCCCCACCTGTCAAATGCCAGAAAAGAAAGGCTTCAGCCGGAAGGTAACAAGGGGGTAAGGGTGGGTCAAGGTTACGAGGGTGTTGGGCACCCGCGGAAAAAGTTTTTTCAATAAAACTGTTAATCCGCTGTTGCATATGCAATTAAGCCCCTGTAATAATTCGCCGTTCATCGATGTCGGACCAACGACGTACGCCCGACTGTTTGACCGACGACGTGCGAACTAGCGTAGACCGCGAGCCCTGACCCGAGTGCCCGAACTTAGAACCCTGAATTCCAGACCGATGAACTCCGCTTCCGGCTACATACCGCGCCTGCTTCCGCTGCGGTTGCCGCGGGTCTGTGTGGCAGTCATCGGCTCTGATCCCAATGAGATGGCGGAGAAGGCGGAGGCTCTTGTCCGGGATAACTCCTTTCTGGAGTTCAGGTTGGACTACCTCTCCAAGCCCGGGCTGGCCATCCCTAGGATCAAGCGCTTCATGGAATCCCATCCCGGCACGGTCGTGATTGCGACCTGCCGGCGGGCCGCCGCCGGAGGCAAGTTTCGCGGTTCCATCGCCTCACAACTCGACATACTGGCCAAGGCCGCAGCGGCGGGTTGCCAGTTGGTGGATATCGAAATCCAGACCGCCAGCAAGTGTAAGCCTGAGCAACTGCAGAAGTTACGCGGCCGCGGAGCGCTGATTCTCTCCTTCCACGACTTCCGCGCCACCAAGAAGCTCGACGAGACTTTGGAGAAGATGCTGGCCTATCCCGCGGACTTCTACAAAGTCGTGAGCACTGCCACAACGCTCTCCGACAACGTGGCCATGATCAAGTTCCTGGCGCGCGAGGGCGACCGCCATTCCATGGTCAGCATGTGCATGGGGGAACAGGGCATCATCAGCCGCGTGCTCGGCGTGCGCGCCGGCAGCGTGTTCACATTTGCCTCCGCCAGCGCCGGAGAAGAGACGGCTCCCGGCCAGGTGACTGCGCAGGAATTGCGCAATGTCTATCGCATCGAACAAGTGGATGCGGCCACGCGCGTCTACGGAGTGGTTGGCGATCCAATCGCGCACTCGCTCTCTCCGGCGATCATGAATGCCGCTTTCCGGCGCGAGAACGTCAATGCCGTGTATCTGGCGCTTCACGCCAAGACATTGAAGGATCTTTTGACCTGCGTACGCGAAATTCCCATTCACGGAATCAGCGTGACCATGCCCTACAAGGAAGCGATGCTGCCGCACCTCGACAACACGGACTCCCACACCACGAAAATTGGAGCCTGCAACACCGTCGTTCGCGCGCAGGATGGCAAGCTTTACGGCTTCAATACCGACGCTGCCGGAATCGTCCGTCCGCTGGAGCGTCGCCTCAACACCCTCGAGGGCGCTCGCATTCTGGTGCTTGGAGCCGGCGGAGCAGCCCGCGCTGCTGTATTCGGACTGAAAGAACGAGGCTCCGAAGTTTATATTCTCAACCGCAGCCTCGCCCCGGCCAAAAAGCTCTCCCACCAGGCCCGGGCGCGTGTCATCAAGCGCGCCGATCTGAAGAAGCTGGCGTTCGATGTGATCATCAATGCCACTCCGGTCGGGATGGGCAACACCCGTGACACGCCGCTGCAGGAGAAAGAGATCAATGCCCGCTATGTCTTTGACATGGTGTACGATCCAGCCGAAACCCGGCTTCTGAAGCTGGCCAAGGAACGGGGCGCCCAGATCATTCCCGGGATCGAGATGTTCGTCCATCAAGCGGCGCGGCAGTTTGAAATCTGGACCGGCAAGCCCGCCCCCTGGGACGAAATGCTGCGCGTTGTGCTCTTAGCCCTGCAGGAACGCGCCAACCGTGCCTCTGGTGGAAAATGAAGCCTAACGATGCCTTTCGCAAAGAAAAAGTTGCATTTTTAGGGGTGCCCAAAGTAATATGCAAATAGGGAATGCGACTGTAAGCGTTTCCGGTTCGTTTCGACCCTGTACCGCCCGGTATCCAACTTTTCCACAATCGCAGTACAAGCTTTGGCTGAAAGACTCGACGTGAGAGGCGGCTCGGTCCGCCTCCATCCCGGTTCGGAGAGTTCAACATGGCGTGGTACGCGTACTGTCTGACTGAGCATCAAACCCTTCCCAATGGAACCCGCACTCGCCGCCCTTTCCTGCTAGAGGGCGTTCAAGGAGTGAACGGCGCTGCGGTTCTGAGCTATCCCAGTGGTGAATTCGCGGTTGTCGTCAGCGAATACGACCACGCAACCAGTACGTTAGACCAGAAGTCTGCCATCGAGCATGCCCGCGTTGTCAGCGGCTGCTTCCGTAATTCCACCGTCCTTCCCTTCAAGTTCGGAACGATTTTCGACAGCGATGACGCACTGCGCCAAGCCGTCCGGGTCAACCGGCGGGCTTTTGGGCTCAGCGTCGCCAAACTGCGCGGTAAGTCGGAAATGCACATCAAGCTGATTGTCCGCGACGGGTCACTGCGCGAAGCTATGATCGACGTAGAGCTGCCAGATACGGTCGGTGGCGATTATCTGTCAAAGCTGCGGGTGAAGGCCTCTCGTGAGCGAGAGCGTCAGACCAAGGCCCGGGCCCTTTCGGTCCAGGTGCATAAGCTGTTCAACCCGTTGGAGGAAGAAGTCAGCTGCAAGAAGGTCGCTCCCGAGGGCATGCTCATCGACATCGCCCACCTGATCGATTCCAAGAGCATCGAAAAATACCAGAACCGCTATACCACCGCCGCCAAGCAGTTGAAGAATTGCGAAGTCGCGATCAGCGGACCGTGGCCGCCCTACCATTTCCTTCCGGGCAAGCTGCGCACCGTGACCGGCAACAGCTAAACTGCTGCTGAAAAATTCCACACTTTCCAAGCCCCTGACCGGCCAAAAGCCGCCAGGGGCTTGGTGTTTCAGGCTTCCGGCGTTTGCGATCCGTTGAATGTCCGTGCATCGAATGTGCATTGTTCTGCACTTCCCGTTTTTCTCACACGACTCAAGGTCATACCGCGAATGACTCTTTTCTCTATGTAACTACTTTCTGGTCACCTACTTATGGGGAGGCGTGATCTGAATCACGCGAATCTCTGGCTTTGGTGCGGGAAGTGCATCAACACCGGGTACTAAGAGGCCGCAAACTCAGCACCATGACCTTCACTCTCGATTCTCCGTGTCACTTCCCGCAGATCCGTTCCTGGCGGAACGTCAATCTGCATCGCCTTTCCTGACATCACCTACCAACTCGTAGCCTCTTGAATGTGGCCCCAGCGATGGGGCCATTTTTCTGTAGGGAACAATTTCCTTGGAAGGGTAGTTTATCGCTCGATCTCGGTCGGTTTTCTTAGCGCACTTTGCGCACCCTTAGCGTTCTTTGCGTTTCAAGGTGTTTTCTCGACCGGTACGTTCCGAGGTGAGAGTTTCTCACTCCCGCCTCAGCGTTTCCGCAGGATCCTGAAAAGCCGCCCGCCGCGCCGGAAGCGCAATCGCAATCAACGCCGACCCCAGCAGCACCAAGGCCGACGCCGCGAGAACCGGCACCGCCGTCGAATGCTCTCCGTAGAATCGCGCCTGGAAGACATACCCGGTCACAACAGCGCAAGCCAGACCCAGGACCGTGCCCGCCACGAGCCACCGGCCTTCCTCATAGAGCAGCAGCTTAACGATTCCATCTCGCTGCGACCCGAGTGCCAGCCGGATGCCGATTTCCTTTTCCCGTAAGGAGACCTCATACGCCAGCAGGCCGTAGGTTCCCAGGATTGACAGAAACAGCGCGACCGCGCCGAATGCAATCGCCAACTGCATCAGGAACACGCGCTGCGAGACCTCGCTCGACATTTCTTCCGACATGGTTTCGTAGCCGTAGGTATCCGCTTCCGGAAACTCGGCTTTGAGTTTGGCCCTCGCCGCATTCTTCAGTAGCAGCGGATCGCCGCTCACATTCAACATGAAGCGGGCATAGCCGCTCGCATCCTCGGCTCGTGGAATATACAGATCGGGACCCGGACTCGAAACCAGATCATAGTTGTGCACGTTGCCGACGACGCCAACCACCGTCGCCCAGCTCTTGCCCTCGGGAACATGAATCTCTCCCGTGTGCACGCGATGCCCCAAGGCGCTCTGCCCCGGCCACTCGCGCTCCGCCAGCGCCTGGTTAACGATCACAACATGATTTCGTCCATCGTCAGCCGCGTTGAAGTCGCGCCCTTCCAAGAGCGACTGCCCAATCGTTGAGAAATATCCCGGGCTGATCGCATACGAATTCGGATTGATATTGACCTGCTGCTTGCATTGTTCCGGATGCGCGTCAGAGCAGAAGTCGTATCGATTGACGGAATGTCCGAGCGGCTGATGATCGGTGAACGCAACTGCGACCACGCCCGGCAGTTGTCGCAGGCTCGCCGCAACTTGGCCCAGCTTCAGTTCCGCCTGCTGCGACTCGGCCTTCGTCATGTGATCCCCGCCGACCTCTGCCTGCAACATCAGCAGATGATCTGGCACGAACCCGAGCGGCTGGTGCAAAAGCAGATACACGCTACCGATCATCCATCCCGCGCACGCGAGCAGCACGACCGTCAAAGTCAGTTGTGAGACGACCAGCAGCCGTCCGGCGACCCGCAAGCTGCGTCCCGCGGAACTCCGCCCTGCGCCTTGAAGATCCTGCAGAAGGCTCGGCCGCAACGTTCGCCAGGCGGGCAGGAGCGTGAGAAAAAAAGTCACCGCGGCGGAAACCAGAACTACGAACGCGACGACCGCCGCGCTCATCGACGCATGCGCGAGCCGAGGCAGATGCACCGCGTTTGAACTCTTTAGCATCTCGACTACGACGAACGCCAAAGCAATGCCACCTGCCGCTCCCAGGCTTACGAGCACCGCGCTTTCGACCATCAGTTGCCGCAGGAGTTGCCCCAGCGACGCACCCAACGTAGCGCGTGTCGCAAATTCACTCCGCCGCCGAGTATTGCGCGCCAGCAGCAGACTAGCGAGATTGGCGCACGCAATCGCCAGCAGCAATCCACACGCGGCCAGAGTCATCAGAAGCGCAGGCTTCGTCTCTGTGCCGACTAGCAATTCAATGTAGGGAAAGACCAGCGGCGGCCTCCGGAATGTTGCCTTGGCCTCATAATCGGTTGGATAGTCTTTCTGGAGCGTGGCATCCACACGCGCCAGGTCGGCATTCGCCTGACTAATCGTCACACCCTGCCGAAGTCTGCCGATGACTTCGAAGCTCCTGTCACCCCGTGATTTCGGCCGCTCCTGCCGGTCGCAGCCAATCGGAAGGAAAACTTCTGGCTGGTTGAGATTGTAAGATCCCTCAATCGTCTGCTCGATCGGCAGCACGCCGGAGATCGCAAAGTCTCGTCCGTCGAGATTCAACATTCTGCCGAGCGCATTTCCTCCGCCCACCCGCTTCCAGTAACCGCCGCTGACCACGGCCTGCGGCGGACAATCTTCCTCGTTCCCGGTGATCGGCCAGCTCGCTCCAAGCGCGAAGCGAGCACCCAGCGTCGAAAAGAACTCCTGCGACACGATCAGGATCCGATGCGCGGCCGGAGCGCCAATCGTCTTCTGCGCCGGTGACCACGGACGATATGCCGCGAGACTCGCGAACGTGGTCGACCGCGATTCATAGTCCTGCATCGTCGGGACGGAGACCACACCGTCCGGCTGCGCCGCCACGGCGACCAGGCGATCCGGCTGCACGAACGGCAGCGGATCCAACAGGACAGCATCAAGCACCGCGAAGATCGCCGTCGACGAGCCAATGCCCAAAGCAAGCGTCAGAACGGCGGTCGCGGCAAACCCGGGACTCTGCCGAAGCTGACGAAGCGCGCGACGAAGACGAAGAAGTTGGCTCATATCGACCTCGGCGAATTACCGCAGTTTAGATGCTAGGCACGTAGGTGGCAACCGGGGGCACGTTGGTGATCTTGCCCCCCGCCGTCTTTGCCATCATGCTTGAGAAAGAATGTTGGAGATCGAAGAACTTGCGGCCCTAGACTCGGAAAGCAGTACGCCAGAATCAATCTGCGACTGCGTGGCCAGGATTTTCCACGTGAAAGAAACAGAAGTCGCCCTGCTGGAACTAGGCGGAAGCCTGCTGAATTTCCTGCATCCCGCCGAGCTGACAACTGCCGGAGCGATCCCGCTTTCCAGTTCGGCCGTCGCCGCTCGCACCGCGCGCTCGCGGCAAGCCGAACTCTTCAATACATTCACGCAGGTAAAGCACTCCAGCATCTTTGAACTCGTCAAACTCGGCGACACCGGACTCGACGATCAGATCATCCAGAAGCTCATGACGGCGCCGGTTCTGGCTCCGAGCGGGAAAGTAGTGGGCGTGATTCAAATCTCCCGCAAAGCCCCGCGCCCCGCCGCCGCCGGCCCGGACTTCACTCCCGAAGACTTGCGACAGTTGGAAGAAGTTGCCCGAGTCGTAGGCAAGCTGATGGACGGAAGAGGGATGGCCAAGGGCAAAGGCGCAGGGCAAGGCGCGGGGTAGGCGGCTGTCGATCAACCCTCAACACTAACGTCGTTCTCTCCACTTGTTATAGAACTCGGTTATGATTCCCGTGGAGTGACCGAGATGCAGTACAAATCATTCCTCCCGGTTTTCCTTCTGGTCCCGCTCGTGACAGTATCTGCGCAGCACAAAGGGCCAGCGACCGACCCGCTCTTGAGTTCTGTTCATTCGGTAGTAATCCCAGAGCACGAAAGATATACGCGAAAAATAGTAGCGCCCGACGGCCTAAAGTTCGTGACTGCCAAGTTGCTGGACGATCCCGAAGAGGGCGACATTCAACGCATCCGAGTCACCGCGGCGGGACGCACGACTACGCTGAGAACGAAAGGCAGAGGAGCCGAAATCCTCTGGTCGCCAGATTCGCGGTGGCTCGCTGTGACATTCACATATTGCTGTTCAGGATTCTCACCGTACTTGCGGATTTACGAAGTGTCGGACTCGGGAGTGCGGGACCTCGACGTGAAACGCACACTGACAACCGGCTTTGGAAGAGGCATTCGCTGTGAAAAAGGAACGCATATCCGGCAGTGGGCGTTGACGGCGGCTGTGAAGTGGCTCGATCCCTCTCACCTCCTCGCTGCCGTGCAGGTTCCAAATGTGAGCGTATGCGACAGCATGGGAGTTTTCGAGTTGCGCGAGATGTCTGTGCCAGGCCTGTCAATCGTGCATGTGTATAGCCAACTTGAGGCGAAGAAACTGTTCCGGGGCGACCTCGGTGGAAACCTCCTCGACGCAGACGACAAGTGCGTACGCGACCCAAAATCCTGTTGGGTTGCTACACACCATTAGTTATCCCGGCCCCGCAGTTCTCCAATCCCCTCCCGTCAGATACACTAATCGTCTTCTCTATGGCCAAGACACGCTGTGAAGCCAGTTTCCTGGTGATGATTGTTTCGGCGCTCACGCTCGCGCCCGCTCATGCGCAGAACCAGCAGCCCTCGCCTGCGCCCGCCCTGTTTGCCGCGCCGCAGACAACGCAGGAGCAGCAGCAGAACTTTCCTCCACAACTGCTCAAGGAACTCGCGGAGATCAAAACCGCCGCGCTGTCCGACGACTACGCCTACAAGCAGGTCGAGCACCTGACCGAGAACATCGGCAGCAGGCCCAGCGGATCGCTGCAGGCGCAGGCCGCCGTCGACTACGTTGCCGGCGAGTTGCGCAAGCTCGGCCTCGATGTCCACCTCGAAGGAGTGAAAGTCCCGCACTGGGTGCGCGGCACTGAGACCGCGGAACTAGCCGAGTTTGCCGGACAGCCTTCCGGCGTCACCCAGCGCATCGTTCTAACCGCGCTCGGCGGCAGCACGGCGACGCCAACAGACGGCCTGACCGCCGACATCGTTGTTGTCAGCAATTTCGACGAACTCAACGCGCTCGGCCGCGACAAGGTCGCCGGGAAAATAATTCTTTTCAACGAAATATTCGACAAGCAGAAAGCCGCGGCGGGCATGGCTTTCAATGCCTACGGAGAAGCCGTGCGTTACCGCGGAGCCGGCCCCAAGGCGGCTGCTGACCTGGGAGCAGTCGCCGCACTCGTGCGCTCGGTGGGCAGCGCCGACTTCCGCCTGCCGCACACCGGATGGAGTTTTCCCGCAGGCATTCCCGCTGGCGCCGTTACTGCTGAAGACGCCGAATTGATCGCGCATCTCGCCGCGCAAGGCACGGTGCGCATGCACCTGACACTCACTCCGCAGAAATTGCCCGACGCGACGAGCTACAACGTCATCGCCGACTTGAAAGGCAGTGAACATCCCGAGCAGATTGTCGTCGTCTCCGGTCACCTCGATTCCTGGGATCTCGGAACCGGCGCCATCGATGACGCCGCCGGAGTCGCCGTTGCCATGGAGGCGGCGGAGATAGCACAGCGACTCCATCTGCGTCCCAAGCGCACTTTGCGCGTGATTGCCTGGATGGACGAGGAGAATGGCGGCGCGGGCAGCGCGGCTTACACAAAAGACCATTCGTCGGAATTCTTGCGCCACGTGGCCGCAATTGAAAGCGACTCAGGCGCCGCGCATCCGCTTGGGTTTGATGCTAAGTTAACTCCACACGCCACCGAAATCTTGCGGCCCGCCCTGAATGTTCTGCAGAGCATTGGCGCAAACGTTCTGCGCGAGAGCACATATCCACCGGGCGCCGACATCGCTGCGATGTCTGACGCCGGAGTTCCCGCTCTCGGCATCCTGCAGGATGGCCGGACGTATTTCCACTATCACCACACTGCTGCCGATACACTCGACAAGATTGTGCCCAGCGAGTTGCGCGAGAATGCCGCCGCAATGGCCGTCATGGGCTTCGCGCTCGCAGACATGAAAGATCCGCTGCCCCGATAGGCAGCGTGATTTGCGTCACATTGAAGGACTTGGCGTCGGCCTACGCTTTTCGCGGTCGCTAAACCTTCCTGCAGCCCTGGAGCCGGTTGACGCATCTTAATTCCGGCGCTTATCATCGTCGTTTGGCCTAATGCCCACGGACGCCTCCGGAGTGAGGCGTCCTAAGACTTTGATAAGACAATTTTAGAAAGTGACCGGGTTGAAGTGCCCTATGGATAAGAAGAAATTGGAAGCATTCAAGAAACGCTTGGAGACGCGGCAGCAGGATCTGCGCCGCGCTGTGAACCGCACACAGGCCGACGGACGTTCGGCTGACGAAGATACCGCCGCGGCGGACATCGCCGATCGCGCCGCCAGTTCCTACACCAAGGAATTTTTGTTCAGCCAGAGTAATAACGACCGGCAGACTCTGCAGATGGTCGACAAAGCTCTCGCGCGCATCCGCGAAGGCAGCTTCGGCGAATGCATTCACTGCGGCAAAGAAATCAATGCCAAGCGCCTCGAAGCCGTGCCGTGGACGCGTCACTGCATCGAGTGCCAGGAAAAACTCGAGCAAGGATTGCTGGAGGAGGAAGCTCCGCGGTAAGAATCGTCTTGTCGTGATCACACGCCGCCGATACTCTGGCGGCGTTTGTGTTTTCAAGTGATGAACGTGTGGGGACACCGCCTTCGGCTGTCCGCTGGGCGCAGTCGGGCTTCCTCGCTTCGGCATCTCTTTCTTGCAGATTTTATTAGCGGACTTCGCGACGCCTTCGCGAACTTTGCGTGAAAGCTCTTAAGTCTTCTGTAGCTGAAACGGCAGCTTCCGCAATCGCTGTCCGCACGCCGCGAAGATGGCATTCGCCACGGCGGGCGCGGCGGGCGGCAACGCCGGTTCTCCCATTCCGCCGGGATCCTCGTCGCTCTTGGTCAGATGGACTTCAATCGGCGGAGCCTCGTTGATTCGCAAGGGATCGTATGCGTCGAAGTTCGTCTGCTCGACCGCGCCGTTCTTGATCGTGATCTCATTCTTCAGCGCAGCGCTCAGACCGTAAATAATCGCGCCCTCGGCCTGCGACCGCACCGACTCCGGATTGATGATCTGCCCGCAATCCACGGCCACCACAATACGATCGATCTTGAAATTGCTTCCGTTGACGGTCACTTCCGCTACTTCAGCGAAATAACTTCCGAACGACGCGTAAGAAGCAATGCCACGCCCGCGCCCTTTCGGCAGCGGCTTGCCCCAATCCGATTTTGCGGCGGCCAACTCCAGCACTCCACGTAGCCGCGCTGGATCGACGTCGTCGTCTCCCTTCGGCTTCCAGTTCGCCGGCTTCACGAGCAGACTCTTTCGAAACTGCACCGGATCTTTTCCTGCAGCGGCGGCGAGTTCGTCAATGAAGCTCTCCACTGCGAATCCGTTGAAGGAATGCTCGACAGAACGCCACCACAACGGCGGAACAGCACTAGCAACTGCGTTGTATTCGAGCCGCATGTTCGGAATCGCGTAAGCTACCTGCTCAGCGCCGCCGACCTCCGACTCCTCGGGCTTTCCGTCATCTGGATGCCAGTATGCCTGGATCGATGTCGATGCGATCGTATGCGACCAGACCAGCGGACGTCCCGTGTTGTCGACAGCTCCCCGCATCTGATGGCACGCCGCAGGACGATAGAAGTCATGCGTCATATCGTCTTCGCGGCTCCAGACCAACTGCACGGGCTTGCCTACAACCTTCGCGATCTGCGCGGCCTCCGCGGGATAGTCCGCCATGTAGCGCCGGCCGAAGCCTCCACCCATCAGCGTTGTGTGCACCGCAACTTTGGTCGGAGGCACATCAAGGATTTTCGCAACCGTGCGCTGCACCCAGTCAGGAGACTGCGTCGGCGCCCACACTGCCGCTTCGCTCCCGCGCGCATGAACCGTGATATTCATCGGCTCCATCGTGGCGTGCGCAAGGAACGGAACCTCATAGGTGGCCTCGACCCGCTTCGCTCCGGCAGGCAATGCGACATCGACGTTGCCATCGTTGCGCACGCGCTTGCCCGGTTTGTTCGCCGCACCGCGCAACGCGTCGCGCAGTGAGCCGGTTGATTCCGCTGCCGCAGGGCCGTTGTCCCACGAAACTTGCAGTGCCTCGCGTCCTTTCATCGCGGACCAAGTGGAGTCCGCTACCACAACGACTCCGCCTGCGGTAAACATGTCGCGGCCAAGCGGTGGAATTTCGAAGACAGCGCGCACTCCCGCGACCGCCTTGGCATTGGCCGCATCGAAGTGTGCGACCTTGCCGCCAAACGTTGGACACCGCGCTACCACTGCGAACAACATTTCCGGCACACGTACGTCGATACCGAACTGCGCGCTGCCGTTCACCTTCGATGGAATATCGACCCGCGGCGTCGCATGGCCAATCAATTCAAATTTCGATATATCTTTGAGCTTCACCTTCTCCGGATCGGGCACCGGCAACTTCGACGCAGCATCGACGAGTTCTCCGTAGCTCGCCTTCCGCGAAGATTTCGCATGCAGCACACTTCCCTTCTTCGCCTGACATTCGGCAGCCGGCACTTTCCACTTAGCAGCGGCGGCAGTAATCATCAGCGTGCGCACCGTGGCGCCAGCGCGGCGCAGCGGCATGAAGTTCTCCATCGTGCTGCCGCTGCCGCCAGTGCCGAGGTGCGCGTAAAGATCGGGCCGCGTATCGGCCTGAACTACGCTGACGGAATTCCAATCGACCTCAGCCTCTTCGGCCAGCACCATCGCCAGGCCCGTGCGAATTCCTTGCCCCATCTCCGATTTCGCGACGATCAGCGAGATCTCACCGCTGGGCTTCACATTGACGTAGGCAACAAACGGATTCACCGGAGGCTTCTTGGCGGCGCGCTCGTTTTCCTGTGCCGCGACGAACGGAGCGGAGAGCCGCACGCCAATCACGAGTCCCGCGCCGGCGGCGGTTCCTCGAACCACGAATTCTCGACGACTGATCGCCATGGCTATGCTCCCTTCGTGTTCGCGGCTGCGCGATGAATGGCGCGCCGAATTCTCTGGT